>Ga0310345_10005452_pt1 | contig 11288 bp, 9 predicted proteins | sample HC15DNA20500_MG_FD_204667 | JGI IMG/M metagenome (GOLD analysis project Ga0310345, IMG submission 204667) | Marine microbial communities from station ALOHA, North Pacific Subtropical Gyre - HC15-DNA-20-500_MG | ecosystem: Environmental > Aquatic > Marine > Oceanic | place: Pacific Ocean: North...
CGAACTGATGAGGTTGTGGTCCAACTGACAATAGATGATGACGCAGTACTAGGAGCACGTGACTTTTTTGCATTCGAGTCGACCCTAGAGGATGCAATTATAGTCCACGACGGAATCGATCGAATTGTTGTCACACCAGAGTCGGGCATGGCACGGGTTGGTGGAGCGAACTTCCCAAAGGGCTATCAGACTTTCGAAGCGATCGGCTATAACAACGGCCCCGACAATGAAAACGGGACGGATGATGATCTCAAATTGGGTCGCGTTAACGTCTCATGGAGCCTAGAGGAGTACACGGCAACGTTTGGTGACGATGACATAGACTTCGTCGGCTCCATTAACTCAAAAGGGATCTTCACCCCTGCCCTGGACGGAGTAAATACAGATCGGGCCGGCGATCGAAACAATATCGGGGATGTCTGGGTCTTAGCCACCTATCTTACCCAGGAAGGCAGGGAGCTGCGGGCCCGTGCCCATCTGCTGGTGACTGTCCCACTGTACATGCGCTTCGAACCATGGAGACCAATTGGACCCGCTAACAATCAAAGGCTAATAGGATGAACTCCTCAGTCATTACAACAGACGCTGAAACTCTCGCCCTCCGAGAGTTTCATCCTTTCAAGGCAGATGGGGTCACTTACCTCTATATGGTTCCTTCGGCTGGAATCTTCCGAATGGAAGGGCCATCGAACGCGATCATAGAGGCACTCGGCAAGGGTCCAAAAGTCAAAACTGAGTTGATCAATGAACTCTCCGGTCAGTTTAATATCGACCTATTACTGGAAACGATAGATGAACTGACTGAGATACGTGCGATCGGAGACGTCGGTGCGCCAAAAGATCTGGTGCCGAACGACCTACCCCCCGCCGGGTTCCCGCTTACAACAATGGTCCTAAATGTGACCAATAAGTGTAACCTGGCATGCACTTATTGCTACGAGTACGGTGAGGACAAGATCGTCGATACGCAGTACGGGGATCAGCCGAAGTTTATGGCAGAAGAAACTGCTAAAGAAAGCGTTGAATTCTTGCTAGAAGAGTCTCGGGGACAGGAGGTAGCACATATCACGTTCTTCGGTGGAGAGACTCTACTTAACTTCCCAGTGCTGCAGGATACGGTAGCATACGCACGTCGCCGTGCTGCTGAAGAAGGTAAACGTATTGAGTTCAGCCTAACGACCAACGCGACGCTCTTACGTCCAGAGATCATCGAGTGGCTCGCTGATAATCAAATTGGAGTCACAATATCGATTGATGGACCGAAAGAGGTCCAAGACGGACTCCGGGTTTTCCATAATGGAAAGGGCTCTTATGACGTGATCGAGCCCAAGATCAAGGAACTCCTAAAACGTCATAAGACACGCCCAATCGGCGCACGTGTCACACTGACACAAAAGAACATGGATGTACTAAGCATCTTCCAGCACCTGACGGAGGATATGGGGTTTTGGGAGGTTGGCCTTGCACCTGTAACCACTCAAGACCAACGAGATTATGCCATCACGAGCGACGGCAAAGACAAAATGCTCGAACAATTTGAGATACTTGCTCAAGAATGGCTCGAGTGCGCACTAAAAGATGAGCACCACGGATTTTCAAATGTCAAAGACACACTTGAAGAGATCCATAAGGGCGTGAGTAAGGCATACGGTTGTGGAGCAGGACTTGGGCTTATGGGCGTCGCCACAGATGGTGACGTATCGCTCTGTCATCGCTTCGCCGGATCTCCCGAACACACAATTGGATCCATCTCAGAGGGTATCGACCGGGAGAAGCAAGAGGAATTCCTAGTGGACCACCATATCGCGAGTAAGACTGACTGCCACACATGCTGGGCGCGACCGATCTGCTCAGGTGGGTGTTATCATGAAGCTCACGTCCAATACGGAACCTCCTCACACGCTAATTTGCACTACTGTACATGGGTAAGAAGTTGGACACATACTTGTCTGGAAATTTATGGTGCACTTGCAGAAAAGAATCCTAAGTTCCTTAATCGCTTCGATGCATAAGTACGAATATAGGAGAAGCCGGTGAAGCACATTAAAGCGGTCAATCAGAAAGCTGCTCGGATCGAAGCTTGGGTGGCCCACGAAGCTGAGCAAGCACAGCCTAGCGAGCTTGACGTCGTAGGTCTCGAAAGTCGCCCTCCTCATGAACAGAACGGCCCCAATTTTCCTTTAGGTTGCTCCTTGGTCTTCGCACCCGGGTGGGAAGCAGACTCTGCTGGCGGTACAGCAGGGCTCTGTCAGCCCGTGGAAAGAGACATCTTCGACTGTCACCTATCATGTTTCTGGCCAGCACATGTGCCAGACCAGCTCAACCATTCTCCTGATTGGACAAGCAAGTGCGCGTCTGCTCAAAAAGACTGGCGTAAGCTGGACTTAATTTTCCCGTAGGCTAGAGGATCAACTGACATGATGCGGATGCTTGATAGCGGCGTATGGGCGCTCATTATCCTGATGGCAGGGACATCCATCACGCTCGAGGCCCAGGAAACCGCACTCTGGTATCTTGGCACCTATACCAGAGATATACTCGTCTGGGATGAAGCCAGCGAACAGGTTGTTGACCGGATAGAGATGGGGCATCACACCCCAGCTGATATCGTTGTAAATGAAGGTAAGGACAGGATTTATGTGCGTGACGGAACCGCACTACACATGGAACTTGTGGACCTGAAGACAAAAGAGGTTGTGGATGAGTTCACTTTGTCCCAGGGCAATGTAACCGTGCGCATTAACGGTTTTGCACCTCATCCATCAGACGAGAAGGCGGTGATTTTTGCAAAACGATATACCAAACTGAGGGATAGGTATGTGGTCGAAGGGCCATTCTTGCTTGAATATGATCTGACGAATAAAACCGTCACGGACACCATTCCATGGCCCGATGATCAAGAGCGCGAATCCATCCGCTTTCAGTACTCGCCCGATGGCGAAATACTCTACATGTTCGCTGAAGATATTATCGCACTTGATGGAAGCAGCTACGAGGAAGTTGACCGATGGCAGATATCCACTCCGATTGAATCTGGGGTTGGACGCAGCAGGTTCGGAACAGCCCCTCAGCCTTATGATGAAGAGGGTGTGGCCACCAGCCTCTTTAGGATGACAGATCCAGTTCAGAACCGGCGGTTGATGGGTATTGCCAAAGTTCGGCTTTCAGAGAAAAAAGTGGAATTCTTCACACTTGGAGAAGCTAGGCCAGTTAGGAATTTCACACTCGCTCCGGATGGCAAGAAAGCCTATGGACTACTCGAACAAGGCAATATTGCAGAATACGAATTTTGGGAGTTTGATCTGGTCAATCAGCGAGTATCCAAAAGAGTGCCCTTCGCAGGTCGACCCCGCATGACTTTGGGGGTGAGCGCTGATGGGGAGCACCTTTTCATTTATAACGCAGGTAATACGATTGACGTCTACGATGCTGAAACGTTTGACTATATAAAGCAGATCGTGTTTGATGAGGATACAACGTTTGAAGTTATGATTCCCCAAACGGGGAACTTTACACCGTGAGTTACAACAAGAAGGAGTGTACCAAGATGAACCGACTCGGAAAGCTTCTAGCCCTTAGCGCCCTAGGGTTTATGTCTCTAGGTACCGCACTCGAAGCCCAAAACGTTGATCCCGTCGGCGTCTACGGTATAACGATCAATGCTGATTTTGATGGGCAAGTAATGCAGCTATTTGGAACCCTGACCATTGAAAATTCGGATAATGGACTTAGGGGATCGGTCGATACAGACATGGGAATTACCTCGTTATCCGGTATCGTGGTTGAAGGTTCGGAGATGAAATTCAACGTGGATGCGGAGGGGATGCTGGTCGCGTTCGAAGTGAATTTTGAAGATGATGGATTTAGTGGTGAATTCGATTTAGACGGTCTGGGTGGAGGGACGATATCAGGGACAAAGCGCTAGACTTCATTTAAGCAAAACATTGTTCTTGATGAGGATATAACAATTGAAGTTCTGGTTCCCGAAGCAGGGGACTTTACACTGTGAGTTACAACAAGAAGGAGTGTACCAAGATGAACCGACTCGGAAAGCTTCTAGCCCTTGGCGCCCTAGGGTTTATGTCTCTAGGTACCGCACTCGAAGCCCAAAACGTTGATCCCGTCGGCGTCTATGGTATCATGATCGATATTCCTGAGGCGGGCTTTCAAATACCCGGCACCTTGACGATCGAAAATTCGGATAATGGACTGACCGGAGTGTTGTTGCTTGACCTGCCTCCCGAGGTGCCATCCCAGGGGCCTGCGGAGCTACAGGATATCACAGTCGAAGGTAATGTGATGAAGTGCACGATCGGAGCAGATGGAGCCACGGCCGATATCACGCTCAACTTTGAGGATGGTGGATTTGAGGGCACCCTTATGTCTGATATTGGAGCAGTTGATATCACGGGTACAAAACGCTAGGCCCCTCCCTCTACTTAATCCAGGCGAGCTTTAGGCGCCTGAATCCAAAAAAACTGTGGCCAAAATCCTAGATCCGCACTTCAGGCGGGCACTAAGTTTCGTGCGACCATACGGCTGGGCTCTCGCGCCGGTGGTGGGGCTTTCGCTACTGGGTACTGGACTAGGTCTAGTACTTCCATACCTCTCGAAACTTCTAGTCGACGACGCACTCGTAGCCCAAGATTTTGGCGCACTGCTGAACATCGTAGGTCTCTTTGTTGGTATCACAGCGGCCTCTTTCCTAATGAACGTCTTGAGTGGAATGCGCTACACGAAAGTGTCAGCTGACATCCTATTCGATATGCGCTTGGACCTTTACCGCCACCTACAACGGTTATCTCCGAGATACTATGCGAAGACTCCATTAGGGGATGTTGTATCCAGGATCAACGGAGATATCGGAGAAATTCAGCGTGTTACGGCCGAAGCTACTCTCGCGTGGCTGGGCCAACTCATCGCACTAGTTGGAACAGTCGGGATGCTGATTTATCTCGATGTACGCCTCTTTATCGCTGGACTTATCACCCTACCCCCCGCCCTCTTTTTCCTTTTACGCTATCGGCGACAACTAGAGGCCCGAGTTCGTGATCTACGCGAACGTAGTGCAGATATTGGTACCTTCCTGATTGAGACGCTTCAGGGCATGCGAGCAGTCGTTGGAGCCAACGCACAGGAGCGTGAGGTTGATCGCTTCCGCAACAAGAATGACTCATTCGTAGATGCGCTCCTTTCTATGCGGCTTTTTACCTATCTAGCCGGTGGACTTCCAGGCCTCTTACTCACCACCGGTACGGGTATCGTTTTCTTGTACGGCGGGTATCGGGTGATCGATGGAGCGACAACCCTCGGTACATTCGTAGCATTCATGGCTTACCAGATGCGCCTGATGGCACCTATCCAAGGATTGATGGGCCTTTACTCCAATCTTGCTACCGCACGGGCATCTTTAGTCCGCGTGCATGAAATCCGTGACAGCCCTCCCGAAGTGATCGAGGCCGCCGCCTCCAAATCACTACCAGTATGCAAAGGCGAACTTACACTTGAAGAGGTCCACTACGGCTTCGGGCGCGGAGGTGAAGTACTCGCAGGTATCAATTTAGTCATCCCAGCCGGACAGGTGTTGGCGATTGTAGGCACCAGCGGGAGTGGTAAATCAACAATCGCAGATCTTCTTTGTCGCCAACTCGATCCAGATGAAGGACGCATCCTGTTGGATGGAAATAATCTGTGTGATCTATTCCTTTCACAGGTAAGAAGGCACGTCGCTGTTGTCGAACAATCACCATTTATTTTCCATGCTACGGTTGCTGAAAACGTCCGCTATGCAAGACCGGAAGCGACAGAAGCAGATGTGCAGCAAGCAATACATGCAGCCGGACTCTCAGATCTTATGGCTTCGATGCCGGAAGACATAAATACGGTCGTTGGTGAACGAGGAAGCCAGCTATCGGCTGGTGAACGCCAGCGTGTTGCGATCGCTCGTGCCTACCTTGCCGAACCTTCAGTGCTCATTTTCGATGAAGCTACTGGCGCACTTGATCCCATGTCAGAAGCCGCTGTCCTTTCAGGTTATGATGCTCTGATGCGCGGCCGGACTACTGTGCTCATTACACACCGGATTGACCTGGCCCGACAAGCTGACCGAGTCGTGGTACTCAAGAACGGAAGAGTGGCAGAAGATGGACGGCTGAGCGACCTAGAGACTCAAGGAACTGCCTTCAGAGATATTTTTCTAGACGTCAAGACCGGCTAGTTACTCTGATTGCACTAACGGGGAAAACCCGATAATGAAGGACAAGCCCATTACTCTCGCAGTTGTAGATAGTGGAGTAAATACTCCACACCCACACTTACCTGCAGTTCAAAGCGGTATCTCTTTTGATCGTGAAGGTCACGAACAAGAAGATTTTACAGATGTGTTGGGGCATGGAACTGCAGTGACGTCAGCGATTTATGAAAAAGCCCCAGATACGGAAATCTTTGTGGTAAAGGTCTTTCATCAACAGCTCGCGACAAGCGTGCCAATACTTGTGAAAGCGTTAGACTGGGCCTCTGAGCATCATATGCGTCTCGTCAACTTGAGCCTCGGCACACCCAACGAAATCCGTGCCTACGATTTAGCTCCAGCCGTGGAACGTGCAATCGAAAGAGGAACAATTATCGTTTCGGCTAGAGCCAACGAAGAACAGGTCTGGTACCCGGGATGCATGGAAGGTGTCTTAGGAGTAGTCCTCGATTGGGAACACCCCAGGGAAAGCGTCTCCGTGATCAACCCCGAAGGATCTACCGAGGCCTCTTCGGTCCGTGTTGTCAGCGCGTCTGGTTATCCTCGCCCGATTCCAGGAATCCCGACCGCCCGGAATCTCAACGGGATTAGTTTTGCCGTAGCGAATACGACAGGCGTGCTAGCTGCACTTCTCATAGATCGACCAGATGTTCGGACAGCTCAAGCAGCATTGGACCTCCTCAGTGAGGAGGAACTTCCACTAGAGTAAGTTCATAACCCGCCGAGAACCCACCCCCGGCAACCCACTAAGGACATCTTAGTTCAATTGCCTTGTTCACTTACTGAGCCGACAGTGCAACGTCCATCAGGTTGTCGGAGTGTGGGATACGAGACGCCGAGCTGGTCGAGATACGAATCGTAGCGATCTGAGTCATAGTAATGTTTCCGCATTTCCTCCCGGAACTCCTCCATGATCTCGGCATTCATTTCAGTGACCGGCTGGTCCGATGGCCGGATAAATGGCGTGTACTGGATTTCACGGTTCTGGATATTCTCGAAATAGTCCCAAGCTTGATCAACTAATTCAGGTCGAACCATGAAATCGAGAAGGGTCATGGCTTGTGCCATCGCTCCCTGCGTGGCTCCCTTATGAGCGATGGGGGTCGCCATCGCCATTGCATTTGCCCAGTGATGGCCAGGGAGACCGGGAATGTTGGATGGAAAAGAGAGTGTCGCCGTTGGGACATTCCAAGAAATGTCCCCAATATCGTCTGCAAACCCCGCAGTCCTCTGTGCCTCGGTGAGTGCAGGCCTCAGAATCGAAAGTTCTGTAGCTAGCCCAGACTCGAAGGTACCAACCTCTCTCTGTGTTGCTTGAGCAAAACGCTGGTCATCCTCAGCCCACTGCGGGAGCCCAACCCGCTGGATATTTTCATACATAGCTTCAGCAATCACCTGATTAAAGTGACCAGGCCACGCACTACCAATGATGCGGACATCGTCAAGGACAGTACCACTCATCATTGCTGCGCCTTGTGCGATCGAATCGCCGATCGCAAAAAGATCTCTGATCTGAGGATAGTTTTTCTCTCGGAAATAAAACCAGATTGAAGCCTTGGATGGCACCACATTTGGCTGGTCTCCACCATCATATACTATAGAATGGGACCGATGTTGAGTGCGCAGGTGTTCACGGCGGAAGTTCCAACCAACCTCCATTAGATTCACTGCGTCGGCAGCGCTTCGGCCCCTCCAAGGAGCGCCTCCGGCGTGCGCGGCAGACCCTTCGAAGGTGAACATCGCCGAAATGAGACCCGTGCCAGGTGTCATGCCCCAGCTAGTCGACAGATTGTTCCCGACGTGAGCATAAAGGACGATATCTACATCTTCAAACATGCCCTCTCTCACGTAATATGCCTTGGTAGCGACAAGCTCCTCTGCTACTCCAGGCCAAATCTGGATCGTTCCCCCTAGCCCTTCCCGCTCCATAATTTCTTTTACAGCAAGAGCAGCTGTGATCTGAACAGCCATGCCCGAATTATGTCCTTCTCCATGCCCAGGGGCCCCCTCAACAAGAGGAAGATGACAAGCCACTCCAGGCGTTTGGGACGCCTTCGGAATATTATCTATATCTGTTCCTAGAGAGATCTTAGGTCGGCCGGAGCCCCAAGTAGCAACCCAGGCAGTAGGAATACCGGCCACTCCCTCTTCCACAGTGAAACCATGTTCCCGAAGGAGTTCTACTAGGTAGGCTGAAGTCTCGAACTCTTGAAAACCTAGTTCAGCAAAGCTGAAAATCTGGTCTACGATATTCGCTGTGAATTCCCTTTTCCCATCGATTGCCTCAGCAAGCTCATTCTTCCAGTCAGCCAACTGACTTGTTTGGGCAGTAGAGCCGCTCGGTAAAACAAACGCGGTCACTACAACCCATACTATTACAATCACAAACCGATACGTGGGTGAAAACATTTAAAGCTCTCCTATAGAACTAATCAGTCTCAATCCAAAATGAGTTGGTTCCGGTCGTCCCGCGAGAGCTTAGCTCCTCTCGACCTAAGCCAACTACAATGCCGCCTATAACCAGGCGAACTAGGAATTCCACTCCTGTTTACCGCTAACCAGATATATGTCATGCTCCTTATATGATTCAACTGACATCTAAGCAACGAGCGCACCTTCGAGGCCTCGCAAACCGACTCAAGCCAGTCGTACATGTGGGGACAGAAGGAGTTAGTGAGAAACTCCTTACATCAGCGTCAGAAGCATTTAATAAGCGTGAGCTAATTAAGGTTAGAGCCCAGGAAGGGGCACCCGGACCCATTAAGGCGATCGCAAATGATATAGCCTCTCACCTCTCAGGAGTGCATGTCATTCAAACGATTGGACACATCGCAGTTCTATACCGTCCACATCCGGAGGACCCCCAAATACAGCTGTCTAAGCCAACTCAGGGTTAAGCAAATGTCCCGGGCGTTTATCAAAGAAGATCCTGATGAGCCAATCCCGACATATCAGCTACCTGATCCCGAGTCACCCTATTACAACGAGGCAGCAGCGTGGGCGCTCATCCAAGGAGCAGATCAGGGAGATTCTCGAAGTGCCGAACTGGCTACAAGCTACAATTGGGGTGACCCAACACTGGTCCCGTGTGTCCTTTCGATCCTTAAGGAAGCTGAAACCGCTGGTGAAGATCGGGTAGCTCAGTTAGCACGACGATTCCTTAAGGCTGCCGGAAAATCTGAATCACCTTGAGGTCTACTAAAAGAAGAACGCTCCACGGGCCAATATGGCTTGTAGAGCGTTTTTCTTTCTCTTGAGGACCTCTCCTAGAATGGCAGACGGCCCAAAAACTATCTAGGCACAACTCAACACGAAACGCAATTGTTGTTGTTCTTGGAACCGAGCCCCATCAGCAGTGTCACAGCATTCAAATGCGGCGGGATTCGTGATACAGGGCCATTCGCCAAGTCAGCAGTGGTCTGTCCACGCCGATTTACCACACTAGCATCGCCTCCCTGACTGATGAGATAGAGAATCATCTCGTTATCACCACGCCCTGCTGCATTGTGGAGCGGACGGTATCCGTTGTGGTCTGGCTGGTTAACGTCGGCGCCAAGTTCTTCAATGAGATATCTCACTGATGGAATCCAACCACCGGGCATAGCCCGATGTGCGTTGCCTGCGAAACCTTCACCATATCCAGCACCCGCAGCAGCGTTAACCGGGAATATTCCTGGCCCTCCGTCTACATACGGTGGTAAGCCTGACGGGTCAGCGTTTGCTTCACGGACCGAATCTGCACGCTCTACGCGACCGACGAGTTCCTGTCGCCTATCGTCTGAGATTTCCGCCAACTCCTCATCCGTAAACTCCGCTCGTTCAGCTTCCGGAAGCTCGTTTCGTACCGAAGTAAGAACTTCCATCCGCTCTTCTGCAGATAGTGGATTAAAGTTGGAATCGTCAGATATCTGATTACGCGCCGAACGAGCTCCCGTGTCTCGGGGTCTCCTTCGCCTTTGTTCTGGAGCGATTGTTGGGATGTCTGGATCAGCACCATACTTAATTAACAGGCGCATCGCCTCCACATCTGCCGCGTAGGCCGCACGCCAGAACGCCGTGGAGCCTTTCGTGTCTACCAGCCCACAATTTCGATTACCGCATCCTCCGTAGACCATGTACCAAGGATGCATCGTCGTACGTGCGTCAGGTTCAGCTCCACTCTGCAACAGTGCTTCGATAACTTCCATATACGTAGCATTCTGCAGGTGGTGTTCCTGAGGTTGAGGGAATCGTGTCCGAGGCTGCCACTCACTGTTCACTGCACTCCACAGCGGTGCAATACCGTTGATGTCAGCTGCCAGATTGGGATTCGCCCCAGCTCCAAGCAACAGCAAGGCGATGTCGAACTGCCCATTGATTGTGGCCATGAGGAGTGGGCTCGTACCATCACTCAGGCTTATCTGGTCGACGTCAGCTCCACCATCAAGAAGTACCTGCGCTACTTCCAAATGCCCCTGACGAGCTGCATGTAAGAGTGCCGTCATTCCACCAGTCGCTGTGATGCTAGGCGATCCGCCTCCTCTTTCTTCTTCCTCTTCCTCTTCCTCTTCTTCTTCAGGAAGTCCATGCTCTAGCACCTCACGGCCAGCACGCAACGCAGCCTGGACCTGAGTTGGCGTAACAGATCCACTGGCCTCTCGAATAGCGTCAAGGACTTCGTTTTGTCTCTGGTTGGCAGCACGGTCTATCTCTCCTTGTTCCTGGAGATCAACTACCGTCGTCGAGAGTCCGGGTTCTGCTCCTTGCTCCAACAGGTGTGCTGCGGCAGCAGCTCTGTTGAGCGCTGACGCGAAGATCAGGGGCGTTTGACCCGAGGATCCCTCCAAGGCATTCACGTCCGCACCATGTTCTATCAGTGCCTCAAGCACATCGGTCTGACCAGAAGCTGCAGCTAGATGGATTGGTCTCGTACCAGCTGGGAAGGTCTTGGCCTGAACGTTAGCGCCTTCTTCTAGCAGACGACGTGTGACGGGTTCATTTCCTGCTTTGCTTGCCAGATGTAGAGGAGTGTAGTGACCGATACGTGTAACTGCATCAA
>Ga0310345_10005453_pt1 | contig 11287 bp, 9 predicted proteins | sample HC15DNA20500_MG_FD_204667 | JGI IMG/M metagenome (GOLD analysis project Ga0310345, IMG submission 204667) | Marine microbial communities from station ALOHA, North Pacific Subtropical Gyre - HC15-DNA-20-500_MG | ecosystem: Environmental > Aquatic > Marine > Oceanic | place: Pacific Ocean: North...
GCGGAGACGCGGCCGGGCGGTCGGGTAGGGGACGAAGCCTCGACCCGTCTCGCGGAGCGTATCGACGGTTTCGGATTGCAGATGGGCCGGCTCAAGACGGGCACGCCAGCGCGGTTGGACGGCAAGACGATCGATTGGGCGCGCCTGGAAATGCAGCCGGGTGACGATGATCCAGTGATGCTGTCGTTCCTGAATAGGCGTCCCGAAGCGAGGCAGATTTCCTGTGGCATCACGCACACCAACCCGGCTGCACATGAGGTGATCCGCGCAAATCTTTCGAAATCGGCAATGCATAGCGGCAATATCAGCGGCACCGGTCCGCGCTATTGTCCGTCGATCGAAGACAAGGTCGTTCGATTTGCCGAGAAAGAGAGCCATCAGGTCTTCCTCGAACCCGAAGGGCTGAACACCGATACGGTCTATCCAAATGGCATCTCGACCTCGCTACCGCTTGATGTCCAGGAAAACTTCATCCGCGCGATGGTAGGGCTTGAGAACGTCCGTATTGAGCAGCCCGGTTACGCCATCGAGTATGACTACATCGATCCGCGAGCGCTCACGCGCGGGCTGGAGCTGAAGGACGTCCCGGGCCTGTACCTTGCGGGGCAGATCAACGGTACGACGGGCTATGAGGAAGCAGCCGCCCAAGGCTGCGCCGCCGGCCTCGCCGCAGCGTCCGAGGCTTTGGATCGTACCCCGCCAGAGTTCAGCCGGACGTCCAGCTATATCGGCGTAATGATCGACGATCTCGTCACGCGGGGCGTTACCGAACCGTATCGCATGTTCACCTCGCGGGCAGAGTTCCGTCTGTCGCTTCGTGCGGACAACGCTGATCAGCGGCTGACGCCCATGGGGCACGCTTCGGGCTGCGTTGGCGAGGCGCGCTGGGAGCAGTTCTCGACCAAGATGAGCCGGCTCGAAACCGCGCGTTCGAGACTTGCGGGAATGAGTTTTGCGCCGCGGGATCTTGCCTCGCAAGGGGCAAATCTCAACCCTGATCGCCCGAGGAAGGACGGTATCGAAGCCCTTGGCATCGCCGATGTCGATTTCGATATGCTGCGCGCTATCGAGCCTGAACTGGCTGAAATCGACACAGAGACTGCGGTTCAGCTGAAGAATGATGCCATCTACAGCGCTTACGCGCAGAGGCAGGACCGCGACGCTGAATCGATCCGGCGCGATGAAGCACGTCGCCTTCCAATCGATCTCGATTATGCGAGCTTGCCTGGTCTCTCGAACGAGTTGCGGCAGAAACTCGAAGCGGCGCGGCCCCGGTCGGTAGGCGAAGCGGGCAAGATCGAGGGAATGACTGCGGCCGGGATGCTCTTGCTAATCAATGCCAGCCGCAGAGCGGCCGCATGACCGTTGACAGCGTATTTCAGGATTTGAGTGTTTCACGTGAAACACGAGAACGTTTGACCGCTTACGCTGCGCTTATCCGCAAATGGTCGCCGGCGATCAATCTGGTCTCCAAATCCGACCTCGAACAGGTGGAAACTCGGCATATCGCCGATTCCCTGCAACTCGCAGAGTTCATACCGAGCGCGCGCGGCCCTTGGGCGGATCTCGGATCGGGCGGCGGATTTCCTGGAATCGTGATCGCCATATTGGCTGCCGAGCAGGAGAACGGTCTCGATCTGCATCTGGTCGAAAGCGACCAACGGAAAGCGGCGTTTCTGCGGACCGCGGGAAGGGAGCTAGGTCTTTCTTTGACAGTCCACTGCACACGGGTCGAGCAGCTCACTCCTTTGGAAGCGAAAACAATCAGTGCGCGTGCCTTGGCCCCCCTGACAGATCTTCTGTCCTATGCGCACCGGCATCTTGCGCCGGGCGGACGATGCGTGTTCCTGAAGGGACAGAGCTACGAAGCCGAGATCGAGGAAGCTCGTCGGACTTGGCATTTCGACATCGATACCCGACAGAGTGTTACCGACCCCGCAGCCCGTATCCTGCTCGTGAGCAACCTGACCCATGCCTGAGACCTGTCGTATCATCGCCCTTGCCAACCAAAAGGGCGGGGTCGGGAAAACCACCACGGCGATCAACCTCGGAGCGGCCCTTGCCAAGGCCGGGCGCCGGGTCCTGCTGATCGACATGGACCCCCAAGGCAACGCCTCGACGGGCCTTGGCCTCGCCGCCGGCGATCGTCGATCCACTACCTACGATCTGCTTCTGGGTCAGGATCCTGCCTCGGAAGGGATACATGGGACGCAAGTCTATGGGCTGGATATCATCCCGGCGACGACCGATCTGAGCTCCGCCGATGTCGAGTTGATGGCGTCGGGTGGCCGTAGTCGCATGCTACAGCGCCGCTTGGCCGAGCTTGTCGCCGACAGGGGCGATTATGATTACGTTCTGATCGATTGTCCCCCGGCGCTGAACCTTCTCACGATCAACGCGATGGTAGCTGCCGGCTCGATGATCGTGCCCTTGCAGAGCGAGTTCTTTGCCCTCGAAGGTCTTTCGCAGCTCATGCTGACATTGCGCGAGGTTCGCAGCACCGCCAACGAAGCCCTGCGGATCGAGGGCATCGTCCTGACCATGTATGATCGCCGCAACAACCTGTCCCAACAGGTCGAAGCCGACGCGCGGGGCACCTTGGGCGATCTTGTGTTCAAGACGGTGATCCCGCGCAATGTGCGGTTGAGCGAAGCGCCGTCCCATGCCATGCCGGTTCTCGATTACGATCCCGCCTGCGCGGGCACCAAGGCCTATCTGGATCTGGCCGCAGAAGTCATTGAACGGGAGGGATGAGAGCGGATATGGCCGAAAAGCAGAAGACGCGCGGGCTCGGGCGGGGGCTTTCCGCCCTCATGGCCGATGTGACCCAGGATCAGACCACCGCAGAACAGGCAAGGCGCCCCGACATGATGGTTCCGATCGAAAAGATCCGTCCCAATCCGGACCAGCCACGGCGGCATTTCGACGAAACGGCGCTTGAGGAACTCGCATCCTCGATCCGCGAGAAGGGCGTGATCCAGCCGCTGATCGTGCGTCGCGATCCCAATCGCGACGGCTATTTCGAGATCGTCGCTGGTGAACGCCGTTGGCGCGCTTCGCAGATCGCAAAACTGCACGAACTCCCGGTTCTGATCCGCGAATACAGCGACACCGAGGTTCTCGAAGTCGCGATCATCGAGAACATCCAGCGCGCCGATCTGAATGCGATCGACGAAGCCGCCGGCTATCGGCAGTTGATGGACCGGTTCGGCCATACGCAAGAGCAGTTGGCCAGCGCTCTCGGCAAGAGCCGAAGCCATATCGCGAACCTGATGCGGCTCCTGTCGCTTCCCGCAGATGTGCAGGAAATGCTGACAACTGGCCAGCTGACCGCTGGCCATGCACGTACCTTGGTCGGCAACGAACATGCGTCCAGCCTGGCGCGTCAGATCCTGCTTAAGGGCATGTCGGTGCGCGACGCTGAATCGCTAGTCCGCAAACCCGGCAAGGCGCCGACGCCGAAGGCTGCGCGCAAGCCGAGCAAGGACGCTGATACGCTTCAAATCGAGAGCGAACTTTCCGCGACGCTGAAAATGCCGGTGAGCATCGATCATGATAGCCAAGGGGAGGGCGGCCGTATCTCGATGCGCTATCGCGATCTGGAGCAGCTCGACGACATTCTTCGCGTCCTTTCGGGGAACTGAGCGCTCCTAGGCCAGCAATTCCCGCAACACGCCGTTCAGGATCGGTCGGCCCGCCTCTGTGGCGGTGAGCCGGTCCTGAACGCGGTTCAAGAGACCCAATTCCGTCAGTGCGTCCACGCGTCGGTCGAAATCTTCGGAGAGAAGATCGACTTTTTCCGGAAGCTGCACACCTTCCGCTAGTCGCAGCCCCATCATAAGGCGTTCTTCTACGCCTTCGAGGGGCGAAAGACGTACGCGCTCGATCTCGCCCCCACGGCCACTCTCGACTTGGGAAAGCCAGGCTCCCGGCGCTTTCGGCGCTTCAGTGGCATAACGGATGCCGTTGAATTCCAGCCGTCCATGTGCGCCCGGACCGATGCCGATCCAGTCGCCGGAGCGCCAATAGACGAGATTGTGCCGGCTTTCCGCGCCGGGGGCCGCATGGTTCGATATTTCATAGGCCGGGAGGCCCGCTTCAGTCGTCAACGTCTGAGTAATCTCGTACATCTCCGCCGAACGATCTTCATCCGGCAGACCGCGAAGCCCGCCCCGTTCCAGACGGTCGCCAAAGGCCGTGCCCTCCTCGACCGTGAGTTGGTAGAGCGAGAGATGATCGGCGCAAAGCTCCATGGCTCGACGTAATTCGCTTTCCCAAGCCTCGGGACTTTGATCCTGCCGCGCATAGATCAGGTCAAAGCTGATCCGGTCGAAGGCATTGCGCGCGATATCGAAGGCCCGAAGCCCCTCATCGACACTATGCAGGCGCCCCAGCCGCCGCAGATCCATGTCATTCAGGGCCTGCATTCCCATCGAGACGCGGTTGACCCCGGCTTGGCGGTATCCGGTGAACCGATCCGCCTCGATCGAGGTTGGATTGGCTTCCAAGGTCACTTCGAAATCGTTGCGCAACCGCCAATTCCGCGAAATCCGATCGAGGATCGCGCCAACGATGCGCGGCTCCATCAGGCTTGGCGTACCGCCCCCGAAAAAGACCGAGCCGAGAATTCGATCGCCGGTCTCCTCGGCCAAGCGGTCGAGTTCCAGAAGATAGGCCGCAGCCCATCGATCTTGGTCGATCCGCTGCGCGACATGGCTGTTGAAGTCGCAATAGGGGCACTTGGCCTGGCAGAAAGGCCAGTGCAGGTAGAGACCGAACCCGCCTCTCTGCCAGTTTTCGACCCTATTCTCCAAGGCAGGCTCGCAGCTTCTCGACGGCTTGGGCCCGGTGGCTCATGGCGTTCTTGGCCGAGGCATCCATCTCGGCAAAGGTGATGTCATGCCCGTCCGGCATGAATATCGGGTCGTAGCCATGGCCCCGCGCCCCGCGCATCGGCCACACGACCTGTCCTTCGGCGAAGCCCTCGAAGACCTCTTCATGCCCATCGGGCCAGCACAGCACTAGCGTGCAGCAGAACCGGGCGCGATGCGGGGCAGGGCGGCCGCTGGCCTCGAGCTCGCGATGGACACGCTCCATCGCGATGTCGAAATCGCGGCCATTCCCGGTCTCGGCCCAATCCGCGGTATGCACCCCGGGACGACCGTCGAGGTCGAAGACCTCGAGGCCGCTGTCATCGGCCAGCGCCGGAATGCCCGTGGCGGCCACGGCGGCGCGGGCCTTGATCCGGGCATTGCCGACGAAGCTGTGTTCGGTCTCCTCGGGTTCGGGCAGGCCGTGATCGCCATTGCCGGTCACGGTCACCCCCAGCGGCCCGAGCAGGGCGCGGAATTCCTCCAGCTTGCCGGCATTGTGTGTCGCCACGACGAGCGATTTCTCGGTGAAGCGCCGCATCACGCGGTCGCCTGCAATTGCGCCCGGGCCAACTCGGCGCAGCCCGCTTCGGCAAGATCCAAAAGCTGGGTCATCTGCTCGCGCGAGAAGGTCGAGCCCTCGGCCGACATCTGCACCTCGATCAGCTTCGATCCGATCATGACGAAGTTGCCGTCGACACCGGCCTCGCTGTCCTCGGGATAGTCGAGATCGAGCACCGGTTGCCCGGCATAGAGACCGCAGCTGATCGCCGAGACCGGATCGCCAAGCGGGTCGGATTTCACCAAGCCGGCGCTCATCAGCTTCTGCACCGCGAGCTTCATCGCGACCCAACCGCCGGTGATCGAGGCGCAGCGCGTGCCGCCATCGGCTTGGATCACGTCGCAATCGATGGTGATCTGCCGCTCGCCGAGCGCGTGGAAATCGACCCCAGCGCGCAGGCTGCGGCCGATCAGGCGCTGGATTTCCTGGGTGCGGCCCGACTGCTTGTCCTTGGCTTCACGACGCATCCGGCTGTTGGTGGCGCGCGGCAACATGCCGTATTCGGCGGTGACCCAGCCTTGGCCGGAATTACGCTTGAACGGCGGGACCCGCTCTTCGACCGTGGCGGTGCAGATCACCTGGGTATCCCCCATACGGATCAGGCAGGAGCCTTCCGCATGGCGGTTGAAGCCCGTTTCGATCTCGACGGCGCGCAGCGCGTCGGGGGTCCGGCCGGAGGGGCGCATGGTTTCATCCTTTCATATGTCGGGCTTGCGCATACGCCTTGCAGGCCACAAATCCAAGGCCGGCATGGGGCCGCATTGACCTCCTGCCGGTGCCGCCCTTAATGTGCCGTGCCCCCAGACAGGACCCAAACCCGCGATGCCAGACAGATCGCCGCGAATCGAGGATATGAACGACCGCTCCCGCGAGGTGTTCCGTCGCGTGGTCGAGGGTTATCTCGAAACCGGTGCCCCGGTCGGATCGCGCACGCTGACCCGGCACATGTCGGAAAAGGTCTCGGCCGCCACCATTCGCAACACGATGCAGGATCTCGAACATCTGGGCCTGCTCGGCAGCCCGCATGTCAGCGCCGGGCGGATTCCCACCCAGACGGGCCTGCGGATGTTCGTCGACGGGCTTCTCGAGGTCGGCGATCTCGATGGCGAGGACCGTCGCCGCATCGACCAGTCGATGCAGGAGGCCGATGGCGACGTGACCACGCTGCTCGACCGGGTCGGACACGCGCTCTCGGGGATCACCCATGGCGCATCGCTGGTGCTGACGCCCAAGCACGAGGCGCCGATCAAGCATGTCGAATTCGTCTCGCTTTCGCCCGATCGGGCGCTGGTGGTGCTGGTCTTCGCCGATGGCCATGTCGAGAACCGCATCTTCACCCCGCCTGCCGGTCAGACGCCCTCCTCGATGCGCGAGGCGGCGAATTTCCTCAACGCCATCGCCGGCGGTCACACGCTGCGCGAACTGGCGGGCGTGATCTCCCGCGAAATCGCGGCCCGGCGGCAGGAGATCGATCGGCTCGCCGCGGATCTCGTCGAATCGGGACTCGCCACATGGGTCAATCCGGGCGAGCAGGGCGAGCGCCTGATCGTTCGCGGTCGCGGAAATCTGCTCGGCGGTCCGGGCGAGGAGGCGGATCTGGACCGGATCCGCTCGCTGTTCGACGATCTCGAACGCAAGCGTGACATCGCGCAGTTCCTTGACCTTGCCGAAGAAGGTGACGGGGTGCGGATTTTCATCGGCTCCGAGAACAAGCTTTTCTCACTTTCGGGTTCCTCTCTGGTGGTTTCTCCTTATATGAACGCCGACCGTAAGATCATCGGCGCCGTGGGCGTCATCGGGCCGACCCGTCTCAATTACGGGCGGATCGTGCCCATCGTGGACTACACAGCACAGCTGGTCGGGCGCCTCGTCTCCGACCGCTCCTGAAGGGAAAGACGATAGATGGCAGAGCAAGACGAACCGCGCAGCCTCGACGAGCTGGCCGCAGAGGTGGACGAGAACGGCGAGGTGAGCGCCGAGGCCGCCGAGGGCTCGGACGATCTCGAGATCCTCAAGCGCGAGCGCGACGAGATCCGCGACCGTTTCATCCGCGCGCTGGCCGATGCCGAGAACACCCGCAAGCGGGCGGAGCGCGATCGCCGCGAGGCCGAGAATTACGGCGGCTCCAAGCTCGCGCGCGACCTGCTGCCGGTGCATGACAACCTCTCCCGCGCCCTCGACGCCATTGCCGAGGATCAGCGCGAGGCGCAAAAGGCGCTGATCGAGGGGATCGAGCTGACGATGCGCGAGCTGCTGAGCGTCTTCAAGAAGCACGGCATCCACCCGATCGACCCGAAGGTGGGCGACAAGTTCGACCCGCAGATGCATCAGGCGATGTTCGAGGCGCCGGTGCCCGGCACCAAGGCGGGCGAGATCATTCAGGTCGCGGCACAGGGCTTCCTGCTGCATGACCGGTTGCTGCGCCCGGCCCAGGTCGGCGTGTCTTCCTTCAAGGAAAGCTGAAAGCTTCTTGGAACTTGTCCTCGCAGCGTGCGTTGAGGAGCAAGTTCGATTTGAAACGTAATCGAAGGCGTGGCCCATGGCCGCGCCTTTCTTTTTTCAACGGTCCCGCGACGCGGGCAGCAGCCCGTGCAGCTCGTAGACCAGTTCGAGCGCGGCGCGCGGCGTCAGCTCGTCTGGATGCAGCTCGCGCAGCCGCGCTTCCACCGCCGAGACCGCCGGCGCGGCGGGTTCCGACGCGGCGCTTACGGCGGCAAAGAGTGGCAGATCGTCGATCAGCGCCTGCCGCCGTCCGCCGCCCTCGCGCTCGCCCTGCTCAAGCGCCTGCAGCACCACCCGCGCCCGATCGACCACCGCCGCCGGAAGCCCCGCGAGCCGCGCCACCTGCACGCCATAGCTGCGATCGGCGCTGCCGCGCCGCACCTCGTGCAGGAAGATCACTTCGCCCTGCCATTCGCGCACTGCGACGGTCGCGGTCGCCACGCCGTCGAGCTTGGCCGCGAGCTGGGTCATCTCGTGGTAGTGGGTAGCAAAGATGCCGCGGCAGCGGTTCACGTCATGCAGGTGCTCCAGCACCGCCCATGCGATCGACAGCCCGTCATAGGTAGCGGTGCCGCGCCCGATCTCGTCGAGGATGACCAAGGCGCGGTCGTCCGCCTGGTTCAGGATCGCCGCCGTCTCGACCATCTCGACCATGAAGGTGGAGCGGCCGCGCGCCAGATCGTCCGAGGCGCCGACACGGCTGAAGATCTGGCTGACCAAACCGATATGGGCCGAGGCCGCGGGGACGTAGCTGCCGATCTGCGCCAGCACCGCGATTAGAGCGTTCTGCCGCAGGAAGGTCGATTTGCCCGCCATGTTCGGACCTGTCAGCAGCCAGAGCGGCGCATCGCCGAGATCGCAGTCATTGCCGACAAAGGTTTCTCCGGCGCGGCGCAGCGCCTGCTCGACCACCGGGTGGCGGCCGGATTCCACGTGAAACGCGCGGCTGTCATCGAGCTGCGGGCGGCACCAATCCGCGCCACGCGCCAGATCGGCGTGACCGGCCGCGAGATCGATCTCGGACAGCGCCCGGGCCAGCTGCCCGAGCGGCGCGGCATGGTCGAGAATGGCCGATTTCAGCCTGTCATAGACCCGCTTTTCAAGCTCGAGCGCGTGTCCGCCCGCATTCAGGATGCGGGTTTCGATCTCGTTGAGCTCCACCGTCGTGAACCGCACCTGGTTCGCCGTGGTCTGGCGATGAATGAACCGCTCGGAAAGCGGCGGTGCCAGCATCTTCGCGGCATGGGTGGCGGTGGTCTCGATGAAATAGCCCAGCACGTTGTTGTGCTTGATCTTCAGGCTCGGAACACCGGTTTCGGCGGCGTATTCGGCCTGCATCGCGGCGATCACTCCGCGCCCCTCATCGCGCAACCGCCGTGCCGCGTCGAGATCGGCGTCATAGCCCGCCGCGACGAAGCCACCATCGCGCGCCAGAAGCGGCGGCTCGGCCACCAGCGCCTCGTCCAGCAGGGCATGCAGCGCCTCCTGACCCCTCAGGCTGCGTATTGCATCAGCCAGCGGCCCGGGCAGGTCGCGGCCCTCGGCCAAGGCGGCGATGTGGTCTGCGACGTCGAGCGTGGCGCGGATCGCCGCCATGTCGCGCGGACCGCCCCGGTCGAGCGCGAGCCGCGACAGCGCCCGGTCGAGATCATGGGCGCCGCGCAGCGCCTCGCGCAGATCGCCGCGCAGCCGGTCCTCCTCGACCAGATGCGCCACCGCCTGTTGCCGCGCCGTGATGGTGTCGAGATTGCAGGAGGGCGAGGCCACCCGCCGCTCCAGCAGCCGGGCCCCGCCCGCCGTCACCGTGCGGTCGATCGCATGCAGGAGAGAGCCTTCGCGTCCGCCCTGCATCGCGTGGGTCAGCTCCAGTGACCGGCGCGTCGCGGCATCGATCCGCATCGCCGACATCCGCGCCTCCTGATGCGGCGGGCGCAGCAGCGGCAGGTTCCCTTTCTGGGTCAGCTCCAGATATTCGACCAAGGCCGACATCGCCGAGATCTCGGCGCGCGAAAACGATCCGAAGGCATCGAGCGAGGCGACCTTCCACAGGCGCGCCAGCCGCGCTGCGCCGCCGGCGCTGTCGAACGCCCCTCGGTGCAGCGGCGTCACCGCCAGATCGAAGCCCGATGTGACCTCCGACAGGCTCTGTTCCAGACTCTCCTCGACCAGCAACTCGCGTGGGGTCAGCCGCGCCAGCTCCGGGCCCAGCGCCAGCCGGTCGCAGCCCAGCACCGAGATCGCGCCGGTCGAGATGTCGACCCATGCCAGGGCGCAGTCGTCGCGCAGCTCCGAGAAGGCGGCGAGGAAGTTGTGCCGCCGCGCATCCAGCAAGCTCTCTTCGGTCAGCGTGCCGGGGGTGACGAGCCGCACCACGTCGCGCTTCACCACCGATTTCGAGCCGCGCTTCTTGGCCTCGGCCGGGTCTTCGAGCTGCTCGGCGATGGCCACGCGAAACCCCTTGCGGATCAGCGTCAGCAAATAGCTCTCGGCGGCATGGACCGGGACGCCGCACATCGCGATGTCCTCGCCCATATGCTTGCCGCGCTTGGTCAGCGCGATGTCGAGCGCCTCGGCGGCAGCCACCGCGTCGTCGAAGAACATCTCGTAGAAATCGCCCATCCGGTAGAACAGCAGCGCGTCGGCATGCGCCGCCTTGATCTCCAGATACTGCGCCATCATCGGCGTCACGGTGCCGGCCTGCGTGTTCATGCGTCTCTCCCGGGGGTGCAGCGGCGCGACCCTAGCTTTTGCGGCCGCCGCGCGAAACCCCGCAGCCGCGCTGACGCTAGGGCGTTGCGCCGCGCCGCAGCATCCCGCTATGCCTGTGCGTCCAAGGGACAGAAGGGACGAGCGATGGCCAAACCCCGTTTCACGCGCGAGGACGCGCTGAACTTCCACGAGGCCCCGAGCCCCGGCAAGTGGGAGGTGACGGCGACGGTCCCGATGACCACCCAGCGCGATCTGAGCCTCGCCTACAGTCCCGGCGTGGCGATCCCCTGCGAGGTGATCGCCGAGCACCCCGAGACCGCCTATGACTATACCAACAAGGGCAATCTCGTCGCGGTGATCTCGAACGGCACCGCCGTGCTCGGGCTTGGCAATCTCGGAGCCTTGGCGTCGAAGCCGGTGATGGAGGGCAAGTCGGTGCTCTTCAAACGCTTTGCCGACGTTAACTCGATCGACCTCGAGCTCGACACCGAAGACCCGGACGCCTTCTGCAATGCGGTGCGGCTGATGGGCCCGTCCTTCGGCGGCATCAATCTCGAGGACATCAAGGCGCCCGAATGCTTCATCATCGAGCAGCGCCTCAAGGAAGAGATGGACATCCCCGTCTTCCATGACGACCAGCACG
>Ga0310345_10005454_pt1 | contig 11286 bp, 8 predicted proteins | sample HC15DNA20500_MG_FD_204667 | JGI IMG/M metagenome (GOLD analysis project Ga0310345, IMG submission 204667) | Marine microbial communities from station ALOHA, North Pacific Subtropical Gyre - HC15-DNA-20-500_MG | ecosystem: Environmental > Aquatic > Marine > Oceanic | place: Pacific Ocean: North...
AACCTGATCACCACCCCCGCCCACCTGCCCGACGCCCCCTGCCTGAGTGAGCACCCACCCTAAGCGATGCCCCGGGCGATAAGCAACCAGGGGGTGATGGATGCTTGTTGTGATTGCCCGCGGCGACGCCCTTTCGTACACTTTTAGTTAACAACTCGACATATTGCGTATTTGCTGATTATGCAGAAAGAAGGACAGGCATGAAAAGGTCGCTGGTGCTGCTATTGGGTTTGTCGCTTGTCGTTTCGCTTACGGGTTGTCACACGTTGATGCAGGTGGGGAACTTCCCGGAAGCTCCCCAGGTCTACGGTGGAATCCGGACCATGAAGAATTCCTCTGGCGGACAAAGCCACTCAGCTCTCGGAATCATGGGGCTGCTGGCCGACAAGCTGGCCAATGCCGCTAATACGATCGATTTCCTTCCCAGCCTGGCCATGGACACAGCCCTTTTGCCGTTGACTATATGGGCGCCTCTCAGTCGTTGGGCTCCAGGCTCTTCCGATAGCGTGGAGGTCGTTCCGCAAGAGGCCCCCGCCCCTTCGACCGAGGAGCCCCTGCCTGAGTAACCCACCCTCTCCTTGCCCCCGCCCATGGACTCGCATAGGCTGTTGGCTGGGTTCAACTCGTGGCGGAGGATCGACAATGAAAAACGCCTGGCTGGCATCGCTTTTCCTTGTACTACCATCAGGGGTGTTGGCCGGGACGGATTATTCAGGGGGAAACTTGCAGGGTATCAGGGCGCGGGAGGTGGATCGGAAGAGACCTCGGCCCTCTGTCTCGTGGGGATCGTGCGGCCGACAGGAGGCGGCCTGGTACAAAACTCCAGAGGCCATGAGAATCGCCAACAACGTCCTGCTCTACCAGGCCGACATCGGGGGCTGGTACAAGAACGATGGAAGCATCCATCCATCAGGGAACGCCGCGACCGAGTTGCTCAGCGACGTTGAAAAGAGGCGGTTCAAGGAAGCGCTGGTACAGAGGAAGTATCCTTGCACCCTTGACAACAACGCGACCCACTCCGAGATGCGATACCTTGCGAAGGTCTACGCGGCCACAGGCCGACGAAAGTACAAAGATGGGTTTCTCAAGGGTGTCCATTATCTGCTGAAGGCTCAATATCCAAGCGGCGGATGGCCACAGTTCTACCCACTCAGACCAGGCTACTCGAGCCGCATCACCTTCAACGACGCCGCCATGATCGGTGCCCTGGGGGTGCTGGATGACGTGGCGAACCGGCAACAGCCGTATGGCCTGGCCGACGAGGTCTTGCGGGTAAGGTGTAAGGACGCCGCTCGTAAGGGACTTCAATGCATCCTCAAATGCCAGATCGTCGTGAATGGCAAGAAGACGGCCTGGTGTCAGCAGCATGACGAAATCACCTTGAAGGCCGCCCAAGGCAGGGTGTCGGAAAATCCTTCCATCTCCGGCGCTGAGAGCGTTGGCGTCGTGAGGTACCTGATGACCATCGACCGACCGTCAGCCGAGGTGATCGATGCCGTCAAGAGTGCCGTCGACTGGTTCGATGAGGTCAAGATTACCGGCGTGAGGGTGATTACCGTGAAGGACGACGCGGTCCCCGGCGGCAAGGACCGGCGCGTCGTCAACGACTCGAAGGCAGGTCCGATATGGGCCAGATACTACGAGATCGGCACCAACAGGCCGATGTACATCGAGCAAGGCGTAGTCAAGTACAGCCTTGCCGAACTCAGCCACAAGCATCGGATGGGTCACGGATGGATCGGGGGGCGATGGCCCGAAAAACTCCTGGAAGTTGAGTACCCGGCCTGGCGAGCCAGGATGACGCAAGAATGACCTGGTGCGACGGTGGGTCACCGTTTATCCGTCGCGGACACTGGACATGACCAATAAGCCGCCTGCCTACCACCCCCACCACCCTGGACGATTCCCCGGAGATAAGCAACCAGGGGTCACCCTCTCCTTGCCCCCGCCCATGGACTCGCATAGGCTATTGGGCGGATTTAACTGGTACATAGAGAGGGTATGGACATGAAACGCATCGTCGTATCGACGCTGGTTCTCGTGGCGGCGCTCCTGGGGATTGCCGCCCATCAGCTGGTGAAGTATGGCCGACCGGTGAAGGGCGCCTACGCGGCTGAAAAGCGCGTGGCTCCCCAGGCTGATTCGGCGAAAGACGACCTCTTGCGTGCCTGCGCGGCCGAGGGGTACGAATTTACGCCGAAGCTGCGCGAAGCCTTTCTCTCCTACTCCAGGCAGCTGGCGCTTGCAGGCCTGGAGGCTAAGGAAAAATCCCTGCCGCGGGATTTTCTTTCGTGGGTTGATTCGGACCCGGAGGTGGCGGCCGGCGTCTATGCCGCTCACCACAAGCCGGAGGAAGTATTGTTGTGGCTGTACTCGTTGCGCTGGGACCTGGGAAAAACCAGGTTCGAGAAATACCGGCAGCTGGCCCTCGCCGCGGCCCTCGTCAGCGCCAAGGAGGGCATGGAAGCCGATATCACGCCCCGAAAACCGCTGAAGCTGGTCATCCCCGGGGATCCTCGCAAACCGATCGACACGAAGGATCCTGGGCGCGAGCTCGACAGGAACGATCACATTATCAACTTCCTCAACGAACACACCATCGAGGAAGAGGTCCTGGTCGATTCCAGGGGAGTTCCCGAGCTGAGGTACGACAAGAAGGGCATCGCCATTCCCTCTCCCCGGAAACCAAAGCGTAAAAAAGGCGCGGCCACGAAGAAGCGCTCGCGCACCCTCTACGCCGCCGATGTGCTGGCCAGCAAGGAGCTCCAGGCGAAGTTCAATGCCTACATGAAGTCCAGGGGGCACGACATCCGGATCGATTGCGGCGAGCGGGTCGTCCACTGGAAAAGCCGGGACATGGTCCGCGGCGAACAGTACAGGAAGATCAACGAGGCCTACCTCCTGTTCCGCAGGGCCTACGAGGCCAAGGGCTTGATGCCCGCCAGGCGCGACCCCTTTCCCTCGCCTGCGGAGAGATGCGCCTATTTGATCAGAAACCACGAGTACAAATTTCCACCGGAGCTCCAGGCGAAGCGCAAATGGCCGCGATTCCCCCTGACCGCGCCCTGGCCGCTGTTGACCATGCTGGCGGCGGACCGACAGCCCCTGCGCGAGCGTGAGGAGCGGTGGATAGCCTTCCGCGACAGGGGGGAATTCCACACCTATGGCGAATATATCGGCGGCATCGCCCAGCAGCAGACCATGCAATCCGCGCGACGCCTGACGCCCTACCCCTTCACCTACGCTACGATCCAGATAATGCTGAAGGATGGAGGCGTCTGCGGCACCATGGGCTCCATCTCCGCGCGCGGCCACAACACCCTCGGCATCCCCGCCTCCCAGGCCACCCAGCCGGGCCATTGCGCCATGGTCGCCTTCCGCTATGATCCTGAGAGCAGGACCTATCGCTGCCAGGGCGGGCAATACGCCACAGGCGGCGACGAAAAGACGGGACCTTTCACGCCCTGGCCCTTCGAAGCCCAGTTCAAGCGGACCGGCAGAAGAAACGGTTATGAGATCGCATTCCATAACCGCAAGCCGATGGTGTACCACCAGAGCCTGGCCTGGGGAGTGAACTACAGCCTGCGATCCTACCTCGATGGCGTGATAGCCCATGCCGTTTTTCGCCTGCTGCCGAAGCGCCAGCGCCAGGCTCACGGCATGAAGCTCCTGAAGAGCGGCCTGGCCATGAATGTCTACAACTTCCTGCTCGTTGACGCGGCCCAGGATACGGCCGCCACGCCACAGGAGCAGATACTCTTCTGGGAGAGCTTCCTGGCAGCCCTGGCGCCGGTCGCCGGCAAGCCGGGTTGCCCTGCCGAGGGACTCTACAACACGACAGTAAAGAACAGGATGTTCGCCAGGATCGCCAGGTTGCCCATCCCGAAGGACAAGAAGTCTGTCCGTGCGATCCTGTCGTTCCTGGAAAAAGAGAAATGCGGCAATGCGCAGACGCTGGCGGCATATCGCCGGGCGCTGAAAGCTTCCTGAACCACTTCGGCGTGCCGGTTGGGGTAGAGTGAACCCGAGAACGAAGGAGAGACGATGAGTGTTCAGAAAGCCCCGACCACCCTGAGCCATGCCCCGGGCGATTAGCAACCAGGGGCCGCCCTCTCCTTGCCTGCGGGCAGGCACTTGCCCGGGGAGTTCAGTCAGCGTCCGGCGGCGACAATCCGTCGTGGTGGCAGATGGATTTCGAACAGTGTTTCGGGACAGACCAGGATCGAGTGTGGTCTTGTCATTTCGTCACTGCTCAGGATGCCCAGCCTTTCATACAGGCTGAAGTGCAGCCGGGTCGCGTGGGCCGTTGTCAGCTCGATTTCATCATGCCAGACGGAATACGTTCCTAACGATCCGTTCAGGCGATAGAAGAAGCCCTCGATCGGATGCGTCAGGATGAGCTGCTGTTGTTCGATAGAATCGAAGCCCTCAAGCAGCGGCACCGGTTCGCCGGTATCTTCCAGCTCGATATCGCAGCTGCACCAGTCCGACTTGACATCGAAACGATACCGCCGGTACCGCCCGGCATCCGGATCGTACTGACAGTCGACGTCATAGGCCGCATGGTGCCAGGGGATGCGCCACAACGAGCGGGCAAAGTGTACAAGCCGGGAACCAAGCGTCGTACCAAAGAACCAAACCGCGTGCTCGCCGGTAGACCGATCGATCACATAGACACGGTGATTCGTCTGTCCGAAGCTGAACTTCGCGAACGGGGCCAGGCGGGGGTAGTGAAAGTCATCGTCCAGGAACGGAACGACACTGAGGAGTCCACATGTCTGGTTGCCGATTTCGAACGGAACAATCTCGAAGTGAGCTTCCGGAATGTGAGGCCGCAGCCGATCCATCGGAACGGCGTAATTGATCAGCGCGAAATGCTGTAATTTCGTCCGGACGTCCATCCACCCGAGAGACCGGTCGGCGATGCGGCGGGCCAGAGCATCCGGAAAATCGGCTGTCGCCATCTGTCACTCCCGTAAAAAAAATTCGGTGTACCCTTGCACCAACGAGACCCCGCGCAGCGGCTCAGGGCCTGACATGCTCCCGTTTGACTTTTTCGTACTCCAGGTCGTAGATCTGACGCTCCAGGTCGGGGAAAAGCATTAAGGGCGGAGGCTCGCCGTCCGGCAATTCTCTGGGCGTCCCTGCGGCGTAGTCCGTATGGCTCATCCTCCAGTGTATAGTAAATTTCTGCAGCTCTCTGGACTTCTGGAGATCTTCCTCGGCCCCGGCTGCGTTCCCCATAAATTTCCGGAGAATGCCCCGGGCTTCCCAGTAGTCAGCATAGTAAGGCTTCAGCTTGATCGCCTCGCTGAAGTTCTTGATAGCGGGGGCGTTTACACCTTTATAGCGAAAGATCTTGCCCCGGAGATACCAGGCAGCGGCAAAATCTGGTTTCAGCCTGATCGCTTCACTGTAGTCCCTGATCGCCTGGTCCGGATCACCCTTGCTGGAATAGGTGACAGCCCGGTTGAACAAGGCAAGAGGAGCATATTTAGACTTCAGCCTGGCGGCATCGGTGAAGTCCTTGATCGCCCGATCGTGATTTTTAATACCCTCGTGTCCCCGGAGGGCTATATTTCGGTGGGAGATGCCCCGGTTAATCAGGGCGCGAGGAAAATCAGGCTTCAGCTTGATCGCCTCGCTGAAGCACCTGACCTTCTTGTTAAAGCTGCGAACGGACATGTGGGGCGGATAGGATCTACAGCCCTGCTCGTACCAGACATCTGCAGAGTCCACTTTCTCGCTCCCCACTTCTTCAAGCCTGGGAGGCGAGTTGATCAGCTCGTACACCAGGTACGCCATAATCGAGAGCCCGAGGAGGACCATGAAAGATACTATTTTAATTTCCGCCTTCACGGCCCCTGCCTTCCAAGACTCTGAAATATTGCTCGCTGACCATCCCCCACCACCCTAAGCGATGCCCCGGGCGATAAGCAACCAGGGGGGGTAGTGCGGAACCTTGCAGGTTGGCAATGTCTGCAGGAGCTTCTTGACGCCGGCATTGGCGAGCTGGGTGCAGCGAGGTTCAGCCCTTTAAGGTTGGTCAATCCCCGGGGGCGCTCCAGTACAAAGCCCCGCAGACCTGCGGGGCTTTGTCATTTCCACATAACAACCTGCAGCGGAGGCTGCAATCCTTCCGATCAGTTACAGACAGGCGATGGCCGGTCACAGCCGATGCCGTCGTCGGTCGGATCTACGGCGCATTCTTCGCTGGAGTAGCCCGGGCTGAGCGGCGACGGACTCGCCGGCGCCGCGCCGCCTGAGAACAGCCAGCTGAATACGATGATCGCATCGGTGATCTCGACGCTGCCGGTATCGTTGGTGTCCGCCGCGTCGAGACATACCGGGGCCGCGCCACCTGAGAACAGATAGAGCAACGGCACGACGCCGTCGGTCAGATTGATGCTGCCGTCGGAGTTGGTGTCGCCGCGCACGAAGGTCGGCTCGCCGGGAGCAGCGCAATTGGCGGCCGCGACGCAGTCATCGTCGTCACAGTCCGCGGCGCCGTCCTGGTCGTCATCGATGCCGTTGTCACATACCTCGGCAGGCGGCTCCTGGCAGCTCTCCGCCTCGGAGCAATCGGCGTCGTCACAGTCGGTGTCGCCGTCCTCGTCATCATCGGTTCCGTTGTCGCAGATCTCATCCGGCACCGGCGGCTCGCCGTCCGGCGAGAGGATCTGCAGCTCGGTGATGCTCAGGTAGGGCCCGGGCATGGAGACCCGTACGAACTGGCCCTCGGCCTCCACGTCTTCGATCGGCAGGAAAGGTCCTGCGATCAGGCCGCCGTCCGGGAGGAAGGTCTCCTCCCAGACCACCTCGAGCTCGAAGTCGAGGACAGTGACCGTGAAGTTGGTCAGGCGCTCGCTGCAGCAATCGAGACGGTTCCAGATCCTCATATAGGATATGTAATAGGTGTCCTGGAGATCGACCTCCCACCAGGAGGCCGTTCCATCGAGCTGGTCCGTGTGGGTGGTCGTTCCGGCACCCCATTGGCCATCGGTGTTGCCGTCGATCGCGCGATCTGGAGTGCCGCCCCAGCCCTCGGACGACTGGGTGGCGATGCCGTTGGGGCCGACGTTGACGTAACCCCCATCATCCGGGGGAGGCGGAGGACCCTGCTCAACGCAATCTTCGGACGGATCATCGATGAACTGCCCCTCGAGCTCGTCCTCATCCCCGGTGCCGTGGAAGACAATCCCCTCGCTCGCATCGGTCAGGACATTGCCGTCCTCATCACGAAGACCGATCCTCATATTCCAGCCGCCGCCGCCTTCCCAGACGTAGGCGGTGATCTTGTTGATGCCGGGCGCCAGGTCGGCGCAGCGGGTCTCCTGGCAGTCACCGGCGCTGCCGCGGCAGGCGCTGACCAGGGTCACGGTATAATTGTTCACGTCGAGGCGAATCGAGTCATCGCTGGCGGTGCAGACCTGGACCCGCATCGGCGCGTCGGTGGTGTTCTCGACGTAGGTCGTCGAGACGGCCACGATGTTGTCGTTGGCGAAAAATCCGGCCGCGATGGCGATGGCGTTGAAATCCACCAGGTCGCCAACCGGCGCCATGATGCCCTCATCATCGAGCAGGCCCGAGCTGAGCCAGGTCGGCAGGGCGTTGACGTTCGTGCCTCCCCAATTGCTCGACTCGGCATCGAAGAAGTCGATATCCCAATCATCTCCAGGGCGCGGGTTCTCATCCTCCATCTCATAGGGCGCCACCCAATTACCCAGCATCCGATCCAGCCCGCCGCCGCCGCAGCCGCCATCCTGGTCGAGGAAGAGCATGTTCCAGGCCTCGGTCCTGATCCAGCCGAAGGGGTTGACCCCCTCCATGATGCACTCAGGAGGCTCGTCAACCTCCTGTCCCTCGAGCTCGTCATCCTCGCCGGTACCGTGGAAGATGATCCCGTCGCTGAAGTCATCCAGGACCTGCATATTCTCATCCCGCAGCCCGATGGCCATTCTCCAGCCGCCGCCGTTTTCCCAGACGTAGGTTGAGATCTTGTTCATCCCGGGCGCCAGCTCGGAGCAGGTAACCTCCTGGCAATCGAGGCCGCTGCCGCGGCAGGCGCTGACCAGGGTCACGTTGTGGTTGTTGATGTCGACGCGAAGCCCGTCATCGCTGGCCGAACAGACAAAAACCCTCATCGGCTCCTCGGTGATGTTCTCGACGTAGGTCGTCGAGATCGCCACGATCTGGTCGGTGCTCGTGAACCTGGCCCGGGCGGCCATGATATCGAAATCCACCAGGTCCTGGGGTATGAGATCGATAGCGTTCGCGCGCAGAAAATTCATGCTGATCCAGGTCGGCACGTCACTGACATTACCGCCTGTCCAGCCACGCGACTCGGCCTCGAAGAAATCGATGTCCCATTCATCTCCCGGACGCGGGTTTTCTTCCGCCAGGTCGTAGGGGGCCACCCAGTTTCCTTCCATACGGCCTAGGGCGCCACAACCGGTGTCCTGGTCGAGGAAGAGCATATTCCAGGCGTTGCTGCGAATCCAGCCACTGGGATTGACGCCCTCATCGATCGGATCGAGCGGCGGAGGAGGCGGCGGGGGAGGAGGCAGATCTCCTTCCGGAGACCAGACCTCCACCTCGGCGAGGGAGAGAACATCCATTTCATCGGGATTGCCAACCCCCCTCGTGCCGGAAAGATCCGGGTCCGGGGTTCGCACGACCCGTACGACGCTGCCGGCAACCGCGTCTCCCAGCAGTTTCACCAGGTCGATCACCAGGCTGTCGGGGGCCTGGTTGACCTCCCCATTTCCGAGGACATTTTCCGGGTTGAGCAGATCCGACTCGAAGAGGATATCCCCATCCGGCCCATCGAGCACCAGGACGGTGAGGTCACGAAAACGCGAAGGGCAGCAACCACGGCGGTTGTAAAGAACGATCGCGCTGATCAGGTACTCGGCCCGGAGATCAAGCTCCCAGGTTGACGGCAGGTTCTGCCCGGCCCCCGTATGGGTAAAATTGGCGAGGTTGCCATCGATTCCCAGGCTGGCGGGAAACTGTCCATTGTTGTATTCCGAAGACTGGGTAGCGATCCCGAGCGGTCCGACGTTGACCGTCTCGTCATCCACACCCTGCGCGAAGGCAACCGAACTCCAACAAACTACCAAAGCTAACATCAACCCACTTAATACATTGCGCATGGAGCTTCCCTGCCAATTGAATTGTGATTTATTCCAGACTTCCTTTGACCGCTAAACCATCAGCTATTGTCCTTAACATTACCCCGAAAGCAAATGAGACTTTCCCACCCGGCGGGAGTGGCCCTGGTGGGAGCGGCCATTTACTGAAGCTACTGAAGCGGTTTTGCGATAAACCCTTTTCATATACACCCCCTTTTACCCAAAGGTATTGGAAAAGTGCTTCAGTAGCTCCAGTAGGTCAACTGGGGGGAGCGTCGTCTTTGGGCTCCGCATCCTCCACCTGGGCCGCCTTGCGCCTGCCGAAGAAAATGTATGCGACGGCCGTAGTACAGCCAACGGCAAGCAGCTGGAAAATGAGGCGTCTTGAATCGATCTTGTTGTCCCTGTAGTCCCCGCTGTGCTCTATAACGCGCGCTATATCCTGCACACCTCCCGTTAGCTCCCCTGCCCAGGGTACGATTCGTGGTGGATTAAGCACCTTCACCACAGCGACCACCAGGCCTACGATGAGGACTATTTTTTGGGCTTTACTCATTCCTTGGTCTCCGGTGTTTGAAAATGCTTCCCCTCATCTCCTCAAACCTCCCCGAGGATCTCCTCCCGCTTGGCCTGGTACTCCGCGTCGGTGAGCAGGCCGTCGTTGTGCAGGTCTTCAAGGTTGCGCAGGCGGGCCTTCGGGTCGTCGGAGGGTGAGAGAGCCTGGGCTGGAGGTGGTGAAGAAACAATCGGGGGTGGCCCTCCCCCATAGAGGCTCCTTTGCGAGGTCTGAACCCCTGCTGTCAAAGTAAGTTCCGTTTCACTCGAACGCTGGCTGAGGCTGGCGGCAATAAAGAGGCCGGTGGACGCAATCCCACTAACACTCTGAAGCAGTAGCACAATGGTTCTGAGTCCCAGTCCCTGGAACCAGTCGGGATCTATGAGATTAACTACAGGATAGACTAGCACACACACCATCATAAGCAGGCAAGCGAACAGCAACAGTAGCGACGCTTTGGAGTGCCTCTGCCAGTGTATTACCGCCAACAAAATCCCCACACCTGACACAACGAGGTATGGTGCTGAGTACACCAAAAAACGACCCAACGGGCTATCCAACCAACTCGCCAGTATTTCCATTCACCCATCCTCCTGTAAAACACCCCATCACCCTAAGCGATGCCCCGGGCGATAAGCAACCAGGGGCCACCCTCTCCTTGCCCCCGCCCATGGACTCGCTTAGGCTACTGGATAGGGTTAACTTGAAATATCAGTGAGTTATTGATCATGAATAAACGGACACACCTGAGCCGGCGGCGATTTCTCCAGGGGACGGGTATCGCTCTGTCGCTCCCGGCCTTCGACAGTTTTGCGGCCGTTCTGCCAGCCGCTAAGAAGCCGCCGCGGCGCCTGGTCTGTATCGGAAATCACCTGGGCTTCTATCCGGGTAATTTCTTCCCGAAGGCGGCCGGGGAGGACTATGTGGCGACGTCGACGCTGAAGCCGCTTGAGGCGCATCGAGACCAGCTGACGGTGTTTTCGCAGTTGGATCACGGACTCAATGGCGGGCACAAGGCAGTTCAAGGCTTTCTGACCAGTATCAAGAAGGAAGAAGCCGCTGGGTTTCCTGAAAAGAATATCTCACTCGACCAGGCCGCCGCCGAGCATGTCGGCAGTTCCACGCGTTTCCCTTCGATCAATACCGGGATCCTGAGAGGCACCGATATGTGTTGGAGCCGTGCCGGTGTTCATGTACCGCCAATCAACAATCCCGCCACGCTGTTTCGAGGTCTCTTCGTTAATTCGCCGCAAAGTGCACGTGAAGCCGAACGTACGCGCCTGAAGCATCGAGTGAGCGTACTCGACGCTCTGCGTGATTCGGCGAGCGCCTTGAATCGAACCCTCAACGCGGCCGACCGCGACAAGTTGGACCAATACCTGACATCGGTCCGTGATGTTGAGCGGCGGTTGCAGATGTCGAAAGAGTGGCTCAATCGTCCCAAGCCAAAAGCGCCGATTGACGAAGTCCTGGACGAAGAGCGACAACATATCGACGAGGTGGCCCTGCTTTATGACTTGATGGCCCTGGCTTTGCAGACAGATTCCACCCGCGTCGCGACCCTGGAAACCGGGCTGGGGTTCCGCACAGCCGAAC
>Ga0310345_10005455_pt1 | contig 11285 bp, 5 predicted proteins | sample HC15DNA20500_MG_FD_204667 | JGI IMG/M metagenome (GOLD analysis project Ga0310345, IMG submission 204667) | Marine microbial communities from station ALOHA, North Pacific Subtropical Gyre - HC15-DNA-20-500_MG | ecosystem: Environmental > Aquatic > Marine > Oceanic | place: Pacific Ocean: North...
ATGCCTGCATGCGATACGCGAGCTCGTACTGCTCGATGCGTGACGTGATCTCGTCGTCGCCGCTGCGCGCGCGCTCGAGCTCATTCAACCGCTTCAGCGTGTCCAGGCCGCGGCGGCGCGTCTCCCTGGTCATGCCCTTCGGATCGGAGAGGAAGAATACCGGGTCACCCAGGGTGCGGATCTGGGTCGCCTGATAGTGGCTGGGGAGGTAACCCGAACTCCACAACGCCTTACCGCCAGATGGGTCCGTGTCACCCGAGATCATCACGACGAATCCGGGGAGATCCCGGTTCGCCGTCCCGAGGCCGTAGACCGACCACGACCCGAGCGACGCGTGCCCGAACTGGCTCGACCCCGTGTGCAGCAGCAGCTGGGCGGGGGCGTGGTTGAACTCGTCCGTCTTCATCGACCGCACGACGCAGAGCTTGTCTGCGTGCCGCGACAGGTGCGGCATCAGCGCCGTCATCTCGAGCCCGGATTCCCCCGCACGCACCGTGTCGTGGGGCGATCCGAGCAACGTCGGATGTCCCTTGATGAAGGCCAGCCGGCGCCCCTCGATAAAGGACTTCGGGCACTTCTGCCCGTGCAGCTCCTTGAGCTTCGGCTTGGGATCGAACGTGTCGTGCTGGGGAGGCGATCCCGCCATGTGGAGGTAGATCACCGAGCGAGCACGCGGGGTGTGGTGCGGCGCCTTCGGCGCCAACGGGTCACCAGGTCCGCCTTGCGCGAGCAACGTCTCCAGGGCAAGCCCACCCAATCCCGCGGCGCCGCACCGGCCGAGGAAACAACGGCGACTCAACCTGTCATGGCGTAGCTCGAGCGGGTCACGCATGCTCATCAGCCCTTCACCAACACCGCATCGAGGTTCAGCAGGACGTTCGCCACCACCGTCCACGCCGCCGCCTCCACCGCATCCAGGCCAGGAGGGAGCGCGCCCAGCGGCTCGGTGGCCAGCGAGACCGCCGCCTTCCGGTCGCCGGCCTGGGCCTCCCGTTCTGCGACGAGCAGCGCGGCCAGCGCGCGCACCTGCGCGGGCTCCGCGGGGCGGGCCGTCACCAGCTTGAGGGCCCAGTGTATTCGAGCGTCGTCCGTGTCACCGCCCTCGGCGACGATGCGGCGGGCCAGAGCCTGAGCGCATTCGACGAAGCACGGATCGTTGAGCGTCACCAGCGCCTGCAGCGGCGTATTGGTGAGGACGCGACGCGGCGTGCAGATCTCGCGGCTAGGCGCGTCGAACACGGCCATCGCGGGGTAAGGAGCCGTCCGGCGGATGAACGTGTAGATCCCGCGTCGATAACGGTCCTCCCCCATGCTCGTCGGCCACCTGCGGTCGGCGCCGTTGAAGGCTGCCTTCCAGAGCCCCTTCGGCTGCGGCGGGAACACCGACGGTCCGCCGATCCTGGCGGAGAGCAAGCCAGAGAGGGCGAGCGCCTGGTCGCGCACCATCTCAGCCTCCAGACGGAAGCGTGGGGCCCGCGCGAGCAGTACGTTCTGCGGATCGCGCGCGCGCAGCTCATCCGTCGCCACGGACCGTTGCCTGTAGGTCGCCGACGAAACCATGAACTCGATCATGGCCTTCACGTCCCAGCCCGAGTCCATGAACCGCACGGCGAGCCAGTCCAGTAACTCCGGATGGGACGGCGGCGATCCCTGCGATCCAAAGTCCTCCTGGGTCACCACGAGGCCGTCGCCGAACAGCGTCGCCCAGAGACGGTTCACCATGACCCGCGCCGTCAGCGGGTTCTCCCTGCTCACGAGCCAGCGGGCCAGGGCGAGGCGGTTGGGAGTTCCCTGAGGCAACGGGTGGAACGCGGCCGGCGTACCAGGGCTCACCTCCTGGCCCTTCACGAGGAAGTTGCCCTTGACCAGGACGTGAGTCTTACGGCGTCGACCTTCGGGCAACTCCTTCAATATCGGGGTCGTCGCGGCGGGTAATGCCGCGCGCGCCTTGCGCTTGGCTGCGAGCTGCTCGTGCACCGCGGCGAGCTCAGGGTCGATTGAGCGCCAGTGCTCCGCGAGCGCCTCGCGCTGCCCCGGCGTGCGCGCGCTCGGTGCGACCGTGAGCGCGGCCTCGACGGCCTCGGGGAGGACGGCCACCGGGCGCGGTGCGTTGGTGATCGAGACGCGGAAACGTCCCATGGTGTGCTTTGATCCGTAAGACTGGGTCAGCGCGAACACCAGGCGCGTGGGGCCGTCGACCCCGAGATCGGTCCGTGTCTCGAAGACCGCCACGTGCGACTTGCCGACTCGCGGCGCCACGGCCCACCCCGAGTTCCCACCCCGGTCGCCATCGATCACGCGCGCGACGTCGAACTGATCCTGGCTGAAGCTGGCGGTCGCGTTGGCGAGGGCCGCCCGGGCGGCGAAGGTGGCCGGGTCGATGGCGACGCTGGGCCGAGGCGCGGCCGCCACAACGGTCTCCCAGACGGGCTCGCGGTCCGCGTCGAGCACGCGCAGGACACACCCCGCGAGACGCTCTGGAGCTTCGGTGCGGTTCCACAGAACCACCCGGTCTACCTGTGTCACAGCGCCGAGGTCGACCTCCCACCACGGGTCAGCTTCGGTCGCCGTGTGGGTCACCGAGCCGTCCGTGTACAAGCCGGACGTGTTGCCGTCGACGGCCAGCTTGGCGGGCCCGTTGTAGCCGACGCTCGACTGGCGGGCGGGCTTCCCCGTGGCGACGTTCTGTCCACGCGACGCGATCTCCACTTCAGCGAGGGACAGGATCCTCCCCTGCCCCGGGAGATCGATCCGCACGAAGCGACCGTTTACGGGGCGGGGCTGCTCCCGCTGCACCGTCACCTCCAGGTCATTGAGGACAAAGTTCGTGGCCCGTCCCGGCCCCTTTCCGGGCAAGGTCTCGTGCGTCAGCGCCTCGATCCGGATCGCGGTGATACCTCGCAACGACGTACGCGCCGTCATGGTGTAGGTCGCCACGGCTGGCGACGTCCCCTCGGCCAGCACGGAGTCGTCGTCCAGAATCCGTAGCTGCGCCCCGCCGGTGGCCGACGTGCTCTCGGGGACGAGGGGCGTCCACGGGGATGGACGCTCGCGCACGCCGCGTTCCCACTCAGCCTGCCGCGCGACGACCGCGTCCGACGAGACCCGCAGCTTCGCCTCCAGGGCATCGATCTCTCCCTGGAGCACGTCGAGGCGGGTCTGTTGCTCTTCAGTCGGCGTCCGCAGCCGCGGGGCGTCCCCCGGCAGGTCACGATCCTCGGTCTGGTTGAAGAACGCGAAGAACCGGTAGTACTCCTGGTGGTCGATCGGATCGAACTTGTGGGTGTGGCACTCGGCGCAACCGAGCGTCAGCCCCATCCACACCTGCGCCGTCGTCTCGATCCGGTCCTTCACCGCGGCGACACGCCACTCCTCGTCGTCCGTTCCGCCCTCCGTGTTGGTCATCGTGTTTCGATGAAACGCGGTCGCGAGGATCTGATCCGTGGCGGCTTCGGGGAGCAGGTCCCCCGCCATCTGCTCGATGGTAAACCGGTCGAACGGGACGTTGCTGTTGAACGCGTCGATCACCCAGTCACGCCAGCGGGAGATCTTCCTCAGAGGGTCGGATGCGTAGCCCGTCGAATCCGCGTAGCGCGCCAGGTCGAGCCACGGCCTCGCCATGCGCTCGCCGTAGCGAGGTGAAGCCAGCAGGCGCCGGACGACGTTGCCGTACCAGTCCGTACTCGTATCACGCAAGGCAGCGTCCAGCTCCTCTGGCGTCGGCGGCAGCCCCGTGATGTCGAGGCTCAGGCGCCGCACCAACGTGTGTCGATCGGCCTCGGGCGCGGCCCGCAGCCCGGCGCGCTCAAGCCGCGCCAACACGAACGCGTCGATCGCGTTCCGTGGCCAGGCGGCGTCCGCGACCGTGGGCAACGGCGCGGGCGCCGGCTTGCTGAACGCCCAGTGGGGCGTGTACGCCCCACCCCCGTCGATCCATCGCCCCAAGACCTCACGCTGATCTCCCGTCAGTTCATGTCCGCTCGCGGGGGGAGGCATGCGCTCGGAGGGATCGGCGTGGGTGATGCGCGCCCAGAGCGCGCTGCCAGCGCGATCCCCCGGCCTCACCGCCACCCGACCCGAGGCGAGCTTGGCCATCGCCCCGTCGGCCTGGTCCAGACGCAGCCCAGCTTCCCGGTGCGCCGCATCGGGGCCGTGACAGGCGAAGCAGTTCCGCGACAGGATCGGCCGCACCTCACGCGCGAAATCGGGCGGTTCGGCCACCATCACGGACAGGGCGATCAGCAGAATCGGCACGCCCGTATCGTACAGCACCCCCCGGATCCCCCTGGCCGCGAGCGAGCCGATCCCCTGCTCCGACGCCCCCCGTAGTAGAATCGCCGGAGCCATAGCGCGCCTTCAGGTTCCCGCGACGGGAATCCACACCCGCCCAATTGGAGTTCTGCCATGCGGTTCGATCTGCACCACCTGGTCCGCAAATGCGGCGCCCTCGTCATCGTGATTGGAGTGGCTCTCAGCGCCGCAGCCCCCGCCCAGATCGTCTACCCAGACTTCAGCGCCACCGTGGGCATGGCCCTCAATGGCTCGGCGGGGCAGCTCGGGAACGCCCTCATGCTCACGCCCGCCGCCAACACTCAGGCGGGGACCGCGTGGTTCCAGACGCAGCAGTCCGTGACCTCTGGGTTCGTCACGACGTTCGAGTTCCGGATCACGCCGACCGGTGCGGGAGCCGACGGCATGACCTTCATTATCCAGGACGACCCGGCCGGCACGTCGGCCATCGCCCAGGGCGGCGGCTCACTGGCCTACACCAGTGAACCTCTGGTGCCGACGAACACACTGGTGAACCTGCTGGTGATCGAGCTCGACACTTACCAGAACGGCAACTTCGCCGATCCTGACGCGAACCACATCAGCGTGCACCTCATACCCACGCTCCCGACGACGGTGAACGGGGCCGACGAGTACTACTCTATCGGTCGCGTGAGCCCGACCATCAACATGTCCGATGGCGCCACCCACACCGTTTGCATCAGCTACGTACCCGGCACCCTCGACATCTTCCTGGACAACTTCGCCTCCCCCATCTTGAGCGTGCCCTTCGATTTTCTCACCGGCGCGACCAACCTGACCGGCACCGCTATCGGCGGGCTGAACTTCCCGAACGGCACCGCCTATGTCGGGTTCACGGGCGGCACAGGCGGCCTCAATCAGCTGAACGAAGTCCTGTCCTGGGAGTTCGGTGGGCCCGGCTGTCCGCTGAATCCGTGGGAGGTCAACAGCCCGGCCTCGTCTCTGGACATCAACGGAAACCAGAGCGTCGGGCTCGGCCCAGCGGTCACCTCCGCTTGCATCGGCAGCAACCTCACCCTCAACTCCGCGGCCACCGCCGGAGCGCCGTCGGACATCGCCATCGCCTTCGCCAGCCCGATCCCAGCCGGCCTGACCACCGGCGGCGGGCAACAGGTCAACATCGACGTCACCCACCCGTCGTTGTTCAGCTTCAACGGCGGCGCAGCGTCCTTCGCGGGCATCCTGAACCTGCAGCCCCACCCGGGGACGTTCACGTTCTCGATCCCGACCGCGGGTCCGTTCTTGGCCACCGCGCAGCAGCTAGCCATCGACACGACCCATCCGGACGGGTTTCAGCTATCCCAGGCCTGTGAGGTGAATCTGATCGCGGGTGGCCTCGCCGTCGGACTCGAGCTCGGCGACGACACCGTGGCGTACATCAACTATCAGAACAGCCCCTTCTGCGGGACCATGCCGCCCATCACCTTCTACGGAACCACGCATCCGGTCTTTTGGGTTCACTCGAACGGCGAGGTCTACTTCCAGTTCCCCACAGCCAATCCGACGCCAGCGTTCAACCAGTACCTCACCTGGATGCCCCGGGTTGGGATGTGGACGGACTTCGCGCCGGACGTCGCCGGGTCTGTCTCGGTGTCCGCGAGCGCGACCGAGGTCAAGGTCTCCTTCCAGAACGTCGCAAGCGCCGGCACGAGCGCGACGGCCAACAGCTTCGACATCACATTCACCGCCGGCGGCGCCACGATCATCGACAACTACACGCCGGACCCGGGGCACATTCACCCCACCATCGCCGGCATCTCTCGCGGCGGCGGCAGCACCGACCCAGGCCCCATGGGAGGTACGGCGTCGGGCACGATCATCGGCAACCTGGGCGCAGGGACCCAGTCCGGACTCGCCACCGACGCGATCTACGAGATCCCGACGGCGGGCTTGCCCGCGGGGGGCTGGAACAGCCTCACGTTCCCGTTCTCCGACGGCAGCGCCTGGATCGTCAACTAACGACGAGTGGCTCATAGGATCGAAAGGGCCCCGACCCTGAGGGACCGGGTCCCCGCGGGATGGATGGCGGTCTGCGTCCTCGCGATATGGGGGATCCCAGCCGAGGCACAGGAGCGGGCGCCATCGCCCCTCCCGGCGATCGAGTTGAAGCTCGAGCCGGCGTCCGCCAACGGCGTCTTCAAGAGCGGGGCACCGATCCGGATGAGGGCACAACTCGAAGGGACCTAGGGGAAGGCGCGCACCGGACGCGTGATCTGGACGCTGGCGACTGATGGTCGTAAACCGCTGCAGCAGATGGAGTCCTCATGCGCGGTCCCCGGGGAACACGAACAACGGGTGCGTGCCTGGTTGCGGGTCAAACTCAAGGTCGAATAAGACCGCGAGCTCACACCCCCAGCTTGTCGAGCAGCGTCAGGCAGGTGAACCAGCCAAAGAACGCACACGAACCCGCCAGGGCGAACAGGCGCAGGGGATGGACACGCATGGGTCCCTTGAAGGTGGTGGCGTTCAGCCACAGGAGGGTCGCCGAGTAGAGGAACATCACGCCGCCGTTGAGGCTGGCGGCGAGGATCAGGAGCGAAAGCGGTTGGTCGAAGCCGAACAACAGGACGATGATGCCGAATCCGATCAGGGTCCACAGCATCGCGAAGTACGTCCGGGTGAGGGTCCAGCGGGACGACCCCGCGAGAAATGACGCCTTCAGCGTATCGGCGGCGACACGGCTGACGGCGTCGAGCAGCGCGAACTCGGTCGAGAACAGGACCAGGATGCCGCAGAGCAGGTACACATGACGAGCCCAGCCGCCGAACCGGTCCAAGAGCACGTCCCCCTGCTCACGGACGAAGTCGAGCTTGGCGGGGGCGTCCGGCTGAACGCCCAGCAGCGCGTGCGCCACCAGGCAGAACAGGACCAGCGACACCAGGCAGAGGACGAAGAACGACAGCGCGTGCTCGCCGTTGGCGCGCCGCCACCAGACTCGCCAGCGCTTCAGGTCCTCATCTGTTCCCTCGAACACGGCCCCGACGACGGAGTCCTCTTCGGTCTTACCCGTGATCGGTGACGTGATGCGTCCGACCCAGCGGCCCATGCCGTAGCCCTTGTCCCGGATGTAGTTGGACTGGGCCAGGTTCACCGCACCACCGGCGCCAGCGAAGGCCAGCGCACCCAGCAGAACCGGCATCTCGATCCCGTCTGGCACATATCCGATCCGGGCGGCCCCCGCCAGCAGGTCCAGGATCATCTGGGGCTCGACGACGTAGAACGCGAGCACCGAGACCACGAGGAAGATGGTCGGCACCAGGATCATCTGGACGACCTCGACCGTCCGATACACGACGGGGCCCAGGGACAGGGCGACGCCGCAGAGGACCAGCCCGACGATGGCGATGGGCACGATCGCGCCGTCACCCCATCCTGTCTCCCAGGTCACCAACTCCGCCGCCCCCGTGGCCCACCCGGGCCAGATCCACGGCACCGTCGCGCACAGCAAGAACAGGGGCCCGAACACGCGGCTCAAGCGAAAGAACCCCGTCACCGCGCTCTCACCCGTCGCGAGGGTGTACCGCTCGATCTCCATGTTGATCATGAACTGGATCGTCACCCCGAGGGAGCATGCCCAGAACAGATCGAAGCCGTGCTTGACGGTCAGGTGGGGCCAGATGATGAACTCGCCGCTGCCGACGGCGAGGCCTGCGAGGATGACGCTGGGGCCGAGCATCCGCCTCAACGACACCGGCTCCGGCATCGCGCGCACCATCGGCGAGGGAAGATTTCGGTCAGGCGGCTGGACGAGTCCCATGGCAGCCCGTCATGTTACATGGGGCCCACCGGATCCGGCACTCGGCGACCGCGAGACGACCTAGTCCTTCTTGCGGCGTCGCCGGTTGTTGCCGTCGCCTTCCTTGGCCGGCGGAGGCAGCACCAGCACACGGACGATCTTCGCCTTGGGCAGCGCCTGCCGCAGCTTATCGACGCCCTCACCCGTCACCTTGGTCTCCCACACCGTGATCCGCTCGAGGGTGGGCATGGTGGCGAGGTGGGCGAGACCGCGGTCGGTGATCGCCGTGCCATACAGATTGAGAGAGCGCAGCTCGGGCAGCTTGGTGAGCGCGCGCAGCCCGCTGTCCGTCACCGCGGTTTGCCGCAAGTCCAAACGCGTGAGACGCTTCATCCGCGCGACCGAGACCAGGGCCCGATCGGTGATCTTGGTGCGTCCGAGAATGAGGTGAGTGACCCGGTCCTGGACCGCCATGAGCCCCGCCATGGACTTATCCGTGACCAGGTCTTCGTTGGCGTGGAAAGCCACGCGCAGTAGCGGGCTGCCGTTCATCGCGGGCGTGATCTGGCCGACCTTGCCGGCCGCCTTCGCGATGACCGAGGATTTGAGGGGCTTGAGACCCTCGCCCAAGCGTGCGACCGGCTTCAGGATGATCGGGACCGCGACCTCGACGATCTCGCGCTCGGCGACCTCGGCTCCGACCTGCGGACCGCCCGTACCGACCCACGCGCCGAAGTCCGCGCCCTGCTTGATCCAGCGCTCGAGCGTGCTCTGTTCGGTCAACGTCAGCGCCTTGCGCTTGCGAGGCATGAAGTCCCGGTCGTCGCTGTCCAGGGTCGTCAGGATGTAGAGGAGGCTGTCTCCCGGATCTCCGGGCTTGACGACGCGCTCGTTGTTGCTGCCGAGCATGATCCAGCCCTTGCCATCGAGGCGCAGCCCACCCTTGGGATTGCGCGTCAGGCCCTGCGGATCCTTGTAGGGAGCGCGGTGACATTCGATGCATGACCGCTCAAAGATCGGCCACACATGCTTTTCGAAATCGACCGCGTCCTGCGCGGGCAGAGCAGCTGCTCCGGCGAGCAGTACGCTCGCGATGATTGAGTAGCGCATGACGCCCTCCCTTGGGATCAGAAGATGCTGGTGACCGGCTTACCCTTGTGCGCGATCTGGAACGGACGCCCCGAGGGTGAGTGCAGCACCTTGTCAGTCGGAAGTCCGAGGGCGTACGCGATGGTCGCGTTGAGGTCCGGCACGAGCACCTTGTTCTCGATGACCTCACGGCCCTCGGGGTCGGTCTTGCCGTACGCCTGGCCGCCCTGGACGCCGCCGCCCGCCAGCAGGCAGGAGAAGGCCTTGGGGTAGTGGTTACGCCCGTTGCCCCGATTCGCGGTGATATCGGGCGTGCGGCCGAATTCGGTCGCCACGACCACGAGCGTCTCCTCGAGAAGCCCGCGAGCATCGAGGTCCGCCAGCAGGGCGGACAGGGCCCGGTCGAGAGGAGGCAACTTCTCCTCCATCTCACCGAAGTTGTCGTTGTGGGTGTCCCAGCCGCCGCTGACGACCTCGACGAAGCGCACTCCGTGCTCGACGAGCCGACGCGCCAGCAGGCACCCGCGGCCCAAGCGGCCATCGCCATACGCGCCCTTGATCGCGTCCGGCTCCTTATCGATGTCGAACGCCCGCAGGTCGGTGGAGCCCATGAGCTTCACGGCCTGGTCGTACATCTCGGTGTAGGAGCGCACCTGCTTCTGCTTGAATCGCTCGCTGAACGCCTTGTTCATCTTCGCGACGCGGTCGAGGCGCCGGTGAAAGTCCTTGTCGCTGATGGTGTCGGCGCGCGTGCTGTTGGCCAACCCGTCCTCGGGGTCGCCGATGGGCAGCGGCGCGTACGCGGATTCCATCCAGCCCGCGGTCACGTAGCGTCCACCACCGACCGTGACGTAGCCAGGCAACGTCTGGTTGAGGCGCCCACCCAGGCGATTGACCCAGCTACCGAGGCTCGCGTGGGCGATCGTGCCGCGCGGCTCATAGCTGGTGTGCATGAAATACTGCCCCTGGGCGTGCGCCCCCTGGGTCGAGCTCATCGAGTTGAGCACGACGCACTTGTCCATGTGGCGGGACAGGTACTTGAGGTGCGACGAGATGCGGACGCCGTCAGCGCTCGTCTGGATGGCCTCGGTCGGCCCCTGGGTCGCGGCACCGGGCTTCACGTCGAACGTGTCGAGGTGGGTCATGCCTCCCGACATGAACAGGTAGATCACGTTCTTCGCCGGGCTCTTACGCAGGAGCGCCGCCGGAGAGGCGACCGCAGCCTGGGACAGCAACGGCATCGCACCGAGCCCCAGCATCGTGCTGGCGGCGCCGGACAGAAACCCGCGACGCGAGACGTCGTCGGCATCGTGGAAGATCTCACGGAGTGTCATGTTCGTGTCCTCGCGTCTACTGGATGAAACGGAACTCGTGCGTGTTGACGAGCGCCCACACCAGGTCATCTACGCCCTGCGCGACATCGCGAGCGATGTCGTTACGCCACAGGGCGCGCTCCGCCGTCGTCGACTCCCGACTCAACACCGCCAGGTACGCGGCGTTGATCTTCGCGGTCACCCCGCGTGCTTCACGGATCTCCTGCATGACCGTGGAGGCCGGCGCGAGCACGTAGTCCTCGACGAAACCATTCATGAGGTTCAAGACCTGCGGGACCGTCGGGTCCTCGTGCGAGGTCTGAATCTGCTCGCGGTCGGATTGCCCGAACTGGCGAATGAAGTGGCCATCCGGAGTCGGCTGGGGCAACGCGGACGCGCGCCGTAACGGGACCCGTCCCGCGGCTCCGCGACGGCGACCCGGGCGCCGGCGACGGTCCGTATCGACCCCGAGCTCCTTCAGTTCACCCTTGATCCGTGCGACGGCCGCCACGTCGCGGCGACGCTGGGCGCGCCTGAGCGCCTCGAGCAACGGGCGCGTCTTCGCCTTCCGGCCTTCGTTGCGGCGGTCCCGCTCCTGCTGCATCGTCCGCCTGTACTTGGCCGGGTCGCTGTAGCGAAGCGCCTCACGCCCCAGGTACACCTTCAGCTCGGCGTCCGTCATCTGGGTCATGCGCTCCTGCCTGGCGTAGACCTCCTTCGCCTTCTCATCCGGATCGCCGACGGTGCCGTCCACGTCGTCAACCACGAGGGTCAACATGGAGTCCCACATCTGCTCGGCTGACATGCGCCGCACGAGAGGCCCGGTGAAATGGAAC
>Ga0310345_10005457_pt1 | contig 11280 bp, 13 predicted proteins | sample HC15DNA20500_MG_FD_204667 | JGI IMG/M metagenome (GOLD analysis project Ga0310345, IMG submission 204667) | Marine microbial communities from station ALOHA, North Pacific Subtropical Gyre - HC15-DNA-20-500_MG | ecosystem: Environmental > Aquatic > Marine > Oceanic | place: Pacific Ocean: North...
CTCGGCTTGAGGGCGCGGTTGGTCGACGATCCGGAGGATGTTGGCAGGGCACTGCGTGGGGTTCTCGGGGTGACGGTGGATGAGCAGCTCGAGTGGGCGGATCCGCGTGTGGCATACAATGGGTGGAGAGAGAAGATTGAGGCGCTTGGGGCGCTAGTATTTCAGCTGTCGCGCATCCCGGTGAGCGAGGTGCGAGGTTTCGCCATAGCGAACGACGGTGTGGTGCCGGTAATTGCGGTGAACGCAAAGGACAGCTACACGGCGCGGTCGTTTAGCTTGATGCACGAACTAGCGCATGTGCTGCTAGGTGAAAGTTCGATCTCGGATTTTGACGAGAGTACAGGTGAAGCTGCGCGCTTTGAGGGTGCAGACCAGATTGAGGTGTTCTGCAACGCAGTGGCGGCGGCGACACTATTGCCACGAGACGAATTCCTGGGCGAGCCTGTGGTGGCGAGACACGAAGTGGGACCGTGGGATGACGAACATTTGGAAGCGCTTGCGAGGAAGTATGGGGTCAGCCCACACGCAGTGCTGCGGCGGTTGCTCACTTTAGGAAAGACGACGCAAGCCTTCTATCAGATGAGGCTTAGAGCGTACGAGGAACAGGCAGCGCAGTTTGCGGCGAAGAAGGCCAAGGGTGGTCCTGCGCCGCACGTGGCGGCGTTGGCCACGTTGGGCGGCGGTTATGCGCGGCTGGTGTTTGAGGGATATTACAGCCGCCGGCTGACGCTGGCTGATGTCTCGGGCTACTTGAACCTCAAACTCACGCATATTCCAAAGCTGGAAGCGGCCGCGTTCGGCCGGGCGGCATAAATGGTGGAGCACGCTCTCTACTGCTTCGACACATCATCTCTGCTGGCGGCGTGGAATGAGCGCTATCCAATAGGTCACTTTCCGACGCTTTGGGAACACCTAGCGGCTCTTGTTTCAGCTGAGCGCGCGATTGCGCCTATAGAGGTGCGCCATGAGGTGCAGAAGCATGATGACGGCTTGTTCAAGTGGCTCAAGGACAACAAGTCGATGTTCATTGATGTTGATGAGGCAATACAGGTGCGTCAGCGTGCGATTCTGGCCAAGCACCCTAGGCTAGTGGACGCGCGCAAGGCGCATTTCGCAGCTGATCCTTGGGTGATCGCTTTAGCCTTGGAACGGGGCGCCGCTGTCGTGACGGATGAGCGAACTACTACCAATCGAAATAAGCCTACAATCCCCTTTGTGTGTGCGGATGCAGAGTTTCAGTGCCCCTGTTTCCCTGTGTTGGAAGTCATCCGGGGTGAGAAGTGGGTTTATAGATAGGGCTGCCACGCATCGAGGTAGGCACGACCGTGCCAGTTCAACTCGTAGTGACCAGATTTGCGTCTTCTTCCATGAGCCTGACAACCGTGTGTCGAAGGAGCGAGGCGTGATTGATTGCGATATCCCAAATGATTTCAGGGTCCAGGCGATGGTACTCATGGCGAAGCTTGTGGCCAATCGAGATGATGTTTGGCCACGGCACCTCGGGTGCGCGCTGCTTTAGCTCCGGAGGCAGATGATTGGCCGCCTCGGCGATAACAAGAACCGCATATTGGCAGGCATAGCGAAGAACGCGGCTCGCGCGGAAATCCTCGAAACTGTGTTCATCGGCCACGCGTAGCAGAAAGTCGATATGGTCGCGCATGTCCTCTAGTCTGGGGCGTGCACTGCGAACCACGATCAGAGGATCCTGATTGCGTCGTGTTCAATGGTGGAGCGAAGCGTGGGATGCAGTGCGGTACGGGTGGAGAGATCGACTTCGGTCTCGAGCAATCTCCTGAGATACTGTTCGAGCCCGGTGAGCTGCATGAAGCCGAACGGCCGGTCGGGGTCGCGGTCAATGAAGATGTCGACGTCGGAACCAGGCCGGGCACGCCCGTGGCGGGTGGAGCCATAGAGAAACAGGGCGGCCGCCCCGAAGCTCCGGATGTCCTGTTCGTGGGAGCGAATGCGCCGCGTTACTTCCTGCAGGTCCAAATTCTTGTCTCCTATCCTTCTGTACATTATGGATTGAGAACCGAGATTAAGCAACTTCTAGTTTCTGGCATACGAATACTGCATCGATGCCTTCCAGAACTGCCATCATCTGCTACAGGCGCTTTAGATAGGCGACAGCCTCGGACGCCTTCGCGGCGGCAGTGAAGATCGCCCGATCGTCATCATGGAGCAGCTTGAGCCAGTGGGCGAGGTACTCTGCATGATCGGGGCGCGTCTCTTGCGTTATGCCAAGCTCGCTGCAGAGGAAGGCTGCACCGATCTCAGCGACAAGCTCTTCTGCAGCGTAGTCCTGGTCGCCGAAGCGGCTTCCCATCTCACGATCCAGGCGATGCTTTGGACCGGTCCAATGGATCAGTTCGTGTAACAGCGTCGCGTAGTAGCCCTCGCGGCGCGTCATGCTGGCGGTGCCGCAGAACAGGTCCTCGGCCGGCATTTGGATGTGATCGGTCTTCAGCGCATAGTAGGCATTCTCACCGCCGTGGACGATCCGGGCACTGGTGCTGCTAACGAGGCGGTCGGCCGCTTCGATACGTTCAACAGGGCCCAGCGGCTCGGGCGCATCCGGTGCGGCATAACCGTCAACCTGATCGGCGTTGAATACCGCGGAAGCCCGCGCAATTCTCCTTTTGCCGTCGTCCGTGTCGTCATCGGGGTTCGGCTCGCCCTCATACTCCTTGTAGAAGACGACAGGCGAAGATTTCTCGCCTTTGCGAACCTGGGCGCCGAGTTCTATCCACTGACGGTAGGTGGCCCAGCGAGGCGTTGCATAGCCGTGGACCTCGGACGACACCCACAGGCTCACGATGTTGATGCCGTTATAGGCGTTGCCGGTGTGGACGTTGATGGGGATGAAGAGTGGTCCTGCTGTCCGGCGCCACGGCAGCGATGGCCGTTTCGGATCAGCTTCGATGGCGGCTATCAGTTTGGCTGTGATTTCGGCATGAATGTCTCGTCCGTGCGTGCGATGCTTCTTAATAGGCATAACGTCGGTCCTTTCGCTCGTGAGCCCGCGAGGCGGCGGGCTCGAATGCCGAGGGAAAGGCGACGGGGCAGGCGATCGTGGAACCGGGCCCAAGAAGGGCCCGGCGGCCCGGCGCAGCCGGAAGCCGAGGGCTTGTCCCTTGAAGCGAGCGCGCGCCGTCGCAGGTTCGGCATCATTGAGAGCCGGCCTTGCGTGGGCCAGGACGTCACAAGGACAGAAGCCTTCGAAGAAATGCCGGACGGCGAGTCGAGAAAATCAGCTAGAGCGCGTTCAGGCTTGCGGCATCGACATGTTCTAGGGTGTCAGCGGAGGCTAATGCTGCGGCAGTGATGACCGCCGGCATCGGTACCGTGATGTTCGCTGCCAACCGATCAGAGAGACAGAGCGCCAGCCGCTACATCTTCTCACCGGGCAGCTTGCTCGCCTGCCGAACCCAATCGGCCAGCTGCGATTCATTAAATTCTCCGTCCTCGGATAGGTGAACGGAACGGACACCCGGATGTTTTGAGCCGACCGGCGGCTGGGGCTTGAGCGAGTCGCCACGGAAGAAGGTCAGCTTGATATAGCGCGTGAAGCAGTGGAAGCTGACGAACCACACATCCTTCTCCACACCGTAGAAGGGCGAATTCCATTTGACGGCCTTCTCCACACCTGGAACTTCGCGTGTAATGATCCTGTCGAGCCGGCGACCGACCTCCTGCTTCCAACCTGGCATCGCCGCGATGTAGTCCTGGACAGGCCCGTCGCCGTATCCCTTGGGGATCTGGGGGTTGCCGCCAGCGAGCAGCTTGACTCCGGCCTCATCCGCCATAATGCATATCGTCCCGGAAATAGGGCAGGGCGAACATGTAAAGGCCCGTCAAAAGTTGTAGGAGCAGTGGCGGCAGAGGCGAGTACACCACCCACATCGGCGGTTCGCCAAAAGCCATCGTTACAAAGTTCGTAGCAACGGCCAGTGTGAACACAATGCCGATCCAGCGGTGACTTTGTCGGATCCAGTTGCTCCAGTTCATCGCTCCCTCCTCCCGCAGAACTGCCCTTCGCATTGACGACTACAAGCGCGGCTCGTCCTCAACGTGTTCGGGCTCCCGCTTGCCAATTAGATCTTCGAGCCACTGGTCAAACGCGTTCCCGCGCTGATGCCCCTTCTCGTCCGACGGCACCGAAGCCAGCAGCTGCTCGCGGTATAGGAGGTGATGGGTATCGGGCGGAGCGGATGCTCGAACGGCTTCTTCGAACGCATCCTGAGCCAGCACGCGGTCTCTCCTGGCGCGGCTGAGGTCGCCCTTCAAGCGGGTGAGTAGCCGCCCGACCTCTTCAACCGGAACATCGTCCCGCTTCCAGTCGCCCCATTTGTAGTACCAGACGCCGCGTTGGTAGGCTTCCTTCGCCGTCCTCTCGGCACGGGTAAGGCAGACCACGTAGAGCGCCTGGTTTTCGAGGACGGGCCTGGGTGTGGCAGCCGCATGAGCATGGGTGCTGGGGGCCGGAGACGCGTCCAGACTGACGGCCGCGCGATCGGACGCCCGCTCCGGAGATGGTTTGCCCTCCTTCCCACCCGCCAATTCCGCCTGTTCCTTTGCACGAAGCCGCTGGCGCAGCGCCGGGTCCGCATTGATGATGCCAAGAACCCGGCTTCGTTCCTCGCTCGCCTGCCGGAACTTCTTGGCTAGCCGCCCGATGATCCGGTCGCGCGCGGCCGGCATCCAGAAGGCCATTCGCACCCTCGCTTCGTAGTCGCTCAGACGCTTGCGCCGGCGGTCGAGACGCTGCAACCGCGCTATCGGATCCATGGCTAGTCCCTTCGAGCAGACCGGACCGGATGAAGATGCCCACACAGTGTGGCACGGCCGCTCGAAGGCTTCTAGGGTGAGACGATGAGCGATGAGCCACGCGAGATCTGGGACGTGCGCCGCCTTGAGGAGCGGATCGCGCAGCGTTCGGGCGACGACGCTGCACCTGGCGTCGAGGAGGTGCTGATTGCCTTCGCACGCTGGAAGTCGTGGGAGGACACTTACGGAATCGCCGCGGCGCAGGAGAAGGAGCGCCTAGATCGGTTGCTGGACCGGCTCCCGCCGGAGCGCTGGGAGCATACGAAGGAACTCGTGGGGCAGGTCGACGACGCGCTGCTACTGGAGCTCATGCATTATTCCACCAAGCGCGCGCTTGAGGAGAGCAAGCAGATGGTTCGGGAGCTGGAGACGTTGCGCGACGATCCAGACAAGGAAGCAACAGATAGTCACTCCGAACCCGACGACGATGCGGGAAACGAGCCCCATATGTGATCATGGCGATATGGAGAGACGGAGAAGATGCCGTGTCGCCATGCTTCCCCGTCTGCCGGACGCTTACCGCGACAGCTCGGCTTCGCTTTGCTTGCCGCCCCGTTTCCGCCCGGCATTTGTTTGCGGTGCGGCGAGCGCTTGGGCCTCTTCACGGCTGAGCGGATACTGAGTGGTGCCGTCGAGGAACGGACCGTAGCGGCCGGACCGGTCCCATAGGGAGCCGCGAACCTCCTTCTCACCAGGGCCACGCTGCCATTTCAGCCAGTAGAGCGGGCGCCGATCGTTGGCTTCGGCCTCCTTGGCGGCCAGGTCTCCTGCGTCAGCCTTCAGCACCTTGGCGTTGTTCAAGCGGATCACGATGGTGTTCGGGTTGAGCTCGTACGGGTTGCCCTCGATCTCTCCCGTCTCCGGATCGACGCGCGCCGCCTCCTCGCTGCTCATGCGAGCGGCCGCAAGGTGATCCTCCACGCCAGCGCGCGTCGAGAGCGGCCGCACTGGCCCTGCCAGGAAGGGCTTGCCCCCTTTGCCGAGATAGTCCCACACCGCAAACTCGAACTGCTCGTCGGGGTTCTCCGGCGACGAGATGGTGCCGCGGAAGAGCGGCTGCCGATCGTTTTCCTTTCGCTCTGCCGGCGTCATGCGTTGGTAGCGGGCATCGTGGGGCAGGATGCGGACGAAGTTCGCCTTCACTCTTCCAGTAGGCGGCTGCAGGGATGGTTCCATGGACCTCTCTTTCATTGGTTGGTGGTCCAGGGAATCGTGCGCGCCGCGTCCTCGGCCGGTCAAACCAATTGTGCAAGAGTGCGGCAGCAACCGGCCAACGGCGCCATCGGCCGGTGGCGACATTGGATGTCAGACATCGGACCGACGGTCAGGCGCTGTCCCCTTCGGCCGGCGAGCCGTCCGCCTCGCCACTCGGCAAGCGCGGCAGAGGCGTCCCGCCAGACACCAAGGGCACTTCGGGAGGATCCTGGATCAAATAACCGAGGTCCTGGAAGGCGGGGCGGCGCTCCAGGACGACCGGATAGTCTTCGGAGGCGAAGACGAAGGTCTTGTTGCGAAACTTCGGGCCGCGGATCTCGGCGGCGGATGCAATCGGGCGCCGCTCGCCGGTAAACAGGTTCTCGGTCTCGCCGAGGGTGCGGGAGATATGCTCGGCCAGCCCCTCGTCCGGCTTCATGTAGCAGCGGACGCGCGCGTCTTCTGGAATCGCCCGGCCGGCCTCAAGCCCGTAGGCGGTATGGAGCTGGCGGAGGTTCTGCACGAACATCCAGAGCCGCAAGCCGGCGCCCCGGCCCACCGCCTGCATCTGGAGGATGCTCTTGAAATTGCCCAGCTGCGGCAGCTCGTCGAGGAAGAAGGTGATCGGCGGCTCGCCCGCCTCGGCGGCATGGTCGAGCAGGATGCGCATGTGTTGATAGATCATCAGCCGCAGCAGCGGCGTAAAGCTCGGCAACTCGCTGGTCGGCACGTGGAGATAGAGGGTGGTGCCGGGTCGGTAGCGGAATGCCAGCGGGTGCCAGTCGCTTGAGCGGGTGACGTTCTGGACAAAGCTGCGCTGGCTGAACGGCGTCACATGATTGCGCGCGATGTCGAAGATGCTCTCGGCGCGATTGCTAGAGAGGCCGATGCCGGAGCGGATCGCGTCAGAGATGGAGCAGAGATCATGGATGCCGTGCTTGTCACCCAACGCACTCATCATCTGCAGCGCGGCTTCAGTGGAGGCCGCCAGGGTGACCTTGCCCTTCTTCTTGGTGCCGTTGGTGTTGATGTTGAGGCACTGGGCGAGGTGAGCCATGTTGCGCAGGCTCTGCGGCGCGCTGATCGCCAGCATGGTGGCGAACGCCCACAAATAGTTGCGGGCGCGGTTTTCCCAGTAGGGGTCCCTGGTGTCCGGATTGTCGGAGATGATCTCGTAGCCGAAGGCGTCGCAATCGGCCGTCGCCTGCGCCGGATCGTTGGAGATGAAGTCGAACGGGTTGTAGCAGTGTGAGCGCTGGTCCTTGGCGGCCGGCGCGAACTTGTAAACCTCGCCGAAATTCGCTGCGCGGTGGCCGGCCGTCTGCTCCCAGAGCTCGCCCTTCACGTCCAGCACGATGGCGGAGCCCGGATAGGTCAGAAGGTTGCGGATGACCTGCGAAGTCGTCTTGTAGGATCCGGGCCCTCCCGCCGTGATCAGACTCTCATTGCCGTTGAAGAAGACGGGCCGATGGCTGGCGTCGTCGGTGAAGCCGAGGGTCAGCGATGCCGGGGTCCATTCCAGCGAGAGCGATGCTGCAGACGCCAGATCGGCCGGCGTCATCAGACGAGGCGCGGTGAACGGCTCGTGGCTCGGCGCCGTCAGCAGCGGTGCTGCCGTAGGCGCAGGCGATGGTGGGTCAACGGGGACCGCCAGCCTCTTGCTGGCGGCCACGACCCGCCTTCCCGCCTGGGCGATGACGGCCTGATAGGGAGAGAGGGTTTGTTTCAGCAACAGCTGGGCCAGCGCGTAGGCGTCGCTGATCTTAGGATGGTGGGCCACGGAGGAGTCCGGCTCCAGATGGGCGTAATTCCCCTCACCCCAGGCGAGCCTCGCCACAAAGTCCTTCCACTCGACGATGCTGAGCTCCTGGAGCAGGAACAGGCGGCCCATGCCGCGGAAGGTCTCCTGCTCCCTGGTATCGAGCGTGACGGTGGGGCGGCGGATGACAAACGCTCCCATCAGCTCGGCCATCTTGCCGGTGGCGAAGCCGTGAATGCCTTTGCGGGCGGTGTGCTTCACGACGGTTGTAAGGAAATCCAAAGTGGACTGGATCTCGCCACCGAAGGAATGGTCGCTCCGCTTTTGCGACCAGACCTCCCGCACCGCATCCATCGAGCTCGGCGGCTCGGCATAGTTACGATTCAAGAAGTGCTTCAGCTGACCCGTGGTCAGAAGCGAGGTGAAGTGTGCGAAAGGCACCACCATCTCCTCGCTGTGATCCTCAATGAGGATGTCGATGGCGGTCAGGAAGTGATCCGGATTCTCGAAGAGCTCAGGGTAGTACACGGTGCTTTTCCAGCCGTGCGCCGCCCCAGTTATCGCTTGGGCTCGAACCCTCGCTCATCGTCGCGCTCATCGGCAGGGTCTCCTTTTCGGTGGCCCGCCGGCTGTCGCTGGCGTTCTGGGCTTTCCTTGCGAGAACCAAAGAGTGTTTTTGTAGCATCTGCAACCAGCCGATCAATAGTCGCCTCGTGATTGGCGAGCGTCGCTTCGGCGGACTCTCGCTCCGTGACTGCCCTCGCCAGCTGCTTGTCGTCGACGAGCCCGAGCTTATAGAGACAGAACGCGAAGTCGGCCGCGGCGGAAGCCTCGGCGTAAGCGAGATGCGCGCGGTAGCCCTCGTCGTCGGCTAGCGGTGCTGTCAGCGGCCACACCGCCACGTCGGTAAGGCTTCGATAGTGCTCCTGCTGGCGGCGTAGCTCGTCTGCGTCGATCAGCTGTGCGCCCGCCAAGTACTCTGCCAACTCTGCGCGGTGCCGCGCCGCCGAGAACTCGCGCTCCACCGGTGATGGCGGCTCAGCAGCTTCTCTGCTCCGGGCTTCACTGAGGCTCTCGCCCAATCGCGTTTGCAGCTCCTTGAGCCGCACCTCCTTGCCCAAGCTTGAGAGTTTATGCTCCTCGCCGGCGCCCACCAGAACGGCTCCTTGCCCCTTGGCCTCAAGGCTGTAGCCGAGAGCGGACAGGGCACCGTCAAACTGGCTCCAGCTGCTGGCGCTGTGATAGATCGCCATGAAGGCGGCCTGCAGGATCTTGTTCACGCCTCGGCCCGACACCGCTCCTTCCAGACGGCGGGTACGCTGATAGGTCCCGTCCTTCGCGCGGCGCCGGCGCTCTGCATGGAATCGCTCCGGATCATTGTGTCGGCCGGGGACATAGTCGCGGCCCATCTCCTCCGACTGGCGCCGGAGGCTCTTTTCGATGCGGCGATAGTCGTTGGAGGTCTTCCAGGCGCGCTTGGTCTCCGGGTGAACCCGATTGACCACGATATGGACGTGGCGATGCTCCGTGTCGTTATGGGCGATGTAGAGGGCTTGATAATCCGACAGCCCCAAATCCTCGCAGGTGGTGTCGGCGACCTGACGCATGAGTTCGTCGGAGGGGGCCTCGTCCCGGTGCCACGAGATGACGTAATGGTAGACCGGCTTCTTCACCCGTTTCGAGAATGCGGCGGTGGCCCGCATCAGGGTCGGCACCTTCTCCGGATCGTCGACCAGGAGGTTGCGGGTTTGGCACCAGGCCACGCGGTCGGGATTGTGAGGCTTCTTGCGATCGCCGTAGAGCAGGTAGCGCACCACGCCTTTGAAGCCCTTCCCCGGCCGTGGCACCTTCCCGATCATGCAAGCGCCCGCTCCAGGGCGGCGATCGCCTTGCTCATCACGACCTGATGCTGATTGAGCATGTAGATCACCTCAGCACGGGATATTGGCACCATGCCGGCATTGGCCTGCCGCGCCAGCTGGTTGATATTGGTGCCAAGCTTCTTGATCTGCATGGCGAGCGCGTGGATCTCGGCGAGCTGCAGCATTGCCGCGTGATGGCGCGAACTCTTCGGACGTCCCGCCTTCTCCGCGTGCTCTTCCAGCGTTGCCAGGACGGTTCCGCGGATATAGCCGGCCACGGTCTGTCCTGTGGCGTCTGCCTGCCGCGCAAGCGCTTCCGCTTGCGCATCGGTGAACTGGACCTTGATGCGGTTGGACAGGGGATCGGTCTTGGTGTGGCCACTCGCTGGCATCGGTCTTCAAGCCCTCCCGGCGTCTGAGGGACAAGCAATTTGCTCTTGAGGCCACATGCCGAATGAGCAGCCTTTGGGTCCATTTTTGGGCCCAAAGGCATTGCTTGCTCCCACTACGCAGACGATACAGGTGTTGCGCGGTTTGTCTCCATACTGGGTGCGTACCGGGTGTGCACGTCCGTGCTGAGCGGCCACGCCTGCAGCGTGATATTTTTGTCGGCGCGGGGGCGCTGCCCCCGGACCCCCGGGATTTACTGTCAGTGATGCCGGGTTGGGGATATGGACCTCCTGAGACAGCCCCCAGCGGTGCTGGGAGGCAGTCTGGTGGCGTTTCGAGATCGAAGGTGACACCTGCTTCGCCGGATAGGCACAAACGCAGGTGGAGCGCGTCAGCGGCGATGCGGGAAAGCGCGGTTCTGACTGCGCCGCGCGTACCGGTAGTGCTCGGGGAGCGGCGGATCGGCGAGCTCTTTGATCTGCTCGAACGGGACGGCGAGAAGCTGGACGGTGTCAACGCCAAGTCGGCCGGCGACCTCGACCAAGACAGCTTCGCGAACCAGCCCTGCGTTGCGATCGAATTCGGAGGCGAAAGCCAGGTGTCCCGGCTCGACGTGCAAGACAACGCCGCCGCTCTCCTCGTCGGAGGTGAAGTAGGTCACCACGGACGCAAAGCGGCTCATGTAGATGCGTTGCTCACCGTTCTCGATCGATAGGGACATCACCATGGCACCAGCATCGGAGCCGGTCACTGAGACGCCAAGTACCCTGGTGCCGAGCTGGGCAGGGTTGGCCACTCTGACACCGATCGGCGGACGCCACCGTAGCAGCACCGCTACAGCTTGTCCGACAATAAGGGCGCCTGGTCCGACATTGTGCCCGCCGTTTAAGCGGTGGTTTTCGGAGCCGCCCGTCGCTGGTCGCCCAAGGCGCGGTGGGCTAGGGGTCCCCGTCAAGTGGCCTGCAAAGCTCTTATCCACGCTTGACGGGTAAGCCCGCCGTGCCAGGCCAGCGACCGGACGGGCGGGTCACCACCGCGTGCGGGTGGTTTTTGGTGAGCCTGGAGCCTAGAACCTCGGCTCGTTCTCCCGGTCAGGGTCTTCGCGATCATTGAAACGTCGCTCGTGGCGACGACCTTCAAGGGCGATTGAATCTTCCGTCTTCACTGGCTCAAGCCGATATGCCCGCGTCGGGTCATCCAGGAACGTGACCGTATTGGAGATTGGATCGACCACACATTCCCGCGCGT
>Ga0310345_10005459_pt1 | contig 11276 bp, 8 predicted proteins | sample HC15DNA20500_MG_FD_204667 | JGI IMG/M metagenome (GOLD analysis project Ga0310345, IMG submission 204667) | Marine microbial communities from station ALOHA, North Pacific Subtropical Gyre - HC15-DNA-20-500_MG | ecosystem: Environmental > Aquatic > Marine > Oceanic | place: Pacific Ocean: North...
GCTTCAACCGCCGACACTGGCTCATCACCGGTCTGGATGTTCAGCAGGCCCACACTGAACGCTCCGACTCGTCCTGTGACACGGCCTCCCATGTCTATTGGAACCTCGTGACCCTTGTTCAGTCCGATCCGTCGGCTGTAAAACATCACCGGGGTATCACCACCACCAAACGGGCCCGCACCGGCGCCACCGAAGGTGAAAAGACCTTGGTTCTCTAAAAAGAACTCGCGTTTTTCGGGAAAGAACAGACTGAATCGCGTGAGATTGATCTGCTGCTCATCGGCTTCCACCTGTGCAAAGTCTGTGTTCACGGTGAAATCAGCTGTTAGATTTTGTGTGATGCCATACTTGATGTCCAGACCAGCGTCTGCGGCCAGCTTATTCGAAAGTGCTGGCGTTGTTGTCAGGTCGCTCGTCAGATCAGTGATCACGAAGGGCTTAAGCTCGACGCTACGAGAACCCGGTGGAACCTCTAACTCGGCGAGGGTCGCCGAAAGTGAAGACTTGAAATGCCCTCGCATATCGAAAGCGGCAGGAATCGGTGATAGATAGGACACCTCGTTCTTCCATCGAATTGATCGTCGGGCCTGAAACCCCCATGTTTGTTTCCTCCCCGGCTGATAACGAAGGGACTTGAATGGAATCGCGGCCTCTACTACGTAGCCTTGCGCGAACGGTCCCGTTGCAACGTTCCAGATCGGATTCCAGTCGAGGTTGACCTGAGATTCGTTAGTCACCTGCCCATCTATACGGCCACCGATCGCATTGACCTCGAAGAGGACCCCGTTGCGCCGGTCATGAAACGTGTCGAAACTCCACGCGAAATTGTCATTGCGAACAATGGCCACATTGTCACGACGCATCTCATTTGCCACCCGGCGGTCTGGTCGGCTTTCCCAGCAACGAGCCACAATGTAGATATTTTCATCGTCGAAGAGCACCCATACGTCGGTTTTTTCGGTAGCGCCCCCGCCCTCAATTGGTTCGGTCTGAATAAAGTCAGACATCGCCAGCACCCTGGTATAGACCGGCTCATCGAGTCGGCCATCAATATCCACCTGCGTTTCGATACGGTGAGCTCGGATCGTCACGCGACCCTCTGCATCCCTAGCAATAACTGCGGGTGCAACCGGTACTGGTGGGCCGTCAAGCCCTACCGGCGGATCCCCGCTTTGCTGACCTGCTTCACCTGACGTCGCACCGCTGACAAATAACAGGGCAAGAATTAAACAACTGGTTCTTGCGTCAAATATTGTCAGCTGCACGTGGAAGGAATCCTAGACTCTAGGGGCGCTGCAAAATGTTGAGGTGCACTCGCGCAACCATATGCATATAGCCCCCAACCCTCGAGTAGCGATCGGCAGCTGCCCTCTGGATATGGTCGAGTGCCTCCATCGGCTTTTTGACAGCTTCAAAATAGAGTCCCAGATAAAGGTGGGCAAAAAATTGTCCGGAGGGATTGTTCCCCGCAGCGTCCAAGACTTGCATCGGCATGAGCGTTCCCTTGAACATTTGGTACACCTCGCGCATGGGCACACGCCCATCAGGACCCACGGGTAACAGCTGAGTCCGAGCAACCTCAGTCGATTCGGCTCGTGCGACACACAGAAAGTGCCACACTGCGTTCTCGACATCATTCGGGTTGACGGTACGATGCGATTCAAATTGTTCGCGGCAATCGTCGTAACGAGCGGCGTAGTAGAGCGCGATGCCACGCTGCCACAAGTGGGGTGCCTGACGCGGTAAGAGTTCGGCGACCGTGTCAAACCCAGCGGCGGCTTCGTCGACTGATCCACGTTCAAAATCGGAAACTGCCTGCTCGAAGATAACTTCCGCCGCGCCTTGGTTTTGCGTGTAGACCTCGTTGCCAAGCCCCACCACGAGGAGGCCAACCGTCACGAGCAAGAAACGTCTAGGCACGCAAGCTCCATTCTCTATTGGTAGTCCGAAACCGAAAGTGAGGCGCGCAAAATCTCCTTGTCGTTCCGTTGCACGATATGGCGGTTGGCATAGGCTGGATGCGACCAGCTAACCGCCCGGTCAAAGCGTCTTTGCGCACCATATCCCGAACTGGAGGTCGCCTCGATCAAACTCGTCCGATCGTGCTCAACATAGCCTTCGGGAGTAAAGCGGGCGATGATGAGATCCCCCTCATCATTACTGACAAAATAACGATCGCCCTGTTGGACCATGTACGCCGTCCCCCACCGAGCTTGCGCGGTCATCTCATCACTCATCCAAAGACGTTCCCCCGTGCGTGCGCTCAGACCACGAAGTTCACCGTAACTACCAACGCCATAAACGTAGTCACCCCGAACAATCGGCGTCGTGATCATTGAATGCAGTCCGTCGGTCTCGTCCGGCAATTCACTACGGCTAGACCCCTTCCACAACATCGTGGCACTTGGACGATCGGTGTCGAGCCGCATCATCATCGAACCGTTGTAGAACTGGCTCACCAATAAGAAATTGCCATCTCGAACAGGAGTAGCCACGCTCATCCCAGCTCCCACTTCCCATGGTTGTTCCCAGTACACCGCGCCCGTTTCTGGATTGAGCGACACCAACGCAGCCGCATGCCAAACAATAAGCTGTCGAGCGCCACCTGCGTCATAGATGACAGGCTGTCCGTACCCCATCTCTCCGACTACATTGACAGCGTGCCAAAGTTCCTCTCCGGTCTGTTTGTTAAAGGCGACAACCAAGGCGTCTGGTTCCCCACCAACGATAGCAATTAACCGATCCCCGTCAACAAGTGGGGCGCTGGCAACACCCCATGTAGCAACGCTCGTGTCGTAGTCCTCAATATAGTTTTTTGTCCAAATCAAGTTACCAGTCTGTACATTGACACACCGAAGCACCCCAGATGCCCCGACTACGTAGACCCGATCGCCGTCCACGGTAGGTGTCGCACGCGGGCCGATGGCGTACGACCCCTGCAGCATTCGATACGAGGTGGCCCACTCGTGAGTCCACAACACTGAACCTGTCTCCTCGTCGAGGGCCACAAGACGCTCGATCCCATCTAGCGTGCGGGATTGCGGATCCTCCTGCCAATCGAGGACAAAGACACGACCTTCCGATACCGCAGGACCAGCGAAGCCCGATCTGATCGGAGCCCGCCAAACCACTTTTAGGCCCTCATCAGGAAATTCGTCGATGATTCGGGTCTCATTCCACATACCAAGACGACCTGCACCGCGCCACTGAGGCCAATCTTCAGCGTGCACGGCCGGTATGCCGCCAACAACACCCGCCATTATCAGAACTAAGAGTAGGACACGTAGGTCCACACTACCACGCCGAATTATCATCTACTCGCTCCTTAATTCAGGGTCAAAGCCACCCAGCATTCTATTCTTTCTGGCAGGGGTCGCGTTCCAGGACAACTTCTGGCATTATGACGCATCGATGGGGAGGTGCTCATGTTACGAAATTTATTCGTTCTACTGATTTGTTGTGGAACCGTCGTTGGATCTGGCTGTTCTGAACCGGAACCCGTCATGGATGATGTCGAGCGTATACCAACCGCCGAAAACTCAACTCCTGATTCTAGATCACAGTTTGTCGGCAACTGGGAGTTGGTAAGGAGAGAGCGTATCACTCCCGATGGTGAACTCTTGCCAACGCCGGAACCCCCATCACCCGGTGCGGACGGTGAAGTCGGGTTCATTATGTACGACCCAGCTGGCTATATGGGGGTCGTAATTCTTCCGCCAGAGCGTCCCGATTATGCGACTGAACAGCCAACCGGAGAGGAAGCAGTCGGCACATTGGGCACGTACACTTCGTATTTCGGAACTTATACGGTCAACGAAGCGGAAGGCTTCGTCACACATCATCTACTAGGTAATGTGCGGCCACCGGATTCTGCAAACAACAACCAACGTTTCTACGAGTTCTCTGGGAACCAACTCATCTTAATGCCGCCAGCTGATGATTCGGGTGTGAGACGTCGCATCATTTGGAAACGTGTACCGGACCTACCAGAAACAGAGCTTACCGAGACCCATCGGCGGCTGTTCGGCTTCTATCGATGGACAAAAATCGAACGCGCGACACTCGACGGTGAACCAATCCCCACTGAGCAATGGGATAATGCATTCATCATCTATATGCCCTCCGGACATATGGCCGTGCACATCTCACGTAAGAACCGACCGGCATACACCGGTACACCTACACCAGAGCAAGCTCTTCAGGCAATTCAGACTTACGGCAGCTACTTCGGACCGTTCTCAGTCCATGAAGAAGAGGGCTATCTAGTACACCACAGAATTGGGAACCTCAATCCAGGACAATCCGGCACAGACGCCCAGCGTTTCTTCGAACTCACTGACACCACGCTAAAACTTAGGCCGCCGCCGAGAATGATAGATGGTCGTGAAGTGCAGGGCACCATCACGTGGGAGCGGATCAGCGACTAGTCATTCGCCGCGCGCCCTTTTTTGAGAATGTTCCTGATCGTGTAGCCGCCATCGTGGAAGTTGAAGAGAAATCAATCAGCAGAGTTCCGTGCACGAAATGGAATGGTCGGTGGTAAACCTATCGCCGATTATTTCTATTTGTACTTGCACTGCGAAAAACTAGGACTCTAGGTAGTAGTGACGACTTTCGTAGCTGGACCATTAGCCTTCGGCGATGCAGTAAAGATACGAATCACCCCGCATATAGATCTGGTCATCGACGAGAGCCATCGATGCGCTGAACTGGTCGTCTAGCTTGTTTGTAGCAAGCACCTCGTACGTCTTTCCATGTTTGATGACGACAGTTGTTCCATCCCGGCCGGTGAGATACACACGGCCATCCGCCCCCACCGGCGAGGCCATGATGTTCCGTAAGCCCGTGACCCGCTGTGGACCATAGTGAGCCTTGCCCGCCGTCGCATCAAACACGGAAAGGATCCCGTGGACGTACTTCGTGAAATACAGCGCACCGTCATAAAGCAGCGGGGATGATACATATGGCGTGTCGCGATTATGTGACCATGCAATTGCGCCCGTACCAGTGATATCGCCACGGGCGTCAATGAGACTAATCGCCTTCAGAAAGGCGCCGTTGAACCCACTCATCGCATAGACCATCCCGTTTCCAGCTACAGGGGAAGGTATCGTCAAAGGCGTTAATCCCGTTGTATACCAAATCTCTTCGCCGGTCTCGAGATCGTAGCTGCGGAGACGACTCCAGCCGTTGGTGACCACTTGTGCTCTCCCTCCGTACTCCACGATGATCGGGGTGGCCCAAGTATCTAGTTCATCTCGAGTAGTTCTCCATAACTCCTCGCCAGTCCGTTTGTCGAAAGCAACGATGAACGACTCGTCGTTGTGGTCCCAAACCAACACTAAGGTGTTGCCGTGAAGCGCTGGCGTGGTGCCCTCACCTCCCTCAGTCAGCACTCTCTTGTCGCCAATATCTTTCTCCCAAACAAGGTTCCCTTCCATGTCGTACACAAATAAACCATTCGACTCAAAAAACGCGACAACATGTTCCCCATCGGTAATTGCCGAACTCGATGCATAAGTACCAGCCGTTGCATGGGTAGCTTCATGCGGCTGTTGTTCGCTAGCAACCCGCTCCCACACGATGCGTCCGTCGTGTCTGTCGACAGCGATCACGACATAGCGATGTACATCACGCTCTGGGAGCGCTCCTCGATACTCATGCTCTTCAGCCTCGGATACCCCAACTGGAACAGCGCTGAGAAGAAACAGCAGATCTCCCCAGACAACCGGTGTCGCCGCACCAAGACCTGGAATCTCAGTCTTCCACTTAATATTCTGGGTCTCGCTCCACTCTACCGGAGGGGTCGCTGTAAGCGATACACCCGTCTGATGGGGTCCACGCCACTGCGGCCAGAACTGCTCAGCTTCGGGACTTTGTGCGTTACCAGTGGAAATCAAGGCTATAACGGCAAAGCCGACAGCCAGGAAGGGCAGCATTCTGTATGTGATCATCTATTCCATCCTCAGGGCGAATCCTCTGGCGTGTGCAGAAAACCTTGAATGAGCCATCCACGCAGCGCCCCAACCGGATTTTCTTGTGAATGAACTTGCACATAGTACCATCCCTGTTTCAACTCCTCAGCCTGCTCTTCGCTGATCCAGAAGCTACCATTCAGCGTCCCTGCAGTACCTTCAGACACAACTAAGTCAAACACCTTCGGTCCAGGGGTTGGACCAGCTGGGTCATCCGGACCGTTTGTGGCACGATGCAAGTGGGCAACGGTTGCCGGCGAACTCATGCCTTCGAACGTGCCGTTGACCATGAGCTTCGGGCCTTCAGGATAGTAATCTAGCACCGAGTACAAAAATCCTGTACCGGCACCGTCGGCAGACGCGCCTTGATCAATTATCGGCTCGAGTGTCCCAGAGAACGGTGCACCGAGCTGGCCGAATGAAACACCAGCCGACATTAAAATTGTAGCGACTAGCACTAAGAGTGACCGTCTGATAGCCACGTCATTCCCTCCCGTTCGTTGGTCTCCGTAAAGTCAAATTAGCAGCGCCTCGATAACCAGTCAAGATCCCAAGTGAACCCCTTTAGAGGGTCGGAAACCCCTCGTCGTCTGGTTGTAACTGGACGCCGAAAGCATTGAGCGTCATCGACACAAAACGGTAGGTCGCAACCGTCATTACGATACTCATCATCTTTCTAGTGTCATAGTACGAGGAGAGCTCATTCCACGTGTCATCAGACACCGTCGAATCCCTATACAACTCATCAGCAGCCGTAAGCAACGCCATCTCGTACGGCTCCCAGCGATGGAACGTCGGACCTTCGGCAATCCACCTGGGCTCAAGCCCGTGCTCGCGCGCGCGGCCCACACTCCCCACATGTTTCGCCCATTCGTATTCAGCTTGGCAATTCCAGCCAATGCGAAGAATTAGCAACTCTCGATCGTGAGGGAGAAGGGGGGACATTGAAGGTCGAACGTTCCCCCGATTGACGTAATTGGTGTTGCCACCCCACACGCGCGACAGCTGTGGATGCCGTCCGATCGTTCGGCTCACATTTAAACCAGGACCTTCTTCAGGGTCAATTCTCGGGCTAGTGAGTGCGCGTTCCCTAGCCGGCACTACCACCTCATAGGGAATATCCGAGGGCAACCGATCGCTCGTCAGAGAATCGGGTTGGACACCAAATGCATTGAAAACCATTGATAGCGTGGTGAACTCGGCGACCGTCATGACCGCGTCGATTTGGTTGTAAACATTGTACTCTGCGGATACAGCGGCCCAAGTTGCGTCGCTGACCGAGGAATTTCTGAAGAGTTCATCAGCAAACCTGATGAGCATCGCATCGAACGCTGTCCAACCCCCTCCGTCAGATCCAGCTGCGATCCGACGAATATCACGACTCGTCAACCCGGCAGACCGTGCAGGCGACGCATAATGGGACCACAGATAAGCGTTCTGATGGAGCCACGCCGTGCGGAGGATTAGGATCTCTCGATGTCGAGGCGACAGACTCGAGTCGTGTGAGGTGTAAGCGAGAAATGGGTGGACCGCTGCCGCGAGCTCGGGAACGCGAAGTAATACAGCCAGTCCATTGCCACTGTGCCCACTCCGAACGTAATCCTCAGCTATTGAACGCTGTTCGGCACTCCACGCTCTACTGTCCAGTAAAGCAACCCTGTGTTCATTGAGCCGGGTACTCGGATGGTTCGATCCGGGCAAAGCCGGTAGAGAACTGTCCGTTTGGCCATAGGACAGCGCAACCGACTGAAGTACGACCCCTACAGCCAACGTAAAACACGTTACGACCTTGCGGGTTTGATTACGCGATTCCACCACATCAACACTCCAGTAACAAACATGGCTACAGGAACTAATCCGATTGCTGCCCAGAGAATTTTGCTGGTCATCCCATAGAATCGGCCAAAGTGCAAGCGTGAAAACCAGTACAAAACATCGTCACCAACACGATCTTCAAAAGTTTCTTCGTTGAACGGCTCGACGTAATCGACGAACGCCATAAACGGCTCCGGAAAACAAAGATAGACACCTGTGAAACCCCAAATGAAGATGAATGCGACCGTCCAAAAGCCAACGGCGCTGTGGAGGCTCCAATTAAGTCGGCGCCAATTTGCCCGAAAATCAACCAGTAGACTCCGACGCCAATTTTGCAACCCAGGCCACCAGATGATAATGCCGGTTACACTGAGTACCGTCATCAACACGGCCCCGATCCCGTTAACCGAACGCCCCGTTTCACCGGACAGTAGATTGTCGTGCAAATCTAGCAGCCATGTTGTCAGACGCCAACCCCTCGGCATGGCGTGGCCAAGGTCAGCACCCGTAAATGGATCGAGCAACATCTGTTGCACGTCCCCATCTCGGTTGACAGATATGGTCACAGCTTGGGTTGGAATGTCGCGCTCGGCAAAAATACGGACCGAGCCGTCTGGGTAGGCACGTTCCGCCGCCTCGAGGATTCCATCTGAGTCCATCCGCTCTCCGACCGCCTCTACAAAAATTGGCTGGGGCGCGAACGTCTGACGGAGCTCACTACGAAAGACTAGAATACTTCCCGTTACACTGATCACAACGAGATACAGTCCAACACCAATTCCCGACCACAGGTGAACTTGGAAGAGTGCTCTCCGTAGCCACACCATCTGGGGTTGTCTGACCCATCTAGCCCAGTAAGTCATACGTCTCCTGCACAAGCGCCTGAAGGCAAAAGCACAGTTTATCCTAGTGCGAGGTTATCAGGATCCCTCATAGCGAAGCTCGATCGCGTGCACACCGAGCCCAAGTTCTCGAGTGTCATTACTGCTTGGCTGGTGAGTTTCAGTTTCCAGCCGGATCTCGACCATATCAGAACCGAGTGAACACCCAGACAAGGAAAATGTTCTATTCCACCTCCCACGGACCTGACCTTCGAACAACGTACATTCGTTGACAGAAACCCGAACGTTCTTGGTGGGTGGTCCGGTCATGAGCACCTTGACTACAAGGTCGGACGGTGGCGTATCTCGATCGACTGGAACCGCCAGGCTGGCTTGCTCTTCGGTCCAGCGAAAGGGCTGATTTCCTGCCCACTCTGTTCTATAGAATCCCGAGGTAGCGACGTTCCAGAGCACCTCCGCTCCCTCCTGAATCAAATTGGCGTCCAGTTCGTCCATCTCGGATCTGTACGCGCGCACCAAGACGACCGCGGCTGTCCCCGTCTCCTCAATGGTAAAGACTTCCAATGTATTGAACCCATCGGCGACCAACTGCGGGTCGATGATCACATCCCATGCATGCTGACGTCCGCTCACCGGAAAATCGTACGTCTGCGTAATTCCCGCAAGGACCCCGTTGACCGCCACACCGATGGGTGTAGCCGAATCGATGTCTATCGCACCATCCAGACGCCTAACGGCGCCCCTCACATGGCTCGGGATAAAGTCGCTTCCGCGGTCGACGTTGGCAAAAATTGCTGGAAAATTGACCGTAGCCTGAACATCCTCCGACACCACAACCTCAAATTCGTCAACGCGGCGGCCGAGAAGTTCCCGATGGCGTCCGATTTTCGGGCCATGGAATCCGTCGGGCTCTCCGAACCACTCGTATTTTCTAGCAACGACATCGTGAATCGCCGGCCCTAGGTCGCCTGGACCAACCATCCGCTGAAGTGGATTATCGAAAAACAATGTCTTGTCTGCTCGTGCGTCAATGCCACCATCAAACGCATCGATACCATCGGCTTTCCAAGGCAACCGAGTGCCAAGTAGTGTGGCGAGTGTCGGGATAATGTCGATCGTTTCCACGTTCGACGCGAAAACCGTTCCCGCTTGCTGGTTGGGCAGCTTAATAAACAGAGGCACCGAAACAAGATCGACGAACGACTCAGCACGAGGTCTCCGAAACGGAAATCCTGGCCGAAACGCCACACCATGGTCCGCTGTAACAACCAACAACGCGTTGTCATAGAGACCAACCGCTCGCATCCGTTCAAGTATCTGACCAAGTAACGCATCAGCGTATCGCACTTGGAGGAGATGACGCTGATAGTTGCGAGCCACCGCAACGACATCATCGGGCCAACGACCACTCCCGCGAGCCAGCCCCACGGTGCTGCCGTTAGTAGTGAACTGCTGGCCCGATGGGAGATAAACCCATGGCTCGTGCGGCAACAGGGTATGCAGGAAATAAAACGGTGGTCGATCCTCCGGCAAAGGCACGACGATCGATTCAATAAATTCGTGCACTATCTGACGTCGATCAGTCGTCCTACGTTCTCTCCACCTCATCCGCCAAGTATCGTTCTTAACGAAATCTTTCCAGTTCTCCGTCACCGGCGGCAACGTGACGGTCAACTCATCGGGTAAGACGATGTACTGGTAGACAACGCTCAAATCAAGTAGAACAGAGGCATACCAGACGAAAAAGGACGGTCGGGGCTGTGGGCAGACTATCTCCGGGCATAACCGGGTCAAGGGTTCGACCCCCTCAACGCGATAGGTCGAGCCAAGCAACGTGAACACATTCAACGGATAGTCAACCATGGTCGGCAACCGACCCTCCTCGGGATAATTGCCGGTGAGAAGCGCCGGGAGGGCTTCGTGGGTTAACGTGCCGACAGCACTGGCGTTACGAAACCATGACGCATCGCGACTGAGCTCCGCAAAATGAGGATAGAGAGTTTCGTCGATTTGGCTGTCCCGGTCCAACAGCGATGGAAGCGGTAGCTGATCGAAGACCAACATGACGACCGGGGGAGTCGTCTCAAATGTGACATCAGGCAACGGATTCTGGTTGTCGGTTGAAACGAGGCTCAAAATTGGCGGTTGGAACAAGAAAACGATCGGGACGACAACCGTTGCGAACGACAGAAAAGTTGCAAAGAGACGCACAGGCGAAAACACGAGGTAACCCGAAGCCACGAGTGCACCTACTACCCCAGCCACGGCGCAAGTCTCCTTGGCATCGAGATCAAAACTTCGCTTCAGAATTGGGAGCGCTACCACCGTCACGAGTAAGGTCAAAGCTGTCCAAGTCATCACCTGATAGCACCACCGGCCAATTTTTACCGCCAGTAATGTCAAGGTCACAATACATAGAGGCGCAGCCACACACAGTCCGAGAATCAATCCGATGAGGTCCCTGCCGCGCGTGTCGTGTGCCACAAAGAACTCAGGATTGTTACCCAAGACTTCGAAGATTGGTTGGACGACCCCAATACTCCACAGGCCTGCCACGTGAAGCGCCCAGAAACCGAGGGTTCTCTTGGTATCACCCGCCATGTGGTCTTGCCTGTGCGTAATACAATGTGCGCGTGCCCGATTC
>Ga0310345_10005460_pt1 | contig 11274 bp, 7 predicted proteins | sample HC15DNA20500_MG_FD_204667 | JGI IMG/M metagenome (GOLD analysis project Ga0310345, IMG submission 204667) | Marine microbial communities from station ALOHA, North Pacific Subtropical Gyre - HC15-DNA-20-500_MG | ecosystem: Environmental > Aquatic > Marine > Oceanic | place: Pacific Ocean: North...
GTGATAAGACATTTTTGGCGAGATAGCGCCGTCAGCGTTATAACCAAAACACAGCATTTCGCCGGTTTCCGGATCAATCTTTGGGTGCGCAGTCATCGGTCCTTGAAGCTTGTTTGCATAGGTCCACAAGCCCATAGAACCGAGCGTCGAGGGGTCCATTTCGAAAGGTGGGTGGCTTTCTACTAAGGCTAATAACTTATTGCCATGCCATACGATATTGGTATTCGCCAGGCCATTGGTTTGCACATTAACTATTCGAGGATCGTTTTTAGTTGGATCAAGTATCGAGAAAAGCGCTTCGCCTGCTTCGTTTTCAAGAGTCCAATTAATTGTTCGGGCCCAACGATTTTTGTAGGAAATTTTCCCGTTTTTAATGAAGAAGGCATGGATCATGCCGTCTCCGCCAAACCAATGGTAGTCTCCACGAGGAGCAAATTGCGGATTTGGTCCGTTTCGGTAAAGGGTTCCGTTAAGATCTGAGGGAATTAATCCTTCTACTACGATATTAGGAGCATCGCATTCCATTTGAAGTGGTGCGTAGCCGTCGACCAGGTTTGGGTGATCAGGGAATGCTTTTGCCACGTTTTTTCACCTTTCGTTTTACGGGAGAGGAACTTCTTCGCTTTCTTCGTCACGAGCTCTTTGGAAAGCCGGTAGTGCCTCGTTTGTTCTGACTTGTTCTAACCAAAATACTCCATCATAGGGGTCGCTGTTGCCGCGTGTTCCGACGAAATCGATATCGCCATCGTTGTCTAAGTCTCTTGCGATGAATCTATCGAACATCCCGCGCTTGCGTCGAGAAATATCGTGCCGGACCCATTCGCTTTCAATGTTACCGGGATTTTCAAACCAACCTATTCGACCTAAAGAATCGTTTTTGTCTACCTCACCGTCACCCGTTCTCGGACCGCGGCTATAGCTGCCAGCTATAATATCTACCAAGCCATCATCATTAATATCCGCTATTTCGAACCCTGTCATGCTGTCGGGTGCGAATGATCCAATTGAACGAGATACCCAAGTATGATCAACATCTTCTGGTTGCTCAAACCATGTCAAAGTGCGGCCCGAAGCTCCAATGATGTCTAACCGTCCGTCGTTGTTGATATCGAGAAATTCCATATTAAATCCATTCGTCCTTGGACCGTACACTCCAATGGCGTGTTCTTCAAAATTAAGATTATTTGGCTCGATGTTTTCGAATAGGATTATTCTATTTTCTCCGTTACTACCAACAATGATGTCGAGATCGCCATCTTGATCGATGTCGATTGGTTCTGAATTCCTAGGATTGCTGAATCTACCTAGCTCAATCTCTTGCCAGTTAGACCCATTCAGCGGATCGCCGGTGACTTTATAAATAGAAGCCGGGGTTGAGCGTCTGTAATCGGCGATGGTTGGACGCTGGGCTCCTTTATTTGGTGCAACTGCTTCAGGTCTGCCATCACCATCTAAATCGGCGAGGAAGACTCGGATATAAGACCCTCTGCCCTGAGTCATCGGGAGTATGAGGCGTTCCCAAGTTCGATTGCGAATGTCCTGTCCAGGGTTCTGGAAATAAATGAGGTGCGACAGTTCTGCAGCTACCATGATGTCAAGAAAACCATCACCATTGACATCAGCGATAGCGGCGTCTTCAGCAGCTGAAGCATCAGCACCTTCAGCGAGCGTGATATTGGTCCAATCGTAGGGGTTATTCGAGCCAAAGGCGATTCTCACATGTCCCAGTGCTGGAGGTGTTTCTCCTGGAGCAGTAGAATCATACGTTGAATCCGACTCGTGGACGGAAACAATATCGTCAATGCCATCACGATCGAGATCCGCCATTTCAAGACCGTCGCTTCCATTAAAAGGGACGCCGGATGTTAGTCGATCGTCTATGATATGTTCTTTCCAGCTAATGAACGAGCCGTCGGTCGCAAGGGCCCGTGTCGGAGTGTCTCCAACTGTCAATTGTGAATACGATGTTGTGGTATGAGCCAACAACAACAGGGCGACAATCCAGAGGTTTTTGCGCATGGCCTTCTCTAAAAATCACTAAATAAAAGCGATAGTATCAGTCGTGGGCTTCCAACCAAAGTACTGCGAAATTGTTTGCGGAGTAAAAAGGAAGGATTGTCGACATGAGGAGAGTGAGGCGATAGCATTCGTGTTACTAAAGGATAACGCAATATGAAATTTCTTTTTCTTGTATCTTTGTTGGAGAGTAAGATTTGGAGAAGCTTGCCTTTTGAGCTTTCCGTAGCCCCTAATAATCAAATAGTGAGCTTTTTATTATGCTAGACCGTAAGACATTAATTATTTTACTCGCTGCTCTCGTCTTGAATTTTTCAGGAGCTGCAATGCTACTAGCTGATAGTGGTAATGGACTCGCACTTACAGCTCTCGATCGATATATCCGCGCACCCGATGACACGTATCGTTATAGCGTTTTACAGACAATAGAAGAAGACGGTTACACGACTTATGTGCTGGAAATGATTTCACAGCAGTGGTTAACCGAAGCCGAGGTCAACCTGCCCATTTGGGAACATTACATGGTAGTTGTGGCTCCGGACGAAGTGGATAGTGATATAGGATTTCTCACGATTACCGGGGGCAGCAAGGCAAGGTCCGCTCCAACCGGAGCGCTTTCTTCCGATATAAAACGGGCGTTGGACACGAATACGGTTGTCGGCACACTCTATATGGTTCCGAATCAGCCACTTGTTTTTGTGAATGATAATGGACTACAGCGTACCGAAGACGCAATCATAGCTTATACCTGGGATAAGTTTTTCCGCAGTGGCGATGACAAGTGGCCGCTTCGCCTTCCTATGACAAAAGCTGCAGTGCGCGCCATGGATACCATTACTTCTTTGATGGCCAGTGAACAAGGCGGGGATATTGAGGTCGACCAATTTGTTGTTGCTGGCGGCTCCAAACGTGGCTGGACAACCTGGACTACCGCTATCGTTGACGAACGTGTAGTAGCTATTATGCCGATAGTAATAGATTTGCTAAATGTAGGTGAATCGTTCAAGCATCATTTTTCAGTTTATGGTGCTTATTCATTAGCCGTCATCGACTATATAACCAGTGGTAACGTTAACTGGATAGGTACTTCCGAGTGGGATGAATTAATGGATCTTGTGGAACCCTATGAGTATAGGGACAGGCTCGAGCTCCCGAAATTCTTGTTAAACTCAACAGGAGACGAATTTTTCCTACCCGATTCATGGCAATTTTATTGGGATGATCTCATAGGAGAGAAGCACGTCCGATATGTGCCCAACTCAGATCACAGTATGGATGATACAGACGTGCTGGATAGTGTAGATGCTTGGTACCATGCCATTGTTCACAATGTAAAAATGCCTAGGTATTCTTGGGACGTAGATGATGATGGGCTTATAACCGTTTTTTCACTGGATAAGCCTTCGCAGGTATTACTGTGGCAAGCCCATAATCCGGAAAGCCGGAACTTTACGCAGGCTATACTGGGCAGGGCTTACAAAAGCACTCCTTTAAGTGAAATAGAAGCTGGTGTTTATCAGATCAAATTAGACGCACCAGAGCAGGGATACACAGCTTATTACGTGGAAATGCACTATCCAAGTGGAATTTCTGAACCATTTAAGTTTAGTACAGGTGTCAAAGTAGTGCCAGATGTCACTGATTATGAATGGCAATTTACTCCAGACAGTTCGCGCAGGTAATCTAGTCGGTTGATTTGGAAGAAAGGACGAATATATCCAGGAATCAAAATGGTTCGATTTTCATTCCCCGCAATATCCATTAAAATTACAGCATGAAACTACCCTTTTTATTTTTTCTATTGCTTCTCTCTTCTGCTCCGCTTATTGCCCAGGAACAGACTTTCGATGAATGGCGAGAGGAATTGCGTGCTGAAGCACTCTCTCTCGGTATCAGTCAAGAAACCTTGTTGGCTATTGACGACCTCGAAGCCCCGCTTGAGCGGGTGCTGGAACTTGATAATGCCCAGCCCGAATTTGTTCAGACGTTTACGCGTTACCTGAGTCTTAGAATTACTCCATCACAGATTAATCGGGGCCAGGCATTGTTAAACCAGTACGCGGTGCTTTTGGAGGAAGTGCGACAACGCTATGGCGTCCAGCCACATTATTTGGTGTCCTTCTGGGCTATTGAAAGCAATTACGGCCGTGCCACAGGGGGTTTCTCCGTGTTACAAGCTCTCGCAACACTTGCTTACGATCCGCGGCGGGCTGATTTTTTCAGGAAAGAACTGTTAGCTGCTTTACAAATTATCGATGGCGGTCACATAGCTGTAGAGAATATGAGTGGTTCTTGGGCTGGAGCCATGGGACAACTGCAGTTCCTGCCGTCGATTTTTGCGCGTTATGGTATAGACGGTGATGGAGATGGCAAGATAGATATCTGGAATAGTTTGCCAGACATTTTCCATTCGGCAGCTAACTTTTTGTCCCAATCTGGTTGGCGAGGAGACGAACGCTGGGGCAGGGAAGTAATGCTTCCAGCAGATTTCGATTTCAGCCTTACTGGAACGAGAACTCGAAAGTCCCTGCAGGACTGGAGTGATCTAGGGATTAGCCAAATGGATGGTTCTCCCATCCCCATTGCTGATATGCAGGCGTCGGTGGTCTTACCCGCTGGAGCAGTTGGCCCTGCTTTCCTGACTTATGCCAATTTCAGGGCAACCATGATTTATAACCCTTCTACATTCTACGCATTAACGGTAGGACATTTAGCCGATCGCTACACCGGGGGAGCAATGATCCAACGGATGCCAGCTAATGAGCAGGCAATGAGCGTAGCTGATGTGCAGGTTTTGCAAGAATTACTGAATGCAGCTGGATTCGATTCAGGTGAGCCGGATGGTCGAGTCGGCAGTCGAACCCGCGCTGCAATACGTGCGTATCAGCAATCCCAAGATCTGCCCATGGATGGGTATGCTTCACTACAATTGCTGGAAGCTCTGCGCAATCCTTGAAAATGTGATATTTGTCATTGAATTGGCAATTTGGCTGATTTATGCTTCGCGCGAATTTTAATGTCCTGATTCTGAAGTATCATTTTCAATTGACTCTGCATTAGGCAACTAATCAAAGCGATGAGTCCTGAAAGCATGTCATCAGATTACAGCCTAGCCTTAGTGCGCTATCGCCGCATGGCAATGATTACTATTGCTGCTGTCTATTTTCTGATTCTAGTGGGCGCGAGTGTCCGAGCGTCGGGTGCTGGTATGGGATGTCCAGACTGGCCCACTTGTTTTGGACAATGGATACCACCAACCAGTGAGGCGCAGTTACCAAGTAATTACAACGAAATCTACGCTGAATTGGGCTATGCCGACACAAGCTTCAACGTTGTGAAAACATGGACGGAATATGCGAATCGGTTAATCGGCGTAAGTATTGGCATATTAATATTTATAACCGTATTGATCTCCTGGCCTCTCAGAAATTATAACAGCGCTATTTTTAAGGCATCGGGAGCAGCCTTTCTCATGGTTGGATTTCAGGGTTGGCTCGGAGCACGTGTTGTCGCATCGAACCTCCAACCGGGCATGATCACGCTTCACATGCTGATGGCCTTGGCTATTCTGGGTACTTTGTTATTCGCTTTAGCTCAATCGCGTCGGGGTATAATGGCTGCGCAATCTGTTAGCCAGATCGATACCCGATTCGAGAAATGGTTATACCTGGTTCTTTGCCTAACTGTGGTGCAGATAGCGATTGGATCCCAGGTTAGGGAAATGACCGACTTCATTCGGGAAGCCCAAGGAGAAGAACTCCGTTCCATCTGGGTAGAATATATGCCCTGGTTCTTTTATGTGCATAGAACCTTCTCTGCAGTGGTATTGATCGCTAATCTCTGGTTGTTTCGATTGTTGTACTTGTCTTTAGGATGGTCACATACCCTTACCCGTCTCACCCTAGCAATGATTATAGTTATTGGGTTATCGATAGCCTCTGGGGCGACGCTTGGGCATTTTGGCATGCCTGCTTTCGTGCAACCGACACACTTGTTAGCTGCCTCAATGTTGTTTGGCTTGCAATTCCTGATTTGGATGAGCTATCGCCATTCGCGGTTCAGCTCATTCCAAAACCCTATCATGGACTTAATGGATTCGGACGCATCTGAAAGTGAACAACCAGTGGTTTAGTTCCCTGACCGCCCTCTTTTAACCATGGTGTGCGATCCCCGCTTGGTACCCATATACCACGGCCTTCCCAGCCGGCTTCCGGATTGTCTATACGGCCTTCAAATCCTTTAGTGTAGAACCCGAGAGGATAAGGTACCCGGAGAGTTTGGAATTCACCGTCCACTAATGCATGTACACCGTCGAACAAGTTACCAGTAACAATCGGTATGTCTTCACCAAGCCCCAAGGTGTTATGTTGATCCACCCAGGTATAATAACTGGACTCTACGCTGTCTTCGGGTAAATCACGAAAACCTGGACCGGGGAGGGGATGGAACGTCCATCCTTCAGGGCAGTGGTCGCCGGTGGCATTTGGCCCATTTAATGGTCCTTGGCACTTACGACGGTCAAACTCACCAAGATGTCCACTACCCAATGATACCCAGACAACACCATTTTTATCGATATCAGCTCCTCGGGAGCCAAATCCTGGAAGGGGCACATTGTACCTCTCACCGAGGCCAGTAGCCGGATCGTAGCGGACAACAGCTCCAGGATAACCAAACGCATTGGATCCCCATATTGATCCATCTGCAGGGTTAGGCATGACTGCATAAAATCCTGCATTTACTCGTAAGTCTTTAGAAGTGTCCTGCTCTTCACCTGGCTCAACCCATTCATCTACCTGACCATTGCCGTTGGTATCTAATATTAACGGTGACCAGCCCTGAGCAGAGGCAGCGTCGCCGGTTTCAAGAAACTCGCGCGTATTTAGCCAACCAACAACTGCGCCGCCACCACTGGTCCACAATGTATTTTCTTCATCATAGGCAAACTGTAAATGGTGTGTGCTGAAACAGGTATCTATGAATGTGTATTGTTCAGTATTGGGGTCGTACATTGACAACTGTCTGCCAGCTCTTTGAGTTGGAAATAACATAGCAGAAGGATGCTCCGAACCTTCTTTGCAAAATTCAGGATTTTCCGGTCCTCGAATACGTGCCGTATACCAAACTCGACCATCTTGATCTAGCATCGGGTTATGGGCGTTGGCTTTGCTATCCCAGATAGCTTCATCCCCCCAATAGGGGGAAGGCGCTGTTGGGGGCGTGGAAAGTGAGGTCGGGGTATCAGGGTCTCGCACCGGGGCATTAATCACCCAGGACGTATTAGTGACCGGATCCAGCACGGGGAATTCATCCGTGCTCAGTTCAGGCGCCCCATATAGCGGCCCATAACCATTGACGGTCGGATTGCGGCGATCCGTGCCGGATAGATCATGCATGTAGGCCTTCGGATTAGACCAATCTCGTACTGTAACTACTACATTTTGTTCTAAATCTGCGGGCCGTTTTGGTTTTACAAACGGTAATTCGCCATTGGCTATGCGTTGGGTCCATTCACCTAGGTATTTGAACGGTATGCCGTCGAGTCTTCCAGCTAATTGAGCAAACATACCTCTCCCGGCTTGACCTGAACTCACCCGGCGCATCCATGCTTCTTCATGAGTCTCGAAATCTCCCAAAGCCTCAGGTATGGTGCGCGTCGATTCCTGCCCTAGCTGGTGGCAGCCAATACATCCCATATTTTTCATCCAGGTTAAATAAGCATTTAAGCCACCCTGAACGTTAACGAGTTCGCCCTCAGTAGGTAGGTCCATCATGGAGTACCAGTACGCTGCTGGGTACACTTTTGCAGCTACGGCATCGTTTTCAGCGATAACAGCTTCGAGATTTACCGTTTGCCCTGGTCTGATGGCGAGTTTGGGCGAATCCACTAGTCCATAACCGCGAGTCCACACCTGGTATTCAGCATCAGGAAGGTTGGGGATCAGGTATTGTCCATCGTCATTGGTGACTACAATTCGGGCAAAAAAGGTGTCGAACTCTCCGGTTTCTGCGATGACCCAAACACCAGCTTCTGAACCAGCACTGCTCGTCACCGCGCCGCTAATGGCATCCATGGGTGCTACCGCTATAGCGGTGCTTATTCCTGAGTCAGGGTTGCTCTCAGCAGTTATGACGGATGAGTTTTCCTCTGTGCATCCAATGAGTAGCAATAAGGAAAAAGTGTATACACAAGGTTTAACAGAGTTTAATTTCATAAGCCTGTTCCCGCAGTGAAAGTTGCAATGCACCACATACTTCTGCTCAAGCAATAAAGCCTAATAGCTTACAGGGTTTTCACTTACTTTAAAGGTCGTAGCATTAAAACTACGATCTGTATGGCTTTGTAAAGTTCTATCAACGCATGGTCCGGCGATTGGTGATATCATTTCAGTTGTAGTTTCTCGATAAAGTTAGGCATTACAATAAGTTAAGAGGTACTTTTTAGGAGGTCATATCTCAACAAACAAAGAATTTGACATTATCGTTTATGGTGCTACTAGTTTCGTCGGCAGGATTCTCTGTCACTATCTTGTGAACGAATATACGGAACCCAATTGTTCTTGGGCAATGGCTGCTAGATCTAAATCAAAGCTAGACAGCCTGAAGGATGAGCTGGGAAACAAAGCGCAAAATGTTCCCATTTTAACTGCTGACTCCTTCGACCAAGAATCGCTACAAGTTCTGTGTAACAGTGCCGAGGTTATTATTTCCACTGTGGGTCCTTATGCGCTGTATGGTGAGCTGTTAGTCAAGCTGTGTGCACTTTCAGGCACTGATTATTGTGATCTGACTGGTGAAGCTCAATGGATCAAGCGCATGGTTGAACGCTATGAAGATGAGGCCAGAGCTAGTGGAGCCCGTATAGTTCATTGTTGCGGGTTTGATTCCATTCCCTCGGATTTGGGGGTTAAGTTTTTGCAGGACCTCGCCCAGGAACATTTGGGAGCTTATTGCAAGCATGTAAAGATGCGTGTGAAAGGGACGAAGGGTGGGGCTTCAGGGGGAACAATTGCCAGCGCTATTAATATTTTCCAAGAAGCAGCCAAAGATTCTGCGTTGCGACAAGAATTGAAAGACCCTTACTCCATTTGTCCAGAAGGTCATCATTTTAAGGCCCGACAAAAAACAATTGCAGTGGAATATGATGAAGACTTTAATTCCTGGACTGGACCATTCTTAATGGCAGCCATTAACCAACGGGTTGTTTTGCGTACTAATGCTCTCTTAAGTCCTAGTTATGATGCTGATTTCACCTATGATGAGGGAACGCTTACCGGAGATGGACGAGGAGGTGAAAAACGTGCCAAGCGATTATCTACAGTGACGAGAATTGGAATGATTTGTCTCGCACTACCCCCTGTTCGGTGGCTTGCAACTCGGTTCTTCTTACCAAAGCCTGGAGAGGGACCAAGCCCCGAACAACAAGAGAAAGGATTCTTTGATCTTCGTTTTTTCGGGAGCAATGACCAAGGTGGGAACATAATAGTAAAAGTTACCGGTGACAAGGATCCCGGTTATGGGGCAACCGCTAAGATGTTAGCGCAAGCAGGGATCAGTTTGTGCCGCGATGCAGATGCAGGCCCATTGCCAGGAGGGTTCTGGACCCCGGCTTCTATTTTTGGTGCTCGCCTGTTTGAAAGATTGCAGGCACACGCTGGCATGACATTTGAGGTACTGTCAGTGTCAAATCCTCGGTCACTACACAATAATGTGACGGATATAGATTAATTGATCTTTGGGACTTTCTCACCCGCCGAACAAAGTAATATCAAATACCCGCGCCAGGATGAGTATCCCGCTCAAGCCAGTGAATATGGCCAAGCTAATGCAAGAGAAATATTTTGCAAAGTTTGATGGATAGAATGCCTTGTCTTCTTTTGGAATGATGGTTAGGCAAAAATATACATTAAAAAAGTAAATGACCGGGGCAACGAAGTAAGCTAACGCGGATGCAACCAGTACGAGGTATACAGGCCTGGGTATGCCTATAATTATAAGGAGCGCGGTGACCAGAGAGAAGATCATAGTGGCGCGATAGATGTTGTATTCCGAATACCACTTTGTCCTGTGCTCGCTCCCTAGATCATCCTTGTCTAATCCTTGCAGACTGGCGGTAGCAGGGAAAATATTGCGACAACAAGCTCCGATTATCCGTGGCCAGCCATCAAAATAATTAAATGCAGTCGAAAACGTCGCAGCGAAAGCTCCAATTAAAAATATAATCATTAGCCCGTTGCCAACGCTTTCGGTAAATATTCGAGCGATATCACCAATCACATCTTGTCCTTCTACCGAACTGGGATACATCCAAATGGCAGCGAGGATTAGGAATATACAGGCGATTATAAATGACACTATATGGCCGAGTCGAAAGTCCCACAGGCCGATGGTGAACCATCGTTGACAATACAATTGCGTATGTGGTGAAAGTCTAGAAGTGTGTATGGTTAGATGTTCTTTTTTAGGCGCAAAAGGATCGAAGCGCTGGGCGAGACCCATCTCTTCCAATGTATGCCTTATTCTTCCCATTCCCACTTTCTTTGCCTTACCCCATTCCGATGCCTGAAGAGAGACATCAATACCGGTAGGTAGGAGGCCAAGAAATCCAGCGATAATTAACCATGATCCCGAGGGCATATCGAACGTCACAAAGTACTGGGCTACAGATAAGGGAGGAGGATCAACGAAAAATACATAGACAGTGGTAAGAAAGAGAAATCCAGCCGCCATCTTGGCAACCCGCTCCACGATTTTATAGCTGCCACGTAATAAGATGAAAACTGAAAAAACCCCCAATAGAACTGCAAACCATTCTATTGCTATTTCAAAGCCTAGTGACTCGCTGAATAGATAGCTGAATAGGAAATAGAGCACCGCAGCGGCAGCTATCAAACGACCGGCTTGACCGATTACACACTGTAATAAAGTGGTTGCCATCACGTACCATAGCGGCCATTTTTTCCATTGGGTACCGTAGGCTTCAATTAAACTTTTGCCAGTGGCATTGGTAAATCGGAAAGCCATTTCGAAACCGTAGTATTTAAAAATATATGCAACTGGAATACACCACATTAGTGCATAGGCGAAACGACCTCCTGCAGTGGGAGCGGTAATAATATGGCTGGTACCGATACCTGTCATCATGAGGATAATACCGGGACCGAAATGCCCTATCATTTTTGAAAAAGACATATCGGGCAATTCGAGAGAAGATAAGGTTTTCTCTCCATCCTGAAGCGCTTGTGTATCGCCGGAGTT
>Ga0310345_10005461_pt1 | contig 11274 bp, 8 predicted proteins | sample HC15DNA20500_MG_FD_204667 | JGI IMG/M metagenome (GOLD analysis project Ga0310345, IMG submission 204667) | Marine microbial communities from station ALOHA, North Pacific Subtropical Gyre - HC15-DNA-20-500_MG | ecosystem: Environmental > Aquatic > Marine > Oceanic | place: Pacific Ocean: North...
CCGGAGAAATTTTTAATGTAGGTGTATTCTATAAATACTTTCAAAATCCTACCGAGTTATATTTCAATAATACAGGTGCAGGCAGCTCAGGTACCTTCAATTATATTTCGCCCGATAATGCACAAAGTGTAGGTGCAGAAGTAGAATTTAGAAAGCGATTAGACCTGTTTTATGCGCTTAAAAATTTTACGGTACAGGGAAATCTTTCCTACATCTATAATCGTGTACCCAGTTTATACAGGCCTATGCAGGGACAAAGTCCTTACTTGTTAAATATCGGTTTGCAATATGATGTGCCGCGTTTAGGATTAAATACTACGCTACTCTATAATCAAATTGGTCGCCGAATTTATTATGTAGGGGGTAGTGATAATCCACCGGTATGGGAGGCACCAAGACCGTTGTTAGATTTACAGGTTGCCAAAAAAATATTGAAAAACAGAGGCGAAATCAAATTAAATATTTCAGATATTATTAATCAGGAAGCCCGTTTTTACCACGATTTAAATGATAATAAAAAATATGATGCCGGTGTTGATGCTCTTGCAATCAGAAGGAAATATGGTACCAACATTAACGTAGCATTTGCTTATTCTATTATAAAATAAAATTGTATAATTAAACCAACTTTACGTATGAAGCAATTATTCATGATGTTTACTGCAGCCCTTTTTATAATAAGCGGGTGCAGAAAAATTGAGGTAGATGGAACGGTGAATAACCCCACACCAACCCAACCTCAAGGAACTGAAAATACAATATTAGAAGGAAGAATTAAAGTAAACACAACTTTAAAAGCCAACTACACTTATAAATTACGTGGTTTGGTTTATGTAACTGAAGGGGCAATTTTAACCATTGAGCCCGGTACTAAAATTGTAGGCGAATTAAATAAAGCAGGTGGTTTGGTAATAACTCGTGGTTCAAAAATTATTGCTGATGGTACGCCCGATAAGCCAATTGTATTTACTTCAGAAGCCGCTAATCCTCAAAGAGGCGATTGGTCTGGAGTGGTATTATTAGGTCAGGCACCTACCAATGCATCTTTTAATGGACAAGCAGGTGTTGGTGAAATTGAAGGGGGTATTAACAATGCTGATGGATTGGGTTTATATGGGTTAGGAGCTAGTTCTAATCCTGCCGACAATAGTGGAATTTTAAGATATGTTCGTATTGAATATGCCGGCTACGCATTTTTACCTGATAAAGAAATTAATGGTTTAACATTTGGTGGCGTAGGTAATGGTACAGTAGTTGATTATGTGCAGGTTTCATATGCGAATGATGATTCTTTTGAATGGTTTGGTGGCACTGTAAATTGCAAGCATTTGATTTCATTCAGAACTTTAGATGATGATTTTGATACTGATAATGGTTATCAGGGTAATGTACAATTTGGAATAGCTTTGCGTGATAGTGCTGTGGCAGATATTTCAAAAAGTGAAGCTTTTGAAAGTGATAATGACGCCAATGGGAGTACATTATTACCGCAAACTAATGCCGTATTTAGCAATATGACTGTATTAGGCCCAAAAGCACAAATAAATAATAAAGGCAATAATTTGTTTTTGTGTGGTGCTCAAATAAGAAGGAATTCAAGCATCAGCATCATGAACTCAATTATTGCCGGATGGCCGCAAGGATTATTAATTGATGCCAGTAAGGGTACCCCAACCGACTTAAATTTTTCAGGCTCAAATCCGACTTTATTTGTACAAAATACTATCATTGCTGGGTGTACAACTCCGGTTAAATATGCCCCTTCTGCCACTGCACCAACGGGTGCAACTGACGCCTCAATTCTAGGTTGGTACAACACTAATGCTTATAAAAATTCTATATTGAATGAAAATAGTGAGTTGGCATTAGGTGATCCTTTTAATTACACAACGCCCGATTTTAACCCTACTGCTACCTCTCCGGCAAAGTCAGGAGCATCTTTCACTAATGCAAAATTGACTAATAGTTTTTTCACATCAGTAGCATATATCGGTGCTTGTGCTCCGGGTGATGCCTGGTGGAAAACTTGGACAAGGTTTAATTAATATTTCACTAATCACAACAACAGTCCTATATGCATAATATAGGACCGTTGTTTTCTTTTTTTATACATATGGTTCGTTTTTTATTGACATTAATGAGTGTTGTGCTGTTATTGGCCTGTGCACAACAAAAAAAGCAACCAGCTTCTAATGAAGTAATCTTAATGCCCGTTTATCAAATGGACAGTATCTTTCATTTATTTGGCAACAATAACTGGCGGGTAATACAAGGCAGAGATACCTCTTATTTGTATTTTAGCAGGCAAAATGATTTATTGATTCATGTATATAATTTTAAGATGCAGCAAGGTGATTCTGTTCAATCTGCATTACAAAAAATTGTTTGTACACCCAAAGGTATTTTTTGGGAAAAGTATTTAGATACTTTCCGTTTAATTTCAGCTACTCATAAAGAAGTGCTTTGGTTAAATAATGTTGATACTTTAGTGTTTAATGTAAGTATCAATCATGTACTTCAACAGCGTTATAAATCAAAGTTGTATATTATGCAGCCAACCATTAATTTAACTGATTTTTTAATTCGCAGCCACCACGATTATTTGCATGGCACACATTATGCTAATGATACCGCAAAATTCAAACGAACATTAAAAAAATAGATTAATTACGCTTTCGTTTGAAAAGTATTGCAGGGAAAACTTAGCTTTATTATATTAAGGCTTTGAAAAATTAACCCTTGCTATATGCGTTTTATTGGTATACTTATTTTAAGTATTAACTGTTGCTTTGCCCAACAAAATAGTTTACGTTTTTCTTTAAATGAATCAGGAAGTCAATACTTTCAATTTACATTCTTAAATCAGGTTTGGCTAAGGTATAATCAAAACAATCCGGGTACAACGGTAGAAGGTGACTTGCAAAAAAACACCTTTGATATTGGCCTACGCCGTACAAGAATACAAATGTTTGGTAAAATAACGGATAGGGCCTTTCTATATTTTCAATTTGGACAAAACAATTTTAATGCACAATACAATAGCAATAATGGCAATAGAAAAGTAGCTGCATTTTTTCATGATGCCTTGTGTGAATATAGTCTTACATCGGGCAATGAACTAAAATTAGGCGCCGGACTTACTATTGCTGCCGGGCTTTCCAGATTTACGCAACCATCTATTAGCAGCATTTTAACCAAGGATGTTCCTGTTTTTTTACAAACAACTGTTGATCAAACAGATATCTTTAGCCGTAAGTTAAGCTTTTATGCCCGTGGCCAATTGGGCAAATTTGATTACAGATTTATTCTAAGCGATCCTTTTCCCATTACATCGGCGGGCACAAATTTATTTCCCATTAACAGTGATGCAACATTTGCACAAAAGCGCCACAATTTACAGCAGCAGGTATATATTATATATCAATTTTTTGAGCAGGAACCTCATGTTACTCCTTATATGGCCGGTACCTACTTAGGGAAAAAGAAAATATGGAATATTGCTATGGGCGGTATTTATCAGAACAATGCATCATGGCATTTGCAAAATAATGACACCCTTTATCAACCGATGCAGCATTTTGCAGTAGAAAGTTTTTTAGATATGCCACTGAATAGTAAAAAAGGTTCAGCTATTTCTGCCTATTTGGGTTATATCAATACCAATTATGGAAAAAATTATTTGCGATACAATGGCATCATGAATCCCGCCAATGGCACTATTCTCACATCCAATAATAGTTTGTTGAACAATGGGCCTGTTTACGGAAACGCATTGCCGATGTTTGGAACAGGACATATTGTTTATTCACAATTGGGTTATTTGGTCGGTAATAAAAATGAAAAAGCACAAGGAAAGTTTTTGCCGTATGTATCTGCAACTTTAGCTAAGTATGATAAATTGAACGGGTTGGCTACACATACGTTTAATGTTGGCTTGAATTATTTATTGAATGGGCAACAATCAAAAATTACACTGGATATACAAAATCGACCCTTTTATACTATTGAAAATAATGCTATTATTCAATCAGAACGTTTAAATACAGTTACTTTACAATATCAACTATTCTTATAAATGGGGCGTCTAATATAGTTTTTCTTTTGCAGGATGTTTTTCCCATTCCGGATCATATTTTACAAACCAGCTAAGCCAAATAGAACGTGATAAACGCATAATTAAAGGCTGAATTAGTATGATTAAAATGATGGAAGTACCCATCCAATAAAAAATGCGCATATCATCAATGGCAAAAGACATGCCTATAAGAACCCACCAAGCTACAAATGTAGTAACGAAGAAAGCTACAGACAATGCATAACTAACATAACCAGTACCATAATAAAAACCTTCTTCAACTTCAGTGGGTTGTCCGCAAACGGGGCATCTTTCATGCATTTCAATATTATGCTTTAAGTCGTAGGCATTTTGCGTAACATATATATTTCCTTGTCTGCATCTTGGGCATTTATTGGTTAGGGTTGCAATTAAATAACCCGGATTTTTTCTTGTCTTACGCATATGCCTTTAACTTTTACTTCATTTAATTTAAAACAATTTCACTTATTTGTTTCCAGCAACCGCCATTATATGCTTCAATGCCTTCATTTCTTAGCATATTTACCGCTATGCTGCTGCTGGCGCCTGTTTCGCATACCAAAATATATACCCTGTTAATTTGTTTTAATGCAGGAATAGCCAACTTTAGTTTTTCAAACGGTATATTGGTAGTTCCTTTCATGTGTTCTTGATGATAGGCGTCATTTTGCCTTATGTCAATAATGATGGCACCATTTCTAAAAAAATCTTTTAAATAATGCTGCATCGGTTGCTGCTCAGAAATAAATCGCTTACTCACAAAATCTGTTTCTGCAAAATTCATATAAGGTCCATGCATAAAATGTGACAAATGTTACGCTAATCTATAATTTCTTTATAAAAATTTTCACTCAATTCAATGGTGTTTCTTGAAAGCGCTAACATTTTTTTTTGTTCTAATTTTTTTAATAATCTTGAAATTACTTCTCTAGATGAATTTAACTCATCGGCAATTTGCTGGTGAGAAAGGTTAATAAAGTTGGTTTTGTGCGCTTTGGCATAACGTTTTAAATAAAAAATTAAACGATCATCCATGTTTCTGAATGCCACATGGTCAATTAAAATTAGTAGTTCTTCAAAACGATTGCGGTAGGTTTCTAAAACATAATAATACCAGCTTTTATATTTGCTCATCCACTGGTCCATTAGTTGAATAGGCACCATCATTATAATACTTTCTTCAACAGATTTTACCATTACCTTACTAGCCTCCATTTTAGAAGCGCAAACCAATGAGATAGCGCAAGCCTCGCCTGGTTGCAAATAGTACATTAAGAATTCAGCACCTTCATCATTTTCCCTAAAAATTTTTAAAGTTCCTTCAATCACCAATAATGCACTTTTAATATATTGACCGGTGCGTATTAATACCTCATCGGCAGGAATTGTTTTTACAATAGCGTTCGCTTCTATTTCTTCTAATAAAGCGGGCTCTAATTGCGGAAACATTTTATATAATGGCTGCATAGTTTGAACGAGATTATTTATTGAGTATTTTTTCCATTTGCATACTTCTGGAACCTTTTATTAATACATATGTATTATTTAAAGGTTGATTTTTGAACCATTCGGCTGCTGCTATTGAATCCTCTAAATATATATACGGGTGATTAACCTGCTTAAAATCGCCACCTACCAATATAACCGATTGCCAGTTAAATTGTTGTAGCAGGTTAACAATTTGTTGATGTTCATAAACACTATCTGCACCAAGCTCCATCATTCCTCCAATCATAACAATTTTATGTTGGCTTGGAATTTTGGCAAAATTTTCGATAGCGGCTTTCATGCTTGTAGGATTCGCATTATAGGCATCTAAAATAATATGATTATTGTTGAATTCAATTAATTGTGACCGACTATTGTTAGGTTGATAGGCTTCTATAGCTGTTTTTATTGTTTCTTCGGGTACGTTAAAGTATTTTCCTACTGCCACAGCGCATAGTACATTAGGAAGATTGTATTCTCCTACTAAATGCGTGTGAATGATTTTTAATGCATTGGTTCCTTTTGTTATTTGTACTGCAAGCATTTCATTATTTTCAGCTATGCTGCCAACAATATCAGCATTTTGGGTTCCATAAGTAATCCGTTCGGTAATATTATTACTCATGTTCCATAAATAGTCATAATCAGCATTCATGAATATGGTGCCTTTATTAGCTCTTATAAAATCGTATAGTTCGCCTTTTCCTTTTCTTACGCCTTCAATTCCGCCAAAGCCTTCCAAATGTGCTTTGCCACAATTGGTAATGATACCGTGTGTTGGTAAAGTGTAAGTGCAATACCCGGCAATTTCTTTTTGGTGATTGGCGCCCATTTCTATCACGGCAATTTGTGCGTCTTTTTTTATACGTAAAATAGTTAGGGGAATACCAATATGGTTGTTTAAATTTCCTTGAGTGGTGTAACAAATGTAGTGTTGACTTAATACAGCATTAATTAATTCTTTAGTAGTTGTTTTTCCGTTACTGCCGGTAATAGCTAAAAATGGAATGGTAAATTGTTTTCGATGGTGTAAGGCAAGTTGTTGTAAGGTTTGTAGAACATGTTCAACCACCAGTATTTTTTCATTAGGTTGTGTTGGGGCTTCATCCACAACAGCATAAGTTGCACCTTTATTTAAAGCATCTTGCGCAAAGGCATTACCGTTGAAGTTGGGTCCTTTTAAAGCAAAAAATATGTCATTGGGCTGTATGTTTCGGGTATCAGTTTGAACTTGTTGGTGTTGAAGGTAAAGCTCATATAATTGTGGTATACTAATCATATCGTATCATTGAAATAGCTTGCAATTTAGCACAGGTAGTATTAATTTTAAATAAAAACGCCATCATGAATGGCAGATGGCGTTTTCTTTTGCCACGATAAAGTGGCATTGCTGTATTTACCTTTCCTTTTATCTTTTGGCTCTTCTTGCAGGGAAGAAGTTACCGGTTTGTGCTTTTCTTGATGTTCCTTCAGCAGCGCCGTAGTGAGTCATCGCACAACGGAATCCAATGGTACTGCTACTTTGGTCTTCCTCTAGGAAACGACGGGTGCCGGGTGACAACCAGTAAGGTCTGTCGTTCCAGCTACCCCCTTTTACTACACGAGACTTATCGGAAATTAATGTGGTAATGCCATATCCGTAATTAACACCACTTAATGAATCACCATCTAAGTAGTTTTTAGCATATGCTCTTTGGTAATTTCTTCTTTCTCTTAAAGCAGAATCAGATTCAGGAACCATAATAATGCGTCCTAAGCTATCACGTAAATTACCGGTGCCGCGGCTCATATCTACTTTTTTGAATACGTTACCTCTGAATGGATTGAAATCATCTTCATCTAAACTGGTTAATGGACGGTAAACATCGGCTACCCATTCACTTACGTTTCCACTCATGTTATAAATACCAAAACCATTAGGGGCAAATGAGGTTACTTCAGCAGGAATAGCAGCATTGTCGTTTAAACCACCGGCTACACCCATATTATCACCTGCACCCCTTTTAAAGTTGGCTAGGAAAGCGCCTTGGTAAGCACCTGCTTTAGTGGAACGAAGGTTATCGAAGCCTGCATTTTTCCAAGCATAAATTTGTTTATTAGCTATATTTTCTTCGCCTCTTGATTTTTTACCTCTTTTTACTTGTGGGTTTTCAGCAATATATCCATAGGCTGCATATTCCCATTCAGCTTCGGTAGGCAAACGATAATCACCATATAAAATACCATCATCAAATTTAACGGTAGTTCTTGGGCGGCCTTGCGAATCTTTTAAGGGGTTGCTTTTGGAAGTGGCTAGTTTTCCGGGTTGTACTTGGTATTCACCCATTAAATAAGCCTTGGTATTAAAGTTTTCCTGACCACCACCGTTCAACTCAGTTTTAATATTGTTTTTGTTAATGTATCCTTTCTTTATTAACTCTAATTCATTTACCCTATCAGTTCGCCAAACGCAAAAGTCGTTGGCTTGCTTCCAGTTTACGCCAACTACCGGGTAGTAGTTATAAGCAGGGTGGCGGAAATAGTATTCTACATAAGGCTCATTATAGGCCAATTCACTTCTCCATACCAAAGTATCGGGCTTTGCCGCTTCAATTACTTCAGGGTATGCAGTAGTATCACTAAATACATTTTCTACCCAATACAAATATTCCCGATAGTGCACATTGGCAATTTCTGTTTTGTCAATAAAAAATGAGTTAACGGTAACACGACGGGGAATGTTATTCCAATCGCCCATCACATCTTCCTGAGTAGCACCCATTGTAAAAGTACCACCTTGAACAAATACTAAACCCGGGGCTGTATTAATGTCTTTGGGTTTGGCAACATAAAAATTACCCTGTGTTTTATCATTATAATTCCAACCCGTTACTGCCGATTTTTCGGGTTTCTTCTTAAATACATTACAAGAAGTAGCAGCGCCAATCAGCGACAATAACAGCACACAGTTTCTTGCAGTTGTAAGCAATTGCATGTTTCGAAATTTAAAGTTTTTAATCAGTAAAAATAGAGGGTAAATTTTGCGCTGTGCGAATATAGGCGATTTTTTGTACATGAAAATATATAAAACCTGCATACTTACATCTAAAACCCTAATTTTAACCTTTAAAACGGGGTATAGCCGTTGTAGTTTGCGTATGCTAAATAAAACGATAAATTGTTTCCAGCCAAAAACTATTGCCTTTTTTTTAAAATTTTCCCTACTTTTTTTTACGCTTACTGTTGTATTAACGTTAAAAGCGCAAAGAAATTATGCAACCGCTTCGGTTTTATCTTCAGGTAATTGGTATAAAATTGGGGTTGTAAAGGGGGGGGTTTATAAAATTGACGTTAGTTTCTTAAAAAACCTAGGTGTAAATACGGCCAATTTGCCTTCTGCGAATATTCGTTTATATGGTAATGGTGGCCAAATGATTGCCGAAAATAATGCTAAGCCCCGAATTGATGACCTTTTTGAAAATGCCATTTGGGTGAATGATGGTGGCGATGGTATTTTTAACAACAATGATTATTTTTTATTTTATGCTGACGGAACAAAGCAATGGGTATTTGATAGTGTGAACCAACAGTTTAAATATGTAACCAATTTGTACAGTGATACGGCTTATTATTTTTTAACCTTACAACCTTCCGGTAAAAGAATTTTACTTCAGCCTTCCGGGTTAAATCCAACAACCCAGGTTAACAATTACACAGAGCATGTGGCTTTTGAGCCTGATTCTGTAAACTTATTAAATAGTGGCAAGTTGTGGTGGAGTAATGCTATGAACCAATCGGCTGGATTAACTCGAAACTTTATAGTGAATGCTCCGGGTATTTTAAATGGGGTGCCCATTACTGTTAACTATTATTTGGCCGGTAATAGTGTTGGAGCCAACAGTAATTTTAGTTTGGCTTTGAATGGTAATTTATTTGCAACACCTACTATTAATGCAGTATCAGGCTATTTTTTAGATGCTTATGCCAGTGCTGTTCAGCAACAAGCATCTGTTGCTTTAACTGGCTTAGATAGTGTATTAAAACTTTCACTTTCATTTAATCCGGGGGTATCCGGTGCGCAAGGTTGGTATCAACAAATTACCTTACAATTCAGGCGGCAATTAGCTATGTATAGTAATACTCCCTTTTTACAATTTGCCAATCCTACAACAGTAGGCATAAATCAGGTGGCTCAATATCAATTAGGGAATGCCAATAATGGTACTCGTGTTTGGGACGTAACTCAGCCTTTACAACCCATTGAAATGCAAGTGCAGATAAGTAACCAACAGCTAAGCTTTATACAAAAAGCCGATTCTCTAAGGCAGTTTATTGCTTTTTCAGATGCAAATGCGTTAGTGCCTATTGCTTTGGGTCAAATACTGAATCAAAATCTACATCAAACTTCGCCCACCGATTTTATTATTATAACCCATCCTCAATTTCTAAATGCTGGCAACCAATTGGCCGGTTTTCATCAAAATTATTATCAGCAGCGGGTGCAGGTGATAACTACCACACAAATTTTTCAGGAGTTTGGAAGTGGTATTGCAGATCCTTCTGCCATTCGCGATTTCTTAAAAATGTATTACGATAAATATGGTACCGACTCTGCCAATCGATTAAAGTATGTGTTGTTAATGGGAGCAGCTTCATTCGATTATAAAAATCGTATTCAGCCTAATACCAATTTTGTTCCTTCCTATGAAAGTAGTAATAGTATAGAACCTTTGAATACTTATGTTACAGATGATTTTTTTGCATTACTAGGTAATTCAGATGATATTAACCAAATTAACCCTTCACCTCCTTTGCAATTAGCAATTGGGCGTTTTCCTGTAAGAAGTATTACTGAAGCCAACACCATGGTAAATAAAGTAATTCAATATCATAATCCTTCTACTTTTGGAGCGTGGCGTAATCAAACCATTTTTGTTGCTGATGATAAAGATAATGGCCTGCATTTGCAAGATGCCGAGTCTATTGCTGCTACTGCTGCACAAAAGGATAGTGCTTTAAACGCAACTAAAATTTACTTAGATGCATATCCAATGTTAAGTACTGCAGCAGGAAGTCGTTATCCTCAGGTAAACACGGCCATTGTGAACCAGTTATATAATGGAGCTTTATTTTTTAACTATAATGGACATGGTGGATATCAACAACTATCCAATTCAGCAGTGTTTGGCCAAACCGAACTACAACAGCTTAACAATGCCGGTAAATTACCCTTGTTTATTACAGCAACCTGCGATTTTGCTCCTTACGACGATCCTACAAAAAATTCTTTAGGTGGTGGTTTATTGTATAATAGTTCAAATGGTGCTATTGCGCTATTAACTACTACACGAGTGGTTTTTGCCTATAGTAATCAAATAATTAATAATAACTATATGCAAGCTGCTTTGCAACGGAAGCCAAATGGTGCATACCCTAATTTGGGTGAGGCAGTGTTAGCAGCCAAAAACCTAACCTACCAATCAAGTGGAGATGTGTTGAACAATAGAAAATTTACCTTGCTTGGAGATCCGGCTATGCAATTAGCTTTTCCCTCATTACAAATACAAGTAACTACATTAAATGGTAAGGGATTAACAGGTGCTGATACTATCAAGGCTTTAAATACCTACACATTTGGCGGTATTGTTACAAATAATCAGGGGCAAGTACAAACTAATTTTAATGGAAACTTAATCGCTACTTTGTTCGAT
>Ga0310345_10005462_pt1 | contig 11272 bp, 7 predicted proteins | sample HC15DNA20500_MG_FD_204667 | JGI IMG/M metagenome (GOLD analysis project Ga0310345, IMG submission 204667) | Marine microbial communities from station ALOHA, North Pacific Subtropical Gyre - HC15-DNA-20-500_MG | ecosystem: Environmental > Aquatic > Marine > Oceanic | place: Pacific Ocean: North...
CCCATTGGAGATTCCGCTGAGGAGTCTCAGATTGAGTCTGGTAGCAAAGGCCGTGAAGCCTTTGCTACAGTCAAACAGCGTTTCTCTGTGGACGAGAACGCCATCAAGGGTATGTCCAGACAGTTCGCTGACCTCGCCAAGTCACTGGAGTCTGTCAACAAGCAGTTAGACTCCATCATATCCAAGGGCAAGACCGGAATGGATGCCTTGGGAGGCATTGCCGGGGCGTCTGGTAGTGGCGCTGGTGGGTCCCCTCTAGTTTCGCAGCAGAATAGGAGCCCGGGCGGAGTTACCGGAGCCACTGGCGCTGCAATGTCCAGTGGTATCTGGGACAAGATGAAGGTAATATTTAAGTCCCCTTCGGACACTTCTATTGCCGAGACTAGGCAACAATACCGGGACCTAGGTGGTGCCATTCGGGATGCGACCCCGGGGGGCAGTGTCGGCGGGGGCATGAGGTCCTTTGGTAAGTGGATGGTTACGGGTGGTAGGGCTGCTCCCGGCGCTCAAATAGCAATGGCAGGGATGGAATGGACTAGGAACCGCTATCAGGGTGCTTCTGACTACATGCTCACCTCTGACCGCACCGGAATGCTGCTGCGTCAGATGTACGGGGGGACTCAACTCCAGTACCAGCGTCGTTATCGTGAGCCCATGACTAACGCTTTGATTGGTAATGAGGGCATAGAACAAATACTCAACTTACAGTTGACCACAGGTCTGGGACGTACCCGAGAGCAGCAGCAGCGTATGGTTAGTGGTATTGAGGGTATCCGTGTCGCTTCAGGCTTTGGCTACGACACCGGTCAGGCCACGCAGATGATTAGTGCGTTGGCCCAGCCGGGGTCATCCAACATGATGACCATGATGCTGGGCATGGGTCTTTACGGCCCGGGCGGTCAGCAGAGAGATCCTATGGACGTAATCCGAAACACCGTCCGACGTATGGGCCTGACCAGCGAGGATATGATACAAGGGGCGTTCCAGCCCGGGTCGATGACCCGTGCTAACTTGCGACGTACCGGCCTACCGGAAGACATGCAGAACTTGGTGCTCCAGTATGCACAGGAGAACGTCGAGTTCCAGAAGGCAGGTGGGGAGGGTATGTATGACCCCTCCAACCGAGAGCACCGTCAGCGCATGGGTGTCGAGGAGGGGTACGCCACAGAGTTTGAACGTACCCGTAGGGAAGAGACACGCCGCCAAGAGGACTTCTATCGTCGCCAGATAGACAACTTTGAGAACTTGGAAGAGAACACGCAGGCGATGATTAGGTTGACAGCGGCTATAGAGGACAAGTTAAGTGGTGCCATCGGGCTCCAGATGAACATAGCCCAGCACCCGCTTACTAGGATGGGGTTGCCAGCAGTCATGGGACTCGGCGCTCTGGCACTCTCTGGCCCGCTGGGGTGGTCTGCTGGTGCGGCTTTGATGGGTGGGGTAGCGGGTGGTATGTCACTCTCCAATGCCATAGGTGATGAGGATGACCCCTCCTCCTCTAGGGTCACTCCCACCAAGTTTACAGACAAGGGATTAAAGCCTGCTTTGGTAGGGGATGGAACAGGGATTGGTATTCAGGCAATGTCCAACGCTGCGGCGGCGGCGGGCCACAAGTTGACTCTGACCAGTGGCACCCGAACCAACTCTGAACAACTAAGACTGTTCACTGACAGGCATGACCTAGTCACCCCCGGTAGGGACACTAGCGGTGTAAACGGTCGGCGCAGGAGTGACGGTCTTAGGTACTACGACGGTAACGGTGGAGGCGAGGCGGGTTGGTACTCCCTTAACAGTACGGGAGAGGCGAAGGGGCTAGCGATGCCACCCGGTGCGTCAAACCATCAGACCGGGGATGCCGCAGACCTAGGACCATCAAGTGCCCATCCTTGGATAGCGGCTAACGCTGCTAGGTTCGGCTTAAAGAACCCAACTAACGCACAGGGTGCCAAAGAGCCGTGGCATGTGTCACTGTCAGGGTCCGGGGCACAACAGATCATACCGGCAGAGGCTGTGACTGCTGCTGACAGCGTGGCTAGTACATTGGGCGTCACTGGTACGTCATCCTCCTACGCTTCCTCTGGGATAGCACCGGTTGTACTTCCGCAGGGGGTTAGTAAGACTTCGTCAGCAGTTCCTACTGTTCAGCAGCAAGTCCCCGTGTCTACTGGGGTGGCTACCTCTGGAGGTAACACTATTACCATAGCACCATCAATCACCTTGGCTGGCACTGGTTCTGATGCTGTCGACGCCCAGAACCTCGCTAATAAAGTAATAAGCATTATAGAGACATCTGATGCTGTACAAGCACTAAGGACTTCGTAATGGCTATTGTCAATAAAGAGGCTACCTTTGAGAACCCGCAGTTCAGGATATTCCCCAGCCAGTCTCCCACAGACAATATAGTACAACGTGGGTACATGAGGTTGTTGTCGGAGAACCTGATGATCGGGGACGCAGACTTTAGGACAGCAGAAGAGCGACTAGGAACGGTAAAGGCAGCGTTGGAACACGAGAAACTGGGCACAAAACTGAACTTTCAGTTCAACCCCAACGCTCTTACGAGATCGGTGACTGCTCGTACCGACACCCAACTGTGGATTAACCAGTCCCCCAGTCAGTTGCTCCAGCCCGGGATTGGTGACATGAACTTCGGTTGGTCCATGCTGTTCAATCGAGAGGCCGAGGTGTCGGCTAATGAAGTTGCTACGGAACGTAGGACTGCGTCAGGGATGGAGGTAAATCGCCCCACGTTGGATCAGTACATGAAAATGGGGGACGTTAGGCCAACCTCCCCCGGGGGTAGGCAGGGAATATCAGGGTGGGAGCGTATCTTCCATGGTGGCACAGAAGAGGCTGCCAAGGTGCTGGGGGTTCTCGCAGATATTTCAATCCTTGACAGGATTACTGGACAGTCAATCACAAGGGAGTCGTACGAATACGCTAAGAAAAGGTTTGAAACTCTGAAAGCACAGGGATTGGCCTACGACGAGGAAGAAACCGCAGAGTCAGAGGCGATGTCTTTAGAGGAAGCCGCTGACCTACTAGTCTCTACGTCCCCGAACCTAGTAAAATCAGGGGCCACGGGTCAGTCTACTCTCATGGACGCTAACGTCTACAACTCTGCGTTCTTGGTGCCCAACCCCGTAAGGGCAGTGTTCTCTGAGCACTTCATGGTAGACGGGTACGTTAACAATGTAACCGTTACCTTTCAGAAGTTCTCGCCTGAGATGATTCCCACAGTAGCCACTGTTGACATCAACATGCACGCTATCTATCAAGGGTTTACCCGGCAGAAGTCAGCGTTCACCACGTTCATCAGACTCCAGCATCTGCTGGATACTGATGACAACACATCAGATGGGGACAAAGAGCCGTATACAGGTGACGACGACTTCGTTCAGGGTCTAGTCTCCCAAGGGGGAACAGGGTATGACGGAGAACCCTCACAGGCTTTGTTTACTGGGTTTGACCACAGTGCAGCCAACACTGGTAACGCCCATGGTTTAAAAGTTAATGAGTTTAACATGACAAGTACTACTCCAGACACGGGGTATCGACAGCGGCAAGAGATTGAGATGAAGGCGGGTATTTCGTTCGCTCCGTTCTGTTACCTGCTTGACACCCCCTTAGGTACCGTTATCTCTGAACACCTCTCAAAGGTGGACCACTCAGGGGGAACTTCTGGGGAGATGAAGGGAGAGATTACTCCCAATAGTCCCTTCGTCGCAGATCACTTCGATGCCCACGTATGGACTGGCCTACAGGTTAGGGCCCGCTTAAAGACTACTGGCACTGACGCAGAGGCAAAGGCTGCCATGGCCGTGTTGTTGGACGGCGAGGATAGTATTAGTGGCTATGGGGAGGACGGAGAGGTATTCTTTACTGAGTGGTCTAAAGGTATGAGGAGTGACCTACTAGCCGTTGGTTACGACAATATGGCGAAGTCAGAGACTGAGAGGGCCGATATACGTGGGAGGTTTGGCGACCCAACGAACGAGAGTGGTCAGTTCGATAGTGCAGGACCATACTACACTCGGTCCTTTCCAATCCTAGCCAGTAGCCGCGACGGAAACCCGGAGTATGGTGACCAGTTATACATGAAGGAGTTCCATGCACAGGTAGGCCACATTGACTGGCAATCTGACCATACCGGTTCTGGGACGGAAAGGAAACTATATGGGCATCCCTTTGCTTTCATTCATGGGGACGGTGATGTGCTCAGATGGGGACAGGGTGACGATGAGGACCTCATAACTTTCCACATCGCAAAGGGCTTCTGGTCATCGGGAGGGTTCCCGTGGGGTAGTGTTCACAACGATAAGCCCTTCATTCCAAAACTCAGGATTTATCAGAATGGTAGTACCACCGTGTACAAAGAGTTCGAGATAGAATATCAAATAAACTTACTGTACCGGGTTAAAGTTACGCAAACGGTGGAGAAAGGTACGATTTCTGATACTGATTGGTTAGTTGTACACCCCCGTCTGAAAGCAATCAACTACGTGTCAAAGGGTAAGGACCGGAAGAGGCGTCGCTCAAACGAGGCTCAGGAGCCCTTGAACTGGACAGGCACCACGACGGATCGCATAAATGATCCTCCCGTGGGTACGAACGATGATGCTCCCACAGACATCTGGATCAACTCGGTTGGTGCTGGAATAGCGTTCAAAGACTTGAACTTACACTTTGACGGAAGCACAAAGGACTCTGATGGAAGTGTTTATCTGTGGGGAAAGAACAACCTGTACCAGTCTGACCGTGGGGTGCATATCGGAGGAGCATTCTTCAAGGAGGGCCACGTTAACGGTGGTCTGTTTAAGAAACTGGAGACTGAGGGATAATGGCGCTATCACCTGCATCTAGATACAAGCAAATGTCAGACATCAACGGAAGGGCGGTGACTAAGCGTAAGTCCCGTATTTCCCAGAGGTACTCCTCCACGGTGACTGTTCAGGGACAAACCTTTCAAGAGATCGCTGCCCACTGGCTGGGTGACCCCAAACTGTACTGGATGGTGGCCGACTTAAACCCGCATGTCCCTTACCCTGACGAGATCCCGATGGGCACCCGTATACGCATACCATCGGGGTAGGGCATGTCAAGTAGCGATACCGTACGGATTAATACTGAGAAGCAGCCAGAAGCACCATCCCACCGTATCGGCGTAGTCATAGATGGTGCTGACGTTGATTACTCCTCGATTGAGAGGGTCGATATAAGCCTTCAGGAGAACTCACATGACTACGCTCGTGTGGTTATCTCCGGCATTTCACCTTTGTCCATTACGGACTACTCCAACCGGCCCATTCAGGTCACCGTTGATGCTGCCCCTTCGGAGGGCTTTACCTTCTGTGGGTACGTTACACGAATCGACCCGTCTCACAAGGTTACTAGCGGTAAGGCCAATCGTAGTCTCTTTCAGGAGGCCCACCTACATTGTCTAGGGGCCAGCGCTGTCATGCGCGGTAAGCGTAACAAAGTCTGGAGCAACTTTAGGGTGGTTGACATGGTGTCGGAAATGGCTAGGACTCACAACTTCTCTTACGCCTGTCCTGATAACACCCCTGTGGTTACAAGGAAGGGGCAGAGCGGTGAGTCAGACTGGGAGATTTTAAGGAACGTCTGTATGTCGTCTGGGCTGGCCGTGAACGTGCATGGTACTGAAATCCATGTGTGGAGTCCCTACAACTACATCAGGTATGGAGCGCCCTACGATGACTTAGGTTCCGTCGAGGACGACTTTGGGGTCGCATCAGGGGCCCGTGGTCGCATCTTAGAGTTTACGGGGGAGTTAGGGGCGGCAAAGGGTTACTACGGCAGCGCTGACAGTCAAAGTTTAGAGTTCATTGATACATCTGGGCGTCTGCTATCAGCAGAATCCTCTCAGTTGTTGGGTAGGACGGGGTATGGGTCTACAGCCTTGTCTGGACTAACAGACAGCCTACCGGGCAACGCTACTTCATTTTCCGCCGCTTTGCGTATGTTGGAAGCCAACAGGGCTTACTCTTACGCTTACTCTGCTACGGCCAAAACCACAGGCGTGGTTGGTCCTATTCCCGGCAGTGCTGTCGGGGTGAACGGCTTTAAGACGGAGATTGATGGCAACTGGCTTGTTAGAGGTTTAGACATGCACTTCAACAGGGGTCACTTTGTTAGTACGTTTAAACTGACACGGGATACCAAGGGGACGGAGTACACAGGGCTTGAGGTTCTTAACTCTTATGATCCTGCTCCTGCGTCTACGCTGAAGTCTAGTGTGTGGTACACCGTTCGCAGGAGGGGTCACAAGTATGCCTCAGTATGATGATCGCATACACCGGGCCTCAGTAGTCACGTCAGATTCCACTACGGGCAGGATAACGGTTAGGGTTCCCGGTAAGTTCGGGAACAACGAAGCCATAGACGTTTCCTTCACCGGTAGGGAGGAGCACGATGCCAACAACAAGTGGCTGGTGCCTGCTGCTGGGGACAGCATCATCGTGTGTCAGGAGGACGAGGACTGTACCGATGGAGTCTTCTGGCTCAACACCAAGGTCCCACCTGACCCTCCCTACACCTTCGTGGACACCCCCGATGTTGACGGGGACAAGACCACACACTTTGGAACCATGCTACAGGTTGAGACCGGAACCACAGGGCAGGTTCGTGTTAACACAAGTACTAACGTGGGGGGTGCTGCTTTAGTAGTACAGCCGTGGGGGTTAGGCGGCACTGGCTTGTACGTGAACCACAGTAACAACGAAACAACAAATCGTGCTTCTATCATGTTGGGTGATGCTACGGAAATGGGTACTGGCGGTACGTCCTCTATCGTAGGAGATTGGTACACTTACGACAACACCGCCAGCAAGTACACCCTGTACCACTCCGGTCATTCCAACACCACCACTGGTGGCCTCACGATCAGGTCCACCGGCCTGTCTGAGCGGTATCTAAATCTTCAACCAGCCTATGTCTCTGGTACGGCAGAGTATTCTGCAATCTTCGGTGACAACGCCAACGGTTACATGCTGATAAACAGGTCTATTTATACTTACAGCCATCTTCCCTATCAAGACAACCAGTACGACCTTGGCTATACAGGCACCATTAGATGGCAGGACATACATCTGGTAAACAGTCCTTCTGTTACGTCTGACCAGAATGAAAAGACAGACATTGCCGACTCTGACTTAGGGCTGGGTTTCATCAACGCCCTTCGACCAGTGTCCTTCAAGTGGATTGACCGTGGCGGTGGGGAGGCAGGAGTTAGAACACACTACGGACTGTTAGGACAAGAGGTGGAGGCTGTGCTGGGTGCTGCTGCATCCGACACTGCCCTGTGGATGACCACTCACGTTGACGCAAAGGACGCTGTACCAGCAGACGAATACCTGCCCGGACAGCCTGCCGTTGAGGAACATGACATACAGGGACTGCGGTACACGGAACTAATATCGCCTATGATTAAGGCAATACAGGAACTAACCACACGGCTAACAGCACTGGAGTCAGCATGATACCGACCACCAAGAGTAACGTAGACCTCTCTCTCCTACACCCGCGCTTTAAGAAGCGTCTGGAGGCGTTCTTCGATGACCCCCGCATCCGTGGGCGTGTCTCCGTCTCCTCAGGCTGCCGGTCCTACGCCCAACAGATGTACTTCTATAATAAGTATCTAGAAGGGCGAGGAAACTTGGCTGCCAACCCCGACCGGCGCTTCGGTACCAAGGGGCTGGATGGTCAGGGCATCTGGCGCGGAAGTTGGCACATGGAACAAAATGACGGATTTTGCTACGCGGTTGACTTCCATCGTATTAACAATGACCTACACACATGGGAGATCAACGCCATAGCCAAGGAGTACGGGATGCACCCCACCGTTGACGGAGAGTGGTGGCACCACCAGCCTCGTGCTTCAACGGACTGGTTCGATGCACCGGCTCTGGAAGCACGGTCTGTGGTAGAGGACACCAAGGAGCCCGTGGTTCACTGGGCGTCCATCGTCCTGTTCGTGCAGAGGTTGTACGCTATTGTTAGTGCTAATCATCTCCGAAGGGGCAGCCGGAACGAGGCAGTGCGTGTGCTCCAGAGGAAACTGGGGGAGATCGGCTTCGATGCCGGGACACCCGACGGGATCTTTGGTAAAATGACTACAAGGGCAGTTAAACAGTACCAACGGGCGAACAATCTCAAAGCAGACGGAATCGTCGGCCCATCCACATGGGTCAAACTAGTAGTAAAGGGTTAAGTTGCGTACCATCACTGTACCGTTTTCATTCTCTAACGGAGCCGTAGGGACTACTGACGACCCTCACCTTATTGCCCGTCAGGAAATCATCAATGTGCTGCTTACTGACCAATACGAACGTGTGATGCTCCCCGGGTACGGAGCGTCGTCTAGTAGACTGCTGTTTGGTACGCAAGATCCTCTGGTGATGACTGACTTTGAGGAGGAGGCCCTGTCTATGCTTAATACCAACTTATCTAACTGTCAGGTCATGTCACTTACCCTCACTCACACCAGCCCCGATGGCTCGTCGTTCGGCCCTGAGGACCCCGAAGTAGCGATGTACCTGAACGCACGCTATAAACTTAATGGGGACATTACTACATCAACAGTTTCCGTTGCCCTAGCAGATCCGAACGCTATCAACGTGTTCACTCCGTTCTAAGGATGTTAAATGCCAACCGACTATACTAGTAGAGACTACAACTCCGTTAAGAGCGTCCTAACACAGCGGGCCCGTGCTCAGATACCCGAGTGGACCCGTGGTGGTTCCTCAGACTTCGCCATGATGCTGGTAGACCTGTGGGCGTACGTTGCGGACATCCAGAACTACTACCTAGACCGGGCGTACACGGAGTCATTCTTGTCGACCGCAACCCAGTCGTCCTCAGTTCACTCCCTAGCCAAACTGCTGGGGTATGTACCCAATCCTCGTGTTTCTGCGACAGCCACGGTGTACGTGTACAACTCATCATCCACAGACATCACTGTACCTGAAGGAACTATGTTTGTAGTGCCCGGTACGGCTACGTCTGACCCAATTTATTTCACTGCTCTGTCTGACACTGGTGTGGCTAACACCACAACCAACTCTTCCCCAGCGAGTGTTTCTGTGGAAGAGGGTAGGTACGTCACAGAAACACTAACCACGAACTATGCGGGTGGCGCAGGGGGAGTGTTCGTACTATCTGAGAAGAAGGTAGTGCCCTCCTCACTGACTCTCACGGTAGGAACTACCACGTTTACCCACACCACAAGGATGTCTGATGTAGCAGCAGACTCTCCCTCATTCACGACGGTGACAGAAAGTTCGGATAACACATCTGTCGTGTTGGGTAATGGGATCAATGGTGTGGTGCCCACACAAGGGTCCACAATCGTTGCAAAGTATCGAGTGGGTGTGGGATCTAAAGGAAACGTAGCAGCCAATGCTATTACTGCTTTGGACTCAGAGATCGCCAACATTGTGTTCCCTGAGGTAACTAAGTCCACTGTTGGAACGGGGGGACAAGACCCAGAGTCCCTGTCTTCTATCAAGGCAAACGCACCTACGCTTAGGCGTACACAGGACAGGGCGGTAACCCTAGAGGACTACAAGTCTCTCGTAAAGGCGTTCCCCGGTGTGTCTAAGGCTCACGCTTTAACAAGTACTTCTTCAGGCGTGGTGACAGTCCATTACAGCGGTCTTCCCAACCTTGCTAACTTTGAGACGAGGGATAGTAGCGCTGCTCTTAGTTTAACAACCGACTTTGGGACAGCAGGCACGGAAATACATACGTATATGAACAACTACTTAGCCGAGAGGTCTATGCTTGGGGTCAACGTCTCACAGATCAACACTGCCATTAACCTCGTTGATGTCTACATAGGGTTTAGTAGGATAGAGGTGTCCCCGGGGTTCATACAGTCAGAAGTTACTGCGAACATTACCACTGCTATACGTGCTTTGTTTACATGGGATGCAGTGAAGTTCAACCAGACCATTAGGGCCAGCGAGATCACGGCTGTTGCTCTTAGTGTGATTGGAGTTGCGGCTGGCGGTGTGACTATCAGCAACGTGAGTGCTAGCGCTGTGGGTACCAGCACTGCCGACTACGCCATCACTGCGACAACGTCATCCAACATCTACTTGCCGGTGCTACGCACCATCGCATACGCTGGGGTTACGGGTGGCATTTCGTAATGGCTGACTCTCTTAGGCTGAGAGATACCACCGTTGAAGGTGGTATGCGTGCCCCCACTGTTAACGCTCCCCTGCGGGCTGACGCATACGTTCAACCACTAACCATTCAGGCAACCAATAGTCTGATGGCTAACATCGTTAACTACGACGACGACTTGGGTGAGGCACAGGCAGTCATTTACTGGAACACGAGTGAGCCAATAGTCTCTGGTACTCCCGGCTCTGGAGTGAGCCTGTCTGAGGTCAGGATCAACTATTCAAGGGTGGGGTACCCAGAGTTCTGGAACGACGGCGAACGTCTCGGACAGTTCGGCCCAGCCGAAGCAGGAATGTCTCCGCTCCTGCATGGCATCACTAAAGTAGATGGTGTAGAGACCATCATCGGAGGTGGTCTTAGTCCCACTGATAATCTAAGTAACTGGGTGTACTACAGCATGTTCTTCAAGAACACCGATTCCGGTGGGAACGTGTACGTAACCAGAGTAAGCACCGATTCTGCTCTAGTGCCTACGAATCACAAGATGGCAGAGTCAATGTTTAACCGCATACCTAAGTACTACCGCTTAATAGATGATCTCCAAGGCTCTAGCCACTTGCGTAAGTTTATTACAGTGTTTGGCTGGGAGGCTGACTACTTCAGGTCGTTGATAGATGAGATGATGGTACTAAAGGACCCGCATAGGGTACATTACAAGGGACTTGACCGTCTAGCAGCCTTGGCAGGACTGTCGTTCACTGCCTCGGAGTTGCGTCCTACACAACTACGAGAACTGATATACGATTCGGATAGGTACTTCGACCAGAAGGGGAGGTCTAGTGCTCTAATAGACCTGTTGTCGGTAATCACCGACTCAGAGGTTAGTTGTAGGGGGTTCACCACCACTGGGTCTTCTACTACTGCTGCCTACCAGCGGGCCAAGTTCACGTTGTCAGCGGGTAGGTTGAACCTCATCACCAACCCACGCTTCGTTGGGACACCGTCAACCAGTGGGACATGGAACTACCTGAAGGACGAAACGTCTGGGACTATCACCGTGGACCACAGCGCTGCGACGGGGGTGACCCTGAGCACCAATGGTTCCGGTGCTGGTACTGTTTAT
>Ga0310345_10005464_pt1 | contig 11269 bp, 9 predicted proteins | sample HC15DNA20500_MG_FD_204667 | JGI IMG/M metagenome (GOLD analysis project Ga0310345, IMG submission 204667) | Marine microbial communities from station ALOHA, North Pacific Subtropical Gyre - HC15-DNA-20-500_MG | ecosystem: Environmental > Aquatic > Marine > Oceanic | place: Pacific Ocean: North...
AAACAGGTTTTTGCGCGGAATGGTGAGAGCCTTGGTTGGAACGTTATTGGAAGTGGGCAGAGGGAAACTTACTGTGGAAGATTTTGTTACTATCATTGCTGCAAAGAACAGAACAAAAGCGGGTAGGGCTGTGCCTCCTCATGGACTGTACCTTTCGGAGGTTAACTATTCAGAAGAGATTTACTTATAGCATTGGAAAAGGAAAAGGCTAAAGTTAAGAGTGGAAATGTTGTAGACTTTAAAGTGTTGAAGCGATTGTTTCAATACGCAAAGCCTTACATAAAGCAGTTTTATCTGCTAGTATTCCTGACCATATTTTTGGCCATACTAACCCCTATTAGACCAATTCTGGTTCAAAAGGCCATAGATGAATATGTGCCGAATGGAGATTATGATGGATTGGTTTTAATGATAACCATTCTCATCGGTCACCTTATTGTATTAGCTGTAGTGCAATATTCGCATACTTATCTTTCGGGTTGGGTAGGCCAAACCATTATAAAGGATATTCGAACAAAGCTCTTTAATCACTTAATAAGGTTAAAACTCAAATTCTTCGATAAAACACCAATAGGAAGACTAGTAACCAGAAATGTTTCGGACATTGAAACGCTTTCTAACGTCTTTAGTGAAGGTATTGCCGCCCTGATTGGCGACTTGCTTCAGCTGGTTTTCTTGATGGGCTTTATGTTCTATTTAGACTGGAAACTGACTTTAGTAAGTTTATCTACCTTACCACTTCTTATTTTTAGCACCTATGTTTTCAAGGAGAAGATTAAGGTTACTTTTAATGAGGTCAGAAACGCTGTTTCCAATTTAAACTCCTTTGTACAGGAGCATGTAACAGGAATGAACATTGTCCAGATTTTTAACGCAGAAAAGCGAGAGATGGACAAGTTCAAGGAAATTAACAGAGAACATGAAAAGGCGCATATTCGCTCCGTACTTTACTATTCTATCTATTTCCCTGTTGCAGAGATTATTCAAGCTATTGCCATAGGTATGGCAGTATGGTATGGCGCTAGAGAGATTTTGGTAGACGCTAGTGTTGGTCCAGGAGTGATCATTGCCTTTATCATGTACATTCAGATGTTCTTCCGTCCCATCCGAATGATTGCCGATAGGTTCAACACCCTTCAGATGGGGATTGTGAGCTCGAACAGAATTTTCGATCTATTAGATAATGATGAACACATGGCCGATGAAGGTGAATATGCACCTGAGGAAATCAAAGGCGAAGTTGAGTTCAAAAATGTCTGGTTTGCTTACAATGAGGAGGAATATGTGCTAAAGGATATTTCGTTCAAGGTGAAAGAGGGTGAAACCATAGCGCTTGTCGGAGCCACCGGAGCAGGGAAGTCTTCAGTCATTAATCTACTGTCGCGATTCTATGAAATCAACAAAGGTGATATTCTGGTAGATGGTGTAAACCTGAAAGAATATGATTTAGGAGCTCTTAGGAGTCATATCGGTGTAGTTCAGCAAGATGTCTTTTTGTATTCCGATACCATCAGGCACAATATTACACTAGGTAACCCCGATATTACAGATGATAAAATAGCTGCTGCTGCCGATTTGGTCGGAGTGAAGAAAATTATCGACCGCTTGCCCAACGGTTATGATTATAACGTGATGGAGAGAGGTTCAACCCTTTCTGTAGGTCAGCGACAGTTGATATCCTTCGTACGGGCCATGGTCTACGATCCGAAGATCATTGTGTTAGACGAAGCCACATCTTCAGTTGATACAGAAACAGAAGAGCTTATTCAAGGGGCAATTGAGGTTTTAATGAAAGGGAGAACATCCATAGTTATTGCTCACAGACTTTCAACCATTCAGGGTGCCGATAAAATTATAGTGTTAGATAAAGGAGAAATTAAAGAAGTAGGAACACACCAAGAGTTATTGGATAAAGATGGTTTCTATTCTAAGTTGTATAACATGCAATACAAAGAAGTAGCAGCAATATGAGTAAGAAAGGAAAGATAATCACTGGGCTTGTAGCCTTTATTATAATAATTGGTGGCTATGTGTATTTAGGTGGGTTAAATAACATTGACTATACCATAGAGACGGTTTCAGACTACAATTTGGTAGGGGTTCACTTTCTGGGTGATGGAGATAGTCCGGAAATAGAGGAGGCCTATGTTGAAGCCCGTGAATACGTTCTTTCTGGAGAGTTAGACGGTGTGCTTACTTTGGTTCATTACAATGATTCTACTTTAGAAGATGAGCAGTTAAAGCTGTTTATTGGAGTTACCCTAGCATCAGGCACCTCAGATTTGCCAGCGAATTATCAAAGATTGACAATACCAGCAACAAATGCGGCTAGGGCTAAAATAGAAGGCCACAACAGCATAATGCCTAGTCCTTCTACTATTGAGTCTAGGCTTAGAGAAACAGCGGAAAAAGCACGACTTGAACTTCAAGACTTTACAATAGAGCAATATATTTCTGAGAACCTGTTGGTGATAGATATGCCAGTGAAATAAGGGGGTCAGTCGATCAGTGATCAGAAATCAGTGATGGGTTCAGAATCTCCTCAATTCTTCCAGTTCCAATTAGAGTTGAGCCTTCCAGAAAATCAAAGCTCATGCCTACCTGTAGTTTACCGACAAAATATGCCGGACTCATAATTGTAATTTTAGCCAGAACTGTCTCTCCAGGTGAAACTGACCCCTGACCAATATATTCTTGATGACCTGAAGTTTGCATTTCATCAAAAGGAAAACGAATACCAGGCCTATAGCCATTGTGCGCCTCTGTAGTTCGGCCACCCTCTTCAGAGGCTCTGAATTCAGTTCAGCTAAGAAGTCATATTGTGCGTGATTCATTTTGATTCCTGATCTACCGTTCAGCTGATTTCTGATTTCTAATGACAATTGACCATTTTCCTAATTCTCCAATTCCCTATAGCTGTGCGAGAGCATAGAAAGCACGTTGCCAAAATGCTCAATTTGCTCCATGGTTTCATCCGGCACTTGCTTGCCATTCATTCTTGCTAAGAGAAGACCGAAAACTCCATTAAGGCAGGCTTGAACAGGGTTGTTGACTAAGCCTTCAGAAGCTTGAATACTTTCTCTTAAAGCTGGTCTGGCAGCATTGAATATAGTTTGGTAATCTTCATTTTCAACCAAAAGCTTCATGCTGAGGTCTGAGAGTTTTTGCACTTCACCCTGAACGTAAGAAAGGTGCCCTTCCTGCTCAAGTCCTTCAGACTTCATTTGGCCAATTACTTCTTGATACCAATTCAGCTCATCCTCTCTTTTCTCCTCACTCATTTTTTCGTCAGGAATATTTCCGAACACATGGATTTTGATTTTCTCAATGTCGAAATCAAAGTTCCTAATCAGTAATTCTGTTTGGTACATATAAATAATGTACTCAGAGATGTTTTCCTGTTTTTTCTTGTCGGCCAAAAGCATGCTGCAAAAATAGGCTACTCAGGAATAAATCACTCCTTTAAATCCACAATCATTACAACAGGATTATCATCAGGTTTCATTTCACCCAGTTTTTTCAGCCTTTCAGGTAGTTGAGCTGCTTTTTCTGGGTTTTCTTTGAACCAAGCAAGAACATCTGGTGCTTCCATATAACCAACTAGTTGGTTATTGTCTGTCGCATATTGCGGAACAAAGGGGAGGAAATTGTCTAGGTCATTGACAAAGCCATGCATTTCGGTTCGGCCAATATCAGATAACAATGTTTCGCCAGTTTCTCTGCTGAAAATTCCATTGAAAGTTTGGCCTTTGGTGGTTAGCTGGAAGAAAATATGTTGTTGGGTTATGTCAATTACTGAAGGTTGGAGGAAGTTAGCTCTAGATTCCAATGTTGGGTACTTGGTCTTATCCTCGTAAGGGATGCTCTGATTTTTGCTGTCAAATATCAGGTGAGCGGAAAGAGTATCATCAGAAACATAAAATAGTGTGTCATTATAGGCTTCCTCGAAATAGACATTGCCTCTGTCTCTATAAAACCGTCCCTCATCTGTATCGAATGAAATACCCAAAGATAGATCGTGTATGCATGACTGATGATTTGGGAATGTTTTTAGAATTTTTCCTTGGCTATCGAAAATCGTGAGTTTGTTTTTTTGATTACACGTTGGGTTTGCATTGTAGCCAACAAAGAGGTTGTCTGATAATTTGCTAAAGCCCATGATGTAGTTTTCGTCTGTAGGAATTTCAAATTCTCCTGTTTTTTCTCCTGAAGAGTTGAGTTGCCATATTAACGAAGGCTTTTTAGCAACATAAAAGACTTCATCTTCTTCATTAAATTCGAGGGACTTCTTGGTGCTCAAATATTCATTAGGGCCTTCGCCATAGCCTCTTATCTCCTCTATAAATTTTCCTGATTTCTTATCGAAGGTGTAGATCTGTCGGAACGCGATAGATATGATTTTGTCATCTGCCAAGTAGAAGCTAGGATAGTTTCCAACCAGCGACTTTTCAACAGTTTCTAAAGGGATATACTCAATGGACTCAGCAAAAGTACTTAGTGAAACTTCAGTGCGGTTATCATAGGCTTCAACTAAATCAATGGTTGGCAAACTAGAGCCATTAGCTTTTTTTTCGGTGCCAGAGCTGCAAGAAGAGGAGATAAGAAATAGTGTGAAAAAGCCAGATATGGCTGTTTGCATGCTAAGTTTGAGTCTTTTCATTGGTTTTGGTTGGTGCGGATAATGAATTGCATTCAATATCAAACAATTAAGTTATTGCCTTTGTACAAATATTGCACCAATCAAGAGAATTGAATTGCATCACTTTTTTCTATTTTTGCGGTTCGTTTAAGAGGTATATGGAGAGAATTCGGAATTTCTGCATTATTGCGCACATCGACCACGGTAAAAGTACCTTGGCCGATAGACTATTGCAGCACACAGGTACTGTAGCTGATCGCGATATGCAAGAGCAGTTGTTGGATGATATGGATTTGGAGCGTGAGCGTGGTATTACCATCAAATCGCACGCCATCCAAATGAATTATAATTATAAAGGAGAAGAGTACGTGCTCAACCTGATAGACACTCCAGGTCACGTAGACTTTTCTTATGAGGTTTCACGTTCCATTGCGGCCTGTGAAGGCGCATTGCTCATTGTAGATGCATCGCAAGGGGTAGAGGCTCAAACCATTTCCAACCTCTATTTAGCTTTGGAGCACGATTTGGAGATTATTCCGGTGCTCAACAAAATAGACCTTCCGGGTGCCATGCCAGAAGAAATGACCGACCAAGTAGTTGAATTACTTGGTTGCGATAGAGAAGATGTAATTCTAGCGAGCGGTAAAGCTGGTATTGGAATCGATGAAATCCTCGAAGCCATCATTGAAAAAATTCCTGCGCCACAAGGAGATCCTGAAGAGCCACTTCAGGCCATGATTTTCGATTCGGTTTTCAATTCATTCAGAGGTATTGAAGTAATCTTCCGTGTTTTCAACGGAAGCATTAAAAAAGGAGATAAGGTGAAATTCGTAAATACGGGTAAAACCTATGATGCTGATGAAATTGGTATTCTCAAGCTCAAGCAGTCTCCTCAACAAGAAATTAAAGCAGGTAATGTAGGTTACCTCATCTCGGGTATCAAGGTGGCCAAAGAGGTAAAAGTGGGTGATACCATTACGCATGTAGATAAGCCAACCCAGAGAATGGTAAAAGGCTTTGAAGATGTAAAGCCTATGGTGTTTGCAGGTATCTACCCAGTAGATACACAAGACTTTGAAGAGCTCAGAGCTTCAATGGAGAAGCTTCAGTTGAATGATGCATCCCTGGTTTGGGAGCCAGAAACCTCTGCTGCACTTGGTTTTGGTTTCCGTTGCGGATTCTTAGGAATGCTTCACTTAGAAATTGTTCAAGAACGTCTCGAAAGAGAGTTCGACATGACTGTTATTACCACAGTTCCCTCGGTTCAGTTTCATGCCATTATGAACGATGGTGAAGTAAGGAAAATCAATGCACCTTCTGAAATGCCAGATTCTAATAAGATGGCACATATGGAAGAACCAATTATTCGTGCTCAGATTATCTCTAAGGCAGAGTATGTAGGCGGAATCATGGGGCTGTGTATGGACAAGAGGGGAATTCTGAAAAATCAGGTTTATCTGACCTCCGACAGGGTTGAGTTATCGTTTGAGATTCCTTTGGCAGAGATTGTATTCGATTTCTTCGATAAGCTAAAAACCATTTCTAGAGGTTATGCCTCACTAGATTATGAACTGATTGGTTTTAGACAATCGAACTTAGTAAAGCTCGATATTCAGTTGAATGGTGACAAGGTAGATGCGCTTTCTGCCATTGTGCACCGAGATAAGGCTTACGAGTGGGGTAAGAGGCTTTGTGAAAAGTTGAAAGAACTGATTCCAAGACAAATGTTTGAGATTGCAGTTCAAGCATCTATCGGAACAAAAATCATTGCTAGAGAAACCGTGAAAGCAATGCGTAAGAACGTATTGGCTAAGTGTTACGGTGGTGATATTTCCAGAAAGCGTAAGCTTTTGGAGAAACAGAAAAAAGGTAAGAAAAGAATGCGCCAAGTAGGTAATGTGGAGATTCCGCAAGAAGCTTTCATGGCTGTTCTTAAGTTAGATTAATGGTTACTGGTGCTCAGTGCACGGGAGATGGAGAATAAAGACTATACTGACTTAGATGTTTGGAAAGAAGCTAGGAAACTGGTCTTTGGAATTTATTCTTTGGTCAAGTCTTTTCCTGAAGATGAGAAGTATGCATTGACAAGCCAGTTAAAAAGAGCTGCAATATCAGTTCCCTCAAATATTGCAGAAGGAATTGGTAGGCAGCACAAAAACGAGAGGATTCAATTTTTATATATTTCAAGAGGATCACTATATGAAATAGAAACCCAATTGTTTTTGGCTTTGGATCAATCTTTTCTTTCAGAAGAAAGTTTGAAAGATATTTTAGACCAGATAACAAGTTGCAAGAAACTCATTCAGGGGTACATCAATTATCTTAAGAAGTAGCCTGAGCACTGAGCACTAATAACAGAGCACTATGAAATTATTAGACGGAAAAGTCACAGCCCAATCTATTAAAGATGAATTGGCAGAGAAGGTAAATGAAATCAAAGCTAAAGGTGGAAAAGTACCACATCTTGCTGCTGTTTTAGTGGGCGAAGATGGTGCTAGCAAAACCTACGTAAATGCTAAGGTTAAGGCTTGTGAGGCCATTGGTTTTGGTTCTACGCTAATTCATCTGCCAGAAGAAACTTCAGAAGAAGAAGTGATGGCCACTGTAGATCGGTTGAATAACGATGCTGATATTGATGGTTTCATCGTACAAGTGCCTCTTCCGAAGCAGATAGACGAGCAAAAGGTTGTAGAGGCTATCCTTCCTGAAAAGGATGTTGATGGTTTTCATCCAGCGAACCTAGGTAAGATGTTGCTCGATTTACCTACGCTTCTTCCAGCAACGCCAAAGGGTATGATGCTCTTGTTAGAGAGAAATGGCATCGATACTTCTGGTAAGCATTGCGTGGTAATTGGTAGAAGCCATACAGTTGGTACACCCATCAGTGTGTTGATGAGTAGAAATTCGAATCCAGGAAATACAACAGTAACGCTTTGCCATAGCAGAACTCAGAATTTGGCCGAGATTACCCGTCAAGCAGATATTCTAATTGTGGCTATTGGAAGAGAAGGCTTTGTTACGGAAGGAATGGTGAAGGAAGGTGCCATCGTAATCGATGTCGGAATTCACAGAGTTCCTTCAGATAAAACTAAATCTGGCTTTAAGTTGAAGGGCGATGTAAGGTTCGATGAAGTAGCACCTAAGTGTAGCTACATCACGCCAGTTCCGGGCGGAGTAGGGCCAATGACCATCGCTTCACTGCTTTGGAATACCTACTTAGCCAATCAGAAATTAGTTTAATTAATATTCTTCGGTCGTCATTCCCGCGTAGGCGGGAATCTCCTCAATAATAAGAGATCTCCTCCCGAAAGCTTTCGGGACAGGTCGGGGATGACGTTCTAAAGGAAATTCGATGATGAAGCAGTTTCAACTACCTGCTATAAAAAATTGATTATGACAGAAAACAAGCAAGTGGCCGAACTCAACGGCAAGCTTCCTATTATGGAAGCGTTTTATACCATTCAGGGTGAAGGGCATTTCACCGGAAATTCAGCATATTTTGTTAGACTAGGCGGTTGCGATGTTGGCTGCGTTTGGTGCGATGTAAAAGATAGCTGGGATGCTGAAAAGTGGCCGGCTCAGTCAATCAGTGAGATTGTGACAGGCGCCAAGCAATACAAAAGCAAATTAGTGGTTGTTACTGGAGGAGAACCTCTTATGTACAATCTAGATAGTCTAACCGAGTCGCTAAGGAGCGAAGGTTTTCATACCAATATTGAAACGTCTGGAGCTCATCCGCTCAGCGGAACTTGGGATTGGCTGTGTTTCTCTCCCAAGAAATTCATGAAACCTAGGCAGGAGTTTTATGAGACTGCAGATGAGCTAAAGGTGGTTATCTATAATAAGAGTGATTTTAAGTGGGCAGAAGAACATGCAGCTAAAATCAGGCCCGAGTGTTTGCTCTATCTTCAACCAGAATGGGATAAGTCTGAAAAGATGTTGCCAGAAATAATTGAGTACGTAAAAGACAACCCTCGCTGGAAAATTTCGCTACAAACACATAAGTTTATGCAGATCCCGTAAGTATTGAGAGTACTATATTTGATATCATTTCTACTTCTAACACTGACCACGCTGGCGCAGGAAGAACTTCATACTAGAAGGTCAAAACTGGCAGAGGCTTACACTGAAGCTAAAGGCCTAGTGGATGTTGGTAATCTGTTTAAGTCTGAAGAGATTCTCAAAGACATCCTGAGGCTATCTTATTACTGCATGAAATTCATATCAAGAGAGATCAGCCTGAAAGAGCGAACGCCATTATCTCAAACTATTCAAAGGAAGTAGAGCCGAGGTTCCTTAATCGCCTTTTGGTGATTCAAGCTAATTATCATTATCAGCTAGGAGAGTATGAGCAGGCTAGAAAATTGCTGAGTAATGTCAATTCGCCAGTTTATCAAATAGGGAGTGAAAGAGTCACCTTTTTAAAAGAGTCAATAGAGTTTTCAATTAAGCAGTTGGAAAGACCTCTGGATGTAGACTTTGAAAAGCTGCCTAATCCTTTAAACCAGTTCGAACAGCAGTACTTTCCTTCAGCTACAGTAGATGGTAGAATTGTTTTTACCATTCGAGATAGATTAGGTAGGGGTGATGAAGATTTATATACCTCTTATTATCATAATGAGTCAGTGTGGTCTGAGCCGGTAAGTCTTTCTGATCAAATTAATTCAGAAAGAAATGAAGGCGCTGCTTCAATTTCTGCCGATGGTAGAACATTAGTCTTCACAAGCTGCAATAGACCCGATAATATTGGGAGCTGCGATCTGTATGTTTCCTATTTCAGAAATGATACCTGGACTAAGCCCTTGTTGCTTGGCCCAGAGGTAAATAGCACAGAATGGGATTCACAACCTTCCCTCACAGCTAATGGGAAAACGCTTTATTTCGTAAGCATGCGCGAGGGTGGTTTGGGCAAACAAGATATTTGGATGAGCGAAAAGGTTGGGGATAACTGGTCACCAGCGGTTAATCTTGGTCCAGAGATCAATACAGTAGAAGATGATTGCTCCCCGTTCATTTACCTAGATGGTAAAACGCTGATTTTTTCTACCCGAGGAAGGGTCGGAATGGGGGGGTATGACTTATTCAAATCAATTCGTCAAGAAAGAGGATGGACAAGACCAGAGAATTTAGGTTCGCCTATTAATAATGCCTTCGATCAGATAGGCTACTGTATATCGGCAGACCAATGGGCTTACTTCAGCTCAAGTAATGCCACAGGGAGAATTTTTCTACAGAGATTTAAAGTGCCAGACCAAATTGTTCCGAACGTTAAGTTGAAGTTTGAAGAGCCTTTAGCGTATGGAAGGGTAGTAGACGCAGTGTCACTTGAACCGTTATCTGCAGACGTGTTCTTTATTTATGATAGTGATACCATTTCGAGGTTATCTAATGAAAATGGCCAGTTTTTACTTACTGAGGAGCTGAATTACTCTCAGCTATTGGCTATGAAAAGGGGATATAGAAATTCAGTACTTAGTAAACAGAAGTTTTTGAGCGACTCTACAATCAGGCTTCAACCATTCCAAGAAGGTGAAAGTCTCTTACAAGAACCTATTCTATTTGATTTTGATAGCTATAAACTCAGAGAAGAAGTATACCGAGAGTTAGACAGACTCGCAGCACTTGTAAGCGAGCACCCAGAATTACAAATTGAAATACAAGGCTATACCGATTCTGTTGGGAGTAGTGAATACAATCAAACACTCTCTGAAAAACGTGCCAAGTCGGTCTATGATTATCTAGTAAGAAAGATAGGTCGAACAGAAAATTTGTCTTACCAAGGCTATGGGGAGATTTTACAAAACGATCTTGATTTACCCTTAAATGACAGGAAGGTGACAATTATTACACGAACGGTTGTTAGGTAAAACCCTCTGAGAGTCAGTATTTAAGGCATTTGCTTCACGTTGATTTTCATAAAAAGCAATTCTCATAACAGTATTTTTGTTGGTTTAGAGCGTTCTAAGGCTATTTTTGCCGTTTCATATTAAGAGCAAATTTATCTAAACAATCTTGTTCACTTTTGAGTAAGGTGCTGGTTGAGATGAATTGTTCCACTAAACAAGGATTAATTCTTAATCACTATTTATAAACTATTGTATAACTAAACTAACAAGAAAATGAAGAGAATTTCATTGGCTTTAATGTCTCTGATGCTGTTCTTATTGTCTGGGGTGGCTTATGGCCAATCTAGGACAGTAACGGGTACGGTGATCGGAGAAGATGATGGCCTCGCTTTACCTCAGGTGAGTATCTTTATCAAAGGTACTACCCAAGGTACGTCTACGGACTTTGATGGGAAGTACAGTATAGAAGTTCCTAGCGGGGAGTCTGTACTTGTTTACCGCTTCTTAGGTTACGTAATCAAAGAAGTAACAGTTGGTAACCAAACGGTTATCAACGTAAGCTTAACACCAGATGCTACAACACTTGGGGAGGTCGTTGTAACCGGTTACGGTGTTGAAAGAAAAAGAGAGATTACAGGCTCCATTGCTTCACTAGGTGGTGAAAAGATCAAGAACATGCCTATGCAGAGTTTCGATAGAGCTCTTCAAGGTCGTGCTGCTGGGGTTTTGGTTCAGAGTAGCAACGGTGTTCCTGGTGGAGCTCTTAGAGTAAGAGTAAGAGGTC
>Ga0310345_10005466_pt1 | contig 11268 bp, 15 predicted proteins | sample HC15DNA20500_MG_FD_204667 | JGI IMG/M metagenome (GOLD analysis project Ga0310345, IMG submission 204667) | Marine microbial communities from station ALOHA, North Pacific Subtropical Gyre - HC15-DNA-20-500_MG | ecosystem: Environmental > Aquatic > Marine > Oceanic | place: Pacific Ocean: North...
TATAGGCACGCTCACTCGCAAGAGCACAGGCCTTCCCCGGTAGCTCAGCGGTAGAGCAACCGGCTGTTAACCGGTTGGTCGCTGGTTCGAATCCGGCCCGGGGAGCCACTGCGCCTTTCTATGGCATTGTTTTCTTTCGTATTTCCGAAAACTTGCAGCCTTCTTCCCCGGAATCTCTCCCCACTTTTGTTTGTTGCCATTATGGCCGTTATGGCTGCTGTGGATAATCAGAAGCAGCAGTCATCTGAAATAAAAACCCCGCCAACCGAAGCTGACGGGGCAACGCGGCGTCATGGCGATGGGTTACGATCTTCCAGCGGCCGCGCGTTCGGTGTATGGTGGTGGACAAAGGCGTTATAGGCGTTCCATCTGCTGCGCTACGTGCCGCAGCCGCCACTTCCAATCTTCAACAGAACAATCTTCATTCATGCGGCCCGCGATAAAGCGTATTTTCGCCGCCGCGTCTGCTGGCCCGGCTAGCGGCAGGTCCAGAATGTGCCGCTCAACTTCTCCGGATCGGTCAACCAGGTCATCCATTTCATCGTCGGCCATATTGCCAACCGCGATTAGCGATTCGATCTGGCCGTGTATTTCTAGCGCGTCTTGTAGGTTCATTTCCCTCAACCCTCCGTTGCCATATCAAGATGATGCAGAAGATGCAGGGAGTCAAGAACCTGTTTTAAAACAAATAATTATATGCGTTTTCACATATTTTCTGGTTGAAAAAATGCGATTGCGCATTTCGCCTTTTACGGTTTCTACTACCCTGCTACAAAATGTGCGGTTGCACACAGGGCCTGTAAATTGGAACAAGTACTCACCACTAGCATCGCATTACTGCTTGTAGCTGCAGTTACTGGAATTGTGACGCTGGCGTTTAAAAACCCTGCAGCGTACCGAAGATTCCTGGTTGGCGCGACGTGTGTCTATGTCCTCGCCGGCTTCTGCTACCTCGCGTATGGCGCAGGATTCTATGAAGGGGGACAGTATGTTGCATCGCAAATCCAACCAGATGCTGCCCTCCAAGAACTGGACGCATATATGCCCTGGTGGCCAATACATGTACTATTACTTTCATATGGAGTGCTCGTAAACTTATTGTGGGTTCCAGACGCCTTGGGCTTTCATGAGCAACAAAGCAATATGAATAAGGAGCCCTAGCAGCCACCATTTCAGAACTGTTAGTAAGGTCCTTTCCCATGGGTTTGAGTGCCATCGATTTTTCATTACATCTCCCTAACCAACCTGTTCGCCTATCCAGCACCGCTTAGCCATCGCCGATAAAACGCTGACTATCGCCGCCGCCCTCCCACTCGTGTTGCTCTGACATTGGAGAAATCAAAGATGGAACGCTCATTCGAAGTTCATTTGGATATGCTTCAGACCTCTGTACGGCAGCTGAATATGCTCAGCGCCTCCATTTTTGTTAAGAACACGAAGGCTTGCGTGGCGAATGCTCTGGCGCAGGTTGAGGTTACGGGCCGCGCGGACCAGCTTGCGTACGAGGTTGTGTCGATGGCCCCTCGAATTGCAGAGATTTGTGCCTCTTTACCAGCAAAAGATGCGAACGGGGAAAAGCAGGAAATGCTTGACCATATTTCTCAACTGAGAGCCGAGTTGCACCAGTGTGAACCTTCGCAGACCGCCCGCGCGCTTGGCTTAGAGTGAAAGAGCATCAGTCGTTGAGACGGACACATACAGATCCGTCAACCTAGACGCTTTATCACGTGGCCGTCGCTAACCTCGCCAAAATCTCACAAAGAGATTGATCGCGCCGGCGTAAAAACCATTGAAGGCTCGCTCGCACGTGGCTTTGTACAGGGATGCGGCACGGATTCGGAAGGATTACAGATCGTAAGAATTACGGCTACGGGACGAGACCAAATCGCCATCTTCGAGAGATGGCAACGGAAACGACATGAGCGGCGCTTCCGATAGCTGTCGTTTTCCCACTTTAAGGGGGAGGCATTCAAACTCGCTGCACCAGCGCCATAAACTCTTCTTCACGTAGAATGCGGATCGGGTACCCTTGAGCAGCCAGTTCCTCTGCCTTGAGATGTTTGCTGCTTTTATCCCCTTTAATAACTGAGGGATCCTGTCTTCCGATCACAACGATTGTCGTTTTCCTGCTGACCGCTGATGTGACCGTACAGCCGACCTCAGCGGCGAGCGTCGCAGCTGTTTGTCTATCCATTGATAGCTCGCCAGTGAAAACGATCCGTTCGCCGTATAGCACCCCACTCTGATTGGGCTCTGCCGTCTCGACTTTCTTTCCAAGCCATTTCGGCGCCTCCTGGCGGCGTGGAGTTCTCTTCACCCTCTCCTCGCCGCCGGACACTCCAAGCTCATCAAACCAATGCCTGGTACTGATATTCGAGGCTTCACATGCGGCTAGCAGCACCTTTCCACATGCGACCGCATCTTCTACCGCATCGTGATGTCTGAACTCGACGCCTAAGCGTCGGCATAGGTTTGCAAGGCCATAACCACCCTGTGCCACTTCCCGCCAGGCTCGGCGGGCAACGAGCGACGTATCCAGCCATCTACAAGACGGCGGGCTCAGCGACACAGCATTCGCAGCGCTTGCTAAGGCGCTTCTATCGAACATTGTGTGGGCTGCCACGTCACGGTTATCCAGGAACTTCATGATTGCAGGCATGGAATCAGCCAGCCGCGGTGCGCGCGCTACATCCAAGGCAGTAATGCCGTGAATCGCAATATTTCCTTGATCGAAGTCGCAGCAAGGGTTGAAACGCCGACCCCAAGTCTTCACCAACTGACCATCCCGGAAGTACGCCATACCTATTTGGCAAATCGAGCCGGGATTCGCGTTCGCGGTCTCGACGTCCAGCGCAACAAATTCCATGACAGCCCCACACCACTGGCTTGCAGTGTGGCAATGGTACTCGCTACTAAAGGGAAATCAAGTTCTGCTAAGGGTTTGCGCGCACATCGAGTAGGACCGAGCTGCGGTATTCTTCGGGAGGAGTAAATGGACGGCTTCTATGTTGGGTACATGAGTGCGACTGCCGGATACGGTGTAGTGCTGTTTGTACTGCGCGATCGGGAGATCGTTGGTGTTGATGCAGGTGGAGTGAGATTCGACGGTGAGTATGAAGATGACCCGGAAACGGGCGGCTTCAAGGGACGCATACTAATCACAGTCCCCCCTAATACCTCGCTTGTACAGGGTGTAAACTCCGGCCCTTCCGGCATGAACTACTCAACCAACTTCAAGATGCCTCCGGATTTCTTGGAAGTTCCATTTATCAAGATCACTACCCCCCTTGGAGAGGTGAATGTAAAACTTGAAAAGTTGAGGGAGCTTGACCGTGAGTCTCACTGACTACCTCCTGCAAAATCCATCGGTCATAGCTGCGTTCCTGAGCACAATAGCAACTATCTGCGCCGTGTTCGCAACCTGGCAAGGTCCCCGCTCTGCCGCTAAGCTTGCTGAACGTATCCGCCATGACCAGGAGAAGGCCCTGGAACGAAGGCGAATGAAAATGCATGTGTTTTCAACGCTCATGCAGGAGCGCGCGACAATTGCATCACTAGACTCAGTTCGGATGCTTAATTCGATTGACTTCGTGTTCCATGATGCCCCTGCCGTTCGTGAAGCTTGGTCTGAGCTATTCGTGATATTCGAGACGAGTGGCACGCCTCACCCACAGCTCAGAGAAGAAAAGCTGCGCGTACTGCTGCGAGAAATGGCGGCAGATCTCGGGCTATCTGACGCTTTGAAGACCGATGATCTTGGACGAATATACTACCCGAACGCCCTGGCTAGGGAGGAAGAACTGCGAATGCTGCAGCAAGAACGCGCGCTTCTGTCTTTTCGTTCTAGCAGCACTGGTGATGCACCTCAGCCTGATCCAAATATGATGGCCAAGTTCCCGCCGAAACCAAACTAGGCGGTACAAGGTTGGGGCGCGCGCGGCGCCTCCACCTAGTCACTCAAAATTACAACGAAGCCGGGATACCAAAGACATAGTAGCGGATCCCGTATGGCTTCTCCTGATCACTATATTCCGGCGTATTGCCTGGATTACCGCGGCGCAGGCGGTACGGATTGCCTCGCGCCATGTGGAACTTCACCGAACTGTCCGTCAGGAGTGCCACCGTGCCGTCGCTGGCTTGCCGGCCCGCCCAGGGATCGCCAGGTCGGTCCGTTCGAAGGATTTTGCTGTGCGGCTCGCTCACAAACCCTGCCGAAGTCTGCGGATGCCAGCGCGCAACGTAATATTTGAGAAACGGCTTTAGCCCGCCGGCATTGAAGTTGATCGTCTTTGCGTTTTCGCCGTAAGCCAAACTGGCCGGCGCCTCATTGAATTCGCTATGATCAAGGTAGCCCTCTGCAAGGATCGGGAAATAGGCGAAGCGCGTGTCCAGGAGGATGTCTCGGCTTTTCGGGGCCGTATCCGACGAGCCAGGGCGCTTGATGCGCGTGTAGGCGTTCGCGACCGTATCGAAGACTTTTGAGCCGCCGGTCGATGTCTCGCCGTCATCATGGCAGATCATGTAGCGAACGGTTAGCGACTCGCTGTCCTCATTATAGATACGCACATAGTTCGCGAAGATCGCATAGGACATGTTGAACTTCTGGCCGTTCGAGTTCCCGGCACTTAGAGCCTGCGGAACGGTCAGTGCCGTACCGGTTCGCCACACCATATAGTCCATGTAGCTGGTGGAAGTGAGCGTTACCCCAGCAGGCATGGCAACATCCACATGGCTGTTGCCAGCGACCACTACCTCACCGGCGCGCACAATCTTCATCGGCACACGGTCGGAATCGATAATGATCCCGTCGCGGTCTGCGCCGCTTTCACCCAGCCCGCCCTTTGCGATGCGAACGACGCTTGGTGAGATTATCGTATTGCGTCCACTTCCAGGTGTGCCGGTAGTCGGCAGAGGCCGGTTCCATGCAGGCAGATCCAGCACGCTAAATATTTGAGTGCCGTCAGAAGGCTCGAACCGATCGATGTGATTAGCGATGGGCTCGCTGTAGTTCTGCGCCGTGTACCGCAACGACACGCGGCTGGCGACGTGTACCGTGTATGTCGGTGTGCTGATATTGTACCCGCACCATGCGTTGCTATCGCTGTCATTCTGTCGGAATTCAACGGAGGGGCCAGTAATTTTCACACCCATGCCTGGCAACTTCCGATACTCCGCAACGACTCCGTAACTGCGGCCAAGATCACGGCCGGCGTAATAGAAGTATTGCTGGAATGTGCTCCAGGCACCGATCGCGTCGGTACAGCTCGAGAAGCTCGAGCCAGCGGGCACAAAGTGGTCCCCTTCCGACATCCCAGAATACGACACCTGCCGAAACTTCTGGATATACCCAATCTTGCTCGTTTCCGAATTGAACAGGAACTTGCCGTAATCGGTGTTTGGCGTGGTGAGCGGATCATCGCCATCATTCTTCATGACTTTGACAACACCGCCAACACCCGGCTTATGCCCGATGAATAGCCTGGTCATCAGTTGAATATCTCGATTGAACCGTGCTTTTCGAAATGTGCGATTAGCGCGGCGCCGTCCATCATGGGGTGCGGATTGATTTTCTGGCCGATCTCGTCCGGCCACTCATGGATCCGCTCGATCGTGACGCCATCCGCAGTCACAGTCGCCAGGTCGAGATGGCCGCCGATCGCATAGACCCAGGGCTTGTCGGGATGCGCGAGGTGCTGCATCGGGAACTGCCGCATCACATCGAAGAACGTGGGTCCATATTGCCGCAAGCCATCAATGGCCCAGAACATAGGCAGGCCGGATTCGTGTAGAGCGCGTGGCTCAGGATCCGAGCCGCATGTGATTTCTTGCGGAACATCATGGAACTTGAACGGCTCGACCGGGTAGTCTTCTTGATAAGTATGGAAGTACGCAATCACCGGGCCGCGTGTTTCCGATATGCCGGCCAGAATTCCGTCGAGTGCGGCCTGCTCCGCGCCGCTGTCGGCGCGTGCTTCTATTTTCTGCTGTAAACATTCCAGGGTCGCGTCGAAGGTCTTATGAAGCCTTTCCGCCATTTCGACTGCCGCGCCCATTGCGCGCGTTGCCAACGCATCACCGCGCCCAACAAACACCAACGGCAGGCGATCGGATTTCCATATCTTCCGCTCGAACCCCATGACGGTTCCATCCTCAGAATACACAGCCCCATCAGACAAAACGTCGACGCGGTCGGCGTACTTCGCCGCCATGAAAGCACTCATGCGCATCCCCCTGTATAGTTGCCAAGACGAACGGCACCGCCAAAACAGCCGCCACCGCCGCCGAACAGACCCGCAAGCGGCCCCGTGCCAAGCAAGGCGGCCTGCGCGGCTGCGGTCGCCAACTGTATCGCCAGCCGCTTCACTGCGTCTTCGGCCTTCTCGGATCCGGAAACGATGCTTTCCAGCGCGTCGCCGCCCATGCCGAAAAGCGACTCGATGGCCTGCTTGCGTTGCTCCTGCGCCGCATTATTGGCCTCAACCGCGGCCGTCTCGGCTTCGATTTGTGTAATAAGACTGGCAATTGCCTGGCCTTCCGCGCTCGCGGCTGTAACGCCACCCCGCCGCAACGTTTGGCTTATGCGCTTCTCTGTATTCGACATGCCGATTTCGTTGCGCTCGGCCTGCAGATCCGCGATCAAGCGTTCTACCGCTTCCGCTTCTCGTATGGCCGCCTCGGCTGCGGCGTTGCGCGTACCGCTTCGCGATCCGCCTGCCGATGGCGTTGCGGTATCATTTACAACGGCCGGCAGTCGGTCAGCCTTGCTTGCCGCCTTGTCGCGCGCATCGAGCACCGAAAGTATTTTCTGCTCTTCAGCCGCAATTGCTGCCAGGCGCTGTTTGTGGCCGTCGATAATCGTGCCGATGGTTTCGTGCACGCGACGGTTTGCGGCGTTCTCCTGCCGTGCGCGCTCCTCGCCAATAGCGCGCTCGATGTCGAGTCGCTCCGCGCCCAGCGCAGTCAATTGTTGCTGCAAACCGCGGGCAGACCGTGTTTCCAAGTCGCGCATAGAGTCGACAATGCGCGCCACTGCACTGGCGACGTCGCCGGCAAGCTGTGCTGCGCCAATCATCACTGGCGCCAGGTCCACTAGCGCTTGTTTAAACTGCGTGTCGATAATCTTGGTTGCCGTCGAGAACTCATCGTTCAGCTGCTCGGAACGGGCAATCAGGTCACGATCAATGACAAGGCCAAGGTCGCGCGCCTTCACGGCGGTCGCGTCCAGTTGCGCGCTCCCGTCCTTGAGCATTTCAACCATCTTGACGCCAGCATCGCCGAACGCCGCCGATGCAATTGCGGCTCGCCGTGCCGCGTCGGATTCCTTGGCAATGGCGTCGGCTACCAGCCGCAAACGCTCCTCTTGGTCCTTGGCCAATTGGAGATTTTTCAGCAGTTCCGGGTTCAGTTGCCGGAGCTTTTCGACCAGTTCGCCTTTGCCTATAGCGGCTGTGCCTGCGTTCTTCGCGAAGGTGTTCAGGGCCTGCCCGAACTGCTCAGTAGATACGCCGCCAAGTTCCGCTGCGTAGCTGTATTCTTGCCATGCTTCCGCATCCAGACCGGCCGATTTCGCGGCCTTCCCTATCCGATCAAAGTCAGCAAGCGCCGCCTTCGCACCGCTGATTGCACCAGCTACTGAGAGGATGGGTGCAAGCGCTGCCGTCGCGGCGGCCGTAAGTGGCGTAAATGCAGCGCGGCCCATACGATCGATGTTGCGGTTCATCGCGCGTAGGCGCTTCTCAATTGCGGACGCGCGCTTTGCGGTTACACCATTGGCGCGGTCGAGGGCACGTTGATACTGCCGAATATCGGCCGACAGCGAGACAACTAGCTTCTCAACGTTACTGGCCATGCGTCACCTCATGCCAAACTCGCAGCAGCTCGCGCGCCGCGGTATGCCGGCCTGTGTGTGCCGCCCATATGGCCGCTGCCTGCGTTAGCAGTGCATCCGCCAGCGTTCCTGCGTCGGTGCCAACGGCAAGTTCCACGCGTGCAAAATCGGCCGCGCGCTCGCACGCGGCGGTGTAATTATCGGTCATTTAACTAATCCTCTATCGCCGTCCCGGACGACGTTTGGTAGCGGCGGGCAAACCGAATTTCTCAACTGCCCACGGCGTGAAATGTGCGCCATCCGGATAACGCGCGGCGAATTCTTCCATGAATGCTTCGCCCAGCTCAGACCACGCGGTGCGGGCTACTTCGAGGTCCGGTTTTCCATGCCTGTCCAGATCGATGCCCGCCGCTTCCAGTTCCCCGAAGAAATCGAACTCCCCTTCAAAAACGTCAAACCAAGCGCCAACGCCAGCACCCTGACGGCGTTTACTTCTTCGCGATCGTACCGGCATTAGCGTCTACTCCCGTAATCAGCCGTACGCGGCGAACGCGGAGCCTCTGGGGCATCAACGCCGTCCAGGGCCAGCTCCCTGATCAGGCGAGCGAAGCCAATACGGCTGTCTCGCTCAATGGCTATTTCTGGCCGGGGCTTCGGTTGTCCAAAGCGGTCCTCAAAAGTCATGCCGTTGGCGTCGATAAACTCACGGGCCGCTTGGCCTCTGTCCCAAGCTTCACCCGCCAACGTAAGCAGGCGCACGTGGTGGTCTTCGAGGTCGAAGTCGTCGAGAACGCCGGCAAACCATCTACGGGTTGCCGGGCGTAAATGTTTGGGTGGCTTCATAAGTCACCTCCAAATTTTTATTTGAACCGGGGCACTAAAAATGTGCAGAAAGGCCCACGCCCGGTCCGGGTTCTTGAGGTTTCTGGACTTCGAATAGCCCCTTACCCTCGGCCAAACACCCGGTCAGCCTCTTCCTCGGCCGCGCTGCGCAGCGGTCGCAAGTTTGCCGTCCGCGTCCTGCCGTCCATGCCTGTGACGACGTCGTATTCAAACGCGTCACCAACCTCCGGCGCGCGTCCCTTCAGTGCGGAAATATGGACGAAATAACCCCCGCCGTAAGGCGCCTGATCGTCTGAAACGAACCCGAACCCGCGATCTTCATCCCACTTAAAAATTTTGCCGTAGGGCATTGAGATACCTCTAAAAGTTAGCGGCCGGCTGGCTCCAGGTAAACCAACCGGCCGCAGGTGCCCCGCGGGCCGATGCGGGACGCCAAAATGAATTTACTGGAAGGTTCCGGTCACGAATGCATCCGGACGGAACACGGCAAGTGCCAAACGGCTCTCACATCTGACGCTGAACATGTTCTTCTCGAAGTCGTCGTCGTTCTCGCTGGACACGAGCACCTCAGCTTCGAGACGATCAAAGATTGTCGCACCATCTTCGAACGCGCCGACGAGGAATTCATCGTCATTCATCGCGTTGCTACCGAAGGCGGGGAGATCCCAGATGCGGGCAGCAGTCGTGCCAAATGGGCCACCACTAAGGTAGCGTTCATCTCCGTCCTTGATACCGAGTATATCGCGCCACATCTTTTTAGAAATGACGATACCTGTAATCGGAATGTCGCTTTCCTCAGCTTGGCTGATAGCATGATTGAGGATATCGAGTGGCGAGTCTCCGGTGGCAGTTCGGCTTACCTGATACGAGCTCGCCTGCGGGATGATACCCTCAATGTTCTGACCGGTACCGTCACCCTTGAGGAGCTGCAGTTCTTCCTTGAACTGGAGTCCATAGCGGCCGCGCCGATCGATGTAGGAAGCGAGTGCGTCAGCATCATCCAGTATCTGGCGAGATGCCTTGAACATGTGCGCGATAGTACGCACCGGTGCGTTCCTGAGCTCGAACTCGAGTTCCGAATACGGCTTCGAAGCACCTTCAGAAACAACATCGGCATTGTTGGTGTAGTTGGTCTCTGCCGGCCACTCGATGTTGTTGGACGTGGTGCGTGCCGTGCGGAGCAGGTCGCGGATCGTCATGCGGCGCTGATATGGCGTCACAATGCCCGGAACGCGGTGTGCCGGAACCAAGCTCGTACCGGCTGACGTATTGCTGCCCACGGTCGCGGGATAGGAGGTAATCGCTGCGTTTTCGCCGCGGAGCTTCACAACTGCTTTGCCGCGGAAGTCGCTGGTCAGGTTTCGCACAGCTTCGTCGTTCGCAACGATATGGCCGAGTGACTGATGGTTATCGTTCGCGGGCTCGTTTTCCCGCGCTGCGCGGCGCTCGAGATCGGAAAGACGGGTGGAAAGGTCGGAAGCTTTTTCATTAAATTCCTTGCCGACTTTTTCGATGGCGGCGGTGATGTGATTGGTCAATTTACGAGGTCCTTTAACGTTTCGATTTCACGCTTGATGCCGTGTGGAACTGTGTGTCCGTTGGCGATAACGCGCTCTGCGCGTTCTTCGGCTTTCGCCAGGCTGATTGCGGCGGCGAGCCGGGTATTGTCGTCGAATCCGGCTGCGGCAAGTTCCCGCTGCGCCACCGCAATAAGGCTTGCGCTGTAGGTGTCGGATTCTGGTTCAGGTTTTGGTGTCTCCACGGCTAGCCGCGCGAGTTCATCGAGTGCATTAGTCATTGAAAAACCTTGGTTATAGTTGCCAGCGCGTCCGCATCGCGTGGTGATGCGCCCTGCAGTTCCGCGGCAATGGCCATCAAAACACCACCCGGAACGTACCGGGCCGGTGTGTCGCTGCGCTCACCGAACTCACGATGAACTGCATCGACAATCACGGACGCGCCTGCGGGATGGATAATCAGATGGCCAACGTGACGCGGCGCGCCGAAAAGCAGATCCGCAATGAGCGCATCGAACCGTTGGCCGTCGCTGTGTGCAGCCGCAAGTTGCCAGGCGTTGTCGGCTGCATGTTCAAGGCCGCGGTCGGACAGCACTGCAAGCAGGATGCTAACCGCGTCGGGTTCGTCCAGTGGTGGTGGATGGCGTTTCGCACGCGTCGGCGGTACTGCCCCAGCCGCGTGCAGGCGCTCCAAAAGCCCGTCGATCCGGGACACGGGAACGCCTAAACGCCGCGAAAGCATCGCAACGTATTCGGTCTTGTTCATGGAATTTTCCAGATATGCGGGAATGAAAAAAGCGGAAAAGGAGCCCGCGCCGAAACACGGGCTCAAAATCTAACCTTGGACTCTTGCCGCTATTTACCGCGCGAGATGCAAAAAAGGGACTTTCGCAGCGCATCCGCGCCCGTGCCATCCGCCGTGCCGGTGAACTGCTGAAGCAGATTGAGCCAGCGAAAAACCAATATGAAGCAAATGCTAGGGCGGGCACCCAACCTAGCAGTCGTGTAAATGCCGCCCGGGAAGCCGGCATGTCGACCCACCAGGCAAAGCAAGCCATCCGCGTCGCCAACGTGCCGCAG
>Ga0310345_10005468_pt1 | contig 11264 bp, 15 predicted proteins | sample HC15DNA20500_MG_FD_204667 | JGI IMG/M metagenome (GOLD analysis project Ga0310345, IMG submission 204667) | Marine microbial communities from station ALOHA, North Pacific Subtropical Gyre - HC15-DNA-20-500_MG | ecosystem: Environmental > Aquatic > Marine > Oceanic | place: Pacific Ocean: North...
ACAGTCTCTTTTAAGGCGGGGAAAATGTCTCATTTTGAAATCAGGACCGTGCACAATCTAGGTAACCACTAATATGGCTAGTATATTCGACATCTTTAAGCAGTTTGGCCAGAAGGCTGGAGGCAGCAGCGTTATTGTAGTTGATTCGGGTGAGGCGGTCTGGCAGCCTCGAGACTACGAGGCATTCTCCAAAGAGGGCTACGAATCGAACCCCTATGTTTTCGCTGCCATTTCTGAAATAGCCCGGAGCGTTGCCGGGTTGCCATACAAGATAATGCAGGTTCAGAACGATGGTACTTCCCACGTGGTGCTTGACCCCAGGAATCCCGTCGTGGATTTGTTTGCTCGCCCAAACCCGGAGCAGTCCTCAGCAACATTCTTAGAGGCTGCGGTGTCATATTACCTCATCGCGGGTAATTGCTTTATCGAAAGCGTAGGGCCGGACAACGGTCCCCCTCGGGAACTGTGGCTGCTACGCCCCGACCGGATGAAAGTCGTACCGGGTAGAGATGGGCATAACTACAAATATAGCGTGAACGGTAAAGACAAATTCATAGACGGGGAAAAGGTCTTGCACATTAAGGCATTCTCTCCCACCTCCGACTACTATGGCTGCTCACCCATGATGAGCGCAGCCCGGTCCATTGATTCCAACTCAGAGAGTCGCAGATGGAACTTCAACCTACTAAAGAACAACGCCAAAGTGACCTTCGCCCTCACCACTGACGGGGAACTTACAGACCAGCAGCGTCAGAGGATCAAGGAAGAGTTCACTGAGAAATACTCAGGAGCTAACAACGCAGGAAAGCCAAAGGTATTCGAGGGGGGCATCAAGCCACACGTCATCAGCCAATCACCGGAGCAAATGGATTGGTCCGAGGGAATCAGGCTGAGCGGCAAAGAGATCGCCATTGCTTTCGGAGTTCCGCCCGAGCTAATCGGAGACAGTCAGAACCGGTCCTATGCAAGTTATGCCGAGGCGCGGAAATCGTTCTACATGGAGACAGTGCTACCCATTGCCGAGGTTGTCATCCAAGAACTAAACATGTGGCTCCTGCCTAAGCTGGGTGATGGCTTTGTGATCGAGATCGACAGAGACAACATCGACGCACTCCAAGAAGACAGGTCGGAGGTCTGGACCCGGACCATGAACGCCGTAAGCTCTGGAGTCCTAACCATTAACGAGGCAAGGGACCTGCTGGGTTATCCGCCTATGGATGGCGGCAATGACCTTTCCGGACTGGAAGAACTACAAGCTGAGCCCGTCAAGAAATTGGCGCTACCACCTCACACAAAGACGGTGAGGAGATGCACCCAATCAGAACGCGATCCAGACAGGCCCTATGATGATCAGATCTGGTGCACGCTAACGGAAGACGAGACCCAGGTTCTGGGACGGCACGCCACCAGGGCTGAGGCAGAGGAGCAGCTAGCGCTCATTGAAAGACGCAAGAACACCATCGAGGTTACTGCTGACGAAACCAAAACGATGCAATGGAAAGACATAGAGCGAAGGCGACAGGAAGCCGTTGCACCTGCCAGAAGGGTTTTCGAGCGCAGGCTTGATGAGGAAATAGAAGAGGTGTGTGACGTATTGAAGCAAGCGACTAGCGAATATGAGCTATTTGATTTGCTTGACGTGGCTGTCGAGGAGCAGAAGGGTGCATGGTTTGCCACACTCACAGGGGTGTACCTAGGGGTAGGCGAGGGATTCGCTGAGGAAGTATTCAACCAGCTAAAGAGCCAGACCGGACCAACAGAGTTTAAGGTGGATGATCAGCTCATGTATACCTGGGAGACCAACCTCATCCAATACCTAGATGCAGCGTTTGCCTCCAAGTTCCTCGAGATGTCCCACACAAGCCGGGACAACATCCGCACTCTCATGGACCAGTACCTGGCCGGAGGGATGAGCTGGAACGATGTGGCAGACGAGGTGGCAAAGACAATGCCTCGAGACCACGGCGTCAGAGTCCGAGCGGAGAGGATAGCCAGAACTGAAACATTAACCGCAGCCAGTGCGTCCAATCATATGGCCGCTGAGGCTACCGGGTTACCGATGGTGAAAACTTGGTTCGGTACTCCCGACGATAGAGCAAGACGATGGCACAGAGACGGAATACTTGCGGCAGATTTAAAGACCGCCTTTGCAGTCAAGAGGCCAGGAAAGAACCCCAACAAGGGTGAGTTCCTTGGAACCGATAGGCTGATGTTCCCCGGCGATTGGTCACTGGGTGCATCTGCTGGGAATATAATCAACTGTAGATGTGTTGAATTTTTCGACGTCATAGAGGGATAAAATGAACCGAGAAACAAAGTCATTCAAACTAAAACTCAAGTCTGTGGAAGACTCAGGCGTCTTCGAGGGATACGCCAGCACATACACCGAAGACCTCGGAGGGGACGTCATAAAAAAGGGAGCCTTTGCTCGCACTCTATCCCACAACAAGAACCACGTAATCTTGTGGCAGCATGACCCCACCAAGCCCATAGGGGCCGGACTGGATGCCTACGAAGATAGCAAGGGTTTGTATGTTAAGGGGCAGCTCTGCCTCGAGGTGCAACAGGCCAGGGAGGCCAGGGCACTAATGGCACAAGGGGCGCTCAAAGGGTTGAGCATCGGATACGAATCAAAACAAGATGAGATAGACGAGGAATCAGGACTCAGAGTTATCTCTGAGATTCAGTTGTACGAGTATTCCCCGGTCTCGTTCCCGATGAACGTAGAGGCTCAGGTAACCAGCGTAAAGGCTTTGGACACCGCTGTCTCTGAGTTCATGGAATCCCTTTCTATAATTAAAGATCAAAAGAATTCGCTTTCCCGGAATAGTCTGGAGATTGCGAGAGAAGCGTACCGAGAGCTTGAAGTCATTCTCAAGGGTGCGGGACTAGACGGCGACTCTTCCAGTGGAATCTCGCCCCTACACGCCAGCTCCAAGAGACCCGATGTAAAGGAAATAGACCCGGAGATGATCCACTCTATCCACAACTTAAGGAACGCGATGAAAGAAGCGACGAGGTGGGACAAGTAACCAAGCCTTGGAACTCCCGTTGCAAAACACTGGAGAAATGAAATGAGTGAAATAAAACAACATTTCGATGATCTGCATCGTGAATTCAATGAATTCAAGAAGTACAACGATCAGAAAATCGAAACCCTAGAAGAGAGTTCACTCTCTAAAGGTGACCTGGACGAGCGTCTTGATCGCCTTACAGAGAAGATGAACAAGTCAGAGGCTGACATTGCCGCCATTCAAACCAAGGAAAACCGGCCTGAGCTGGGACCCCATGGTGACAATGAGAAATTGGAGATCGAACGAAAAGAAATTTTCGGCAAGTATCTCCGCACTGGCAAGTCCTCATTATCCTCAATCGAGTTGAAGACTTTGCAAGAAGGCTCAGGTGGTGGACAGTATCTCGCGCCCAGCGAATTTGTCCGGGACTTGACCCGTAGATTGCAAAACAGAAACCCGGTGAGGCAACTGTGTAGGCAGATCACTGGCGAGTCTAAGCAATTAGACATCCCAGGACAGAGCGTAGGAATGACGGCAAACTGGGTTGCTGAAGCAGCCAGTATCACACCGGCAGACCCAACATTCGTTGAAGTCACCGTTCCAGCCCATAAATTGGCCTGTGAAACGGATGTCAGTAACGAATTAATCCAGGATGCATATTTTTCGGTCGAAGAGGAACTCCTCGAGACGTTCTCAGCCGCCTTTGCTGGAGCAGAGGGAGAGGCCATCTTGACGGGAACCGGTAGCGGCCAGCCTACGGGCATCACGGCAGCGGCTGGCGTTCCTACCACCACAGCAGCAAGTGCAACAGCATTGGACCCAGAGGAACTGATTGACATGTTCCACCTGGTAAAAGCTGGATACAATACAACCTGGTTAATGAATAATAAAACCGTTGGGTTGATTAGAGCATTGAAATCCACAACCAACCAATACTTGTGGGAGCCAGGGCTCAGCACTTCCGATCCGAGTAACTTGTTAGGCAAGCCGGTCGTAATTTGCGACGACATGCCCGACCCTGCAACAACCACCAAGCCCATCATCCTGGGAGACCTTAAAGGCTATGTGGTTTATGACCGAGCTGGAATCTCTTTGATTAGAGATGAATTCTCGTCAGCTAGTGACTATGTAACCAAGTTCGTTTCTGTGAAACGCATGGGTGGAAACGTAGTCGATCCGGATGCGTTCCGTATCCTGGTCATGGCATAAGATGAGGTAACTGATAGTGAAGATCCAATTCTTAAAAGATTTCGTGGGATACGGGAAACTCTTCTACCGGGGGAGCGTATACGCGGTGTCTGAGAAAGAGGGTCAGGCGATACTGAAAATGGACCCGCCGGTCGCTCACGTCTTGGTACGTAAGTCGGCTGGCGGTCCTCCATTTAACAAGATGATGAACGTAAAGATAAAAAACAAAGAGCAATAACATGAAGTTTCTAACACTCTCAGAGGGTTCGACGAATGCGGTAGTAAGCACCGCAGACATGAAGAACTTCTTAAAGGTTGACGGCTCTGCTGACGATACCGTCATCGCTAGTTATGTGAAGATGGCAACCAGCTATCTGGAGCAATACACAAACCGTGCTTTCTTGACTTCTACCTGGGAGCTGTCACTAGACAGGAAAGACGTCGTGGGAACTAGCATCGAGCTACCCCGAACGCCCTTACAGAGTATCGAGAGCATAAAGACCTTTGACGCAGAAGACGCGGAAACAACTCTAGACGACTCTAACTACTCCGCAGATAAAAGCAAACAACCGGGAAGGGTTTTCTTAGCCAATGGCGGAGCGTGGCCCTCAGACCTGAGAAGCGAGAAGGCAATGGTTATCAACTTCAAGGCTGGGTGGGAAGATTCCATAGGGGATGTCGATGACTTCTACAAGGACCTGGTAGCGGGTGCCGTTATGACAATGGTCGCCGGGTTCTACGATAACAGAAGTGGGGGCGAGGTGCCGTTCGCTACAATTCCCGCAGCGAAACCGGCCAGAGAGATGTTACAGAGCTTAAGGATTCTAACCCTATGAGATTCTCTGAGATGAGAAACAGGATCACATTCCAGGAGGATGATGAAGCCTCTGACGCAAGCGGGTGGAAACAATCCCCCGACTGGCAGGACATAGGAACAGACCCCACGGTCTGGTGCAAGATAGAGCCACGGACGGCGAGCGAAGCTTTCAGAGCTGACGCAGATATAGCGAAGGCAACACATAGGATTTATGTAAGGAACAGGGACGATCTAAATACTGGCAAGACTCGGGGAAAGAGCAACATCAGGGGAATAGATCGATACTTTTATATCACCGGCCAACGTCACATCCCCGACGAGATGGATGATTGGTTGGAGTTGTTAGTAAACGAAGAACCGGTTGAGTGATTAAGCTATGCACCTATCTGGTATGCAAATGGTTAAAGGGCCACGAATGGAAGAGGGCCACAGTAGAGAGGCAATCTCTAGACATTTACGGCAATCTCTGCGTGATCGTGAAGCCGGTAACAAGGTGCTCCAAATGCAGGGCAACCAAAGAATTTTTATGGGGGGCTTAGTTGGCCGTTAAAGACGATCTATTAGAGGGCTACCCAAAGCTCAAGGCAATCCTTTTAGGCATCCAGAAGGAGGTGCCGATTGCTGCGAGGAATGCCATCAATACCGGAGCTGCCAAGATCCACAAGATGGCGGTCACTGAAATCGTTAGCGGATACAGCCCAATGATAAAAGACACAGGAGCGTTACAGAGGTCTCTTGGATTCGGTCAAGGTGCCTCTAAAAAAGCCGGGCCGGTAACAAACGCCGGGCCTGTTTTCGCTGAGGTCGGCTCCAACCTCCCCTATGCATCAGCTATAGAATATGGGAGCGGTCCTCACTGGGTCTCACTACAGCCGCTTTTTAGGTGGGCTAAGCGTAAGATTACCAAGGACAAAAACAAGGCCTATTTAATAGCGAAGGCAATCCAAAGAAGGATAGCTCGACAGGGGACCAAGGGCAGACCGTTTCTATTTCCTGCCTACGAGGAAGTTAGAAAAGAGCTGCCGGGGATGATCAAAAAGGAAATTAGGAAACAAATTAGGAAGCGTAAGTAATGGCAGGAAGCGCAACACTAGCAGCACGGAACGCGGTATACGCCGCCCTAAATGGTAACGCAAGCATCACCGCAATGGCCCAGGTTTACCAAATCCCGCCGGATAATATGAGCTTTCCTTACGTTGATATTCCATCAGCTACTGAGGTTATAGATGACACTTTCGCCGGGACCAATAGCAACGGGAGAGAGGTAACACTCTCAATCAATGTTTGGAGCGAAGAGAAAGAAGACGACGAGGTGAACCTTATAAGCAACCTCGTGGTGGAAACTCTCAACTGGGCGAGCTTGAGCCTTGGGGACGGGTGGAACTTTACGAGCATAAATTTAGAAAATAGTGTTTCGAGGTTAAGTGAGAACTACAGACAAATACAAACCAGGTTTAGAATTCGGTGCAACAAGTAGACTTGAGAGCGCCGTCAAAGATCTGATGAGTGCAACGGAGTTTATCAACAAGGCTATCGTTAAGCTGCACAGTGTTCACTCAGGTGAATGCCCGCACGATAGCAAGGTGGATACTTCAACAATGGGGGAAGGCCCAGAGTCCTTCCATTGCAACGACTGCGACAGGGAATTTATACTTTTAGAGGGATAAAACAATGGCTACGGTTCACGGAAAGCAAACTATCGTCCTCCTCAATGGGGTGGTCATGACGACCTTCCTAAACGAAGCGAGCGCACCTACTGCGTCACAAGACACAGCGGACACATCGACTTTCAGCGACTCAGCGAAAACCTACGTGCCTGGCTTAACGGATGCGACCTTCTCGCTTAGTGGTTTATTCGATGGAGCAACGGATGCAACGGACCAAGTATTCCAGTCTACCATTGGTGATACGGACGACAATCTAGTTGTGTTATACGACGGCGACACCCTGAATAACACAGGGTGGGCAATGGAAGGGAACAGCACCAGCTACGAGATCACCGCCCCCGTGGCCGATGTGGTGAGCGTATCTCTGGCGCTTCAATCGTCAACAGCGGCTGAGAGGATCAGGGTTCTTCATCCACTAGGCGCAGTGACGGTTACCGGCACAACGTCAGAGCTAGACAACTCTGCCGGAACAACGAACGGCGGTTCTTGTTTCTTGCAGGTCACGGCAGCGTCAGGCACCACGCCCACGCTGGACATAGACGTTGAGCACAGCACCACCTCTGGGTCTGGGTTTACAACGCTAGGTTCCTTTACTACTGCTACAGCAGCTAAGTCTTTTGAGAGAATAGAGTTCACTGGGACGGTCAACCAGTTTGTAAGGGCATCGTTTACCATCACTGGAACCACCCCCAGCTTCACGATGTTTCTAGGATTTAATAGAGAGTGAAACAAGACGCCATAGAAAAAATCTACGGGTCTAATAACAAGGAGAGATAATATGGCCGCCATTGTAGGAAAGAATGCTTACTTTGCCGTGGACGATTCAACGGACACACTGAGGGACCTGAGTGCTAATTGCACTTCAGTCAGTTTGCCCGCCAGCGTCGACACCGCAGACAGCACAAATTTTGGGGACAGCAATAAGACTTTTGTCCCTGGCTTGATAGATCACACAGTATCTATAGAAGGACATTTTGACAGCGCCACCAACTTGAGCGACGCAACGCTGAGTTCTCTAGTGGGTTATGCCGATACGGCTACCATTGAGTTCGCGCCCGATAACACGGGTGGACAGGTCAAGTATACTATGGAAGGAATATTGAACAGCTACGAGATCAGCGCACCGGTCGCCGACATCGTGACGTTCTCAGCGTCCTTCCAGATTTCTGGCGCAGTGACTAGAACAACCGTTTGAGATTAGAGAGGGAATGAAAAAATGGGCAAGATTGAAGAGCTAAAGGCCAAAGCACTAGCGCTTCGTGGCAGGAAGATGATGGTAGATTATGAGGGTCTAACCTTCGAGGTGCACGAGCCAACTCTAAGCATCACGGAAAAGATCGCGGCCCTTGATGAGTCTAACGTAGCAATGGAGCTGGTGAAACTCTGCACATACGCGCCTGATTCTGACGAGCTTGTCTTTGAGGGTGCTAACGGGCAAATGAAAGATCTACCTATTGGGTTGATCAAGTTGCTCGCTGAGGCAGCCACCTCATTCCTGACCGAGGCAACTGTTGAGGTAGTTCAGGGAAACTCCTCGTCGACCGCCAAAGGCAGCTAGTCTGGGCAGTAGCTCAGAAATTTAGCATGAGCCCCTTGGAGGTCGAGAAATGGCCGGTCACTCTACTCTTCGAAGCATCGAAGTGGTTGGAGATGACCGCGCCTAAAAAAGGGTGATTAAGTGGCAGACGCGTCGATACTGGTAAAATTAGGACTCAAGTCCAGCGGCTTTAAGGAGGACATGAAGAGCGCTCTAATGAGCGTCGAAAGGTTGAAGTTTGGGCTCCGGAAGCTGAGCAACGGGCTTAAGGTGTCCGTGAAATTTCTAGCCGATAGTACCATGGCTGCGTCCGATGTTTCCGAGAGCATGAACCTAATGGGGCTGACCTTCGGAAAGAACAAGGAGGAAGTCCTTGGCTGGGCTGACACGGTAGCGGAGGCCACTGGAAGGTCCAAGTTTGAGGTCGCTGGGATGGCTACAGAGTTCCAAGCCGTTCTTGGCCCGATGATGAAGTCAAAGGATGCGGCCAAAGAATTTTCAAAGGGCCTCGCTCAACTGTCCCTGGATGTAAGCTCAGCCAGAAACATACCTGAGCAAATGGCTCTAGAGAAGTTGCGGGCCGGTATCATTGGAGAAATAGAGCCTCTTCGTTCTCTCGGTGTGGTCATGTCCCAGGCGAGCCTCCAAGCGTTTGCCTACGCACAGGGCCAAAATAAACTTCTCGCAGAAATGACCGAAGCCGAGAAGGTTGCCCTACGCTACCAATTCATCATGGAGGGAATGAGCGACATCCAAGGAGACGCCGCGAACACATCCGACCAGTTCGCGAATAGGTTAAGAAGCTTGGGTTCCGTAAAGAATGACTTAATGATTATCATAGGCCAGTCACTGATGCCCGTGCTAAATATCATGATGGGGACCATTTTAGAGCTAGGCAGGGGGATGATCAGAAACGCCGCCACCATTCACAAATGGATCAAAAACGGGTGGGAAGTTTTGTTCTACGCGATGCATCTCGGGGTTAGGCTTCTTCAGGGAATGTCTAAGCAATGGGATGCAATGAAAATAGTCGGTATGCTGGCCGTTAACGGCCTTCTTATGATCCTAAGAGGGCTCCTCGTGGCTCTCCAGATGGTGACCTCCCCTTTTGAACTTATTTTTAAAGCCTGCGAGAAGCTCGGATTGATAGCCCCAGATTTAAGCGGTGCCTACGAGGGGGCTTTTGCTAAGATAGACTCAGCGATAGAGTCCACAGCCATCAAGTCCAATAACCTCGTTGATTCCTTCGGTGAGAACGCGAAAAAGGTTGGAGAGCTTGCTGACGGCGTAGCAAAGATGAACCACGAAGCCCAGGTATCACTCGAAAACAACAAGAAGGCAGCCGTCGAGGTCAAGGCACCTCTTGAAGAGGTTGCAGCCATTGTCACCAAGTCTAACGAGACGTCAGACGAGACCAAGAAAAAGCTAGAGGCGGAGATGAAAGCCCGCCAGGACATGGCCGTATCTGCCGTTAATTCTTCAGCTCGCATGGGTGACGCGATAGGGTCCGCCCTTGCTGCTGGGAACCAGCAACATGAAATAGAAAAGACCCTTCTAAAAGGAAGCGTAGACGTACTAAGACAAGTGGTTATGAAAAAAATCCGGATGTGGGCCGCTCAGGCAGCAGCGTCACAGGCGGCTTCCATGGCATGGGCCGGTCCTATCGTGGCAGGCGGGGCGGCGGCCGTTATGTTTGGCCTCGTAGAGAGCTTCCTTACCAAGTTCCACCAAGGTGGGGTGGTACGAAAAGACCAACTGGTTTCCCTGCCCGGAATGAGCAGCTCTGAGGGGCTTGCAGTATTGAGCGAGGGAGAGACAGTTTTACCGGCTGGAGACAAAGGGGGAGGCTCCGGGGGCGGTGTCAATGTAACCTACCAATCAGTATTCCCCCAGACGCGGGCCGAGGTGGACACATTCGTAGATACATTCCTGGTTCCCGCTCTCAAACGCCGGGAAATGGCAGGAGCGTTTTAAATGGCTTATGTTGAGACAGGGGTGCCAACCGTCGACCTAGAGAATGCAACGGCGGACAAGCCGCTTATTCTTTCCAACCACCAACTCCGGGACCTCTCTACTTCTGAGTTTCCCAACTTCACCCTCAAATGGAAGACGGCGCTGGGGGTTGATGTATCAGACCCAGACTTCCCTACCTCCCGTCTTTATGACAACCAAGCCCATCTCATATCAAAGCCAACAGGACCAGCCGCCACTACCTGGTACCTGGAAATGATTATGGACGATTTGAATCGCGGAAATTTTGACGCTGATACGATTTGCCTTTTGAACCATAATTTCGGTGAGGCTAGATTTGTTGAGGTTTTTGTGGCGAACTTTGGTAACTTCTTTGGAGAGCAGGAAATACAAGAGTGGACGGGTAGCGCTCCCCATGCCTTGGTTGATCAACGGCTCGCTAGTTTAGACTTGGGGATGACACTGCTACCCAGGCTATTTTCAAATGTAACTTATTGCAGGATCAAGATAACCACGGGAGCACTCTCACCAATAGTGCCGGAACTCGGAGAAGTCATCCTTGGGAAGCGGTGCCAGCTCTACAGAAAGCCGTTACCTCCCTTCTCTATGGAGACGACGGCGGCGTCAACTACAACCTTCGTCAGCAACTCGGGAATATCCTCTCGCTATGTATACAACCGAGGGCAGGCCATCAGGGAGCCACGCTTCATTACTTATGGGTCTAGGGAGATAGACCAATTCCGGGACTGGTGGTCGCAATGCAAAGAGGGAACGGAGCCCTTTTTATGGTGGGACGAGCCAAACACCGACGAAACCGATCCTATATATGTAAACCTCCAAGACACCGTGTTTCCTTTCTTGAGGTCTCCTGGAGCGGATGAGACTCAGAGGGGATCGATGAGCTTAATAGAAAAAGCACCGTTCTTTTCGAGGGAATAAATGCTGACGCTACCGGTAAACTGGGTAAGAGCGATGGAGAGAGACGGGTGTACTCCCGTCTTTTTGGTTGAGCTCGACCTTTCAACGAGTTCGACGACTATCGTACACAAGTTCGTTTCCTCCCCAGGAAC
>Ga0310345_10005469_pt1 | contig 11259 bp, 12 predicted proteins | sample HC15DNA20500_MG_FD_204667 | JGI IMG/M metagenome (GOLD analysis project Ga0310345, IMG submission 204667) | Marine microbial communities from station ALOHA, North Pacific Subtropical Gyre - HC15-DNA-20-500_MG | ecosystem: Environmental > Aquatic > Marine > Oceanic | place: Pacific Ocean: North...
AATATAATTGTATGAATCTCGTCGCATTGGCCGTGGCGCGAACGTATTTTCTCGGAATGTGCTACGCCTAGTTTCGCTGGTGTTGGACAGGTTGATGCGATCTTTTGCTGTATTGTGTCTCACTGCTCCGCAGCGACCCTTTCGCGTTGATCCACGCCATCAGCTTATGGATGGAGAGATCTATTGACTCTAGTTGCTGGGCGAGCACCGATTCACCAAAACTAGGTTATGAATTTACTGGACACGCCGTGGAAAACGCCGCGTCATTGTTCCAAAGAAAACCCTGTACCATCGGCTATGATCTTGGGCCTTGGCAATTTCGAATTCAGGGCCATCATCAAAATTATATTCGGCGGCCATTTCTTTCAGAAGATTTTCGAATCGGACACCGACAGTTTTTATGTAATTGTTGTAGCTATATTTCAAGGGATTCACTTTCAGCTCAATCAGGTTGGCGATCAGCTTACCATTCCACCAATGCGATTGAGAAGTGAGTCCGTTGATGGCGTGCTATTCGTTCCTCCATGCAACAAAAGGCTACAAAATAAAACATCAATCCAGGCTCTAACGTGGCACGTTGGCTTCAGGGGCGAGGGGCGAACTTTCGTGGGCGAGCATGAATGCGATTATTCTCACCTCGTCAAAGTCGTCGAATTTGTCGATGACCGTCCAGGCCGTTAGCGCGATTCTGGTGTCCATGTCTGGGTATGGACTCATCAACACTTTGGCGCCAACGTTTGTCGCGATGTCGACGACCTCGGAAAGTTGGGCCACAAGCGCCTCGCACCCATCAAGGCAGTTGTAATGGACGTTGACGTAGCCATGCTCAAGATTGTGCACCAGCACCTCATCAGGCAACGGGATTGTGTGGATGCCCCATCTGGCCGGAGCCACGGGCGCTCCGAAGTGCCAGCCGGATGTGGCGGGGGCCGAGTTGTATCTGTCATGTTCCTCGCCGGGAATGACGTGGTCCACTCCCTGATACTCAACCTTGACCCATGAGTCGGTGGTTGCCATGTTTCCGGTGACGTTATCTGACGGCGTGGGCGTGGGCGTGGGCGTGGGCGTGGGCGTAGGCGTGGGCGTAGGTGATGGCATTGGACTGCGTGCTAGCGTTGTTGTTGGTTCTGGAATTTGAGTTGGCGTGGGCGTTGGGACGGCAATGGGCGGAACCGTCGGTATTGGCGGCCGGGTTGTCAATTCAACCATCGGAAGAACCGGCGATTGAACAGCATCACCGGCAGGTTCATCGCAAGCGATCGCGAGCGCAAGGAGAACAATGAGAGCGATCAAAAAAGCGTAATTGTTCATTTCACGCAAACTATTCGACATCCTGAATCCGAACCACTCGACCCGACTCCGAGGACTCGTGGACCGCATCCAGTATCTGCTGGCAGCGGTAGCCGTCTTCAAAGCTTGGAGCAGGCGAAATCCCCTCTTCGATGCCTCGGACGAATTCGCGGGTCAGGAGGCGAAAGGGCAACATTCGGTCGTCTCGATCGTCGGAGAAGGGTCTGAGGCGGTCGGGGATGGGAAGCTCGGAAAGAGCGTCGTCGCCGGGTTTGGCACCCAAGATTTTGCCGAGGGGCGGCGGGTTGAATCCGAGGCCTGCGTGAGGAGTCACCAGCGTGCCGTCTCTCCCGAAGATTTCGATGCCTCCACCAGGGCCGAAGGGCGCGGCGCTGGTGCCGGTCATCATGGCCCGTCCTCCGTTGACGAAGCGAAGGGCGATGTGGAATGTGTCGTCGGATGTGGCCTGAACGGTCTCTCCAGAGTTCGGGTGGATTCGGTCGCCGAAGTGGGTATCCAACTGGCCCGAAACCGATTCAACCTCGCCAAACCAGTGGCGTAGGCAGTCGATGTAGTGCGAGCCGAGACCTCCTAGGAAGCCTCCGCCCGAAGAAGCGTCGTCTCCGCCGCTGAGGGGCCGGGCATGGAAACCTCCGCGTGGGCCGATGACCAGCTTTAGGAGCACCATGTGAAGCTGGCCGAGGTATCCTTCATCGACAAGCTCCTTCACTCTCATGCGGCCCAACGCGAATCGGAACTCATGGGCGATCATGCCTGTGAGTCCGGCATCCTCGGCCGTCTGCCACGCCTCGCGGGCCTCAGACTGATTGAGCGTGAAGGGCTTTTCGCAGATGATGTGCTTTCCGGCGTCGAGGGCCTCCATCGTCATCTGGTAGTGGTTGGCGACGGGACTGACGACGCTCACAGCGTCGAGGCCATCCATCTGGAGCATTTTTCGGTAGTCGGTGAAGGTTTTGGAGATGCCGAACCGCTGCGCAGCCTCGGTGGCTCGTTCCTGACGTCGAGCGCACACCGCCACAACGTCCAAACCCTCGGACTGAAAGGCAGGGATGTGGACGGTGGCCCCGAATCCCACTCCGATAACGCCTATCCGCACACTAGATCGTGCCATTGTTGATGCTCCTAAATGATGTTTACGTTTGGTTGGAGACTGCGCAGATCAGACACATCCGGCGGAATTTTCTCTAGTTGAGTGATTCACAGGGCCGAATCTTGACGAGTCTGGTTGACTTAATCCTCGTTGACCAGCTTTGCCGTGAGCCGGTGGAGCGTGGGCAGATCATCGCCCTGGTTCTCGTTGAACCTGGCGGCGCAGACGGGCAGCATTCACGCGCGAACGTAGTCCTCAAGCACTTGGGTTATCCGATGGTAGCGCTGACGGTACGTGTAAGTGAACAAAGCGGGCCCTGCGTTCATCAACAGCCTTTTGTGCAACGGAATGTGAGCCGGCAAAGTAGCGGTCATTAGAACGATCAGCGTTTGGGCGGAATCCGCCGCTGGTATCTCCTTTTTGGCTCCTGGCCAGTCTATCAGCACAGGATCGCCGGAGGTCATCATCACGTTGTCAGGGTGAAAGTCTCCGTGACAAAGGAAATCTCCATCTGGCGGCGCGTTGAGCATTGCGTGGGCATTGGACTTCCATTCGTCGGGCCGGATTCGGTTTCGGTGATGCTGACCCTTAAACACTCTCGCAAGGGCGGGAGGTCATCGACTCGGGCCGCGTTGACCTGAGCATGAAGACTGGCATCAGGCTTCCATTGGAACCTGAGACAAAGATGCAGGTCGTGTCAGTAAATTGCTGCGTGTGGATGCTCGATAACCTATGTTGAACCAGAAACCGACGCGTCATCAGCCATAAACATCTCGGCTAGGTTCTCCCCTGTTATCCTGCAGGTTCCGCTATAAACACTGGAATCGAACGGTCGGTTTTGTCCTGGTATTGCTGGTAGGGAGGAAATGCTTCTACCGCGATGTCCCAGATACGTTGCCTCTCGGTGGAATCCTCAACCTCTCGAACCTTCATCGAGTGGACATCGACCCCGTCGCGGATATCGACGTTCGGGTCAGCCTTCAAGTTGTAGTACCAGACCGGATGTGTCGGCGCTCCGCCTCTGGAGGCCACCAGGACGTAGTTGTCTCCGTCCGCAACTCTCATTAACGGAGTTTTCCGTATCGCGCCTGTCTTCCGGCCTTTGTTGGTCACGATTATGACTGCCAGGCCATTCAATGATGTGCCTTCAGTGCCTCCGCTGCTTTCGTATAGTTCAACCTGGTTTCTCACCCACTCGGTTGGGCTTGGGATATATTCGCCCATCGTTCTCTCCTCGTCTCGCTTTTAATCTATTCTGTCAACTGCACAGAGTATATATGAATCGTCGTTGCTCGGACGTCTCCCACCAATCAGCCCGGAACTCTGCCAACCGGAGCCGGAACGCCAGCATGAAATAGTCGCCTTGGTGTTGGGACGAACGCACTGACCAGAACGACTGCCAGGAAAGCCACGCCGCCTGCCAAGAGTATCCGACCAGGGTCGACGACGTCGGCCAGAACGCCATTGATGAAGTAAGAGAATGCCATGATTCCGCCAGCGTGAATCAGGTAAATGCTGGTGATGCGGCCACGCAGTCGATCGGGAGCCACCGATTGAATCATGATGGTGGCCATAGTCATGAAACCCGTATGAGCGATTCCGATTACCACCGTGCCCAAAATAGCGACAGGCAGAGTTGGAGCTATCGCCAGAAGGATATTTCCCAGGGAGCTGATCACAGCCGTCGCCAGAAAGAGCCGGCCTATCAACCCTCGGCCTTGAATCGGAGCTATTGCTATCGAGACCATTAGCGCTCCCAGGCCGACCATCATGTGCATGTACGCGACGCCTCCCCCGCCGGCGTCCAGCCGGTCATCAGAGATCGCGGGTAGGAGTGATTCGAAGGACATCACAAGGACGCAGTGGAACATCACCAGGAAGATAACGCTTCGCAACACACGATGGCTATAAACGTAACGGAAGCCTGATAGCGCGTTGTAAATTAACCCTCTGCCAGACTCAACGACGCCCGTGGACCGCGTGCGTATCTGGAGGATGAAAAATACCCCAATCCCGTACAGGCAGGCGCAGGCGAGGAAGATCCATTCGAGCCCAATCACGCCCAAGAGCGGCGCGATCACTCCGGGGCCGGTCAGGCGCGTGGCATAGTAGCCTGCGTTAACCAGGGCGTAGGCATTGGGCAGAGCTTTCCCCGGCACAAGGTTGGCGGCCAAGGCTTCGATTGCGCCCATGTGAACGGCTCTGGCACAGCCGTTCACGAAGGCCAATAGCAGAACGTGCCATATTTGGATAGAGCCTGTGAGAATCAGGAGTCCCAGCGCCAGTCCGTGCAATAAGCTGATGACGTAGGCCAATGTCAGCACGTTCCGACGGTCGAATCGGTCGGCCAGGTATCCAGCGATTACAGGCACGACGAACCAAGGAAGCATGGCTACCAGGAATACCGACCCCACCCAACTGTTGGGATTGCTTTCAGCAAGATTGAAGATCAGCCAGCCTTCGGTAGCCGCTATTGCCCACGATGCCGACTCGCCAGCGACGTGACCGAACCACATCATGCGATAGTCCCTGTGGGCCAGGGACGGAGCCAATCGGTTTTTCGCAATCTGACGAATTTGAGCTAGATCAACCAATCTACCAGAAATCCCTTTTACAGTTTGATCGAGGTGTCCTACGTGGGTCGGATTTCGTTATGATGTCTGAATTTCTACGTGACTGCAACAGTGCCTTCTTTTTTTATGAAGAACTGTTCTTGGCCCGGCGTTCCTTCAAAGTCGCCTTGTGGGCGGAAAGACAACGTTACAACGTAGTGATCTTCAGGGTCCTTTTCTGAGATAACCTCGAATGCGATTGGCGTCCGCCTCAATCGACGCCCATATGCTACGGGCGTTTCCTAGGCAGTGCGCATCGACAGAACCCGAGCCTGATCCTGAGAGATGTAGCCTGCGACTTCTCCCGTATCGTCAAACTCAAAGGAGTATGTTTTATCGCCTGAGCCACCGAAGGAATCTAGCTTTTCTTCGGCGCCACCCGTATCGTTGGTCATATATAGGTTGCTCCAAATCCTCTGTTGTCATACTCGCGCCACGACAGCACGGACGTCTTTGAACACATCACCCGGAATATCTCGGTCTGAGAATCCTCTCACCATGAAGCAGTCAGAAAGTGATTGAAAAACTCTTGTAGGTTCCCGTCTAGCAATTCCACGCCATCATCGGTCCTGAAAAACTCAACGCAGTGCGTTGGACGCAGAATGCAGGCTTCAATTGACGTTGCCAGAAGCGGACAATTCACCGATGGAACTAAGGCACAGCCTCGAAGTTGATTCGCAGATACTCGCTGGGTTCGCTATCCAGGAACGTTCGCTGAACGTGGATCGTCGCCTCTTTTTGTTGCGAGAACTGGAGATGCTCCAGCGCCGCACCTGATCTGACCCACATGTAATCGCTGTGCTCTTCGGAGAGATGAACTTGGGCATCATCGTGAACGTAGCCCACAAAAACCGGAACCAGGTTGATGACGTTCTGTCTTGATTCATAGAACCGCTCAACGAAATCGGCGGAGTAGAACCGGTACGGTGTGAGTCCGGTTTCTTCCTTGATCTCCCTCAAAGCTGCTTCCCAGGCGGTCTCTCGCGGCTCAATCAGGCCTGAAATTTCCTGCCATGTGCGGTTGAGGTATTGGGATGTCCTCTCAAGGAGAAGAATCTTGCCGCCGTCGTCGTCTCTTATGCACAGATAGGCGGAGACTGAGAACGACCTGATCGGCACTTCTTCCCGCATGATGTTCATGTTTTCATCCCCCGGAAAATAGGTTTCCGCGTGTTAGGTTACCAGGTATTAGGGCATCAAGCATCGGCGATAGTCACGCTGTGTCGAGGCGAAGCATCTGGTCGCGTGCAGACCAGAGCTTGCGTCAATCACGGCCAGATGCTTCACTGCGTTTCAAAATGGCGAGACCTGACGACCCGTTACTCGAAACCTTCTTTCATACCAATGGCAAGTTTACTGAACGCTGATAGCTGCAGGCTGATTGATCTTGTGCATCTATAAATTGCGCTGGATGAACTCGGTGATGCGCTCTTCCATATAGACCCGGTCTCCCAACTGGCGGGGCATGTGCCGTTCGTCGGGGAACAGCATGAACTCGTAGGGTATCCGATTGGCTATCAGCGCGTTGATGAGCCGGGCGCTGTGGCGAAAATGGACGTTCTCGTCGATCAGTCCGTGGACCAGCAGCATGTTGCCTTTGATGTTCTGAACGTGGTTTACGGGGCTGCTGTTAGCGTAGCCGTCCGGATTGGACTGCGGAGTCCCCATGTACCGCTCAGTATAGTGGGTGTCGTAACCGTCCCAGTGGACAGTTGGCGCGCCGACGACTCCCATTTTGAACACGTCCGACGCCTGAGCCAGGCACAGCAGAGTCATAAAGCCTCCGTAGCTCCATCCATATATGCCAACACGTTCAGGGTCAGCCAATCCTTGGTCTACCAGCCAACGGACACCCTCAACCTGGTCTTGGACCTCGATGCGTCCCATCTGGTGTTTGATGACGCCCTCGAAGGCGAGGCCGCGCCTGGCGCTTCCACGATTGTCCAGCATAAACACCAGATAGCCCTGACTGCGAAGGTACTGTGCTCGCATGGACGCGGTCATGCTCCAGTGGTTGTCAACGACCTGAGCATGGGGGCCACCATACACGTACACGATGGTCGGGTGGGGGCCGTCTCCGAACTCCGATGGTGGGCTATATATTGCCCCGTGAAGTGTCACGCCGTCGTCAGTCTGGAGCGCCACAAGCTCTGGAGGCTCCAGTCCAAGGCTATCGATTCTGGGGTCTGACGGTTCGTGAATCGTGCGTATCTGTGACCCATCATTTAGCGACCGAAGCGTGATGGTCGGGGGAACATCGATCGAGCTATGCGAATCTACGAAATTCTTGAACTTGTGGTCGATGGTGACGAGGTGCATTCCAGGCTCGTTGGTGATGCGTTGAACAGCGCCACCGGACAAAGGAACGGAGTACAGATGTCGCTCGGTAGGGCTGTCCTTCGTGGCTGTGAAATAGATCTGACCGTTGCCCTCGTCCACAGCCGCGAGGCCGGCGTCCCCGGTCAGTCCGGCAACGCCTGAGAGTCCGTCCACCATCCAATCGCCGTCGGTAAGCTGACGAATCAAGCTGCCGTCTCCGTCGTGGAGATACAGGTGAGTGAACCCCGTGCGTTCCGACGCCCAAATGAACTCGCCTGAGTCTAGAGGGTGGAACATATTGTGCAAGTTTATCCAGATGTCGCTGGTTTCTCGCAATACCGTGGAATGGGCTCCGGTGGCGATGTCGAAACGGACCAAGTCGAGAACGGTCTGTTCTCGGTTCTCGATCTGCGCCCATAGCTCGCCGTTGGGCATCCAATTGACGCGAGGGAGGTAGATGTCATCGTCGTCGCCCAGGTCCATCCAGACAGGCTCTCCGCCTTCAACAGGGACGACGCCCAGCCGCACGATGGCGTTGGCCTCTCCGGCGAAGGGATAGCGATGGTCTTCCTGCGCGCCCTCGCCCACCTGGTCTTTGCCCTGATGGACAATGCGATAGACAGGGATGTGAGTCTCGTCCACTTCGGTAAAGGCAATGTGGGAACCATCCCTCGACCACCAAAAGCCGGAGCCTCGGCCCATCTCCTCTTGGGCGATGTATTCGGCAAGGCCATGAGTCTTGCCTGTGCCTCGCGCTCCGCTGGTTATCTGCCTGGGAGCGCCTCCGTCTACCGAAACGACATACACCTCGGAGTCCTGAACGTATGCGATCTGAGTTCCGTCCGCCGAAAGCTGAGGGTCAATAATCGGAGCGTCGCCGCCGTCAACGACCGTCCGCGCCGGAGCGTCGGGACCGTCCATGACGTAGATTGCGCTCTGTCCTGGAATCAGAATTCGCCCTGTGCCGTCGACCCAAGAGTATCGGGTGATTCCCCGACCCATCTGACGCTGGCGCTGCCTTCGCAAGGCTTCTTCGATAGACAGTTCCTCGCTCTCATCATCCAGCCCCGCCAGGATCGCGCGCCGCTCTCCAGTCTCGATGTCGAGAGCATGAAGCTGACGCACCGGACTCTGGTCCTCGCCGTGCAGGTACGTGACCAACCGGTCATCGTTGCTGAAGGCACAGGAAACCGGAGCCGTCATCCCCGGAGCCGGGAATTTTGCGATTTCTTCTATCGGGAATCTTGAGTTGTTTTTGTCGGGCATTTTGTCGGTTAGTCCTGTGATGTTATGAAACGAGGGTGTTAGACGTGCAAGTGTATTCTGTCTTGATATGTATATCCAGAGTCCGCAGCCGAAGGATCTGGTCGGAATAGCACAACCATTGTCCTACACACTACCAGATGCTTCGCTATCGCTCAGCATGGGATGGTTGGAGGTCTAATGATACACGGAGTCGAGGGAGGTCGGGGAGAGGGGGTAGCCGTCGCTATTTTAAGACAATGTTTCGAGGTGGGCGGTGGCGCGTTCGGCGTTGACTTCCTCGAACCAGGACTCCAATTCTCGAAGCATTCGACCCGCCCGTCAGGGGTGGGAACCTATCAGATTGTTTAGCTCTGGGGCCGGCGGGCCCGGGATTAGCCGTTGAGGGTCTAGGTTCTGCGTCACGCTTGTGAAGTGCTGGGGGTTGTACTTGTTCGATGTTCTTCTGGACGCAGAGTTTGTGGGCCTCTTCGTCGTTGGGGCTGGCGTACTGGATGTCCATACGAGGCCGCCCCAGCTTCCAGTAGCCCTCTAGCATGGCGGCGTTGGTGGCTCCGACGGCTTGGTACTTGTTCCACTGCCAAAATCGCCCCGTGAGCAGGGCGGCCCAGGCGGGAGAGCGTACACGAGAGCCGGAATAGTGCTGGCTGAGGCAATGGTTTTCGCCTATCAGCGCGTCGAGGTTTGGGGTTTGGACGTAGCCGTCGTTGTAGGCCCCGAAATCACCGTAACCCATCTCATCAGCGTACATGAACACGATGTTGGGTCACTGGCGCTGCGCGCTAATGGTGTCTAGCTTAGGGGCGCAGGTTCCTCCCAATCTAGCACGCCTTTTGCCTTCAATGCGTGAATTTCATCCTCGGTGTAACCCAAATCTTTGAGGATGGGCATGGTGTGTTCGCCTCTGAGGATGCCGCCGGCGGCCTTGCTAGGAGTCTTGGAGAAATTTAGCATTGGAGAGTAACGCCAGAATTTTCCGAATCGCTTGTGTTCGACTACGGTCGTGAATCCGTTCTCTCGAACATGCTCGTCGTTGTCGAAGAAGCCAAACATATTGCTGTCCTCGACCTGGACACAGCCGACGTCTTTGGCCGACAGCTCTGTCTCCCATTCCTGAGGAGTTTTGGTCTTGAACAGCGACGCGAGCTCAGCGATCAGCGCGTCGTCGTTCTCCTGTCGCCCTTCGAGAGTGGAAAATCTCGGATCATCGCGCAGGTCAGGGCGTTCAATGGCACTGCATAGAGCCAGCCAATCGTCCTGCATTGGGCAGGCCAGGAATATCCAACCTCCCAGAGCCTTATAGATGCGATCCAGAGCATGGATTCCGTAGCCTTCGGAGTCTGGGAAGAGTCGCGGGGGCTTGCCTTCGTAGTCGAAGAAATCGTCGGCGTTGGCATAGGCGTTGGCCTGAATCATCGAAGTCTCGATGTATTGGGGTTTGCCGGTGCGCTGGCGGGTGTAGAGCCCCACGACCACGGCGGTTGACGCCACCATAGACGTGTTGGGGTCGGGGTTCACGTCCTGAGCGCGACCCAGCACTCGCGACACCTCGACGATCTCTTCCATCGTCATTTCTGCGTCTTCAGGAGGTAGCGCGTCGCGGCCTGCCTGGGTCAACGCGCCCCCTGCGACCGCGCCGCCGATAGGGTGCATGGCTGGACGGTGATGGTAAGGGCCAGAGGAGCCGTAGCCTGACACGTATACGTAGTTGATGTTCGGGTTGAGTTCGCGCACCTGATCGAGTCCGATGCCCACCCGCTCCGGAGCGCCGGGACGCATGTTGTGCATCAAAACGTCGGTCTTGGGAATCAAACGCCTCAGGATTTCCTGCCCTTCTTCAGTTTTGAGATCGAGAGATAGTCCCTCGGTGCCGGCCATCGTCCTGTTGGATGCGATGCCGTTGTTTCCTCCGCGCATCCAATCGCCGTCGAGGGTTTCGATTCGAATCACTCTGGCCCCCAACTCGGCCACCAGAGAGCCAGCCAGAGGTCCGGCGATCACAGTGGACAGGTCTAGCACCGTCACGCCCTCCAGCGGGTGCTTGGGCGGAGGCTTCGAGGCCGTCGTATTATTCGGTGGAACAGGGATTTCGAGAGACTTCAAGACCGCGTTGGTGTGCTGGCCGAGAGTCGGGGCAGGTCCCTGGATTCGGGGCGGCGAGCCGTCCATGTAGAATGCTGGACCAAGCTGTTGCATCAAACCGACGGTCGGGTCCTCAACATTCTGGACAATGCCGTTGTGGATAATCTGAGGATGGGACAGCGCCTCGGTGGCCGTCATGAATGGCTCGGCGGCGACGTTTCCTTCCTCGTTGACGAAAAGGTCCATCCACTCTGCTTCGGTCTTCTCTTGCATCCGGGTGAGGATCAGCCTGCGGAGAGCCTCGCGATCTTCGGGTTCGACTAGGTTGGGGGCATCGACGAAGCGTGGGTCGTCGTAGATGTGCCCCAGCCCAATGGCGAAAATCTCCGAACGGAACAGCCTTTCTATCAAGTTGGCAAGCTGCATCCACTTGCCGTCCTTGGTCCGTACAGGCAGATATTGAATTGGCGAGGCTCGCAGGGCGATGGTCGTCGGGTCGAAATCGAAGGTCTCCGGGAATTTGATCATCATCTGCCAGTGGATGAACTGGGTCAGGTCGTAGTAGGTCACGGCCTGAAGCAG
>Ga0310345_10005470_pt1 | contig 11258 bp, 8 predicted proteins | sample HC15DNA20500_MG_FD_204667 | JGI IMG/M metagenome (GOLD analysis project Ga0310345, IMG submission 204667) | Marine microbial communities from station ALOHA, North Pacific Subtropical Gyre - HC15-DNA-20-500_MG | ecosystem: Environmental > Aquatic > Marine > Oceanic | place: Pacific Ocean: North...
TTTTATAGAATTTTTTATGATTTTTTTTGTTTTATCAATTATTCTATCTGTTGAGAATCCGAATTTATCAAGTACTTCATTTCCTTTTGCTGATTTCCCAAAAGTATCTATTGATATTATTGTATCGTTGTTTTTGGTATATTTTTGCCATCCCAATCCAATTCCTGCTTCAATAGAAATAATCAATTTGGATTTATTTGAAATAATTTCTTCTTGATATTCTTTATTCTGTTCATCAAAAATTTCCCAACAAGGCATAGAAACTACCCTTACTTTGTACTGAGTGGAAAAATGTTTTGCAGCTTCTATAGTGGGAGCTACTTCTGAACCAGTAGATATAAATGTAATTTCTGGGATACTATCTGAATTTTTGTAACAAATATATGCTCCTCTTAAGAAATCTTTTTCGTTAAGCTGTAGTTTGGTAATTGATTCAAGACTTGGGACTGCTTGTCTAGATAAAATCATCGCTGAAGGGTTTGATTTATTTGTTATTGCTGCCTTCCAAGATAACAAAGTTTCTTTTCTATCAGCTGGTCTGAAAACTTTTAAATCAGGTATTCCTCTTAGACTCATAAGTTGGGAAATTGGTTGATGAGTTGGTCCGTCTTCACCTAATCCTATCGAATCATGAGTAAGTATCCAAATGCTATTAAGTCCGGACAATGCACTAAGTCTTATAGAGCCTCTCATATAATCAGAAAAAATTAAAAAAGTGCCTCCAAAAGGAATAAAAGACCCATGTGCAGCTATGCCATTTATTATTCCTCCCATTCCATGTTCTCTAACTCCAAATTTTATATTTCTACCTGTTGGTAATTTTTTGGAGAAATTACCAGAATTATTAATATTTGTATTCGTAGAAGTTGTAAGATCTGCAGATCCTCCCAATAGATTAAATAAGCTTTTTGAAAGCATATTTATTGCCAATCCAGATGATGCTCTAGTTGCTTCTGGTTCATTATTTTCTTTAATAACGTCATCTAATTCTTTAGCCCATCCATTGGGTAATTTATTATTCATGAGTAAATTTAATTCTTTATACAAATCGGGGTGTTTTGCTTTATATTCAGAGATTTCATTATTCCAATTGTCTTCAAGAATTTCTCCTTCTTTCCTTATGGAGCTCATATGTTCGACAACTTCGTTTGGAATTTCAAATGCTTGATATTCCCAATTTAATTTTTTTCTTGTTAATTCAGTTTCATTTTCTCCTAAAGGTTCCCCATGTGCCGTTTCTTTACCAGATTTGTTAGGAGATCCATACCCTATTATAGTATTAGCAATTATAAGACTAGGTTGATTTAAATTATTTTTTGCTTTTGTAATTGAGGTTTCTATAGCTTTAATGTCATTTCCATCTATATTTTCTATTACCTCCCAACCATAAGCCAAAAACCTTTGCGCAACATTCTCTGTAAAAGCTAAATCGTTTGAACCATCTATCGTGATATTGTTTGAATCATAAATGTAAATGAGTTTACCTAATCCAAGTGTTCCTGCTAATGAAGCGGCTTCAGATGAAATCCCTTCTTGAAGGTCTCCATCTCCTACTATTGAATATATGTAATGATTGATTATTTCCGAATCGAGATTAAATTTAGAGGATAAGATTTTTTCAGAAATTGCCATTCCTACACCGTTTGCGAATCCTTGTCCAAGAGGACCAGTTGTTACCTCTATGCCCATCGAAGGATTGATTTCTGGATGTCCGGGTGTTTTGGAATTCATTTGTCTGAAGCTTTTCAAATCATCTATAGAATATTTGTATCCTGATAAAAAAAGAGTTGAATATAATAGTGCAGAAGCATGACCATTAGATAAAATAAATCTATCTCTATTAAAAAACAAAGGGTTTTTTGGGTTATGTTTTATAATTTTTTTGAAGAGTACATATGCTATACCAGCAACACCCATTGGAGCCCCAGGATGGCCTGAATTTGCTTGGTTAACCTGATCTATTGATAAAAATCTTAATGTATTTATTGTTTTTGAAACTATATCCATATTATTAAAGATCAGAATTTGAGGTTGTTTCCAACTCTATTGTATATAAGCGATGTAAAAATAAAAGACTAGAAATATATATATAATAAAAATCTATAATTGAACTTAAAAAATTAAAATCAATCCTTTGAGTAGGTTTTCATTTTGATCGAGTATAAAGATTTATCTGAAGTTATGTACAGATGATCATAATTTTTACCGCCAAAACATAAGTTTGCAGTTCTCTGCTCAGGGACTTGTATTTTAGCTAATAAATCACCCTTTGGGGAAAATATATGAACTCCGTCCCAAGCAGATGAAAAAACATTACCGTTCATATCTACCTTTATTCCATCAGGGGAACCTGGTCTGGGTTTAGCAAATATTTTTTTGTTTGAAATTTTATTATTTGTAACTTTAAAAGAATAAATCAAACCAGTTTCTCCAGTATCTGTCACATATAAAATTTTTTCATCAGGTGAAAAAGCTATCCCATTTGGGCCTTCTATTTCCGATGTCATTAAGTGAGTTTTGTTATTATTGTCAATCATGTAAACTCCATTAAATCCTAATTCACTAGGTGACTGGTACCCTTCAAAATTGGTTTTTATTCCATATTGAGGATCTGTAAACCAAATTGTCCCATCTGATTTAGTTATAAGATCGTTGGGAGAATTTAATTTCTTTCCATCATATTCATTAGAAATTATACTCACTTCTCCATATTCATTGGTTTTGCTAATAGCTCGCCTACCATGTTCTGCTGTAATGAGATTCCCTTCTAAATCAGTTGAATTTCCATTTGAGAAATTAGATGGGTATCTGAACACACCAGTTGAATCATTTATTGTATCGTAATAAAGCATTCTATTAAATGGGATGTCTGACCAAACTAATATTTCTTTACTTTTAAGATAGACAGGTCCTTCGGCCCATAGACATCCTACAAATAATTGTTTAATTTCTTTTTGTTGAATAAACAAGTTCTCAGCATCTTTTCTGAATATCTGGACTTCTTTTTTTAAATCATCTTTATTTCGGAATATTTTGACCACAAATATTATCCGGTAGTATTTTTTTTCTTAAAAAGATGTTTTCTTAAATCTCTTGGGGGAAGTTGAATTTCGTTCACTTGTTCTACGTTAGATAATCTTGAGCAAACCCATTTTGTAAATTCAGAATCTGAACCAATCTTAGTCGATTTATTAGTATCGTAACCAAAAATGTTTTTATAATCGACATTACTATTAACTACTGTACGTTTCAGATTGTCTTGACGATGAGCTAGTAATTTATAAATTAACTCATCTGACCAATTAGAATTTGAATGTCCCCATAAATCATCAATAAACAAATATTCTATATTTTTACATTTTTCGTATAGAATTCCATTCCCTTGATTATTTGTGTAACTATTTCTTACGTTTTCTAATAGATTTGACACTTTGATAAAAAAAATTTGCTTACCTTTTTTTATCAATTCATTAGCTATCGCAGAAGAAAGATAACTTTTGCCTGATCCTTGAACACCATAAATGAATAACCACATTGGATTGGATTTATTGATGAAATCATTCGTTATTTCAATCATACTTTTTATGGGGAATTTTTTATCATTTTCATAAGCTTTAAAGACTGTTTTTAAATCAGATTTTTTGTGTATTTCTTCAATGCCAGACTTTATGATTTCTATATTTTTAGATTTAAACTCAATATTTTCAACCAAATTAGGATCTGAAAATTTCATCTGGAATCTATCATTGAAATCAAATATTGATTTATTCAAGACTATTACAGTTGGCAATTTTCTGTTGTACCTATAGGTAAATAAATAATCAATTTTTTCTTCCACCCAATTAGAATTAATTTGCGTTCCAAAATCATCGATTATTAAAAATGGTGAATCGATTAAAATATTATAAGAATCTTCATTGTTTGTTGAAATTGTAGATCTAATCTCTTCAATGACATTTTGCATCGACTTAAACGTAACTGGTTTGTTTCCCTTCACGCAAGCGTGTGCTATACCTAATGCCATATGTGTTTTTCCAGTACCTGTTGGTCCAGTTATAATTAACCATCCTCTTGGATCCTCTGAATAAAGTTTTGCTAATTCTAAATTTTTTGACAAATTACGTCCATCTGAAACACCTACACTTCCATCTGTTCTGAAATTATCAAAGGTAAACTCTTTTAATTTATCAAGACCAAAAAGTCTCAACTTTAATAAGTAATCTAGATTGTGATTTTTTTCATTTTGACATTCACATGGTATTGCATTTCGACGAGTATTTGCTTCTTCACTATCATCTAAGATCCATCTTGCACCATTACACACGAGACATTCATTATCTAAATTTTCAATATTATGATTGACATTTGGATCAAATTTTTCTTTATTTATTCTGTGTATGATTTCACTTAAGCTTTCCACTACTTTATCCTTCAGCCATGGCTTGTTTATTTACTGAATCGATTGATATAAACCTTCCTATTGAATCGTCAACGCCTAAAGGTATTGTATCAGTCGGTCCATTTCTATGTTTTGCTATAATTATTTCTGCTTGGCCTTCTGGATATGGAATTCCTGGATTGTTTTTCATCCAATCTTCACGAGTAGTAAATTTTTCTTCTCTATGAATAAACATAACAACATCAGCATCTTGTTCAATTGAACCAGACTCTCGTAAATCAGATAATAGAGGTCTGTGTGATTGTCTGTGTTCAATGGCCCTTGATAATTGTGAAATAGCAATTACCGGAACTCTTAAATCTCGAGCCATAGCTTTAATTTGACGAGATATTTCTGAAACTTCTTGTGCTCTATTTGTATCTCTATTCCCTTTATTTGTAGTAACAAGTTGCATGTAGTCTATGACAATAAAATCTAAACCGTATTCTAATTGTAATCTCCTTGCTTTTCCTCTCATTTCCGCTACTGCTTGTATTGGTGAATCATCAATAAAAATTGATAAATCAGAGAGTCTTCCAATTGCATCAACTAGTCTGTTTTCATCTGAGCTACTTAATCTCCGCATTCTTAAGGAATGCATATTGATTCTACCTTGAGTTGAAAGCATCCTTGTAGCAATTTGTTCTCTTCCCATTTCTAAAGAGAATATTGCTACATTATTATTGTTAGTAGCTGCATTGATAGCAACATTTAGGGCAAACATAGACTTTCCAACCGATGGACGAGCAGCTATGACGATCATATCAGATCTTTGAAATCCACCTAAAAGATCATCTAGTAAATTGAAACCTGAATTGATAGGTTGATTCTCACCATCAGACATATCAGTTGATGAGCTTTCTAGATAAGGAGTGAGAGTTTCTCTTAAAGGAACAAAGTCTCGGCTTGGTTGATCACTTCTTATGTTATAAATTATATCTTCTGCTCTGTTTAAAGCATTTTCAATGTCAGGGTTATTATCAAATCCAATATCTGAAATATCTTCAGCTGCAGTAATTAAAGTTCTCATTGTTGCTGTTCTTCTTACCAAATTAGCATAATGTTTGATGTGCAAAGATGTAGGCACTACATTTATAACTTTGGCTAGATATGCTCTACCACCAACTGATTCCAATTTGTCAATAGTTTCTAATTCATGAGCAATTGTGATTTGATTTATAGGTTGTTGTCTAGTAAATAACTCTTTTGCTATTTCAAAAACTAGCCTATTTGCTTCCATATAAAAATGTTCAGGTTGTAATATTGAAGCTATTTTTGAGAACCCCAGATCATCAATAAGTAATGAACCTATTACAGATTCCTCTGCTGATAAATCATGAGGGAAAAGTCTATTGGATAAAACCATATTTAAAATTTAATTATTTTTTACTGTGTATCTGATTTATTATCTTCATTTTCATGTAATTCAGAAGTGGTTTTATCATCTTTTTTTTCTTTTATTGAATCATCTTTATTTATATTTTCTTTTTCTTCTATTTTTTTTAATTTTTCTTGTTCGATTGTATGTTCTTCTATCAGCATTTTAGATTCTTCGTCTGGGACTACATCTATTATTAAATCAAATTCAACTTCTTCATTAAACTTTGCTTTTATTTTATAGATTCCTATAGTACGAATTGGTTCCTGTATATTAAAATATCTTCTATTCATAGGTTTACTAATTATTGTCTCAACATGATCAGAAATTATCGATGGAGTTATCGATCCATATAATCTACCTGTAGGTCCTGTTCTTACTTCAATTTTGATTGATGATTGTTGTAAAATTTCAGCTATTTCTTTCCAATCCTTAGTTTCTTCAGTTCTTCGGACTTCAGCTTCACCCCTGAGTTTTGTTGCTCTTTTTAATGTTTCTTCCGTAGCTAAAACGGCTAGACCATTAGGGATTAAGTAATTTCTAGCAAATCCTGGTTTTACGCTTCTTACATCTCCTGCCCGAGCTGTGGGTAACAAGTCTTTTAAAAACAAAATGTTCATTTTTTGATTATCCTCCAGTCACATTTACTTAACTCTGTTAAAATTTGCTAATATTAATTTCAAAGTATAATGTGATAACAAAATTATTTTATATATTTAAATGATAACTTAATTCAGGAGTGAATAATGCAATTTGATGAAATCCTAAAAAAGACTGAATACACAGAATCTAACAAGCCCAATTTAAAAGATTATGAAAACGCATACAATTCCTTTGATTGGAATAACAATGGTTATTCACGATTGGAATGGCTTAAAGATGGTGGTTTAAACAATGCTTATGAATCAATTGACAAGCATGTAGCTAAAGGATTTGGTGATAAATTATCCATGATTTGGATAGGTAAAAATGGTGAAGAAGAAAAATATACTTACGCAGATTTTAAAGAAGAGTCCGATAAGTTTGCTCAAGTAATGGTCAATTTAGGAATGGAAAAAGGTGATCGAGTATTCATCTTTATGGACAGATTGCCAGAATTATATTTCGCAGCCATGGGTATACTCAAAGCAGGAGGTATAATTGCTCCATTATTTTCCGCTTTTGGACCAGATCCTGTCAAAGATAGAATGCTTGATGCAGGTGCTACTTATTTGATAACCTCTCCTGATTTAAGAAATAAAATAAGCTCAATTATACCCGATATCAAAACTCTAAAAAATATAGTTGTTATCAATAAAGATAATCGTCAAAAGGAATCTATAGTTAAAGGTGATTTAGATTATTATGAATTGATGAAAACAGTGAAATCATCTGAATTTAGCATTGTAAATACTTCACAATATGATTTTGCAATAATGCATTATACATCAGGTTCTACAGGGAAACCCAAGGGAGTTTTACACAGACACCAAGCTGTTGTTCAACAATTACTTACTGCTCATTGGGCCTTAGATCTAAGACCTGGAGATATGTATTTTTGTACAGCAGATCCCGGATGGGTAACAGGCACATCTTATGGAATGATTGGTCCTTGGACAAATGGAGTTACACAAATAATTTATGAGGGAGGATTCGGAGCTTCTGCTTGGTATGAAATCATTGAAAAATATAAAGTTGATGTTTGGTATACAGCTCCAACAGCTATAAGATTACTTATGAGAGCAGGAGAAGACGTAGTAAATAAATATGATCTTACCTCTCTTCGTTTCATTGGTTCAGTTGGGGAGCCATTAAACCCAGAAGCTGTTGTGTGGGGCAATAGAAATTATAAAATGCCCATTCATGATAATTGGTGGCAAACAGAAACAGGAGCTATAATGTGTGCTAATTTTTCTTCCAATAAAATAAAACCGGGATCAATGGGTAAGCCATTTCCAGGAGTAACGATGGGTATTTTAGATGATGAATACAATGAAATTGAAACTGATAAAAGCGGAATTTTAGCAGTTCGACCTGGTTGGCCATCTCAAATGTATGCGTACTGGCAACAAGATGAAATGTATAATTCTAGATTTAAAAAAGGATGGTACATAACTGGAGATCAAGCTTCTTGTGACAAAGAGGGATATTTTTGGTTTCAAGGAAGGGCAGATGATGTTATTAATACAGCTGGCCATCTGGTAGGGCCATTTGAAGTTGAAAGTGCATTAATTGAACATCCAGCTGTAGCAGAAGCTGGAGTGATAGGTAAACCTGATCCCATAGCTATGGAAATAGTCAAAGCTTTTGTTACTTTAAATCCTGATTTTGAACAATCAAATGATTTAAGAAGAGAATTGATCAGATTTGCCAGAGAAAAATTATCTGCTGGAGTTGCACCTCGAGAAATAGATTTTCTTGATACTATGCCAAAAACACGATCAGGTAAAATAATGAGAAGGCTTTTAAAAGCTCGTGAATTGGGAGAGCCAGAAGGTGACATTTCAACTTTAGAAGATGATTAAATAATTAAAGAAAGAAATCATGACAACATCACAATGGGGATCAATATATAAGGATTTGGGTATAAAACCAATAATCAATGCTACAGGAAGTGTCACAGCCTTGGGTGGTTCTATAATTGCAGATGAAGTTAGAGCAGCTATGGAAATGTCTAACGATGTTTATGTTCCTATGTCTGAATTAGAAAAAAAAGCAGGAGCTGAAATTGCGAGAATTTTAAATGTCCCGGCTGCATATATTACATCTGGGGCTGGTTCAGCATTAACCCTGGCAGCAGCAGCATTTATGGCTGGCTCCGATGACAAGAAAATTGAACAACTTCCAAATACTGATGGAATGCCAAATAAAATTTTGATTCAAAAGAGGCAAAGATATTGGTATGATCGATGTATGGAATTCTCAGGTGGCCAATTGATAGAAGTGGGAAATGAAGAAGGAACTTCTGCAGATCAACTTATTAATGCAATAAATGAAAATACGGCTTGTGTTCATTTCCCTGTTTATGAACAAAACGAAATTGATGAGAAGATTTTGTCTTTAGAAGAAGTTATAGAAATAACACATTCAAAAAATAAATTCGTATCTGTCGATGCAGCTGGTCAAATTTATCCACTAGAGAATTTTGGAAAATATGTTAAGATGGGAGCAGATTTTCAATGTATAGCTGCAAAATATATGGGGGCTCCCCATTCAACAGGATTAGCTCTAGGTACTGAAGAGATAATTGATGCTATATCTCGACATTCATTTATTGGCTATGAAAGTAGAAGAATACGAGGTATTGGCAGGCCTCATAAAATAGATAGACAAGAAATTATTGGAGTAGTTGTAGCTGTGAAAAGATGGCTAAGTTTGAATCATGAAGAAAGACTATCTAAAGCCGAAACACAAACCAGTACAATATTTAACAAAATAAAGAACATTGATGGAATACAAGTAAAAATCATTAATAACATTATTGGTCATCAACCCTTTGGTTTGTCTTTTGATATTGATGAATCAAAGTTTGGAATTGATAATGAATCTTTTGTTGAGTTGCTTAAAAATAACGAACCCTCCATTTGGACACGAATTCCTGAGGGAGAAAAATCGATTGTTATACATGTTTTTGGAATGAATCCAAATGAAGCAGAAATGGTGGGAGATTCAATATTTAAAATTCTAAAGGAAATCAAATGAAGACAATTTCCTTATTGAGTCCTGGAGATATGGGCTCTAATATTGCTAGATTTTTAATTGATGGAGGTTACGAGATTATTTCACCTCTTGATGAAAGATCAGAATCAACTCAACAGAGAGCTAATAAAATTGGTATTGAAAATTGTCATACTTTAGAAAATGCAGTTAATAATTCACAATTATTGATTTCAATTTTGGTACCTAGTGAAGCATTGGGATTATCTGAAGAATTGGCAAAATTGGACAGTAAAACTAAGAATTCTATTTTATTTGCGGACTTGAATGCAATTGCACCGGAAACCACAATCAAGATGGAAAATAATTTAAAAAACACTAAAATTACCTTTGTTGATGGTGGAATTATTGGTGGACCACCAAAAGACACTAATTTCCCTAGAGTATACCTATCAGGCAGTAATTCTTATAAGTTGAGTGAATTAAATAATAAAGGAATGGAAATTATAGATATGGGAGGGAACATTGGAGATGCTTCAGCGATTAAAATGGCATATGCATCAATTACAAAAGGATATTCTTCTCTATTATTAGGTGCTATGTTTTTGGCGATAAAATCAAATAATTATGATTTACTGATTAAAGAAATAGAATCTTCTCAACCTAATGTTTTTAAAGATTTGAATAATTTAAACTCAATTCCATCAAAAGCGCATCGGTGGATTGGCGAAATGTATGAAATTTCTAAAACTTATGAGGGGTATGAATTGTCTGGTTCATTTCATGAGGCAGCAGCGACTATTTATGATGAAGTTTCTAATTCTATTTTGGGAAAAAGCAGGCCCTCTAGTAATCAAATAAATTTTAAAGGGAAAGAATTTTTTAAAAAATTAATGAGAGGATAATTCTTTTATTATTCCATTAACGTTTTTTGCTAATAAATTAAATTCTTCTTGTGAAGTTGGATTATTTAATACAGTTGGTTCATATGAAGAAGAATAATCACCTAACAATGAAATTTCGCTCAATATAGGTAAATTAAGTTCTTCAGCCATTTCAATAGCAGCGCCTTTTCCAAAAATTCCTCCTGTCATATTTTCAACAACACCAAAGACTTTCAAATTTAATTTTTTTATCATATTTATTGATCTTTTGGCATCTAAAGCTGCCAATTCTTGAGGAGTTGATACAACTATGAAACCATCTAAGTTGAGTGTTTGCATAACAGTCAAAGGGGCATCTGAAGTACCAGGGGGTAAGTCACATAACAAATAATCTATATCATTCCAGTTCGTTCTAGAAATAAATTGGTTTATGGCATTATGAATCATTGGACCTCGCCATATTATTGCTTCATCTTCATTCTCTTGAAAAAACCCCATTGACATCACTGATACTCCATACTTATTGGGAGGTATCATTTTTCCTTCTGGATCAGCTTGAGGCCTTTCAGAAATTTTTAGTACTCTCGTGACATTAGGACAATCTATATCACAATCAAGAATTCCTACTTTTTTACCCTGTTTTGCTAAAATAATGGCGAGATTAGTTGTTATTGTGGTTTTTCCAACACCTCCCTTGCCAGAATAAATTCCTATTTTGTAGGAGATAGAATTTAGAGATTTGGAGATTTCTTGTTTTTCTTTAAATTGCTCTCTGACTTTTACTAAACGTGCTTCCTCAGCAGGTGTAAGCTTTCTTGGTTCAGCCATCTAATCTATACCTAGAAGTCGTTTTCCATCTTCAGTTATCAAGTCTGGGTTCCATGGAGGTTCAAAAACTAAATCTACAACTACATCTTCAACA
>Ga0310345_10005471_pt1 | contig 11257 bp, 9 predicted proteins | sample HC15DNA20500_MG_FD_204667 | JGI IMG/M metagenome (GOLD analysis project Ga0310345, IMG submission 204667) | Marine microbial communities from station ALOHA, North Pacific Subtropical Gyre - HC15-DNA-20-500_MG | ecosystem: Environmental > Aquatic > Marine > Oceanic | place: Pacific Ocean: North...
TCAAACTCTTAGGGGAAGACATACTTTATCTTCGGCGCAAAGGGCGGCTTTACGCTATTGAAGATCGGTGCTGTCATCGAGGGGCTCGGTTCTCGGTGCGACCGATCCATTACACTGACGATACGATCACATGCTGGCACCATACGTTCACGTTTGATCTCAACGACGGCAAAATACGTTGCATATTAAATGACTCGGAATCCTCGCTTGGTGGTTCTCGAGGGATCAAAAGCTACCCTGTGCGCGAAGTAAAAGGTGTTGTCTTCACCTTCGTTGGCGATATTGATCCGCCACCGCTGGAACATGACGTACCCCCTGGATTTATGGATGCCGATATCGCAGTAGCGGTCGCGGACCCTTATGTGGTGAATGCAAGCTGGCGATTAGGATGCGAGGGGGGATACGATCCCGGACATCATTTCATCCACAACTGGTCTCGCTATTCCATAAACGCTCGGATGCCGATGTCATTCGGCTGGGTGTCTGAAACAGATTCATTGTTGAGAACAGCGCTCTATCAGAAGAGCGATTCGGGACCGTCTGGTTTTACCCGGATAGCCGGTGAAACGAATATCTCGATGTCGGCGACCATACCGGGGCGCGACGGTTCTGCGGATAAAGAAATTGTCCTACCCATTCTGAAAGGACAAACACCGCCTGAAGTTGAAGCGTTAATGCGAACAGATCATGAAACAAAAGTAGGGTTATGGATGCCGTGTGGTCTAAAGGTCGACCCGTGGCCGTTTTATGGCGTCATCCATAATGAATATTACGTGCCTCGGGATGCGACTTCCCATTACTATTTCCAGTGTGGTTGGAAACGCTGCAACTCGGAAGCGGAACGGGAAGAATGGGTTGATGGCGAATTGGGCCGCGTGCGTTGGCAAGTACCTGTCGTTGAAGATTTCACGGTGCAAGATGCGGAGGCCCGCGAAGGTATCGCCAAATTCTACAATGACGAGGACGGGTGGGAACAGGAACAGCTGGCACGCGCTGACATCGAATTGCTGATGTGGCGTGTATTTGCTGGCGACACGTGCCGTGGGGTGCAGTCACCAGAACATGCAAAAGGCAGGTTCAGACGGTAACAACCTTGAGCGAGATCTTACATTTGGATTCCAGCGCTCGAACAGCCGAGTCGGTAACACGACTACTATCTCAACACGTGGTGAAACGTCTGTGCCAACTCGACTCCGAAGCGACGGTGACTCGACGGGATCTGACGACGACGGAGCTTCCGCACATCAATAGCGTACTTGCCGAAGCCTTATTCGTCCAAGACGATCTGCTCGATGAGCAACTACTTTCCAACCTCGCTTTATCAAATCTCTTGGTAACCGAACTTCTCGCCGCTGAGACAGTCGTAGCTGGCATTCCCATGTACAATTTCAGTGTACCCTCGAGTTTTAAGGCATGGATCGATCTTGTCGTTCGTCCGAGAAAAACTTTTCGAAAGATCGAGAACGGTCGACTCGAGGGTCTATGTCAAGGCAAACAACTCTTCGCCTGCACCGCTGGACATGGCCAGTTCAACAACACACCGCTCGATCACTTACGTCCCTACTTGGAGAAAGTTTTTAGCTTCATCGGCTTCGATGAAGTGCTCTTTTTCGATGCCGAACGAATGGCGTGGGGACCCGATGAAAAACGCCGGTCGATCGTTGCCGCCACAGCGTGCATCGACGTCCATTTTGGGACCTGAAGGAGAATCCTGTTGAGTCTACGTTCAACCCCTTTGCCCCTGTCACCTGGACAGCAGGGTTATTATGAAGCGGCTTGCGCGAAGATCGATGCAGACCGCCTGCAACAACTCACTTTCGAATTGACCGATATCCACAGCCCTACGGGGGCCGAGGAATTAGCGAGCCGCTATTTAACCGGTTACATGAACGAATCAGGATTGTCAGCCCAATATCAACCGGTCAGTGCTACCAGTGGAAACTGCATTGGACGGCTCGTTGGTGACGGATCGGGACCGACAGTTATGCTCTACGCTCCAATCGACACCCATCTTGACGCCGATCCGGCCATCGATGTTCCCTGGGCAGGACCGTGCTTGCGCGCCGATATGCTGCCGACGGCTGAGATTCGCGATGACATGGTTTTAGGCTTAGGCGCATCCAATCCAAAATCGATGATCGCGACCCTTACAGAAGCAGCGCGCTGCGTTAAGGCAGCGGGGGTTCCCCTGAAGGGCGATATCCTGGTAGCTTCTTGTGGTGGCGGCATGCCTTGGATTTCAACACAACGCGCCCGCACTGGAATTAGTAGTGGTGTCATGCACATGCTGTCGCACGGCGTAACTGCCGATTTCGGTGTCATTTTTAAACCGTGGGACGAGGTCTACTTCGAACACCCTGGTATGGTTTGGTTCAAAGTCACAACCTGGGGGTCTATGGGCTACGCCGGGATCCCCAGGGGCGTACCTGAATTTCGCAGCTCTATCGTCCCCGGCGCGCGAGTCATTCTTGACCTCGAAGAGTGGCTTTCGTCGTATCCGGATACCCACATGAGCACACAAATAAAGCCTGAAGGTTGGGTTTCAGCTGTCCGCGGCGGTTGGGTGGACAAACCGGCTTTTCCATCCGCAGCGTGCGAAATTTACCTTGACGTTAGGACTAATCCGGATCAAACCATGGCGGAGATTGAAGCTGAATTTAATTCAGTCATGCGGACTATTGTCTCCCGCTACGACGACGTTGAAGCCACGTGGGAGACAATAGTGACTTGCAAAGGTTCTCGCACCGACCCGAGCAATTGGATCGTGCAAAGCGCCTTGCGCGGTTGGGAGTCTGTACACGAACGTACCTACCCAGGCGCCGAAATGCTGAGCGGCCAAACCGACGCGGCGACCATTTGCCAAATGGGGCTACCGTTAGTTCGCATCGGCTATCCTTGGGTAGGAGACAAGGACATGCCGAAAGAGTTTAGCGACGGGTTGGGCGGAATGGGCGTAGCGGTTATTTCCGATTTAATCGCTCCCATGCGTCATTTGATATACATCCTAATAGACTCGTGCACACGAACGCGTAAAGAGGTGGGGATCGAACATGGCACATGATGGCTATACAGACTGAACAAATTTTTAGAAGGGATCTGACATGGCCAAAGTAAAAGCGTTAGGGTACATCGGTTGTGATATTTCCGACGCAACGAACTGGCAAAGACTTCTTAAAGAAGTCTTTGCCTTAGAAAAGCGCCCAGACAGCCCTGATGGAGTCCATCAATACCGCATGGATGCTCAACACCACCGGCTCGCGTTGTACGACAACGGCAGTGATGCGCTTCGATATATCGGTTGGTCGGTCGAGACGAAGCAGGAACTGGATGCTCTAGCCGAATCTTTAACTGCCAAAGGGATCGAAGTCGAGCGGGGGGATAGAGAGCGATGTGCAGAACGGGCGGTGATGAACTTAATCGCCCTCGAGGGACCCGATGGAGTGTGCATCGAGATCTTTTTTGGCCCAGTTCAAGAATTCAAACCGTTCACACCGAGCCGTGGTATGGATGGTTTCAACACGGGCGAGCTCGGGATGGGACACATCGTCTTGTCCACAGCCAATCGAGAGGCCACTGCTCAATGGTACCAAGATATGTTGGGTTTCCGACTAAGCGATCATATTTTTTGGGACGGGATCGAGGCGACGTTCCTCCATTGCAATGCAAGACACCACTCGTTGGCGTTCACCAATCTTTTTGGCGATATAGGTGCTGGAGAACTCGGGCACTTCATGCTGGAGTCCAAGTCACTTGACGACGTTGGGCGCGCTTATGACGTGGTCAATGACCAAGGATTTCCGTTGGCTATGAGCATGGGGCGACACAGCAACGATCTGACCACGTCGTTCTACGTGTATAGCCCGTCAGGCTGGTGGATCGAATACGGTTACGGTGGTCGCACAGTCGATGATGCGATTTGGGAGCCCAAATACTACAACTCACCCAAGCTGTGGGGGCATATCATGATGCCCCCGCCAGAGGGATACCTCACCAAAATATAGGAAGACGTTCCGGATAGCTTCTATCTCCCGAAAGAAATAGGGTACGAGATATCGTTTTTCCGAACTGAACACCAACAGCAAACCAAAAACAATCTTTAGTTGCATACGATTAGTAGAGTGGACTCATGAAAACTATTTGGAATTATCTTCAGGGTGCTGAATTTAAACAGACATTTTACGATGTTAATGGTATTAAGACGCGTGCTATAGAAGCGGGTACCGGACCAGTTTTAATCCTTCTACACGGCACTGGCGGACATGCCGAAGCTTACATAAAAAATATCGAATCTCATTCACAACATTTTCACGTCTACGCTATCGATATGGTCGGGCATGGTTATACGGATGCACCTGATATTAGCTATGGGATGGAATGCTACGTCGATTTCATGCGGGACTTTCTCGACACGATCGGGACGCAGCGTGCTAGTATTTCCGGCGAATCCTTAGGCGCAACAGTAGCTGCATGGTTTGCCCTCGCCTATCCGGATCGAGTTGACAAAATTGTAATGAACACCGGCATGATGTTACCCCCGGACAAAGAAGGGGCGAAACAATTGCAAGAACTACTAACACGGACTCGCGCCGCCACAGGCAGCCCCGATCGCGATGCAATCCGAAATCGGATCCGGTGGCTTATGCATCGCGAAGAAGATGTCACAGATGAAATCGTCGAAGCGCGTTACCAAATCTACCAGCAGCCGGGCCGGCCCGAGGTGATCCAGAGAATCGCAGAAGAGAGTATTGGCGCCATACTTGAACCGACAATGCAAAAAAAATGGTATCACGCTGAACTGCTACGTCGACTGGCTTGCCCGACTCTGGTTCTGTGGACCCGCTACAACCCGGGGCAACTTGTCCCAATTGCAGAGGAGGGAGCCCAACTAATACCGGATAGCACACTTGTCGTTTTAGAAGACAGCGCGCACTGGCCTCAGTGGGAAGAGCCCGAAACCTTCAACAAGGTACATCTTAATTTCCTAACCCAGTAGGTTGCCTTCATGCAAAACCCCGACGGATTCCTCGCGGACTTTGGCATAAACGCTGCACCTCAAACTACCGTTATCGATGTCTCCTGCCGTCGCGAAACAGCGGCCGGTTCGAATAACATTCGTATAGTCGTGGCAGTAATGGGGGTTTCTTCAGTGCTTGGGTTGCTCGCAGGCCAGCGTCTACAGTTCGACATCTAGATCTAAATTCAAATGCGTGCCATCGCAAAAAGGCGGCTTTCCGGTGCGCTTACAGCCACAAAACGCTTGGAGCTTCTCCGAATCAACGTTGAATTTCAACGGTCGGATGCCAGTGCCTTTGTGTGACCCGTCGCAGTAAGGTTGGTTGCTCGAACGGCCGCACGCGCACCAGAAATAGGCGCCAGGTTCCGTGTTCAGGAAGTAAGGAGCCCTGGCACTACCGTCCGGAAACGGGCGCTCGACCCAACCCTCGGCACAAGGACTCACCATATTGGGGTTTAGCCGCATCCACTGAAACAACCAACGTCCCGCCTGCTTAACGGCGGTCGCGTCATAGGTGGCGCCAACCCAATGGGGTTCGGGTTTACCGCTAACACCCCCAGGAATGGTCGCAGATTCCCACAGGTACCAAAAAACTGTCGCCCGGGTACCGTCGGCGTCCATTTCGATACGCGGCGAGATCATGTAGTGAAGAGACCACCAGATCTTCTCACCCGCTATCCCTTTCAACGCGTCACAGAGCCGCGCCCTACCTTCGTAGCGTCCGAACCCCTCGCATTCCCACACCGCGTGATCTGCGAACAGCGCGCCCAGAAGTGTGGGATCGTTGCCCTGATCACAGGCTCGCGCATAATCGACGATCAGGTTCCTGATCGCCTCTCGATCCTCTACCTCTTCCAGCCGAGCTTCAAGGATACGGAGACGTCCCCTAATGTCTTCGAATTCACTGCCACTCATCGCGATGTCCTGGCTGATATTTCCTTCGCATATTCTCGGTACCGTTTCACCAACCAACGATTCATCTGCGGTAAGGTCGCTTCTTTCGGCGCGTATCGGCCTCGATTGGCGAACCGTGACCTGAGGCCTTTGTGGACTGCGGTGTTGGCGACGGTATCCTGATCGTTGTAGATCGATATACCGTCGATCACCGATTTCAGAGTACTTTCGAAATCGTCCGTACGAAATGTTGCTTGGGGATATAGGAGCCCAACGCGGATAGTCATCCCATTGGCCCCTTCCGGCAGTATGAAGTAATAAAAACAGCCGTCCGGAACGCAGCCGAAAAACAGATTGGGAAGTACGCACGCAAACATCACCCGCTGTCGCTCAGCGTCGGTCAGGGTTTCGATGATCGGGAACAAGCAACGGAACTCCTCGGTAAAGTTGGCATCTCGCATTAGAAAACCGGTCGGATGAAACACAGCGCCGTCGTCTTTCTCGTCCCATTCGACGAAGCTCGCTAAGTGAGCAGGGGCAAAATCGTGCGGCCCTCTGTGCAAATACCCCGTATGGTGAGGTGCAAGCGCGTTTTCATGCATGAATTTCCAGTTCCACGGATTGCCTGGCCAGTCCATCGTTGGTGTCGCGCCCATCTCGTCCAAATGATGATTTGTGATTTCCTGCGACAGTCGCTTTAATCGGAGCCCCAGCGGCGGCGCATCGCCGCTCATGTTGACGAATATAAATCCGTTCCAGATCTCCACGCGCAAACCCGGTAGGCAATGCGTTTTCTGGAGCTCTTCCAGCGATGCATGGGTTTTCATCTCAGGTGCGCTCACGAGTTGACCTGTAAGGTCGTACGACCAGCCGTGAAACGGACAGGTGAACACTTGCGTATTGCCGCTAGGCTCGCCAAGTACATGCCCCCGGTGCTGGCAGACCGCAGACATCACACGTACGTCACCGTTTAAACCGCGCAGCACCAGCAGCGGATCATCGTTGACGGTGATCGCGGTGTAGTCACCAACCTGTGGAATATGTCCAACATGTGCGACACAAACCCATTCGCGATCCCACACTGCCCTCTTCTCGAACTCGAACCATGCGTCGGACGTATAAACCTCGGGCGGCAGCGAGACGCAACTCTCAAGCTCGGCAGTGGATTCTTCCAACTGACCGATGATACCGCGAAGGTGATCAGTTAACTCGATATCAGGTAGTGAGCGATTTGTGTAATTGGAACCCATCTCAGAATTATCCACGGGCTCGGACATTAGGGGTCGATTGGTGGGCGACAGGCTCAAGTGCCACGTCAAACTCTAGACTGTAACCGTGTTCCGTTGGCGTCAGAGGACACACCAGATCGTCGCGAACCGCATTTGCGACGTCCGAGTCGAGATGCTTACTATCAGAAAAATAAACTTGAGTGGTTATCGGCTGATAGCCTTCGTGACTTGCTTTCAGGTGGATATGCGCCGGACGCCAGGGGTGGCGGCCAAGTGCCGCAAGAAGCCGCCCAGTCGGTCCGTCGTGGGGGATCGTGTAACCTTCGGGACGTATCGTATGCAACGTGTAGCTGCCGTCGGAGCCGCTCCGCATCCGACCACGCAGGTTCATCTCGGCAGGGCCAGGACTGAAACCGGAATAGCGACCCTTAGCGTCGGCTTGCCAAACATCGAGCTCAACGCCGGCGAGCGGTTCGCCGTCGAGATTGCGGATGGTCCCAGACATCGCCAGCTGATCTCCAACTTCGTTTCCGGACACAAGCCGACCATCCTCGATGAAAGGCGCACCTTCAAGGTAGAAAGGACCGAGAACATTTCGCGACGTACCTTTATGCTCGCGGTTGTTGGCGTCGACGACAAGCGCTTCAAAAAAGACGTCCATGATTAGAGGCACTTCCCCCGTCTCGCCCACTTCGCGCAAAAACCCGACAGCGGCACGGTAGTCTTCTGGTGTGATCGGGTGCCTTTCAAAAAGGCGTTGGACGGCCTCGACGAGATCCTTGACGATCGGTTCTATGGGCGGATTGGACATCGCACTAACCTCCTCAGTCTTCAGTTGGGTATATTTGGAAGACACAACCCCTCCGACAAACTCACGATCGCTTCCGGACGTACCGATGTCCTTGCGTCTGCGGGTTGTTCATATGATTCTCGCCGAACAAATTACCGACGAAACACGAAGCCCTCGTAGTCGGTTCAGCATGCAAACACCACCTAGGCCAGCGCCGACAACCACAACATCGAAGACACCGTCGTCGCTAACAGATGAACTCGGTGATTCCGCCATTGTGTACCTCTTGTGACCCGTTGGTTCTAGAATAATCTACCCTGACTTTCGTACGGGCGCAATTTATGCGCCGGATGTAGGACGCCGATATCTCTGGCTCCCAAAAAGCCAAATTTTTCCAGTTGACATTTCAATTTCTCCTCCCATTATTTAATGATTCATACACTGGGTGCTGCTATACAGCGCACTCAGGCCTCGCCCAAAAATCTGACAATCGTTCAATACGCCTCTTGCGTTATCCAGTACCCCTCCGCTAATCATTGAATGAGCGCGACGAGTTCCTTAACTATCAGAGCCCTGCGTGCGTCAAACATCTTTTCAATCCCCAATTTTCCACCGCCTAAACTAACAATACCGCCTCGCATCGCATATGGGTGGATCTCCAGTTATTATCACACGGTGGAGGTGACCAGCTTGGACATGAAGATTCAGAAACGTCGTCGCAATTGTTACATATGCGAAGCCGTATGCGGCCTCCAATTCGAGATAGAAAATGGCCAAATTATCGCGATTCAGGGAGACAAAAACGACCCTCTGAGCCAAGGTTACCTGTGTCCCAAAGGCGTTGCCATTAAAGACATGTATACCGATCCTGATCGGTTACGACATCCGGTCAAGCGCATCGGTTCCAAATGGCAAGAGATCACCTGGGACGAGGCCTTAGATTACGCTGCAGACGGTTTGGTCAACGTACAAAAACAGTTCGGCGATGATGCGGTCGCAAATTATTTTGGCAACGCATATGGCTCCGTATACGGCATTGTGACCCATATGGGTTACCTACGCGACGCATTGGGCTCCCGCAACAATGCGTCGTTGGCATCTATAGACCATATCTCTCACCTAATGACGAGCGCCGCTATGTACGGCCATCAATTTCTTCTGCCCGTGCCGGATTTAGATCGAACGGAGTATCTCGTTGTTGCCGGTGCCAACCCCTTAGCCTCAAACGGGAGCTTGATGACCGCGCCGCGAGTGCGCGAACGACTCAAAGCCGTGCGTGACCGCGGTGGTAAAATTATCGTGATTGATCCGCGCCGTACGGAAACCGCTAAACTCGCGGACGATCATATTTATATTAGGCCAGGTACGGATGCTGCCTTCGCAGCGGCAATACTGAATACGTTGTTCGAGCAAAAGCTAGCGGATCCACGTTCACTCTCTGAGATGTTGAATGGCATGCACAACGTGGCGAAAGCCCTAGCAACATTTTCGCCCGAGCGAACAGCGGCAGTGACGGGAATAGAACCTCAAGTAACTCGCAAACTAGCGCGAGATTTTGCCGCTTCCAAACGCGCCGTTTGGTATGGGCGGGTTGGTACGTGTGCGCAAAAATTTGGCGCGATCACCCAATGGTTGTTTAGCCTGATCAATGTCGTCACCGGCAATCTCGATCATCCCGGCGGATTTATGTGGACTACACCCGCAGTCGATTTAACTGCCGATCCGAATAGCGACCGAGGGAGTTACGGAGAATGGCACACCAGATTGAGGGGATTACCGTCGTTTGGAGGGGAAGTGCCAGCTGTGACTTTTGCCGAGGAAATGCTCACCGAGGGTGACGGTCAGATCCGAGGATTCGTCAATGTCGCCGGCAATCCGGTTTTATCGTTCCCAAATGGACCGCTCGTGGACAAAGCACTAGCTTCTCTCGAATTCATGGTCGCCTTGGATCCTTACATCAATGCGACCTCACGCCACGCCAACGTTATTCTCCCCGCACCAAACGCTATCTATTGCGACCACTACGAATTGGTGTTTTATACCTTTGCCGTACGCAATGTGGCCAAATTCACCGGGCCCGTGTTACCTCCGCCGGAGGGAGCAATGACAGACTGGGAGATCATGGTTGCCCTTGGTCAGCGTATTTCAGAACGAAAGGGGAAACCTGTTATGCCAACGATGAGCCCCGCAGAGATGATCGACCAGGCACTCCAACAGGGGCGCTACGGCAAGGCCATGGGGCACCCTCTGGAACTCAGCTTGGACAAATTAAAACAGCATCCGAGTGGTATCGATCTTGGGCCATTAGAACCCCGCCTACCCGAATGTTTGCGCACCCCAGACCACAAAATTCGTTGCGATCCGCCCGAACAGATGAGCGATCTACAACGGCTCGAAATGGAGTTGTTTGACAACGATAACGAAAGCGAACTGGTGCTGATCGGACGCCGACAGGTGCGCAGCAAAAATACACAAACTCAGAATTGTCAGCGCCTGATGCGCGGGCCGAATCTGTGCCTGCTCTTCATGCACCCCGACGATCTAGCCGCGCGTCAACTGAATGATGGCCAACAGGTACAGGTCGCATCAAAGATTGGTGCCATTACCCTGCCCGTAAAGGCCACAGAAGACATCATGCCGGGTGTAGTCAGTATTCCTCACGGGTTCGATCACGGGCGCCCCGGTACCCACTTGCACGTAGCATCGGGACACCCTGGAGCGAGCGTTAACGATTTAACCGACGATACGCAAATCGACACGTTAACTGGCATGCCAAGCTTCAATGGTTTGGCAGTGACCGTGGGTCCGGCACCCGTACCCCCCAGCCTAGAACCCCGCATAGAGTCGACAGAGCTGGTTTGGGTGGAGAGTTGAGCGCACGAGTATCGCGACAACCGTCGGCTCCGACGGTTAATTTACCTAGCGGGGCTGATCAAAGCGACGTTTTTAAGCACGGTCAAGGAATATCGAATTCTCTCGATTTTGCAGCAATTATTTCGCCCGATCGAAAACGCGAACAAATTCAAGCCAAGGTCCCGTACCCACTTGCTGCAGCTTAATCGTTACCAGCAACTGTTCGAATGTATCGTCGAGCACAAACTGTTCTATCAATTTGTCTCGCCAACGCGTGTCCGTTTCTATAACGAGTACGCCGTTTTCGACGTAGGTCAGTGATATGCCAATGTCATCCTGAGTCACTGTGGTTCCGGAAACCGAAAATGAACGTCCGGAAGGATTCACTGCCAATAAGCGCTTGCGTCCTTCACCGTATAAAATTGCGACCTTCCGAGAAGAATAAAGTTTGATCGACTCCGCGGCGATCATCTCAAG
>Ga0310345_10005472_pt1 | contig 11256 bp, 10 predicted proteins | sample HC15DNA20500_MG_FD_204667 | JGI IMG/M metagenome (GOLD analysis project Ga0310345, IMG submission 204667) | Marine microbial communities from station ALOHA, North Pacific Subtropical Gyre - HC15-DNA-20-500_MG | ecosystem: Environmental > Aquatic > Marine > Oceanic | place: Pacific Ocean: North...
ATCGGCGCTGGTGTTGGCGCGTACATGGATGTGCAGGAAGCTGAGTTGCGCGAACAGCTTCAAGGCACTGGTGTTCAGGTCCAACGTAATGGCGACCAGTTAGAACTGATCATGCCCGGCAACGTGACCTTCAACACCAATGAGTACAGCATCCGCCAGAACTTCTATCCTGTTCTTGATTCTGTGGCACAGGTACTTTACAAGTTCACTGATACTCGTCTGACTGTCACAGGTCACACAGATTCAACCGGGTCACGTGACTACAATTACAACCTGTCTGATCGACGCGCCAATAGCGTTGCAAACTACTTGGCCAGTGTCGGCATTGATCAAAGCCGACTGATCACCCAGGGTGTTGGGCCTGACCAGCCTATTGCCAGCAATGACACGGAACAAGGCCGCGCAATGAACCGCCGGGTTGAACTGCAAATCGTAGCAGTTCAACGATAACCACCTTACGCATCAGACTCTGTGGCGATTTCGCCACAGAGTCAGCGCGTTACTCGATAGCAACAGCGCAGCTAGTGCAACTACTACAGCAATGAGTGTCCACTGTATGGCATAACCAATATGCGTTCGAGTTGACACCCTGGGTTCAGGCCAGTGCCGGGCCAACACCCCAGGCTGTTCTGATTCCAGTCTCAGTACATAAGGGTAGACGGGTTCGCCCAATAAACGCTCAGCCTGAGAAACATTCAAACGACTCAGGCTGACTGGCCAACTGGTGGTATTGACTTCCACTGGCGGAATTTCCTGATCTGGCACAGCAACAACGGCAACCACCGTTTGCTGCCCATCAACGGGTGGAATTTGTGGTATGCCGCCTTCACTGTTGCCTGCAATCCAGCCTCGGCTTATCAATACCAAGGAGCCGTTATTCAGTCGAAAAGGCGTAATAACTTCGAGGCCTGCCTGGCCACGATAAAACTGAAATGTTTTTAAAAAAGGAATGCTGTTCTCAAAATGCCCCGTCACTGCCACTTTGAATTGATCGCCAAACAAGGGATGTTGCTCTGCCTCCATTAGTGGCACTGCTGCCATGCTGGCTCGCGCCTCCAGTGCATCAGCCAGCTGTCGCTTTTGCTCGGCACGATCCAGTTGCCAGGCGGCCAGACTGATGAACATTCCCATACTGGACAAAAAACATAAAAGCACCAGCCAGTTAATCTGGATCGTTAACTTCCCCAGTTTTAACTCCATGTGTCCCCCGGTGATACCGTATTGTTTTTATTATCGATTGCTGCCGATCAGAACAATGCCAATCAAGAGAAACGCTGCACCCAGCCACTGGGTTGTACCAACAGTTTCGCCAAACAGCCATCGCCCCAGTATGACCACAAAAAGCACAGAAAGTCCGGTGTATACAGGATAAAGCAGAGAAACCGCTGCGCTACGCAAGACAAACACATAATAGAAAAAGATGAACCCGTAGGCACTAAGCGCCAGCAACACACCTTTCCACTCATTAAGTAATAGCTGCCAGTAATTATCGTATTGACGTTCAGCCACCCACTTTAACGTTGCGTGTGAAGCAGCCAGGATGGCCGCCATGAGCAGGGCATGCAGTAGCGTTGGCAACCAGTGAACTGGCATTACTCACCACCTTCTGGCAGCACACTACGTTTTCGGTCTGTGACAAAGTTGGGCCGGCGTTTCACTTCATCATAAATTCTTCCAATATAAGCACCAATCAATCCGACACTGAACATGAGCACGCTGCCAATAATAAGCAGCAGTAAAATGACAGTGGTGAATCCATCAACCGCTTGCCCGGAAAGTTTGTCTGATAAGGCCATGAACCCAAAAACAACACTGATAACAAAAGTTAATACGCCCATCAGGGAAACGAGTTGTAGCGGAAAAGCCGTAAAGGAAGTGATAGAGGAAAGTGCATATTTAAACAATGCCCCACCTCCCCAGTTCGAGCCCTGACGTGTTGAAGCGGGTACATCAAAAGGAATTGTTGAGCCCGGATAGCCCATCCACTTGACCAGACCGCGAAAAAAACGACCGTGCTCCGGCAATGCATTCACTGCCTGAACCACTTGATGGTCGAGTAATTTATAATCGGTATCTCCGGAAATATTGATGCGGGTCAGGTAGTTAAATAAGCGGTAATAGACCTTGACCAGCCCCCCTTTCACCGCCGACTCACTGCCACGAGAGGATTTTACGGCCTCAACAACCGCACTCCCCTGCCGCCACTGTGCAATCATTTCTGGCAGTAATGCTGGCGGGTGCTGCAGATCACTATCCATGACAATAGCCGCGTCAAATCCGTAAGCAGCTCGTAACCCTGCCGAAATTGCCGCCTCTTTACCAAAATGCCGATTCAGGCAAAGCAGGAAAACCTCCGGGTCATGCTGGCGACATGCCAGTACCTGTTCTGCGGTATTGTCACTGGATCCATCATCGACAACGATAAGGCTGACATCGCAGTTTTCCACACCTGTCAGATGCGAGCGGATCGTTTGCAAATTGGCAACGATCGAAGACCCTTCATTTAATGCGGGTATGATAATAGCAATGCGATCACTGTTGCTTTTCGTTTCTGTGGCAGTCCTCGTCACAGCAAACCTCTATAGATCATTTTGGTTAAAGACATAATTTTTTGTCTGTGATTATTATTATCAATTCGCCAAGGGACACCCACAGAGGTTATGCTGTGCGTTTATTCAATCCTTAGACAGACATTGTCGCCAAGTCCCGGGCAGCTGGCAAGGCAGACATCTGTCATTTCAAACAAACAGGCGGATCTTCATGAGAATTGGCGTTTTATCCCGAAATTCCAGACTTTACTCGACACGACGACTTGTCGAAGCTGCTGAAGCCAGAGGTCACGAGGCACGGGTCATTGATGTACTGAAATGCTTCATGAATATCACTGCCAATAACCGGACTGTTTTCTATAAAGGCAAACGGGAGGCTGAAGCGCTGGAATTTGATGCTGTCATCCCCCGTATTGGCGCCAGCGTGACCCAGTATGGCACCGCTGTACTGCGTCAGTTTGAAGTGGGTGGCACGTATTCGATTAATGAATCCATTGCGATTACCCGTTCCAGAGACAAGCTTCGCGCTCACCAGCTGCTTGCCCGCAAGGGGATTGGCCAACCGGTCACCAGTTATGCGCACTCAGCCAACGCCACGTCAGACCTGATTCAGTCCGTCGGGGGCGCCCCGCTACTGGTTAAAGTCCTGAAAAGCACTCAGGGGAATGGCGTCGTGCTGGCGGAAACAAAAAAAGCCGCAGAAAGTCTGATTAATGCCTTCCGAGGCCTTGAGGCGGACTTCCTGGTGCAGGAGTTCATCAAGGAAGCCTCTGGTTCAGATATCCGCTGTTTTGTTGTTGGCGGGCGCGTGGTTGCCGCCATGGAGCGAAAAGCTGCTGCTGGCGAATACCGTTCAAACCTTCACCGGGGTGGCACCGCGGAAGTCATCAGGTTACGCCCTGATGAACGCAAACTGGCCACCAAAGCCGCCCAGGTCATGGGGCTGGATGTCGCTGGCGTGGATATTATCCGCTCCAACCATGGCCCGCTGGTGCTGGAGGTAAACTCTTCACCGGGCCTGGAAGGTATTGAACGAGCAACCGGCAAGGATATCGCCGGGGCGATTATTGATTATATTGCCAAGGATTCGTTGAAGGGGCCGAACAGGATGCGCGGCAAAGGCTAAGATACTAAAACGGAGCTACCTGCGTTGCCAGCTCTTCGTCAAAGACGTTCCTCAAACTGCTCATTTACTGATCGTAAACTGCGCGTTTTCGAAACGTCTTTTCCTCGATCTGCCGGCCTCGCTAACGCTCCTCTACCTCAGAAAACCCTGAATGAAAAGTTCAGTAGCAGATTTGGCGCGGCTTCTTTATCCCGCTTAGGCTGGATACAACATTGAGAGCCAACAAAAAAGGCTGTGTTCTTTGACCGCCAGTTAACGGGGTCAGAGAAAACAGCCTTTTGCGATACCTGTAAGTAACCGGGTATTACTGGGCTTGTACAGGTGCCGGAACTGGGATTTCCACCAGCTCTGGTGCCAGGGAACCGTTAGCTACGTTCTGGGCACGTGTCAGTGAAGAGCGGAATTCGCCGGGAGACAACTCAACCCATTGATCCTGAGTTTTGTCATATACCGCTGTCACACTCCGATCGGCTGTCTGGTAAGCCAACATGATGCGACCAATGCGAGTAACAGTCACTTCCTGCTCGACACCACCAACATCCATCATGGTTTCGTAAGTTTCCAGTGTGCGACCGTAAGCATTTTCAGCCTGGTACAATGCGATCAGCATGCTGATTTTCTGAGCGGCAGAGGCCTCAGGGTTATCAACCAGACCACGAATACGATCCAGCTCAGCGCGTCGATCGTCCAACTCGAAAGGCAGGTCGTCTTCAACAAACTGTTCGATATCAGACATCATGCGCTCAGCCAGGTCATGAAAAGGTGAGTTTTCATGATCGGTCAGCAAGGTGGCATGCTCAATAGAGGCTGCCATTTCCTGGATCAGCTGCTCTTGACGGGCGATGCGGTCACGCAGTTGCTGATTAGTCAGCATCAACGCTTCCAGCGATGTATTCGCCTGATTGAATTGTTCTTCCGTTGTTTGCGCGCTCAGGGGAGCACTAATGGCAGCAAAAGTGACGGCTGCTGCAGCGACCGCAGGCCCAATGAACCGGGTCCTGGAAACGTGTTGCAGGGACTTCATAATCTTATTCTTCCTCGGTATCGGTTTCCCATCTTAAAACAGATGGCAGGCTGAAAACAACCCATCGTAAGCATTCATCCATTCATCGAATGCATAAATTTATTCATTGTCAGGTTTTGGCGCATGATAGCTGCCAGAAACTCCAGCAATGCCCCAAAATCAGGCAGGCCCTGGATGATGGCAAGCCGCTATCAGGCCAGCGGTTGACGGTTGACCAGTCAACACCGGCTCCTTCTCCTGACAAATTGCGGTCGCCCTTGGGCATCGCGTATGGAAACGACAACCTGACGGCGGATCAATGGGAGACGGAACATCTCCTTTCAGCAATATCCGCTGACTCTTCTGGTGCGGATCAGGCACCGGGATCGCTGAAATCAACGACTGTGTGTAAGGGTGCTGAGGCTCCCGATACACTGCCTCGCCCGGACCACTTTCCACGATCCGGCCCAGGTACATAATCGCGATACGGTCAGAAATATGCTTCACCACAGCCAGGTCATGAGCGATAAACAAGTAAGCCAAGTCCAGCTCCTGTTGCAGCTCGACCAGCAGATTCAGGATCTGACTCTGAATCGACACATCCAGCGCCGATACCGGCTCATCACAGACAATCAGACTGGGCTTCAACGCAATCGCACGCGCAATTCCAATCCGTTGCCTCTGCCCACCGGAAAACTCAAACGGATACCGCGTCATGGATCTGGCGGGCAAGCCAACCAGATTCAATAGTTCAGCCACGCGTTTCTGGCGCTCCTGCCGGTTACCCAGTTTGTGAATAATCAACGGTTCTTCCAGTATCTCACCCACTGTGTGACGAGCGTTTAACGATTCCAGCGGATCCTGGAAAATCATCTGGATGTCCCGGCGCAGCGGCAGCAGATCCCGGTTTTTCATGCGACTGATATCTTGTCCACGAAACTTGATCTCACCGGCAGTGGGTTGGTAAAGGCGAGTGATACAGCGACCCAGTGTTGACTTACCACAGCCCGATTCGCCCACCAGGCCCAGTGTTTCACCCGGAGCCACTTGCAAACTGACACCATCGACCGCACGATTGAACTTGCTCGCACGAAGGAACAAACCCTCTCTGACCGGAAAATGCATCTTCAGATCATTCACTTCCAGTAACGGGTTCATGATGCACCTCCGAGTTGAGCGGGAGGCAGCTGCTGCCATCGCAAACAGGCAACCCCATGCTGGTCAGTCACCCGCTCCTCTTCTGGCAAGGTTGTCCGACACATGGCCTCTGCGTGAGGGCAACGGTTCTCAAAACGACAACCTGCCGGCAAATCACGCAACCCCGGCACCATACCTGGAATAATCGTTAACGTTGATTTGGCAGGTGTATCCAGGCGAGGAATGGATGCCAGCAGCCCCCGTGTATAGGGGTGGGTCGGGCAATCGAAAATATCATAAACGCTGCCACGCTCAGCGACTCTGCCGGCATACATCACCACGACCTTTTGGCAGGTCTCGGCAATGACACCCAGGTCATGGGTAATCAGCATCACCGCCATCCCCATATCCCGCTGCAATTCCTGGATCAATTCCAGGATCTGAGCCTGGATTGTCACATCCAGCGCAGTGGTGGGTTCATCTGCGATCAGCAAATCCGGCTCACATGCCAGGGCCATGGCAATCACCACACGCTGACGCATGCCACCGGATAGCTGGTGTGGATATTCACCCATGCGAATGTCAGGAGAAGGTATACCAACGCGGTCCAGAATGGCGACAGCTTTTTTCAAGGCATCCTGTTTGCTGATCTTCTTGTGCAACAAAATCACTTCTGACAACTGTCGACCAATCGTATGAACCGGGTTCAACGCGGTCATCGGCTCCTGAAAAACCATGCCAATCCGGGCGCCGCGAATCCGGCGCATGTCTTCGAGAGACAACGCGGCCAGATCCTGGCCACGAAAGCGGATAGTGCCCCCGACAATCTGCCCCATCGGCTGGGGCAGAAGTCGCATGATCGATTGAGCCGTGACACTTTTACCACAACCGGATTCACCTACGATACCGACAGTTTCACCGGCATTGATGGAAAAGCTGACTCCATCCAGTGCACGCACACGGCCTTCATCGGTGTCGAACTCTGTGACGAGATCGTTGACCTCAAGTATGACGTCCTGCATTAACTGCCCTTACTGCACACGCCACTGGTCATGTTCTCTGATTACCGGCTCGAAGGTCTCACCGTTTTCGCGAGCTTCCAGCGTGGCTTCTTTCATATCTGTATCAATCCAGTGAACATAAAGCTGTGTCGGAGAGTCAGACGTTTTGTGGTTGAAGAACTCGGGATAACGCACCCAGCGCCAATGCCCAACCCTGTAAAAATCCTGCACAAATCCAGGCACAAAAGACGCATGGTCATGATGCATCTGCAACATCTCATGTGACATCTGCATCATCGCGTCACGATCATTAGATTGAGTATATCGATCTATGATCTGGTCCATCTCATAGATGGCCACCATTTCCATGTTGTTAGTTTGCACCTTAACTTCGCGATCCGGATTAACACTACCATCTTCAAGGAAGGCATCGTCGTAAGCATTATCGGAGTGCATCGTGTCCCAGAACCGTGGGTACATTTCTACACCAACGCCTAACGCGACAAGAGCGATGTCATGTTGTTTCTCTTGGACTTTTTTCCATGCAGCAGTCTGATCAAGCACCTCAATGCGGAACTCTAAACCCGCCTTGAGTCCTTCTTCGCGTAGAATGGTCAGCACATCAGCCAACGTTTGATAGCCTGTGGTAATGGTAAAGGCCAGCCTTTGACCTTGCTCATTGACCAGAATCCCATCAGACCCTCTTTCGGTGAAACCAGCCATTGCAAAGTGCTCTAACGCCTGATCGATATCAAAAGGACGAGCTTCCAGTGTCGGGTGAGAAAACTCACCATAACCATCACTAGCTGTTTTCAAGCGGGCATAATCGCCTCGGAAGAATTGCTCAATCACCAGGTCAAAATTGGTGGCGTATTGAATACCCTGCCGAACATGCTGATTGTCCAATATTGGACGCGAAGTATTGATCCAGAGTCCGTAATTAGGCCGGGGTCGCTGGTTATAAAATACTTCTTTCTGGATATACCCTGAAGCCACATCAGGGTCATTATTGGGCAACTTTTCATACCAATGCTCAGCAAGATTCAATCCAAACTGGTCAATATCACCTCGTTTAAACGCTTCGAATGCATTGTTTGGGTCACGTATCACGTTGATAACAATACGGTCAGCGTTATAGCGGTTTCGGTAAAATTTCTTATCTTTTGCCCACCAGTCGTCCTGACGGGTGAGAGTGATCGAGCGCCCTTGAACAATATCTTGGTCACGTATGACATATGGCCCTGTTGTCGGCACAAACTCCCACTGGTACCGCTCGACGAAATCTGGCCCCAGGTCATTGTAGAAATGTTGCGGCTCGGGACGCAAATCAAGAATATGGTAAAAGAAATCCGGTTTGGCCGTATTCATCGTCACCGAGATCGTGTGATCATCATATTTGGTGATATTTTTGAAAGTCGTGGAATAATAGTTGTTGTACCAGGGAGCAACAATATAATCGGTACGGTAAAAGAAGAACGTGAACAGAAAGTCATCAGCCGTTACCGGTTCACCATCTGACCATCGAGCATCTGGATCCAGCTTTGCATAAACTGTCGCTGAATCTTGATCAATTGCCCATTCAGTGGCAATGCCCGGGAAGAACTCAAATTCACGATCGGGATGCATCACAGCCATTGGCAATGTGACATCATCAAGCAAGTATCTTCTAAATGCCCCATTTGAGTCAGGACCGACATAGCGGAGGGTACGCGGAAAATCCTGAACATAACCGTACTGTGTACCGCCTTTGGTAGCTTCAGGAGACCCAAGGTCTGGCAGTTCCATGCCGTTTTCCCAGTCCAGATTGGCAGGGATATCTTCTGGAGTCTTGAACTGGAATAAATCCGGATGCGCCGCATAATAGTCATTCACTTCCTGCGTGATATCTCCGGTACTGACTTCTTCCTCACTTCCACCACATGCAACCAGTAATCCGGCTGCCAGGACAATGGCAAAGGTATTGCGTATCTGCCTGAACATAATGAAACCCCTCTAATACCGATTATTTGTATACCGTAAATTTTTTGGGATCAAATGACTCCCGAATCGCTTCACCGATAAAGGTCACCAACGTCAGCACGATAACCAGCGTACTGAATGCCGCTGTGACTATCCAAGGCGCGGTCCGGAGATTACTGGTTCCCTGCTTCAACAACTCACCTAAACTGGGTGTGGGTGGTGGCAGACCAAACCCCAGGAAATCCAGCGCTGTTACTGCTGTAATGGCTGATATCACTGTAAAAGGCATAAACGTGACCAGCGTTGCCAGCACATTTGGCAGTATATGACGAAAGACAATCCTGGAATCTGACGCGCCAATCACGCGAGCTGATGCAACGTAATCTCGCACCTTCTGTTTATAGGTCTCAGTCCTCATGTAGTACGTCATCGTGGTCCATGAAAACAAGACCATGACTACCAGCAAAATCATGATGCGGGTACCCACAGCAAAAGTGGCTGGAACTACTGAGAATATAATGATGACCATGTAAAGGAAGGGAATATTGCTCCAGATTTCAATGACTCTCTGGAAAAGCAGGTCAAACATTCCTCCCAGATATCCCATGGCAGCGCCAATCGCAATACCGATACCATACACAGCCAATGTGAAAGCAATCGCAAAAAACATGGCTGTACGCGTACCGTAAAACAGCCTGGCAAGGATATCCCGGCTGGTAGTGTCTGTTCCCAGGTAGTGGCGATATTCCAAAGAAGGAGCCTCAGGTCGAAAGATACCCGTGGTGGAATGATTTTCGTTTGGGCTGTACGGGACCGGTGGCAACAGCACCCAGTTGCCGTTATCTTCCTCGGCAAAAGACGCTTTTAATTCCCGATAGTTAGTTTCGTAAGTATAGGACAGTCCAAAATCAGTCCCGGGGTGAAATTCACCGTACGTCGGGAAATACAGCTCACCTTCATAGCTGACAATCAACGCGCGGCTGTTAATCAGCAGCTCACCAATCAGAAAGAGGAAAAACAGAAAGCCCAGAATCAGCAAGCTGTAGTAACCGCGTTTGATCTCGCGGAAGCGATTCAGTTTTTTGATAGTTTCCGGGGTGAACCTGAACATCTAAGCCGCCTAGTTAAACCGAATGCGCGGATCGACCAGCGCGACAAGAATATCTGACAGAATATTACCAATCAGCAGTAACAGACTCGCCAGCAGGACAATGCCCATCACCACAGGGTAATCACGATCAAGAATCGCATTGAGCCCTAACAAACCAAACCCGTCGATATCAAAAATGGTTTCAATCAGGAATGAGCCTGTCACGAGCAAAGTAATATTCTGGCCAAAGGTTGTCGCAATCGGAATCATCGAGTTACGCAGAGCATGATTAGTCACCGCTTTACGGAAAGAAACGCCCTTGGCAATTGCTGTCCGAATATAGTCGGCTGCCAGGTTGTCCATCAAATGGTTTTTTAACAACAAGGTGACCAACGCAAAACTGCCCACCAGATAGCAAATCAGTGGCAAAATCGAGTGTTGTGCAAGATCAGCCACTTTACCCATGAAGTCTTTCTCAGCAAATTGCATGCTGACAAAGCCTCCCATGGGGAACCACTCCAATTGCACTGAAAAATACAGTAACAGTAGAGAACCGAGGGCGTAGCCAGGAATGGCATAACCAATGAATATCAGGATAGAAGTAACATTATCAACGACGGTCCGGTGCTTGATAGCCTTCAACACCCCTAACGGAATACACACCGCGTAAGTGATAAATAAGGTCACTAAACCATAATACAGAGAAATGGGAAAACGGGAGCTGATCACATCGGTAACGGGTTGATTGTACCGGTAAGAGGTGCCCAAATCCCCCTGTATGACCTTCCCCATCCAGTCAAAGTAACTGGCAAGCACTGGCTTATCAAACCCATAGTATTCGCGAAGTCTGTCTAACTGTGCCTGGGACAGTGCCATACCCTGCCCGGCCTGGCTGGCACCACCGCCTCCGCTGGTTACGCTCATTTGCTGAGCCTCCATGATCGCCCGCTCAAGCGGCCCACCGGGCACAAGACGGGTAATCACGAATACAATAATGGTCACACCGATCAGTGTCGGCGGAATCAGCAACAGGCGCCGCAGAAAATAGTCACGCATAGAAGGTCGACTTACTCCGGTTGATACAAATGACAGGCAACCAGGCGGTCTTTATCGACCAGTGGAATGAGTTGCGGTGTCACTTCCCGGCAAACAGGCATCACTTCGGGACATCGACCAGCAAAACGACAACCTGTTGGCACATTAACTGGAGATGGTATCTCACCTTGAATGGTGGTTGAAGCCCGTTTTTTCTCTAATTCCGGATCTGGCTCCGGATTTGAGGCCGTTAACACCTGAGTATACGGGTGTTTCGGAGAGAAGTAGACATCCCTTGCCGGACCTATTTCCACCAGGGCGCCCAGGTACATGACGGCCATCCGATCACTGATATA
>Ga0310345_10005473_pt1 | contig 11255 bp, 9 predicted proteins | sample HC15DNA20500_MG_FD_204667 | JGI IMG/M metagenome (GOLD analysis project Ga0310345, IMG submission 204667) | Marine microbial communities from station ALOHA, North Pacific Subtropical Gyre - HC15-DNA-20-500_MG | ecosystem: Environmental > Aquatic > Marine > Oceanic | place: Pacific Ocean: North...
CATTATCAATAATGGTTACCTTGGAATGGTGCGTCAGTGGCAGGAATTTTTCTATGATCGACGGTATGCCGCGACCCCACTGTTGAGTCCGGACTTTGCCAAGTTGGCTGAGTGCTTCGGTCTTAAGGGCAAGCGTGTCGACAAGCGCCAAGATGTCGTGCCCAGTGTTGAGCAGGCGCGAGCCGACGAGCAGACCGTGGTCATGGATTTCCGAGTGGAGCAGGAAGACACAGTTTACCCAATGGTGCCGGCAGGTGCGGATCTTCACAAAATGATTCGGCGGCCTAGTGCGTCGCCGATTGTAGAAACTGCTGACGACGAGTAGTGAGTGAGGCCATGCGTCATACCTTTTCAGTTTACGTTGAAGACAAGCCAGGAGTCTTGAACCGGATCGCCTCGCTGTTTAGGCGGCGGGCCTTCAACATTGAATCGTTGACGGTTGGACACACCGAAACGCCCGGTGTTTCCCGAATGACGATCTTGGTCAATAGTGACACCTACGGAGCTCGGCGGTTAGAAGCGAATCTTTATAAGTTGGTCAACGTACTTCGAGTGCACGATATAACCTCCGAACCGGCGGTCTTTCGTGAGTTGGTGATGGTTAAGGTAGCGACGAAAACGTCGGAAGCCCGGATCCACGTGCTGCAACTTGCCGACGTATTCCGAGCTCGCGTCGTTGACGTCGCGCCAGACTCGGTCATTATCGAGACTACGGGAACCGAAGAGAAGGTCGAAGGGTTGCTTGAGGTGTTACGGCCGCACGGCGTCCTTGAACTGGTCCGGACCGGACGGGTTGGGATGGTGCGGGGTCCGTGTAGCGTGGTCATCGAATCGTCCCAGCTGTCCCGTCCAGATCGTCAGGCTCCCTCTGAGGACGAAAACGTTTCCTATTCTGTATAGTACGGCTCGCGCTCGACGATGAGCGCCTGGTATAACAAGCGAGGATTGTCTTTATGGCGACGATTTACTACGACGATTCGGCCGACCTTTCCCAGATCCGAGAAAAAAAGGTGGCCATCTTTGGATACGGTTCACAGGGACACGCGCATGCGCTGAACCTCAAAGATAGTGGTGTCCAGGTTCAGGTTGTGTTACGTGAGGGCAGCCGGTCGAAGGCGAAGGCCGAAGAGGAGGGACTGGTAGTGGTGCCCGGTTCTGACGCGGCGGCTTGGGCTGATGTGGTCATGTTGTTGACGCCAGACACGACGCAGGCTGGTATTTACAGCGAACAGATTGCGCCACACCTGAGCGGCGGGAAGATGCTGATGTTTGCACACGGTTTCAATATTCGGTTTAAAACGATCACGCCGCCTGACAATGTCGACGTCACTTTGATCGCTCCGAAAGCCCCAGGTCACCGCGTGCGTGAGGTATTCCTCGAAGGTGGTGGCACACCGGCACTGATCGCAGTGGAGCAGGATGCCACGGGAAACGCCAAAGCTTTGGCTCTATCGTATGCGAAGGGGCTCGGTGTTACCCGTGCCGGCGTGATCGAGACAACTTTCGCCGAAGAAACCGAAACCGATCTCTTTGGTGAACAGACCGTGCTGTGCGGGGGCGTTAGCGCGCTTGTAAAAGCTGGCTTTGAGACATTAGTCGAGGCGGGTTATCAGCCTGAGATCGCTTATTTTGAGTGCATGCACGAACTCAAATTAATAGTAGATCTCTTCTACCGCGGCGGGCTCAATTACATGCGCTACTCAGTGAGTGACACGGCTGAGCATGGTGACTACACCGGAGGTCCTAAGGTCGTGACCGATGAGACCCGGAATGCGATGAAGCAGATTTTGAGTCAGATACAGGATGGTACGTACGCCAAAAACTGGATTGCTGAAGACAAGGCTGGTCGCCCATGGTTTATGGCCCAGAGGAAGAGTGAGCAGGCCCACCAGATTGAGCAGGTCGGCGGAGAGTTGCGCAAGATGATGCCATTCCTCGATGCTGTGACGTTGAAGGAAGACGTGTAAGCGGACTCTGTGCGTGAGAGGAGTAATGCTCGCGAGGGCTATCGCTACGCCGAGAACTGATACAAGTATTTCCTCTTTTTACTGAGGGTTTAGCCTATTTTGAGCTGTCCAACCCACTCAGCGATCTTGTCCTGGGTTTTCTCCCAGACGTGTTCCAGACTCGGCATGTCTCTCCTTCTTATTTTGAAGGCATGGTCTGCTCCTTCGACAACGTGAAGATGAGCACGCTGGCATGTCGTAAGAATGGGTTGGAGTTCGTCCGGTGTTCCGAAACTGTCGCGGGTTCCTTGGATAAACAGCATTGGTGCGGCGATTAATGGCAGGTGAGCCGACCGCAGTTGTTTTGGTTGTCTGGGTGGATGCAATGGATATCCGAGAAAGATTAGTCCCGCGACTCCCAGATCAAACTTATCAGCGGCAACCGCTTGCGATGCGATTCGTCCGCCCATCGATTTTCCTCCGACGACAAGCCGTCCTTTCGTTGTCATAACTCGCTCGCGAACAGCGGTCATGACTGCTCTGAAACAGGCTTCCAGTTTGGATGCGGGATCCGGTATTCGGCGTCGTTGCTCCATATAAACAAAATCGAATGTCACGACATCGACGCCGCGGTTTGCAAGGCCTCGCGCGAAGGACATCATGAATGGGCTTTGCTGTGAAGCACCTGCGCCGTGTCCCAGTGTCATAGTCACCTGCATCGCCGCGGTGGAGTTGGCTGAATAGTGACGCGCAGTAATTCTCGTGTCGCGTGCAACGAGAACTTTGAAACTGGTTTCCTGTATCACGGATTTTGTCAGGCTGAGGTAGCCAGGCCTTTAGATCGATCGTAGCTGAAGGGTATCCTAGTAAGAAGGTGCCCAACACGAACGGAGCGGTGACTGATGCCTCAGGTTAAGTTTGGTCAACTGCCGGAAGACGCCCGCGTTTGGATCTTCACGGCGGAACGGTTGTTGAGCCAGGGAGAGCAGAATCGACTATTAAAGGAAGTCGATGGCTTTATCGATGAGTGGCGCGCGCACGATGCACCACTTGCAGCTGGGCGTGAGCTTCGGTACGACAGATTTCTTTTTGTGGCTGTCGATCAACGGAAGCTTGACCCGTCAGGATGTTCGATTGATGCTTTGGTCCGTCAGATGAAGATTCTCGAGCTGGAAATTGGGATGGAGTTGGTGAACCATGCTCCGGTGGTCTTTCGCCAAGACGACGAGATCCGGCGGGTGCCGCGTGACAAGTTCGCCGAGCTGGTTGCCTCTGGGAAGGTCGGACTAGACACAACCGTATTTGACAATACGTTGACCAGGTTAGGTGATGTTCGCGCTGGGCGATGGGAGACTAGAGTTGCTAATTCCTGGCATGTCCGTGCGTTTTTCTAGAAGAACTCGAAGGATAGAATCAGAAGCAATGTGTGCCGGCGGTGCCATGGCGGCGAGATGCGTTGCACGGCGATTCGCGCTGATGGTTGTTCTTGGCGTCTTAGCCGCGTCCGTTGTGTCGACGACTAGTGTCGAGGCACATCCTATGGATGCGCGCAACGCTGCATTTGTCCAGAGTGTTGAGGGTGTGGCGTTTTGGCCGTTCTTGTATCTGGGCGCGAAGCATATGGTCACAGGGTACGACCATTTATTGTTCTTGGTAGGCGTGATTTTCTTTTTGTACAAGTTGAAGGACGTTGTGCTCTACGTCAGTCTATTTACCTTGGGGCACAGCATCACGCTATTACTCGGTGTGCTTGGCGGTTTAAGCGTCAACGCGTACGCCATCGACGCCATTATTGGTCTGTCCGTCGCGTACAAGGCATTTGAGAATATAGGCGGATTTGAGCGTGTCTTAGGGATTCGTCCAAATACGAAGGTCGCCGTCCTCATTTTTGGTCTCTTTCATGGTCTCGGGCTCGCCACCAAACTGCAAGAGTTCACGTTAAGTGAGAGTGGTCTTGTTGCCAACATCTTGAGTTTCAACGTTGGCGTGGAGGTTGGTCAGATTCTCGCCCTGTCTGCCGTGTTGATCGGATTCCTCTTCTGGCGCACACGCACGAGTTTTCTTCAACATGCTTTCATGACGAATGTAGCCTTGATGACCGGTGGGTTTATCCTTGCCGGGTTTCAGATGGTCGGATACGTTTTGTTTTCGTAGGAAACGAGGATGGACTAGATGGAGATGACTGGGGCATCTTCTGTGCGGCGAATCATGGTAGCCACCGCAGTTGCGATCCTGGTCGCGGCACTGCTGTTGGTGGCAATCATCCTGCCCGCGGAATATGGTATTGACCCTCTAGGTTCAGGTGCTACATTGGGATTGCTAGGCCTGGCGCAAGACCGTCCAGTGGCGCTGCATTCTGACGAATACCGGCTCGACTCGGCCGATCTCGTCGTGGGACCTTACGACTGGGTTGAATATACGTATCGGTTCGAAGAGGGTGGCAGCATGCTCTTCTCTTGGCGGGCGACTGGTCCGCTGAGCTATAACTTGCATAGTGCGCCGGATGGCGCGCCGCCCGGGTACGCCGATAGTTTCGATGCACAGGAGAGCGATCGATCGAGTGGTTCCTATGCGGCGCCGTACACTGGCGTACATGGATGGTATTGGGAAAACCAGACGGCAAACCCCGTAGAGATCGCGCTCTCTACAGCTGGGTTCTATAGTGATGCGCACGAAGCCAGAGACCGAGTAGATGGATATCATCCGCTCACCGACTTGCGCGGCAATAAGGTGTTAGGCAAGTAGAGTCGCTCTAGAGGAGATTGACGATGAAGAAAGCATCAGTCCTGGGAACCCGGTCTGCGATATGGGGTATGGTCGCTTCGGTGATGCTGGGAGCATTCTCAGTGTCTCTGGTGGACTTGGTCGCGGCTGAAGAACCGGCTCTCGTGTCGGCTGAATCCGTGGGTATGTCGTCGGAACGGTTGAAACGCATTCACACCTACTTTCAAGAGTACATCGATAGCAATCAAATTGCGGGTGCCGTCTCTCTTGTTGCACGTAAGGGGCAGGTCGTGCATCACGAGGCACAGGGATGGCGATACAAGGAAGATGCTCTTCCCATGACGAAGGACACCATCTTTGAGATCATGTCAATGACGAAGCCGATTGTTTCAACGGCTCTCATGATGCTGTTCGAGGAAGGTCGGTTTCTGCTTGATGATCCAATTTCGCGATGGTTGCCAGAATACAAACACCAGACGGTCCGTTTACCTGGCTATGCTCCGGCAGTCGCGTCGAGTCGGCCCGTGACCGTGCGTCATGTGCTGACCCATATGTCCGGTCTGACAACAAATCCAAATAATAGAGGTTTAACGCAAGCGGAACGTGAGCAGGTCACAAACGACGGGAAAGGGTTCGCAACGCTACGCGAACAGGTGAAGGCCGCGGCTATCATTCCTGGGTTTTTCCATCCAGGAGACCGGTGGCTGTACGGAGATTCCACGGACTATGTGGGGGTGTTGGTCGAAGAGATCTCTGGACAGACACTCGACGAGTTTCTTCGTGACCGTATCTTTCAGCCCCTCGGGATGACGGATACGCACTATTACGTCCCGCTGGATAAGATTGACCGCGTGGCGGCGGTATATCGCCCAACAGACGATGGGACAATCGAGTTGCGCAAGGCACCGATGTTCGTTGAGCCGACAAAATATTTCCGTGGGGTGGCTGGTCTTCGCTCAACTGCGTCGGATTACTACCGGTTCGCGCAAATGATTGCCAACGGTGGCGAACTAGATGGCGTACGTATTTTGGGACGGATGACTGTCAACAATATGATCACGAACCAGATTGGGGCACTGCCAGTCGATGTGCGCGGTGAGGGATACGGGTTCGGTCTTGGGTTTGGAATCCTGACAAATCCAGCGAAAGCCGTCGATGCGTTATCAGCCGGGAGCTATACCTGGGGAGGTGCGTATGGGACGTTGTATTGGGCTGACCCAGTAGAGGATTTGATCGGCATTCTGCTTATTCAAATTCGACCCTATACGCACTTTAACATTCGGCCGATGTTTTCAAATGTGGTGACACAGGCTGTCATCGATAGTTTGGCCGACCAGCGACCAAAGATCCTGGGACATCCTACGCCGCACTAGTGGTCGCAACCCTGATATTAGTTCCCGATGTCGATACCCCGCTCGCGCCAGAACTCGTTGGTAATTCGTTCTCCGTCGGCACTCCAAGTGGTACGTGACTTGAACATCCATCCGTTCGCTGTTCGGATGAACGTGTCGAGATTCTTCCCGGTACTGAAGACGGCGGGTGGTGTGACGCTGACATCGAGGATCATGAAATAATTTTCGGCGTTAGCGCCTTCCGGCGTCTCGGTGATGTGAAGATTGTTAATCCAGTGACGCCTCAGTGCCCCGTCCTGATGATCAATGTAGTGTCTGGCGAATCGGAGCAGTTCTTTCTTCCCCTTGAACCCGTTGAAATTTCCGTCGTCTGTCCAGACCCCAACCCATCCTTCAGCGTCACCATCGTCGATCGTCCCGTTGTAGCGAGCGTAAACATGTCGGATGTCGATGTAATCCTGTGTTGTCAGGTCCGATGTCTCCGCCGGTTTCTGGGCATAGATCCAGGTGAGTCCACCAAGACAGATCGTGAAAATACTAGTAAAAGTAAAGAGTGTGCTGTGTTTGAACATAGGAAAGATTCCTTTATTTAAAGAGCATTAAATTTTCGGGTAACGATGTATTGCCACTAGCGCGCATGTCACGCAAATGACGGCTACGAGCATTGATCGTTTGCGGCGGCCGGGTGTAGAAAAACATTGTGAATTGAACAACTCCAATAAATTGGATCCAATTATCCGTATTTTAGTAGAATTAACGATAGGAGGTTACGTTTCTTTCGGTTGTCTTACTGTTGCTGTTCCAGGTACTTATAGGAAAATAAGCTGTACATAATGATACGGCACGCTGGTTGCATATCAAATTGTGATCGGCTGTGTCGCTAAGGGTTTGGTTTAGTTTGACTACTGGGTAGATTATGCTACGAGCGAGGAAAGCAATGAAAAAAATAAGTGTGTCACGAGCGCGTAAGAACTCTCTTGCACGTGTCGTGGGTTTGCTGTGGCTCTCTTCTTTCCTGTTCCTGTTCCCGAGCCTGGCGAGTGCGCAGAGTTCTGGTATTGGTGGAACGGTCACCGACGCCACCGGTGGGGTGCTGCCTGGTGTAACCGTAGAGGCACGAAACCCTGCGACCATCGAAGAGGTTCGGACGTCCATTACCGATGGCTCTGGGCAATACGCGGTTGCCGGACTGGAGTCAGGGACGTATTCCATTACATACAGCTTGCCTGGTTTCGGCACGGTTATCCGTGAGGGAATCGAACTAAACCTTGGGTTTACCGCGACCGTAAACATTCAATTGTCCGTCGGCGACATCCAAGAGTCCGTCACGGTGTCTGGAGCGACTCCCGTTGTTGATATTCAGAACGTTGAACAGCGCCAGGTGATGGACCGAGAAGTTATCGATAGCATTCCGACTGGCAAATCGATTACCGGATACGGGCTTCTGGTGCCTGGGATGGTTGGGGCCGAGTCTTGGGGGACGCCGCTGGCCCAGGATTCTGGAGGGATGTCCGTACAGAGTCGGCAGCGAATGGCTATTCATGGCGGCAATCACGAAGACCAGCAGCTTGAGGTGAACGGGCTGGATGTTGGGGACGCCTTCAGTCAGGGTGCCAATTTGGGTTTCTTTCCAGACACCAACATGGAAGAGATGGAGTTCCAATACTCCGGAAATTCAGCTTCGACCGAGACCGGTGGTGTGCGGATCAATATGATTCCGAAGGAAGGGGCGAACACGTTTAGCGGAATGTTTTTCACCACCTTTACAGGGCCAGGCTTACAGGTGAACAACCTCGACACTGCACAAATCGATGCAGGGCTCAGAGATCCCAATATGGTCGATTCGGTCTGGTCTATTAACCCAAACATCGGGGGTCCGATTGTCCAGGACAAACTCTGGTTCTTCCTGGCCCACACGACGCAGCGTGCCAACATCTACCCAGCCGGTTCGTACTGGGCCGCAAATCCGCTAGGCGTGCCCTTCCAGGCTGATTACAACGACCAGGTATTGGACACGTCCACGGCACGGGAGCAATCGTTCAACATTACGTGGCAGGCTTCGTCGAAGGATAAGGTCAAGCTCTACTGGAGTAACAGTGCGACGGATCAGGATGTTTACCTGCAAGGAAGAACCCTGCAAACGTTCTTCGTTGCGCCAGAAGCATCGATCGATTCAGCGATCGACACCAATACCTATCAGGCAACATGGACGCGGCCTCAAACCAATCGGATCTTGTTTGAAGCTGGCGCGTCACACCATCCGATCGGCTGGACATTTTTCCCGACCGATCGGGCCGTGAACTCGTTGCCAGGGGCGATCCAAATTGGTCCCACGATGGCGCTTCGGAACATCGGCGGGTGGTTGTCTGGGGCGACGAGTCGGTGGAGTCCGAAAGAAGTCGATTCATATCAGGCTTCGATGTCGTACGTGACCGGTAGTCATAATTTCAAGTTCGGCGCGACGGCTCTGCGGCAGTGGACCGGCACGACCCAGGAAAGCGACAGCACTCCACCTTGGACGCGAACACTGATTTATGGGTCTTGGCCCATCCTCGTGGATTTCTTCGGGTCTTCGATGGAAGAGAACCAAGCGGCAACTTGGGGCCTGTATGCCCAAGACCAGTGGACGCTTGACCGTTTAACGTTGAACCTCGGAGTACGGTGGGACTACGTGAATGTTGGCTACCCGGATGGGGTTCGTCCAGCCAACAACTGGGTGCCGACCGAGTTCACCTTTCCAGGGCAGACGGTCCTGACCTGGAAGGATTTGCAACCGAGATTTGGTCTTGCTTATGACCTGTTGGGCACCGGTCGGACCGCCTTGAAGTTTTCTGCGAACCGGTATGGGAAACGGGAATCTACTGACTGGGGGCAGCGTGTCAATCCGGCAGTCGTCAATCGTTCGCAGCGACGGAGTTGGAACGATGGCATGACCGGCTGCGTCACCACAGGTTGTATCGTTGGCGACAGTATTCCACAGGGCGATCCGCTCAACCCGTTGCCCAATGGCGAACTATTAACGCCCAACACCAACCCCGCGTTCGGAACGCCGGAAATTGTTCGCTTCTACGATCCGGACTGGGCATTTGGCATGGGCAGCCGCGCGTCGAACTGGGAGTACACGGGAGGCATCCAACACGAGCTGATGTCTGGTGTGTCGCTGGATGTGGGTTATTTCCATCGTGAGTGGATCAATTTTGAGGTGGTTGACGATCGTGCACTTGGCTCTGATGCTTTCGACGAGTTTCAGGTCCAGGTTCCTACCGACTCGCGATTACCGAGCAGTGGTCAGATGATCACGCTGCTTGATCAGAATCCTGCGTCGATCGCAACGAAGAACGAACTCACCACGAGTGCGAATAACTTTGGGGGCCGGAGTGAGAGTTGGGATGGACTAGACGTCACGATCGATGCTCGACTCTCAGATGTCCTTCTTCAGGGTGGCTTGGCGACCGGTCGGCGTGCGACCGACCAGTGTGCGGTGAAAGCCGCCGTGCCTGAGGCTCCCTTGGCCGTTCGCCAGGGCGAGTTGATTCCTCTTGAGGCTTGTAGCAACAACGAAGCGTGGTTAACCCAAGTTAAACTGCTGGGGTCGTATACATTTCCGTACGATATTCAGTTTGCGGCGACTCTGCAAAACCAACCTGGGCCCGAACGGATGGCGAATGTGAACTTCTCAGCTGGGACCATCGCTGCGGCTCTCGGTCGCCCAGCAACTGGCGGGGCGCAGACGGTCAACGTCATTCTGCCAGGCACAGTGCATGGGGATCGGTTCACGCAGTTTGACGTCCGTTTCACGAAGATCTTGAGCCTTGGAAGCGGCGTTCGCTTACGTGCGATGTTTGACATCTTTAATGTGTTCAACGCAAACTCCACCGCCTTTGAGGAACCGGCATATGGCGGTTCGTGGCTGAATCCTCAAGTAATCATGCCCGGTCGACTGGGTAAGGTGGCGTTTCAACTGGATTTCTAGAGTTTTTTACTTCAGAATAAACGACACCTCCTCTGTTTGAGGGGGTGTCGTTTATTCTTTTTACGGATAGTTTGTGATTCTTGGTGATTTGTGGACGTATATTCATGAGGTCTTATTCAATGAAAAAGTACATTAAGCATTCTCATATTCCTTCGATGTTGGCGTTCGGTATTGTGGCTTTACTGCTGGCACCCAGTGTGACCAATGCCCAGCAAATCGGTGGCACGGTTACGGACACCACTGGAGGTGTTCTGCCAGGTGTGACCGTCGAAGCGCGGAGCCCCAGTTTGATCGAAGGAGTTCGCACAGGCGTCAGCGATGGAAACGGGAATTACTTGATCGTTGCGCTTGAGCCAGGAACCTACGCGGTCACCTACTCGCTGCCTGGGTTCGGCACCTTGATCCGCGATGAGCTCACGCTGAACACCGGGTTCACGGCCAATATCGATGTCGAGTTATCGGTCGGGGACATCGAAGAGTCTGTGACGGTGTCGGGAGCCACTCCTGTGGTCGATATCCAGAGCGTCGAGCAGCAAGCCGTGATGGACCGGCAGATTATCGACAGTATTCCAACCGGAAAATCGATTAGTACATACGGTCTGTTAATACCTGGGATGAGTGGCGCCCAGGCGTACGGCACGGCCCTCCAGCAGGACGCCGGCGGGCTGTCCGTCCAGACCATGCAGCGGCTGATGATTCACGGTGGCAGCGAGGACGACCAGATGGTCAACATCAACGGGATGGATGTTGCCCAGGGCCATACGCAGGGTGGCGACTTGGGCTACTTCCCGGCGGAAAACTACGAAGAGATGGCCTTCAGCTACGCGGGGAATTCGGCCGAGGTCGAGTCCGGCGGCGTCTCTGTCGACATGATTCCGAAGGAAGGGGCGAACACGTTTAGTGGCGGCCTGTTTACCACGTTCAGCTTCCCAGGTCTGCTGGCCAATAACCTCTCCCAAGAGCAGATCGACAGAGGGCTGCTGTCAACTACGGCGCTTGAGAGAAATTGGACGATCACGCCCACGGGTGGGGGCCCGATTGTCCAGGACAAACTCTGGTTTTTTCTGACTCATACTTCGCGGCGCGCCGACATGACCGCCCCCGGTCTCTTTTATTCGGTGGACCCAGGCGCCTTTGTCTACGAGCCGGATCTGACACGGCCGGGCATCGACGAGGCGATCGCGCGTGAGCAATCGTTCAATATCACCTGGCAGGCTACATCGTCCGACAAGCTCAAGGTTTACTGGACGAACAGTTCCA
>Ga0310345_10005474_pt1 | contig 11253 bp, 11 predicted proteins | sample HC15DNA20500_MG_FD_204667 | JGI IMG/M metagenome (GOLD analysis project Ga0310345, IMG submission 204667) | Marine microbial communities from station ALOHA, North Pacific Subtropical Gyre - HC15-DNA-20-500_MG | ecosystem: Environmental > Aquatic > Marine > Oceanic | place: Pacific Ocean: North...
CGCGCGAAGGCAAGCGATTTCCCATTAACCCGGGCGGCCGGCGCGCGGGCGGCGATCATGGGCGCGCGGGGGCTTGCTTCGCCGGCGAACCAATTGACAGCATGTGCTTTTTACCGTTTCTGGCAGGAACGCTGCCGCACGGAGATCGCCGATGGCGCTGGCTGCCGCCGCACCGGGCATGATTGGTTTTCTTAGCGGGGACGATCCCGGCCGCGCGGCGATCCGCGATTGCGATTGGGCGTCCACCCCGCTCGGCGCCGTGACGGCGTGGCCGATGGCGCTGCAGACGCTCGCACAGCTCATGCTGGACGCGGGCGAGCCGGTGTGCATCGTCTGGGGCTCGGCGCGGACATTGCTCTACAACACGGCCTATGGCGCGCTGCTTGGGCGCAAACACCCGGCGCTCGGCCAGGATTATCTGGCGGTGTGGGCGGAAGCGCGCGACACGCTCGCGCCGCTCGCCGAACGCGCTTATGCGGGCGAGACGGTTCGCCGCGATCATGTCGCGCTGCTTACCGATCGCGACGGCGCGCCCGCGCGGAGCGACTGGTCTTATGAACATCGCCCGATCCGGCTGGAAGACGGCCGGGTCGGCGGGTTCCTCTGCCGTTGCCGCGACATCACCGAGCAAGTGGCGCGCGAACGCCGCGAGGCGGTGCTGCGCGATCTCGAGGACCGGCTGCGGGGGGTGGATTCGCCCGAGCTGATCCTCGATGCGGTCTGCGCGGCCTTCGGCACCGCGCTCGACGCGACGCTCGCCACGTTCAACGAGATTCTCGCGCCCCAAAGCGGCGAGACCCCCGAATTGCTGGAGGTGACGGGCGAGTGGCATCGCGGCGCGGGCCGATCGTTGCGCGGCCGGCACCGGCTCGCCGATTGGGGAACGGCGCGGATCGCTGACATCCTCTCCGGAGAGCCCGAAATCGTCGAGGATTCGACGCGCGATCCGCGCACCGTGGGGAAGGCGGCGGCGTCGTTCGCCGCGCTTGGCTGCCGCGCCTCGCTGTGTGTGCCGCTGGTGCGCGATGGCCAAGTGCGCGCGATCCTGGCGGTCGCGACCGCCGAGCCGCGCGGCTGGTCGGCGGCGGACATCGCGCTCGGCGCGGCCATCGTCGCGCGGGCCTGGCAGACGATCGAGCGGGCACAGGCCGAGGCGCGGGCGCGGGAGGCGCTGGCAACCAGCGCGCGATCGGCGGCCGCGCTGAACGCGCTGGTGGAAAACGCGCCGATCGGCTTCGCCTTTTTCGATCGCGCGCATCGCTACACCCAGATCAACAGCGTGCTCGCGCGGATCAACGGCTATAGCGTGGCCGAACATATCGGCCAGCGGATCGAGGACCTGCTGCCGGTGAACGCGCCTTTCGTGACGCCGCTGATCGACCGCGTGTTCGAAAGCGGCGCGCCCCTGCCCGAGGTGGAGATCGACGGGGAGACGGCGGCGAGTCCCGGCGAGGATCGCAGCTGGCTGGTCGGCTTCTTTCCGGTGTTCGACGCCGCCGGCGCGGTGGCGCAGGTGGGCGCGACCGTGGTCGACATCACCGAACGCAAGCGCGCCGAGGCCCGGGTGCGCGCGAGCGAGGCGCGCTTCCGCGGCGTGTTCGAATCGGGCGCGGTGGGCTTTTCCATCTTCGATGCGCGCACCGGCGAAACGCTGATCGCCAATGATCGCCTGCTCGCGATGACCGGGCACAGCCAGGCGGACTTCGCCGCCGGCCGGTGGGACTGGCGCGAATTTACCCCGCCCGAATATCTCCCTCTCGATCACGCCGCGATCGAGCAGGCGCGCGAACGCGGTTGCTGGGCGCCTTATGAGAAATTCTACGTCCACCGCGATGGGCGGCGGGTGCCGGTCCGCCTGTCGTCGGCGCCGCTGCCCAACGAGCCGGGGCGTGTCGTGGTGGCGGTCGATGATCTGTCGGCGATGCGCGCCGCCGAGGCGCGGTTGCGGGAGAATGCCGAGCGGCTGGAACTGGCGACCGAGCATGGCGAGATCGGCTTCTGGGACGTCGATGAGGTGAACCAGCTGCTCCACTGGCCGCCGCGGGTGAAGGCGATGTTCGGCATCTCGGCCGAGCGCTCCGTCTCGATGGCGGATTTCTACGCCGGGCTGCATCCCGAGGATCGCGCCGCGACGACCGCCGCCTATGCCGCCGCCGCCGATCCCGCGCGGCGGGCGCTCTACGATGTCGAATATCGCACCATCGGCCTGGAAGACGGCGTGCTTCGCTGGGTCGCCGCCAAGGGACGCGGCGTGTTCGACGAGGACGGGCGCTGCCTGCGGGTGACGGGCACCGCCATCGACATCACCGCGCGCAAGACCGCCGAGGAGCGGCTGCGCGAGCTGAACGAAACGCTCGAACGCCGCGTCGCCGAGCGCACCGCCGAACTCGCCGCGAGCGAGCGCCGCTTTCGGGCGATCTTCGACACCACCTTTCAGCTGACGGGCATGGGGACGCTGGACGGGCGGATCGAGGTGGTGAACCAGGCCGCGCTCGATGCGGTGCGGGCCGAGCAGCACGAGGTGGTGGGCCTCACCATGTGGGAATCACCCTGGTGGCGGCGCTCGCCGGAGGAGCAGCGCAAGCTGCGCGAGGCGCTGCCGAGAGTCGCGGCGGGCGGCTTCGTCCGCTACGAAGCCGCGCTGGTGCTGCCCGGAGACATGCTGCGCCTGTTCGATTTCTCGTTGAAGCCGATTCTCGATGATGCGGGCGCGCCGATCGGGATCGTCGCCGAAGGGCGCGACATCACCGATCAGCGCCGCGCCGAGGATGCGCTGCGCCAGGCGCAGAAGATGGAGGCGGTCGGCCAGCTGACCGGCGGGATCGCGCATGATTTCAACAATCTGCTCCAGGGGGTGGCGGGCAGCCTGGATCTGATCCGTCGCCGCCCCGATGACCGTGAGCGCGTCGCGCGCTGGGCCGATGCCGGCTTCCGCGCGGCGGAACGGGGGGCGAAGCTCACCGGGCAGCTGCTCGCCTTCAGCCGCGCGCAGAAGCTGGAACTGCGTCCGGTGGCGCTCAACCGGCTGATCCTGGGCTTTCGCGACATGATCGAGCGGAGCATGGGCGGGCAGGTACGCGTCGCGATCGAACTGGAAGGCGACGAGCTTTGCGTGCTGGGCGACGAAGTGCAGATCGAGATGGCGGTGCTCAACCTGGCGGTGAACGCACGCGACGCGATGCCTGGCGGCGGCACGCTGACGATCAGCATCCGCGCCTGCCACCTCTCCCGCGATCCCGATCTCGCGGACGGCGATTATGTCGTGCTGGCGGTGGGCGACACGGGCGACGGGATGCCGCCCGAGGTGATCGCGCGCGCCTTCGATCCCTTCTTCACCACCAAGGGGGTGGGCAAGGGGACCGGGCTGGGCCTGAGCCAGGTTTACGGCATGGCGCGCCAGGCGGGCGGCGTCGCGCGGATCGAGAGCCGGATCGGCGGCGGCACGACCGTGCGGATGTTCCTTCGCCGCACCGATGCGCGGCCCGTGGAGGAGGTAGCCGCCGCCGCCACGGCGGCGATGCCCGCCGAAGCCGCGCCGATCCTGATCGTGGACGACGATGACGATGTTCGGCGCTTTCTGATCGAATCGCTCGATGCGCTGGGCTATCGCCCGATCGAGGCGGCCGACGGCCCGGCGGGCCTCGCGGCGCTCGCCGGGGCCGCGCCCGCGCTGGTGATCATCGATTTCGCGATGCCGGGCATGAACGGGGCGGAGGTGGCGCAGCGCGTGCGCGAGCGGCATCCTTCGTTGCCGATCCTGTTCGCCTCGGGCTTCGCCGAAAGCGCGGCGCTGGAACAGGTCGCCGGGGTGCCGGTGTTGCGCAAGCCTTTCGGCCTTGACGAGTTGCAGGCGGCGATCAGCCAGGCGCTGCACGCGGCGCCCGAAACGCGTTAAGAGCCTGTTTGTAAATGCGCTGATCGCGCATTTCGCGGCACCGGCCCGCTCCCCCACCCGGCCACCCAGATGATACTGCCGTTGGGTGGCCGGGTGGGGGAGCGGGCCGGTGCCGCCTCAAGCAGGAGAGCCGCATGACGCTGACCATCTATGGCATCAAGAATTGCGACACGATGAAAAAGGCGCGCGCCTGGCTCGATGCCGCCGGCAAGCCCTATCGCTTCCACGATTATCGCACCGAGGGGATCGATCCCGCGCGGCTCGCGGGTTGGGCGGCGCGGGTCGGCTGGGAGAAACTGCTCAACAAGGCCGGCACCAGCTTCCGCGCGCTGCCCGAAGGCGATAAACAGGGACTGGACGAGGCCAAGGCGCTGGCGCTGATGGCCGCCAACCCCACGCTCATCAAGCGCCCGGTGCTGGAGGCGGAGGAAGCGCTGCTTGTCGGCTTCAAGCCCGAACTTTACGAAAGCGCGCTTGGCTGAAGCCGCGCCCACGCCCATATCAAGGGTGCAACCAAAGGAGCTGCCCTGATGGTCACCGCGCGCTGGAACGGCAAAGTCATCGCCCAATCGGACAAGACGATCGTGGTCGAGGGGAATCACTATTTCCCGCCCGACGCGGTCGACGCGGCGCTGCTGGAAGACAGCAAGACCCACACCACCTGCCCATGGAAAGGCGTGGCGAGCTATAAGACCTTGGTGGTGGACGGCCAGCGCAACGCCGACGCCGCCTGGTATTATCCCGAACCCAAATCGGCGGCGGCCGAGATCAAGGATCATTTCGCCTTCTGGCGCGGGGTGGAAGTGGCGTGAGGCTTGCCTCGGTCCAGATCGGGCGGATCGTGCCGCTGGGGCCGGATGGCGTGCCGAGCGGTATCGTCAAGCACCCGGTCGATGGGCCGGTCGCGGTCGGGCCGCTGGGACTGGAGGGCGATGAGCAGGCCGATCTTTCGGTCCATGGCGGGCCGGACAAGGCGGTGTACGGCTATGCCGCGAGCCATTACGCGCGTTGGGCGGGCGAGCATCCCCATCTCGCCGAGCGGCTGGAGCCGGGCGCGTTCGGCGAGAATCTGACGATCGAGGGGCTGGAAGAGGCCGATCTCTGCGTCGGTGATGTGCATCTGATCGGCACCGCGCGGCTGCAGGTGTGCCAGCCGCGCCAGCCCTGCTTCAAGTTCGCGTTGCGGCTGGGCGATCCGCGCGCGCCCAAGGCGATGGTGCGATCGGGGCGATCGGGCTGGTATTACCGGGTGCTGACGCCCGGTACGCTCCAAGCCGGCGACACGATCGAGCGGATCGAGCGGCCTCACCCCGATCTCGCCTTTCCCCGCATGGTCGAAATCGTCAATTTCGGCACGGCGACACCGGAGGAACTCGGCGCGATCGGCGCGGCGGCGGGGGTTGCCGGTTGGCTGCGTGCGCAGGCGCGGGCGGCGTTGCGCGGTTAAGCCGCTTGCCAAGCCGCCCGGCGAGGGTGCACCTTATCCTCCGATCGGCCGCTGGGGGAGATGGCGAGCATGCCGCGCTGGTATTTCTGGGCTGGCATAGCCCTGTTCATCTGGAGCTTGGCGGGGATCGCCGCCTTCGTCGCGCATCTTTCGGTGGACGCGGCGACGCTCGCGAAGATGCCGGCGGACGATGCCGCCGGGTTCCGCGCGCTGCCGGGCTGGTTCGTCTACGCCTTCGCGCTGGCGACGATCCCGGCGGTGCTGGGGGCGGTCGCGCTGCTCGCGCGGCGGGGCTGGGCGGTGCCGCTCTACGCGCTCGCGCTGATCGGCGCGCTTATCCAGTTCGGCTATGTGCTGGGGCTTACCGATCTGCTCGCGCGCAAGGGCGCGAGCGCGGGGGTGTTGCCGGCGGTGATCGTCGCGCTGGCGATCTTCTCGCTGTGGCTCGCGCGCCGGGGCGTGGCACGCGGTTGGCTGCGCTGAGCCGCCGGCTGGCGCGGTCGTTCGGCGCGGGGTAAAGCGCGGCGATGTCCACGACCTATACGCTCGATACCGCGACCAGCCGCGCCAATCCCACCCCCGCGCCGATGAAGCGGCTGACGGTGCCGGCGATCCGCGCGCGCAAAGGCGCCGAGCCGCTGGTGATGCTCACCGCTTACACCGTGCGCGTCGCCCAGCTGCTCGATCCGCATTGCGATCTGCTGCTGGTGGGGGACAGTCTGGGGCAGGTGATCTACGGCCTGCCGTCCACGATTCCGGTGTCGCTGGAAATGATGGCGGCGCATGGCGCGGCGGCGGTGCGGGGCAGCTATCACGCGGTCGTCGTGATCGACATGCCGTTCGGTTCTTACGAGAAATCGCCCGAGCAGGCGTTCGAAAGCGCCGCCTGGCTGCTCAAGCAGACCGGCGCGGCGGCGGTGAAGCTGGAAGGCGGCGTGGCGATGGCGCCCACGGTCAAATTCCTGGTCGAGCGCGGCATCCCGGTGATGGGCCATGTCGGCCTCACCCCGCAGGCGGTGAACCTGCTCGGCGGCTATGGCGCGCGCGGGCGCAGCACCGCGGAGGCCGAGAAGATCACCGCCGACGCGGTGGCGATCGCCGAGGCGGGCGCCTTCGGAATCGTGATCGAAGGCGTGGTGGAGCCGATCGCGGTGGCGATCACGCAAGCCGTCGCCTGCCCCACGATTGGGATCGGTGCATCTTCCGCATGCGACGGGCAAGTGCTGGTGATCGACGATATGCTCGGCATGTTCGATCGCACCGCGCGCTTCGTGAAGCGCTATGATTCGCTCGCCGAGCGGATCAGCGCCGCCGCTGCCGCTTATGCGGGCGAGGTGCGGACGCGCGCCTTTCCCGGGCCCGAACAGGTCTACGCACCCAAGGACTAGCCCCGCGCCCGCGCTGCCGCTAAGGCATGTGCCTTCCCGTCCTATCAGGAGCCGTTCGTGGCCATCACGCCGCCGACCAACGAAGCTTTCCTACGCGAAGTCGATGAAGAACTCCGCCGCGATCAGGCCTTGCAGCTGTGGCGGCGCTATGGGCGGCTCGCGATCGGCGCGGTGGTGGCGGGGCTCGCGCTGTTCGCCGCGTATCTCGGTTGGCAGGAATGGCGCCGGACGCAGATCGGCGCGCAGGCGGAGAAGTTTAACGCCCTGTACGACAAGCTGCGAGTGAGCGGTGGCGCGGGCGCCGAAGCGGATCTCACCGATCTCGTCAAGAACGGCACCCCCGGCTACCGCGCCAACGCGCTTTTCCTGCAGGCCGGCCTCGCGCTTCAGAAGAACGACCTGAAGAAAGCGGCGGCGCTGTTCGGCCAGGTCGCGACCGACACGTCGCTGCCCGAGGCGCTGCGCAACTTGGCCCTGATCCGCCAGACGAGCGCGGAATATGACAGCATCAAGCCCGAACTCGTCATCGCCCGGCTGAAGCCGCTCGCCGAGAAGGGCAGTCCCTATCTGGGCAGCGCCGGCGAACTGGTCGCCGCCGCTTATCTCCGCCTCGGCAAGCAGCGCGAGGCGGGCCAGCTGTTCGCCGCGATCGCCGAGGACAAGGACGTGCCGCCCTCGCTGCGCCAGCGCACGGTGCAGATGGCTGGCGCGCTCGGCGTGGACGCGATCGATCAGAGCGAAACCCCTAAGAACGCCGCAAACCAAGGCAAGGCCCAATGAAGCACTCCCGTACCGCCGCCGGCCTGATCGCGCTGGCTCTGCTCGCCGGCTGCGGCACGACCCGCGTGAAGAAGCGCACCCCGACCTTGGGCGAGCGGATTCCGATCCTGGTCTCCGAAAACGGCGCCGAGGTGGACAAGAGCCTGGCCGGCGTCGAGGTGCTGCTCCCGCCCGCCCAGGCGAATGAGAGCTGGACCCAGCCCGGCGGCGACGCAGGCAAGTCGCTCGGCCATCTGGCGCTCGGCACTGATCTGAAGCGGGTGTGGAGCGCGCATATCCGTGGCGGCAATGCGCGGGTGCGGCTCGGCGCGCCGCCGGTGGTCGCCGAAGGCAAGCTGTTCGCGGTGGATGTCGATGGGCGAGTCACCGCCTTCGCCGCCGATACCGGGCGCAAGCTGTGGTCGAGCGGGCTCGCGGCGGACAAGAAGAACCGCCAGGCGCGCTTCGGCGGCGGCGTCAGCTATGACGACGGCAAGGTGTTCGCGACCGACGGCCTGGGCGATCTGGTCGCGTTCAACGCCGGCGACGGCAGCGTGCTGTGGCGTGCGCGCCCGGGTGGCCCGCTGCGCGGCGCGCCGACCGTCGCCAGCGGCGCGGTCTATGTCCTCACCCAGGACAATCAGCTGTTCAGCGTGAGCCAGGCGACCGGCGAGACGCAGTGGACGCAGCTCGGCACGCTGGAAACGCAGGGCGTGTTCGGCGTCGGCGCGCCGGCGGTGGGGCGCGGCACGATCGTGGCGGGCTTCTCCTCGGGCGAGCTCAACGCCTATCGCTATGAAAATGGCCGGACGCTGTGGCAGGATCAGCTGTCGCGCACCAGCATCACCACATCGGTCTCCAGCATCGCCGATATCGACGCGAGCCCGGTGATCGAGGGGGACCGGGTCTATGCGATGGGCGCGGGCGGCCGCACCGTCGCGCTGCAGCTCACCACCGGGCAGCGGTTGTGGGAGCAGAATATCTCGGGGCTTTCCACGCCCTGGCTCGCCGGCGAATGGCTGTTCGTGATGAGTGACGATGGGCGGATGATCTGCCTGTCGCGCGCCACCGGCAAGATCCGTTGGATCACCACCCTGGGCGCGTTCAAGAACGTAAAGAAGAACAAGGGCGCGGCGGTCTATTGGTCTGGCCCGGTGCTCGCCGGCGGACGGCTGATCGTGCTTGGCTCGCTCGGCCAGATCGTTTCGGTCGACGCGGCGACGGGCAAGATCGGCACCCGGATCAAGAACGGCACGCCGTTCACCTTCGGTCCGGTGGTGGCGAACAACACGCTTTACGCGCTCGATGCCAAGGGCAAGCTGACCGCCTATCGCTGATTTGCGCGGGGGACGCGCGGCGCGTAAGGGGCGCCGATGGCAAAGCTTCCCACGGTCGCGATCATCGGCCGGCCCAATGTCGGCAAATCGACGCTGTTCAACCGGTTGGTCGGCAAGCGGCTGGCGCTGGTCGACGATCGCCCGGGCGTGACGCGTGACCGGCGCGAGGGCGAGGCGCATCTGCTCGGCCTCGATTTCCGCGTGATCGACACCGCCGGCTATGAGGATGAGGACCCGCAGACGCTCCCGGGGCGGATGCGCCAGCAGACCGAAGCGGCGGTGCGCCAAGCCGATGTCGCGCTGTTCCTGATCGATGCGCGTGCCGGGATCGTGCCGCTGGACGAGGAGATCGCCCGCTGGCTGCGCGGATCGACCACCCCGGTGGTGCTCGTCGCCAACAAAGCGGAAGGGCGCGCGGGGGAGGCGGGGGTGCTCGAATCGCTCGCGCTCGGCTTTGGCGATCCGGTGCAGCTGTCGGCCGAGCATGGCGAGGGGCTTGCCGATCTGTTCGAGGCGTTGCTGCCGCATCTGGAACGCGACGAAGCCGACGCGCCCGAGCCCAACGAGGAAGACCCGGCGGCGCCGCTCAAGCTCGCGGTCGTCGGGCGGCCCAACGCCGGCAAATCGACGCTGATCAACCGCATGCTCGGCGAGGATCGGCTGATCACCGGGCCGGAAGCCGGGATCACCCGCGATTCGATCGCGATCGACTGGCAGTGGCAGGGCCGCGAAGTGCGGCTTATCGATACCGCCGGGATGCGCAAGCGCGCCCAGGTGCAGGACAAGCTGGAGAAACTCGCCGTCGCCGATGCGCTGCACGCGGTCGATTTCGCCGAAGTGGTCGTGCTGCTGCTCGATGCGACGCGCGGGCTGGAGGTGCAGGATCTGAAGATCGCCGATCGCGTGCTGCAGGAAGGCCGCGCGCTGATGATCGCGCTCAACAAATGGGATGTGGCGGAGAATGCCTCGGCGCTGTTCAACGGCGTGCGCGCGGCGCTCGACGAGGGGCTGGCGCAGGTGCGTGGCGTGCCGCTGCTCACGGTCTCGGCGGTGACGGGCAGGGGGATCGACGCGCTGCTGGAAGCGGCCTTCGTGACGCGCGAGGCTTGGTCGCGCCGGGTGCCGACCGGCGAGCTCAACCGTTGGTTCGAACGCGCGGTGGAGGCCAATCCGCCGCCCGCGCCGGGGGGCAAGCGGATCAAGCTGCGCTACCTCACCCAGGCCAAGACCCGCCCGCCGGGCTTCGTGCTGTTCGGCACGCGGGTCGATCAACTGCCCGAAAGCTATCAGCGCTATCTGATCAACGGCATCCGCCGCGAACTCGGCTTCGGCGCGGTGCCGGTGCGGCTGACCTTGCGCGCGCCCAAAAACCCCTTCGCGTGACGCTGCGGCTCGATCTGCGCGGGATGCGCTGCCCCTGGCCGGCGCTCCGCTTGGCGCGGGCGCTGCGCGAGGGCGCGACGGCGGTGGAAATCCTGGCGGATGATCCCGCCGCCGAGCGTGAATTAGCGGCCGTCGCCGAAGCAGCGGGCGCCGATATTCTTGCCACTGAGCAAGTATTTCGCATCACCCGCGCGGCCCCCGTCAATCCATCATTTACCCCTTCCCGGTAAACCCGAGGGGTGGCGATCCAGGGGCCGGACTCGCCACGGGCAGAGACGGGGAGTGACTGGTGACGGCAACCGACGCCACCTTGATCGATTGGCATGTCTTCCAACAGGCACGCGCCGAGCTGGGCGGCGCCTTCGTGCGCATCCTTGGCTATTTCGAGGAAGACGGGGTCAAATCGGTGGACGCGATCGAGCTGGCGATGCGCGAGAAGAACGCGCCCGCGCTCGTCCGCCCCGCCCATACGCTGAAGGGCGAAGCGCGCCAGTTCGGCGCCGAGCCGCTGGCGCTCGCGGCCGAGACGATCGAGATGATCGCGCGCAAATGCGTCGAGACGCATGACACGCCCGACGAGGCGCTGGAGCATGTGGTCGGCCTGCGCGAGCTGTATCTGCGCTCGATCGAGCTGCTGAAGCGCGAGGCGAGCCCGCTCGTCACCCGCCGCCCCGGCACGGGCGGCTTCGGCCGCCGCGGCGGCGCGCCGGTGTTCGGCCGGGCTTAGGTTTTTTTGGCAGAGCGCCGTTTTGGGGGGGCGCGCCGCTTCGACCCACCCCCGACCCCTCCCTTGCAGGGAGGGGAGAGGCCGCATCGCACAAAGCCCCTCCCTGAAAGGGAGGGGTTGGGGTGGGTGGAGCATCCGGGCGCCGTCGCCGCCGCACTATCGGACCGCTCAACCCCCAACACGCGTGCCGTCCCGCCCGGCTGCCATGGACCGCGCCGCTTCGACCCACCCCCGGCCCCTCCCGGGCAGGGAGGGGAGAGGCAACATCGCACAGGTCCCTCCCGGGAAGGCAGTGGAGATGACACCGCGCAAGCCCC
>Ga0310345_10005476_pt1 | contig 11251 bp, 6 predicted proteins | sample HC15DNA20500_MG_FD_204667 | JGI IMG/M metagenome (GOLD analysis project Ga0310345, IMG submission 204667) | Marine microbial communities from station ALOHA, North Pacific Subtropical Gyre - HC15-DNA-20-500_MG | ecosystem: Environmental > Aquatic > Marine > Oceanic | place: Pacific Ocean: North...
GCATGATCGAGACGAAGGCGCTCACGCCGTTCGTGTCGTAGCGGACGGGCGCGAGGTCGGCGTAGGTCTCCTCGCGCGAGAGCTGGACGTTGACGGCGGCCTGCCCCGTGTCGCGGCTCTCGGCAAGCAGCCGCGGCAGGTCGCGGTAGGCGTCCGGCCCGACGACGAGGTCGACCAGCCGCTCCTGCTCCAGGAGTTTGGAGCGGAGCCGCTCGGCCATGCACCCGAGCACGCCGATCTGGAGGTCGGGCCGGCTCTTCTCCTTCCGCGCGCGGATGTGCGTGAGCCGCCCGCGCACGCGGTCCTCGGCCTTCTCGCGGATCGCGCACGTGTTGATGAGGACCACGTCGGCGTCCTCCTCGCGCTCCGCCAGCGCGTACCCCTCGCCGCCCAGGATCGAGGCGACGAGCTCGGAGTCGGCCACGTTCATCTGGCAGCCGTACGTCTCGATAAAGACGCTCCGGCCGTTCGTGCCAGCGCGCGCGGCGACGACGCGCGGCTGGTCGGCGCCGCGCGCGTCGGGGGCGGACGAGACGGGGGCGGGGGCGTCCGCCTCGGGGTCGAGGACGTCGAGGTCGGCGATGGGCTGCATCTCCTGGGCGTTTTCCGGGCGGGGAAGCTACGGCCGGCGGGCCCCGGCCCCGGGCTAGGCTTCGGTGGAGATGTCTCCCAAACGGACCGCCGCCCCGCAGGCCTTACGGGGCCAGACGGGGCGGCGGGGAATCGAGCGTGCGGAGAAGGCCCTAGGAGGAGATGGGCTGGCTCTGGGGTGAAGGGCGGGGCGAGCCGATGGGCTCCGGCGCTCGACGCTCAGGTCTCGGGACTAAAAGAGGGCGACGCCCAGGAGGGCGGCGGAGAGGGCCCCGAGCCGATAGATGATGGCGTGGGGGGTCGAGACGAGACGGGCGGGAATGGAGAGAGCAGTCACGGTGCCAGGGGGCGTTGTGTGCCGAAACCCACTGCAGGGGCCGTGCCATCACCACCTCTTCTGACAGACCGCCCGCCTCCTTGAGAGTCTGTCTGACATTCACCCGTGGCACACATAGGGGACCTCCCGATGCGGACTGTCGAGTCGTCTTATCCCATGGGGGATTCACCGATGACGATCCGTCGCGCCGACGTCCCGCGACCGCACGACGTACTTGCCGACGAGGTCGAACTCCAAGTTGACGCGCGTGCCCTCCTGCCAGCGGCCGGCCGTCGTCTTGGCCCACGTGTGGGGAATGATGGCGAGGGCGAACGTGCCCGCAGGCTCGTCGAGGCGGGCGACCGTCAGCGAGATCCCGTCGACGCAGATGCTCCCGCGCGGAATCAGATACGAGGCCTCGGCCTCCGGGTACCGGATCCGGACGAGGTGGGAGTCCGCCAGCGCCTCGACCTCGTCGACGGTCCCCGTCGTGTCGACGTGGCCCTGCACGAGGTGGCCGTCGAGCCGGGCGCCCATCACGAGGGCCCGCTCGAGGTTGACGCCGTCCCCCGGCCCGCGGTCGCCGAGGGCCGTCTTCGACAACGTCTCCTCGACGGCGACGGCCTCGAACGCCTCGCCGTCCTGCGCCACGACCGTCAGGCACACGCCGTCGACGGCGACGCTCTCGTCGACGCGGAGTGCGTCGGCGAACGAGCAGGCGACGCGGAGGCGGCGGCCGCCCTCCAGCGGGGTCACGTCGGCGAGCGTGCCGACCTCTTCGATGATGCCGGTAAACATGGTCGAGGCGAGAGGGGATCGGAAGGGCCGTACCCCGGACGCGCGGGCCGGGTCCCTTCTCCCCGGCCCGCAGGTCGCCCCCCGCATGGGCTCGACCTACTCGAGGTGGTCGTAGTCGAGTTCGTGGTCGTCGGCGAGCGCCTGCTGCACGCTCGGCGTCGGGTCCGAGGCCGCGGCCGTGCCGAGCGCCATCCGGCCGTCGTCGCCCCGGTACACGCGGACGTTCTTGCGCCAGCCCGAGGCCGTGTCGGGGTCGTCGGTCCGATAGTGGGCCCCGCGACTCTCGGCCCGCTCAAGCGCGCTCCGGAGGACGGCCTCGCACGTCGTCAGCATGAACCCGAGGTGGACCGCCCGCTCGAACCGCTGGCTCGTCCGCTCGGCGCGGACGTCGAGGTCGGCAGCGTCGCGGCGGAGGGCCTCGAGCTTCGCTAGCCCCTCGATCAGCCCGGCCTCGTCCCGGACGATGCCGGCGTGGTCCCCCATGCTCCGGCGGAGCCGCTCGACGAGGGCCTCCGGGGTGTGCGTACCCTCGGCCGCCGCCAGCGTGTCGAGCCGGGCGATCGCGGCATCGACCCGCTCGGACGGGAGCGCGGTGGCCTCGAGGAGCGCGCCGGCAAGGTGGGCCCCGACGATCTGGCCGAACACGACCGTCTCGGCGAGTGAGGTGCCCCCGAGCCGGTTGGCCCCGTGGACGCCGGCCACGCTCTCGCCGGCCGAGAACAGCCCGGGCACGGCCGTCTCGCACGTCTCGAAGTCCAGGATTTCGACGCCGCCCATCGCGTAGAGCGCCGTCGGCGCGACCTCCATCGGCTCCCCGGTGATGTCGACGCCGACGGCCGCGAACTCCTCGGCCATCCGCGGCAGCCGGTCGCGGACGTAGTCGGCGTCGCGGTGCGAAATGTCGAGCCAGACGCCGCCGTTCGGCGTGCCCCGGCCGGCTTGGATCTCGGCGTAGCTGGTCCGGGCCACGACGTCACGGGTGTCGAGTTCCATCTGCTTAGGCGAGTGCCGCTCCACGAACCGCTCGCCCTCGGCGTTGACCAGCCGGCCGCCCTCGCCGCGGACCGCCTCCGTCACGAGGTGGCCCCGCTCCTCCTCCGGCCACAGCTTGCCGGTCGGGTGGAACTGGACGAACTCCATGTCGCGAAGCACGGCGCCGGCCTCGTACGCCAGCGCCTGCGCGTCGCCCGTGTTTTCATCGGACCGCGAGTTCGACCGGACGTAGACCGACGTGTGCCCGCCGGCCGCGAGCACGACGGCCCGGGCGTGAAAGACGAGGGGGCCACCCGTGTCCATGTCGTACCCGACCGCGCCGACGGCCCGCCCCTCTCGCTCACGAGCGATCTCGGTGGCGAACGTGTTCTGGCGGCACGGGACGCCGAGCCGCTTTGCCTGGGCCACGAGCGCGCCGAGGATCGCCCGGCCGGTCACGTCGCCCTTGAAGCACGTCTGGCGGAACGACTGGGCCCCGAAGTAGCGCTGGTTGATCTGGCCGTCGTGGGTCTTTGGGAAGTCGGCGCCCCACCGGTCGAGCTCGATGGCCGCGCGGAAGCCAGCGGCTCCGACGCCGATGACGGGGAGGTCGGTGGTGAGGGGGTCGGGGCGCATGGGAGCGGAGGGTGCGTTTCAGTGTTTTCTGAAGCATTGGGCACCGTCACGGAATGCCCCCTCTCGCCGGCTCCCCACCGTCTTTAACAAACTGCCGAGGGCTTCACTCCCGACGCCGGTCCCGAATCGAGCGCGCCGCTCGGCGTCGGCCGTGGCGGCTGGAGGTCCCGGCCGTCTCCAACACAGCGGGGTCATGAGTCGACGACAGCGCGCGAAAACGAACGGCCGCGCGATCAGACGGCCGGCCGGAGGCAACCTCGGAGCAGGACGTCGTCCCCGACGGTGTCCCACGCGGACTCCACGAACTCGAGGGCGTCCGTCATCTTGTGGATCCGGAGGTCGGCGACGGCGGGCGTCCCCTCCCCCACCACCTTCGGCGCGACGAACCAGAGGACGCGGTCGACGAGGTCCTGGCCCAGCAGCGCCGTTGCCAGCCCGGGGCCGGCCTCGACGAGCAGCGACTGGACCTTGCGGACGCCGTCGGGCAGCCCCTCTCCCGCCCCGAGTCGGTCGAGGAGGGCGCCGAGGTCGAGATGGCCAGCGAGCGTGGGGACCTCGAGGACCGCCCCGCCCGCCTCGGCGAGCGCGTCGGCGTAGTGGGGCCGCGTGCCCTCGGCGACGACGGCGAGCGTGGGCGCGGCACCATCGCCGAACAACTGGAGGTCGGGCGAGAGCGTGCCCGCCCGGTCGAGGACGACGCGGAGCGGCTGGGTCTGCCCGGCGCGGAGCGGCGCGTCGCGGACGGTCAGCGCGGGGTCGTCGGCGCAGGCGGTGCCGGCGCCGACGAGGACGGCGTCCATCTCGGCCCGCCAGCGATGGACGAGCGCGCGGGCGTCGGGGCCCGTGACCCAGTGGCTGTCGCCAGTCCGGGTTGCGACGCGGCCGTCGAGCGTGGCCGCCGTCTTGAGCGTGACGAGCGGCCGGCCGGTCCGCACGTGCGTCCGGAACGCCTCGTTGAGCCGCCGCGCCTCGTGCCCCCGCACGCCGACCGTCACGTCGACGCCGTTCTCGCGGAGCCGCTGGATCCCGCGCCCGGCGACCTCCGAAAACGGGTCCACCTGCGCCACGACGACGCGCGGGATGTGCTTGTCGAGGACGAGGTCGGCGCAGGGCGGCGTCTTGCCGTGGTGGCTGCACGGCTCGAGCGTCACCACGAGCGTGGCCTCCCGGAGCCGAGGCCCGACCCCGTGCCGCTCGGCGGCGCGGACGGCCCAGACCTCGGCGTGCGGCCCGCCGTAGCGCCCGTGCCACCCCTCGCCCCACGTCTCGCCGTCCGGCCCCAGCAGCACGGCGCCCACGAGGGGGTTCGGGCTGACAGCGCCGGCCCCGCGCGTGGCCAGCACGAGCGCTCGGTCCATCGCGGCGGCGAGTTGGAGGGTCGAGGGCTGGGGACTTGGGGAGCGCATGGTCGAACGGTTCCGTTGAGGACCGTCGGCCCCTCTGCCCGTTCCCCGTTTCTCGTTCCCCGTCTCCATCAGACCTCCTCCGCCCAGTCCGGCAGGCTGTCCAGCGCCCACTGCTCAAAGTAGAACGTGTGCTCGCCACGCGCGCGGCGGTACGGGGCGAACAGCCGGCGGGCCTCCGCCGCCGGGTGGTGTTGGAACGCATCGACGAGCGGGTCGCGGAGCGGGGCCGGCGCGAAGAGGCTCCAGTCGTGGCCGTGGAAGGCCGGCTCGGGGAAGAGCGCGGCAGCGCCGGCGTCGAGGACGGCGCGGAGCGCCGGGAGCCGGTCGCGGCGGGCGGCCCCGACCGCGGCCGCCTCGGCGAGCGCGTCGAGGGGGGCCGGGCCGACGGCGAGCGCAGCGTCCGCGCGGCGAAGTGCGGCGGGGACCTCGGCGGCGATCAGCCCGCGACCGTCGCCATCCGCATCGACCGCCGACCAGTCGCGGTCGCCGGCCCACGTGAGCAGTGGCAGGATCCAGGCCTCGGCGTCGGTGAGCGCCGTCAGGCCGACGCGGCGGGACGGGCCGAGGTGCGTGCCGGCCAGGTAGGCCCGCGCGTAGGGCGCGTCGAGGCCAGCGAGGAACGCCTCGAGCGACGGCGCGGCCTCGACCGACCGGCGCCGCGCGTCCGGCTCCTCGTCCGGAACGAGCGCTTCCAGCCCGATGGGCTCTTCGGTGAAGACCTTGACCACGTCCACCCCCGCAGAATCGTCCCCCGCGCTCCCGCGTTCCCCCGCCGTCTCCGCACGTGCCGATGAAAGCCGTCACCTCCGCCCTGACCTGGGCCGCGATCACCCTCCTCATCCTGCTCCTCCTGCCGACGATGCTCCTCGTCCGGCTGTTCGACCGGACGCCCGCCCGCGTCTACACCGGCCGGACGTTCCGGATCGTCGGGAGTTGGGTTACGAAGCTCAACCCGGCCTGGCACGTTACTGTCGAGCCGGTCGACGCGGAGGCCATTCGTCATCCCTACGTCGTCGTCAGCAACCACCAGTCGCAGGCCGACATCCCGGCCCTTTCGCTCTTGCCCTGGGAGATGAAGTGGGTCGCGAAGAAGGAACTGTTCGACCTCCCCGTGATGGGCTGGCTGATGCGGATGGCCGGCGACATCCCAGTCGACCGGAAGGACCCGAAGAGCCGGTCGACGGTCCTCGGCCGGGCCACGCGAGTGCTCAGACACGGCACCTCGGTGATGTTCTTCCCCGAGGGCACGCGCTCGCGCGACGGCCGCGTCAAGACGTTCCGCGACGGCGCGTTCCGGCTGGCGATCCAGGCTGGCGTGCCCGTCCTCCCGGTCGCCATCGACGGGACGATGAACGCCCTCCCGAAGCACGGGTGGCAGTTCTCGCGCGCCGACGTCCGCATCGCCGTCCTTGCCCCGGTGCCCACCGATGGCCTGACGCAGGCGGACGTTGCCGACCTACGGGACCGCGTCCGCCGGCAGGTCGTGGAGCAGGTTGCGGTGTGGCGCGGGGTCCCCGCCGACTCGGCCGACGCGCTGGCCTCTGGCCCCTCTTCAGGGCTCACCGAGGCGGGCGAAGACGGGGCGAAGAGCGGCCCCTCCCGCGCCCGGGTTCCGGGGCCGGCTTGATCTGTCCGGCCTGGATTCCCTACCTTCAATGTCTGTCGCCACTGCGGCGGCCGATTGCCCGATAGCTCAATTGGCAGAGCGCCAGTTTCTGGATCTGGAGGTTCAAGGTTCGATTCCTTGTCGGGCAGCCCCCTCACGATGACGCCCCCGACGGACGACTCCGTCGGGGGCGTTTTCTAATGTCACTTTCGAAGGCCCCCGCTGGCGGCGCGCGCTGCCAGCGGGGAGCCGGACGGGTCAGCGAACGACGGCGGCCTGCCGGGTCACGACCTGCCCGCCCGACTCGAGCCGGACGAGGTACACCCCCGCCGCGAGACCGGCCGACTCGAGCACGGCCTCGTGACGGCCCGCCTCGACCGGCCCGTCGACGAGCACGGCCACCTCGCGGCCCCGGACGTCGACGACCGACACCCGGGCCCGGCCCGAGGCCGGGACGGCGAACGCCACGCGCGCCGTCGAGGACGACGGGTTCGGGGCGACCGCCGTCAGCTCGACCGCCTCGATGGCCTCGGCGTCGGAGAGCACGGCGCCGACCCGGAGGACGAGCCGGTCCGTCGCCCGCGAGGCGTCGGCGAGCTCGCCGGCCCCGTCGAGCTCGGCCTCCGTCCACGCCGCCCGCGGGGCGACGTCGAACGTGTACGAGGAGCGCGTCCGGACGTCGACCTCCGTGCCAGTGGCGAGGTCGACGAGCACGACCGGGAGCCCGGCCGGGAGCGCCGAGGCGTCCCACCGGAGCGTCAGCGAGCGCTCGGCGCCCCGGGCGTCGAGGGCGACCGGGACCTCCCCGGGCGCGAACGGCCGGGCGTCGACGGCGAGGAGCCGGCCGCCGACCCGGGCCCCGGCCGTGAGCGCGGCCCCGGCCAGCGGGGCCGTCGCCGGCGCGTCGGCCTCGTCGAGCGCGGCCCGGGCCCCGTCGGCGAACGCGACGGCGAACGAGGCCGCGAGCGGGCCCCCGTCGGCCGACCGGCCCGAGACCGTGAACGGGAGCCGGGCGATCCCGTGCTCGCGGTCGACGGCGGCGAGGGCCGCGGCGGCCCCGCGGGCCGACGGCCCGGCCGACGGGGCGGCCGGGTACGGGATCGTCAGCGTCCGGGGGTCCCCGCTCACCGTCGGGCCCTTGGCCCGGACCCGGAACGCCTCCCACGGCTGGACCGGGCCCGTCGGGGCGACCCACGCCGCGGCGAGCTCGTCGTAGACCTCGACGCCGAACCCCGGGGCCACGTTGTCCCCGCCCGGCCACCCGAACACGCCGGTCACGTCGAGCGGCTCGCCGAACGGGTTGGCGAGGTAGTTGAACCGGGACCCGCCCGTCTGGAGCGCGACCGTGACGTCGGCCGTGTTGGCCGGGAGCGCGGTCGAGAGCGTGAACGGGAGCTCGACCGACCGGGACACGTCGGGGTTGCCGACGTTCCGGTCGTACATCCGCCACCGGAACGCCCGGCCCGGCTCGAGGGCCTCGCCGGTCCCGGCCGAGACGACCCACTCGGCGCCGACGGCGTCGTAGGCCGTCCAGAGGTTCGGCGGGTCGGCGGCCGGGTAGTACCCCGGCACGCCGCGGACGAGGTTCTGGGCCGCGAGGTCGTCGACGGTCACCCCGACGGCCGGGGCCCCGAGGTACCGCATCCCCCGGGAGCCCTCGACGACGATCGAGATCGTACCGTCGTCCTCGCCGACGGTCAGGGTGACCGGGACGGTGACGGACGGCGTCGTCGGGTCGTTCGACGTGATCACGAGCGACGCCGTGTACGTCCCTTCCTCCAACTCGGAGGCGTCGAGGTCGACGTCGAAGCCGCCGCTCGCGCCCGGCGCGACCGAGCCGCTCGTCGGTGAGGCCGTGATCCAGACCGTCGGGACGGTAAACCGGACCGCCTTGTTCGAGGCGACGTACGTCTCGTTGGCCGCGACCTCGAGGCCGATCGAGGCGTCGGCGTTCTCGAGGCCGACGGAGTTGCTGTTGAGCGTCCCCGTCATCGTCCCGTACTGGAACTCGATCGCCCCGTCGGCCGAGAGGAGGATCTGGAACGTCAGCGACGAGCCGGCCGAACCGTACTCCGGGACGCCGTCCCACTGGACGACGAACCGGCCGTCGCTGAGCGTCCCCGTGTAGACGGCCCCGCCCGAGCTCTGGTCGAGGTCGTCCCAGAACGGGGCGATCACGTCGTCGATGTCCGTCGGGCTGCTGGCACCGGGGAAGCCCGCTGGGTTCGTGTACGAGTTGCCGACCGTCGAGGAGAAGGTGGCGAACCCGTTCGAGTAGACCCGGATGGACGACTTGTCGACGCCGTAGAACGGGAACGTGAAGGGCAGCGCGACGTCGGCGTAGCCCTCGTCGCCGCCGGGGAACGTGCCGGTCGGGGTGAACGAGACGGCCGTGCCCGTGCCCGAGATGTCCTGGAAGTCGACGGCCGGGCCGCCCGGCTCGTCCGAGTCCGACCAGACGTAGCCGTAGGCGTCGGGGCCGCCCGCCGTGAACGCGCCGTCTCCGGTCCCGTCGGCGGCGTCCGAGCCCTTCGGGAGGTCGCGGGCGGGAGCGAACGCACCCGGGAGGAGCGAAAAGTCGGTCACGACGCTGAGGGCCCACGCGAGGTCCTGCGCACCGGCCGAGGCCGTGTTCGAGATCGTCACGGCCTCGGTCGTCATGCCGCCCGGCGCCAGCGTCTCGTCGATCGCGGACGGGCTGACGGCGATGGCCGGCGGGTCGAGGCCTGAGATCGTGAACGGCTCCGGGTTCACGTTGAAGAAGATGTTCCCCACCGCGCGGACGAGGACGCGCGCCTCGGTGGTCTCGACGGAGGGGAAACTCACGACCTCCGACCCATCGTTGGCCGTGCCCGAGGCGAGGGGGGTGAACGTGTCGCCGCCGTCGGTCGAGATCAGGATGTCGACCGTCGGGGTGTTGACGGCGCCGCCGTCGGTGCCGGCCACGTTCCACGTCACGGTGTTCGGGCCGGGGCTGTAGGTGAGGCCCGGCGTCGACGCGAACGTGACGGTGAAGGCCCCCCCCGAGGCGTCCGTGTTGATCGTGATCGTGGCGTCGTCGATGGCGCCGGCGCCGGGCGCGTTGTCGCGCGCCGTGAGGCGGAACGTGAGCGACCGGGTCGTAGTCGGGAGGTCCTCCCCGACGACCGTCGGGAGGCCGGCGACGTAGCGGTCGAACTGTGGGAAGGTCCGCACGGGCTCCGTGGTCGGGTTGAAGGAGCGGAAGAACGGGGCGGTCCCGTTGCCGGGCGGGCCGGCCGGGCCGAGGTCGAACTCCTCCCACGTGTAGGTCAGCGAGCCCGGCGTGTCGTCGGTAGCGCTGCCCGTGAGCGTGAAGGGCGTGCCGGCCGGGATCGTGTAGCCGCCCGTCGCCGAGACGGTCGGGATGGTGTTCCCCGTCGGCGTCGCCGTGCCACAGGTCGCGCCGCCGCCCGACGTGATAAACGCCGTCATCTCGTCGAGCGAGATCACGTGGAAGTACGGGTCGCTGTTGTTTTGGAGGTTCGGCGGGCAGATGCCGGCGTAGCCCATGATGGTCGAGGCCGAGCCGGGCTCGTAGGCCGCCGAGCTGACCCGGTTGCAGGAGTTGTTCTGCGTGTGGTTCGCACCGAACTGGTGCCCCATCTCGTGCGCCACGTAGTCGATGTCGAACGCGTCGCCGACAGGGGACGAACCGCCCGTCACGCCGCCGGCCTTGATCGTGACGTCACACACGGAGCCGAGGTAGGCCACCCCCCCGCCGCCGGTCGAGAACACGTGGCCGATGTCGTAGTTGGCCGTGCCGATGACGGCGTCGAGCGTCGCCTGGTTCTGCGAGAGCATCGCGCTCCCGTTGCTGTTCGAGTACGGGTCGGTGGCCCCGTTGGTAAACACGACGGCGTCGTTGTTCGCCACGAGCGAGAACGTCACGGCGATGTCGCGCTCGTAGACACCGGCCACGCGGTTCATCGACGTCACGATGGCGGCCATGCCGTCAGCAACGGTCCCGCCGTGGAACTGGGTGTACTCGCCGGTGGCCGCGACGGCCAGCCGGTACGTTCGGAGAAAGTCGCCGTTGGTGGCGTTGGCCGCGGGCGCCACGTCGGCATGGCGCCCATGCTCCACAACGTCGTCGAGGCGGCCTCGAAGACGCGGGTCGACGACGAGGTCCTGGGCGCGGTACACCATGTAGATGCTGCTCCCGTCGCGGAGGTACGGATCGACGTAGACGGCCCCCTCGGTGGTGAACAGCATACCGGCGAAGCCCTTCTGGGTCAGGCTCAGCCGGCCGTGGACACTGCCCGGGCCCTGCGCGAGGTACGTCCGGATCTCGGGGTAACGGGCCTGGAGGGCCGGCGCCATGATCGAGGACTCTGCCACGCGGACCTCGATGAATCCACCCTCCGGGAGGGGGATCGGGATCGCGATGCCACGCTGAACGTCGGCGGGGGCCGCTGCGACAGGGCTCGATGCGAGCCGGTCGGCCATCGCATCCCGGTCGAGGTGGACCGTTCGGAAGGACTGCGGGAGGGTCGGGGCGTCCGAGGGGCCGAGCGACGATGGCGAAACGTCGGACCAGAGGGTCTGGGCCCGGCCCGGCCCGGCCGCCAGCACAGCGGCACCGACCAAGAGGAGAGAAAACAGGCGCATCGGGTGTGGGGATGGGTGATGGCCTCCACGATAACTCCAAAGTCGAAAACACCGCCTAGTCGATGGGCTTCATTCTCTCCGACGCCCCACACGACCTCCGCCCCGCCGGCGACCTGCGTCACCAGCGGGGCGGAGAAGGACAGTCCCGGGGGCGGTGCCCCCGGACTCGGGGTCGGCGCTACCGGACGACGGCGGCCTGTCGGGTCACGACCTGCCCGCCCGACTCGAGCCGGACGAGGTACACCCCCGCCGCGAGACCGGCCGACTCGAGCACGGCCTCGTGACGGCCCGCCTCGA
>Ga0310345_10005477_pt1 | contig 11251 bp, 9 predicted proteins | sample HC15DNA20500_MG_FD_204667 | JGI IMG/M metagenome (GOLD analysis project Ga0310345, IMG submission 204667) | Marine microbial communities from station ALOHA, North Pacific Subtropical Gyre - HC15-DNA-20-500_MG | ecosystem: Environmental > Aquatic > Marine > Oceanic | place: Pacific Ocean: North...
GCCGAGTCCAGGCTCGAGCTCCAGGCCACGAGCCAAATCGAAGGAGAGGTGCGCGCGCGCCGGATGCAGCTCGAGGAGGGTGCGATACTGAACGGTCCGGTCCAGATGGGGGAGAATTTCCGCGAGACTACCCCTCGCGAGGTCGCGCCTCCCGATGCCGCGTCGCGCGAGGCCGCCGTGCCAGACGCTGGTCCCGGGCCACCCTCTGAAACCATGCAGCGCCTCTAATCTGTGGATAACAGGTCCGCGGGCGACCCTTTTCCACCACCGTGGAAAACGGCTGCTAACACCGCTATCTCGGGGGCTTTCGGCATCTCTTCGGTGACACTTCTCCCCACTCAGGTCACCATGCTGGGCCCACTCCATGAGGTTTCCCGCCTCCGCCGGGTGAGCCCGCAAGCCGGGTCGTGAAGCTCGCCTCGCTGCTCGAGTACCTGGACGGCTATCTCCGGATTGCACGACACCCGGACTATCCGACAGCGGTGAACGGGCTCCAGGTCGAGGGGCCCGCCGAGGTGCGGCGCGTGTGCGCGGCGGTCGACGCCTCCGAGCCCGCGATCGAGGGGGCAGTCGCGCGGGGCGCCGAACTCCTGATCGTGCATCACGGGATCTTCTGGGAGGGCCTCCGTCCCCTCATCGGGCGGCGGCACCGGAAGCTCGCCAAGCTGGTGTGCGGGGAGCTGGGCCTCTTCAGCATTCACCTCCCGCTCGACTCCCATCCGGAGATCGGCAACTGCATCCTGCTCGCGCGCGCGCTCGGGATCGAGCCGCTCGGGCGCTTTGGCAGCTATCAGGGCACCGAGATCGGATGGTGGGGGGCCGTCGAGCTGGGGCGGGCGGAGCTCGCGGGCCGGGTGGAGGGAGTTCTCGGCCGACCCGTGCAGGTGATTAGCGGAGGGCCCGACCGCGTCGAGCGGGTCGGCGTCCTGACCGGGTCGGGCGCGCTCGTGGAGGAGGCTGCCCGGCTGGGCCTCGACACGGTGGTGACCGGCGAGGGTGCGCATCATGCCGCGATCGATGCCCGCGAGCTGGGGGTGAACCTGATCTACGGCGGCCACTACGCGACCGAGGTCTTCGGCGTGCGCGCGCTCGCCGCGCATCTAGGGGAGCGCTTCGGTCTCATCCACGAATTCATCGACCTTCCCACCGGGACCTAGCATGCACGCGCGTTGCCCCTCCTCCGACCCCCCGCGAGATTCTCTGTGATGAACTCGGTCAGCTGCCCCCGTTGTGGCGCCGCCGCATCAGGGCATTTCTGCTCCAGCTGTGGTTCCTCACTCGCCGCGCTCACTTGCCCCTCGTGTGCGGCGACGCTCTCGCCCGGAGCGCGCTTCTGCCCCCGCTGCGGGACCTCCCTCACCGGGGACCTCGCAGGCGGATCACGCCCGGCGCTGGGTGCGGTGGCCCCGCGGCGCGCGCGCGGGGAGCCGTCGGTAGCGTGGTGGATCACCGGGGCCAGCCTGGTCGCCCTGATCCTGGTGATCGCGTGGCCGATCCTCCGGCCAGAGGGCGGCCCGCTGGGGCCGAGCACCGCGGGCACGCCGATGGCGGGGAGCCCCCCGGACCTCAGCTCGATGACCCCAATCGAGGCGGCGGACCGGCTCTTCGAGCGGGTGATGTCGGCGGTCGACGCAGGCGATGAGGCGACTGTGCAGCGTTTCCTACCGATGGCGCTGCAGGCCTACGAGATCGCGCGGCCGCTCAACGCGGACGGGCTCTATCACCTGGCCACCCTCGAGCGCGCCGCCGCGGGCTTCCGGGGAGCGCTCGAGACCGCGCAGGAGGGGCTCCAGGCCGCGCCTGACCACCTGCTGCTGCTCGCGGCCGCTGGGGAGGCGGCGGAGGGGCTGGGGGACATGGGCACGGCGCGCGCGTACTGGCAGCGCTTCGTGGACGTCTACGAGACCGAGCGGGCGCGCCAGCTCGAGGAATACCAGGCGCACGAGTTCACCCTGCAGGAATCCCTCACGCACGCGCGCGAGGTGCTGGGTGGCTGAGTTGGGACACACCACGTGCGGGTCTTCCTGACGGGCGCCACCGGCTGCATCGGGCCGCGGTGGATGCGCGCCGCGCCGGCCGCGCCGAGGAGGCGGAGCAGGTCGAGCGCCCGGCGCCGGCCGAGCGTCCGGGACACCCGGCCTCCCCCGACTGAGGGGGAACCCCGGCTCACCCGCGGGCTAGAACTTCTTCCCCACCGAGCTACGAAGGCGAGTTACGAAGGAAGGTGAGTGAACCGTGATCGACGCATCGGGCGGCTACGCCCCGGGTGGCAAGGACACGGGCACGGTCAAGCCCAAGGGAACCGCGCGGATCCGCGCCCACGAGGGCATGGAGGTGATCCCCCTGCGCGCGCGCAAGCCCGGGTGGCTCCGGGTGCGCTCGCCGGGCGGCCCGAACTACCTGCGCCTGCAAGCGCTCATGCGCGGCGGCTCCCTCCACACCGTGTGCGAGGAAGCGTCCTGCCCGAACATCGGCGAGTGCTGGGAAGCGGGAACCGCCACGTTCATGATCCTGGGCGACGTGTGCACGAGGGCGTGCAAGTATTGCGGCGTTGCGCACGGCATGCCGAGCGGGCTCGACCGGGACGAGCCCAGGCGGGTCGCCGACACGGTGACGGCCATGGCGCTCGAGCACGTCGTGATCACGAGTGTAAATCGGGACGATCTCCCCGACGGTGGGGCGGCGATCTACGCGGAGACTATCCGGCGGATCGAAGATGCGGTGCCCGGCTGCTCCGTCGAGGTGCTGATCCCCGACTTCAAGGGCGACGAGCGCGCGCTCGCGACGGTCCTCGACGCGAACCCCGCGATTCTCGGGCACAACCTCGAGACGGTGACCCGGCTCTACCCCGACGTCCGACCCGGTGGCCGCTACTGGCGGTCGATCTCGTACCTGGGCGCCTCGAAGTGCATGCGCGCCGACGTGCCGACCAAGACCGCGCTCATCCTTGGGATGGGGGAGGAGCCGGAGGAGATTCGCCAGGCAATGGCGGACCTGCGCGAGGCGGCCGTCGACATCCTGACGCTGGGTCAATACCTGCGGCCCTCTTTGCAGCACATCCCGGTGGTGCGCTGGGTCATGCCTGCCGAGTTCGCCGAGTGGAAGCGGATCGGAGAGCAGGAGCTGGGTTTCCGCCACGTGGAGTCCGGACCGCTGGTCCGCTCGAGCTATCACGCGAAGGATCATGCGCGGAAGGTGGAGGCGGGTGAGCCGGGGCGCATCCGCGAGGTGATGGAGGCGGACCTGCGGGCATCCGCACAGGTCGCGGAGGCCTGGCCGCTGCCCTCGCTCGTACAGATCGGGCCGCCGCGCCGCGCCGTGGGAGCCTGATATGGCCGAGATGCGATCGGACACCAAGGGGGGCTCGAGGGGTGGCGACTCGCTCGACGGAGTTGCGCCGGAGGTCGTCCTCAAGCTGATGCGCGACATGCTTCTCTTCCGGCGCTTCGAGGAGAGGGCGGAGGAGGCGTACGCGATCGGCAAGATCGGCGGCTTCTGCCATCTGCACATCGGCCAGGAGGCCACGGCGGCGGGCACGATCGGCGCGCTGCGTAAGGACGACTACGTGATCGGCAGCTACCGCGAGCACACGCAGGCGCTCGCAAAGGGGCTCTCCCCCAACGCCGTGATGGCCGAGCTCTACGGCCGCGAAGACGGTTGCTCGCGCGGGCGCGGCGGCTCGATGCACCTCTTCGATGCGGATAAGTGCTTCCTTGGCGGCGCCGCTATCGTCGGCGCCCAGGTGCCCACCGCGACCGGCTTCGGATTCGCCATCCGCTACCGGGGGGAGAAGCGGATCGCGCTCTGTTTCATGGGAGAGGCCGCGCTCAACCAGGGTGCGTTCCACGAGTCGCTCAACCTCGCAGCCGTGTGGAAGCTACCCGTGATCTACGCCGTCGAGAACAACGTCTACGGGATGGGCACGGCCTTCTCCCGCGTGTCCAAGACCGACGTCGACCACCGCGCCGCCGCGTACGGGATCCCCTGCCACGTGGTGAACGGGCAGGACGTGCTCGCGACCTACACGCTCTTCATGCACCTCACCGACGAGGTGCGCAACGGTAGCGGCCCGCAGTACGTCGAGATCCGCACGTATCGCTTCAAGGGGCACTCCATGTCGGACCCGGTCTCGGGTACGTACCGCTCCAAGGAGGAGGTGGAGCGGCGCACCGAGGAGGAGGATCCGATCCGAATCGTGAAGGAGCGCCTGTTCGCGGCCGAGCTCCTGGATCAGGCCGAGCTCGAGGAGATGGACGCGGAGGCGCGCCGGATCGTCGACGAGGCGGCCAAGTTCGCGGATGCGTCCCCGCTTCCCGATCCCGCGGACCTGTACGACAGCGTGTACGCACAGACGAACGAGTACGGCCGACTCTTCCTAGACGGTCGGGACGAAACGCCGCGAGCCAGGGGCTAGGAGCTCTAGGGTGGCCGAGCTCACCTACCGCGAGGCGCTCAATCAGGCGCTCACCGAGGAGATGGAGCGCGACAGCGCGGTCTTCCTGATGGGCGAGGAGGTGGCGCAGTACCAAGGTGCCTACAAGGTCTCCAAGGGGCTGCTCGAGAAGTTCGGCCACCGGCGGGTACTGGACACGCCGATCTCCGAGCTGGGGTTCACCGGGCTGGGCGTCGGCGCCGCTCTGGTAGGGCTCCGGCCGGTGATCGAGTTCATGACCTTCAACTTCGCCTTTCTTGCGCTCGATCAGCTCATCAATACGGCGGCCAAGTGGCGCTACATGAGCGGTGGCCAGTTCAAAGTGCCGATCGTGTTCCGCGGCCCCAACGGCCCGGCCCTGCAGGTCGCCGCGCAGCACTCGCACTCCTGCGAGACCTATTACTTCCACGCGCCAGGGCTCAAGGTGGTGGCGCCCGCCACGCCGGCGGACGCCAAGGGGCTGCTCAAGTCCGCGATCCGCGACGACGACCCGGTCATCATGCTCGAGGGCGAGCTGCTCTATAACATGAAGGGCGAGGTGCCGGAGAATGGCGAGCACGTGGTGCCTATCGGGAAGGCCGACGTGAAGCGGGAGGGGACGGACCTCTCGATCGTGACACACGGCCCCGCGCTGCACCTCGCGCTCCAGGCGGCGGCCGAGCTCGAGAAGGACGGGGTGAGCGCCGAGGTGGTGGATCTGCGCTCGCTACGTCCCCTCGATGCCGAGACCATCCTCGCCTCGGTGAAGAAGACGACCCGCGCGATCTATCTCGAGCAGGGATGGCCCTTCGGCGGGATCGGCGCGCAGGTCACCTCGATCGTCCAGGAGGAGGCGTTCGACTGGCTGGACGCACCCGTGCTGCGCGTGACCCAGGCGGACGTGCCGATGCCGTACGCGAAGAACCTGGAGCTGACTGTGAAGCCGTCGCTCGAGCGCACCCTGCGTGCATGCGAGCGCGTGCTCTACCGGAACGACCGAGCGGGGAGGTAGCCCTGCCATGGCGACTAAGGTTCACATGGAGGCGCTGTCGCCGACGATGGAGGAGGGGCAGGTCGTCAAGTGGCACAAGGCCGAGGGCGACTCCGTCTCACAGGGAGAGGTGCTGGCCGACATCGAGACCGACAAGGCCACGATGGAGCTTGTGGCGCGCGGGAAGGGAATCCTGCGGAGGATCCTCACTGCGGAGGGTCAGAGTGCTCCCGTGGGCAAGGTGATCGCGGTGATCGGCCAGGAGGGCGAGGACATCGGCGTGCTGGTAGGGGCGGGCGCCGCTCCAAAGCAGGCCACGCCAGAGTAGGCCGGGGAGGAGCCGCGCGAAGAGGAGGCCGAGGAGGCCGGCCCGCCCGCTACGGCGAACGGCGGGCGGGTCAAGGCTTCCCCCCTGGCGCGCCGGCTCGCCGCAGAGGCGGGACTCGAGCTGTCCCGCCTGCAGGGCTCCGGGCCCGGCGGCCGGATCGTCAAGCGGGACATCGAGGAAGCCGCCGAGCGCGCCCCGGCGCCCGCACGCGTGGGGGGCCCTGCCCCGGGGGCGCCTACCGAAAAGGACTACGAGGAGATTCCGCTCTCCCAGATGCGGAAGACGATCGCCCGGCGGCTCGCCGAGTCGATCGGACCGGTCCCCCACTACTTTCTCACGATCGACCTGGACATGGACCGCGCCAGGCAGGCACGCGCGCGGATCAACGCCCTGCTGGATGAGCGGGGCGAGAAGATCAGCATGAGCGATCTCATTATCCGGGCGGTCGCGGGGGCGCTGCGCCAGCATCCCGCGGTCAACTCCACCTGGCACGGCGACCGCATCCGGCGCTGGCGACGCGTACACGTGGGGGTCGCGGTTGCGGTGGAGGAGGGTCTCATCACCCCGGTGATCTGCGATGCGGACCGTAAGGGTGTGGCGGAGATCGCGAGCGAGGTGCGCGAGCTGGCCGGCCGAGCGCGCGCGAAAAAGCTCAAGCCGAAAGAATACACGGGTGCGACCTTCTCGGTCTCAAACCTGGGAATGTTCGGGATCCACGAGTTCACCGCGGTCATCAACCCCCCGGAGGCGGGGAGCCTGGCGGTGGGGCAGGTCGAAGAGCACCCGGTCGTGATGAACGGCCAGGTGGTGGTCCGCCCCCGCGTGTGGGCCACGATGAGCTGCGACCACCGGGTGATCGACGGCGCCACCGGAGCGCGCTTCCTCCAGACCCTCAAGGCGATGCTGGAGGAGCCCGCGGCGATCCTGCTGTAGGCTGCTGCGAGCTGTACGTATTTCGACCTGTAGACAGCCCCGAGCTGTAGACCGCTTGTGGGAATCCTGCACCTCTGGATATTAGAACTGCAATTTGTGTTCGGTTTGCACGGGACGCCGGCCACGCCGTGGCTTCACGTATCCGTGTGCGGTCATCCAGGCCCAGGCGTCGGTCGCCGCCTCCTGCGCCGGGCGGGATCCATAGCCCAGCTCCTCCCGTGCCTTGCGGTCGTCGAAGTGGTGGGCAAGGCAACCGAGCGCCGCACTCCCCGCGTTCAGCGCCGGCTCCGAGCCGGTGACGACGCCGAGGGCGGTCCCCGCCCAGCCAAGAGCCCACACCAGGGGCGCGGGAGCGAGCGCGACGGGAGCCGGTCCCCCGGTCACCTCCGCGAAGCGTGCGAACGCCTCCCGGTAGCTGAGCGCCTCTCCTCCCAGGATATAGCGTTCTCCGCGCCGGCCTCGCTTCGCCGCTGCCACGAGCCCCGCGGCCACGTCGGCGGCGTGACAGAAATCGTTCCCGCCGCCGGGCGCGAGGCGCGCGGCCCCGCGCGCGACCGCGAGTAGCAGCCGACCCGAGCTGGGCTTCCAGTCCCACGGCCCCAGCACGAAGACGGGGTTCACGATCACGGCGTCGAGCCCACGCGCGACCTCTTCCCGCACCACGCCCTCGGCCTCGCGCTTGGTAATCACGTACGGTACGACGATCCGGCCGTCCGGGGGAGCGTGCTCGTCCGCGGGCCTAGCGCGCGTGCCGAAGCCAAGGGCGTCCACGCTCGAGACGTGCACCAGGCGCGCACCGCCCACCCTCGCCGCCCGCGCCACCACCTCCGTGCCGCCGACGTTCACCTCGCGCAGCGCGTTCAGGCCGCGCCATCCGATCGCGACCTTCCCGGCGACGTGATAGACGATGTCGACGCCCTGCGTGGCGCCGCCGACCGCGGCGGCGTCGCGGACGTCGCCACGCCTTCGTTCCACCGCGAGCCCGCCCAACGCCCGCGGGTCGGCACCCTCCCGTACGAGCACGCGCACGGTGTCCCCACGCGCGAGCAGCTCGCGGACGAGATTGTTACCGATGAGTCCCGTCGCGCCCGTGACCAGGACGCGCGACACTAAAGCTCCTTCTTGTAGATGCGCCAGCGTCTGTACGGTGTCGCACCCATCGCCGCGAGCGGCCCGATCAACCCCTCGTTGTCCTCGAGCACCCAGGAAGCCTCCGCGCCGATCCCGGCAACGGAAGGGTGACACGCGCGGCGGAGCAGCTCCTGCACGAAGAGCGGAAAGATGTGCTGGCCGCGATATCGCTTGCGGATTCCGAGCATAACGATTCGCCCGTGACGGATCCGGCGCACACCCATGAGCAGCTTGAGGAGGCCGGTTGGGAAGAGCCGCCCCGAAGGGACGCGCGCGAGGATTCGGTTCAGATCGCGGATCACCACCAGGAAGCCGGCCGGCTCGCCGTTCACCTCGGCGAGAAAGCTCAACTGCGCGACCAACAGGGGCCTGAGCTCGCGCGCGAGGTAGGCGAACTCCTCCTCGCGGATTGGCACGAACGCCCAGTTCTCGCGCCACGCATCGTTGAAGATCTGGCGGCAGAGCTCGGCGTTCCGCAGGAGCCCCGGTGCATCCAGGCTCTGGAAGGTGAGCCGGCCGAGACGCGTCCGGGCCCGCTCGGCCGCCCGCACGATCGTGGGAGTGAGCTCGAAGTGCGCTGGATCGGTCGGGATCCAGAAGCCGAGGAGATCGCGCTCCTTTACCAGGCCGCGCTCCTCGAGCAGGCGCGCGTAGTACGGCGGGCTCCAGGGCGTCATGAACACCGGGTGGGCGTCGAAGCCCTCGACCAGCAGCCCGCACTCGTGATTGATGGACGGGTTCATCGGCCCGCGCATCGCGGTCAGGCCGCGCTCCACCAGCCAGGACTCCGCCTCCGCGAGGAGCACGCTCGCGATGTCGGGATCCTCAACCGACTCGAAGAACCCGAAGAACCCGACTCGGTCCCCGTGGTGGGCGTTGTGGCTGCGGTTCTCGATGGCCGCGATGCGTCCCACGGGGCGGCCGTCGCGGAGCGCAACGAATAGGGCACGCTCGGCGTTTTCCCAGAAGGGATCGCGCCCACGGTCGAGCGTCTCCCGCACCAGCACACGAAGCGGCGGAACCCAGCGCCTACCCGCGCCTCGGTGGACGTGCCAGGGAACGTCGATGAAGCGCGCGAGTGCGACGCCATCGTCGGCGCGCATCACTTGGAGCGACATCGGTGATGTCCGGGACGTAGGGGCTGGCCCCGGGCAGAGGGCCCGGCGTAGATCTCGGCTGCAATGGAATCGATCATAGAGGGCCAGGCCGCGCCCGCGAAAGCGGCTCCTCCCGCGAGCGCCACCGCCGCGGCGCGGGTGACGGCTGGTTACCTGCTGCTCGGCATCCCACTCTTCGTGCTCGGTCGCGGAGGGTCCGCGGGGCTCGCGATGAGCGCGGCGCACGGCGCGCTCGCGGTCGTCCTACTCGCGCTCGCGCGCCGGCGCCCGCACGGCTCGCGCCTCGCCGGTGTCCTAGCCGATTGGCTTCCGCTCCTGCTCGTGCCGATCCTCTACTGGGAGCTGCCGATGCTGATGGAGGCGCTCCCCGGCCCGGTCCGCTACCACGATCCGTTGATCACCTCCTGGGAGGAGGCGCTCTTCCGGGGTCAGCCGGCGTTCGAGTGGGCGGGCGCGTGGCCGTTCCCGCTGCTGAGCGAGCTGCTGCACGCGTGCTACGTCTCGTACTATGCGCTGATCTATATCCCGCCGCTGCTCCTCTACCTCGGGGTCGGAGGTGTTCCTGGAATCGGAGGCACCGCGCCGGCCGCCGGGCGTGCGGAGGCGTTCCACGACACGGTGCTCGCGCTCGCACTCTGCTTCGTTCTCTGCTTCGTGATCTTCGTGGCCTTCCCCGTGGAGGGGCCCCGCTACCTGGGCGTCCCGGAGGGGGCGCCCGAGGGGCCGGTGCGCGGCCTGGTGCTCGCGATCTTGGAGCGCGGCTCGAGCCGGGGGGCGGCCTTTCCCTCCTCGCACGTCGCCGTGATCGTCACGCAGGCGCTGCTCGCGCTACGCCACCAGCCGCGGGTGGGCCGATGGGTGCTCGTACTCGCGATCGGCCTCGGAGCGGGGGCGGTGTATGGCGGGTTCCACTACGCGGTGGACGTGCTTGCCGGCGCCGCCCTGGGCCTCCTGATCGTTCTGGTCGCGCCTATGCTCGAGAGGAGGCTGGGCAGCGGGGTATCGCGGGCCTAGCTTCGCCCCTTCCGGTTCTCTGCCGACGCCTAGAGTGATCCCCAGCCAGGAGCGACACGGTGTCCGCCAAGCAGGAAGAGAACAGCAGCTTCGACGTCCTCGTCATCGGCTCGGGCCCCGGCGGGTACGTGGCTGCGATCCGCGCCGCCCAACTGGGCCTCAAAGCCGCCTGTGTGGAGGCCGGCAAGCTCGGAGGCGTCTGCCTCAACATCGGCTGCATCCCGACCAAGGCGCTCCTATCGAGCGCCTTCCTGGTGAACGAGATCAAGGATGGCGAGAGGCACGGGATCCGTGCCGAGGGCCTGAGCTTCGATCTGGGGCCGGCGCAGGAGCGGAGCCGCAAGGTGGCAGAACAGATGAGTCGCGGGATCGTGAGCCTGTTCAAGAAGAACAAGGTCACCCACGTGCGGGGGTACGGGCGGCTCACTGGCAAGGGGACGGTCAAGGTGGAGGGGGACGGGAAGAAGACCACGCTGCGCGCGGAGCACGTGATCCTCGCGACCGGCTCACGTCCCAAGGATCTCCCCTTCCTTCAGATCGATGAGGATCGGGTCATCAGCTCGACCGGGGCCCTCGACCTAAAGGAGGCGCCCGCCTCGCTCGCCATCGTCGGGGCGGGCGCCGTCGGCGTCGAATTCGCAGACGTGTTCAACGCCTACGGTAGCAAGGTCACGATGATCGAGGCGCTCGATCGCATCCTACCGGTCGAGGACGCGGACTGTTCGGCCGTCGTAGAGAAGGCGTTCAAGAAGCGCGGCATCGACGTGTTCACGGGCGCGCGGCTGGAGAAGGCGGAGATCCACGAGCGGGGAGTCAAGGTCACCTTCAAGGACCCCAAGGGTGAGGCACGCGAGCTCGAGGTCGATCGTGTCCTGTCCGCGGTGGGACGTACACCGAACGCCGAGGATCTCGGCCTCGACGCGGCCGGGGTGAAGACCGAGCGCGGCTTCATCGTTATAGACGAGCGGATGCGCACCAACGTTCCCGGCATCTATGCGATCGGTGACTGCGCCGGCAACCAGCTGCTCGCGCACAAGGCCAGCCACGAAGGCATCGTGTGCGTCGAGCACATCGCCGAGCAGGGGCACGGCGCATTGAACTACGAGAACGTGCCGTCGTGCACGTACTGTCACCCCGAGGTCGCGTCCGTCGGCCTGACCGAGGCGCAGGCCAAGGAGCGGGGGCTCGACATTCAGGTCGGCAAGTTCCCCTGGGTCGGCAACGGCCGCGCGGTCGCCGGGGGCCACGCGGCCGGCTTCATCAAGGTGATCCGCGACAAGCAGTACTCGGAGATCTTGGGCGCGCACATCGTCGGCCCATACGCG
>Ga0310345_10005478_pt1 | contig 11250 bp, 10 predicted proteins | sample HC15DNA20500_MG_FD_204667 | JGI IMG/M metagenome (GOLD analysis project Ga0310345, IMG submission 204667) | Marine microbial communities from station ALOHA, North Pacific Subtropical Gyre - HC15-DNA-20-500_MG | ecosystem: Environmental > Aquatic > Marine > Oceanic | place: Pacific Ocean: North...
CTCTTTGCGGGTCTGCTTGCGCTTGCCGGCGTACTCGGCGTCGGAGAAAGTCATCTGCTTCATCGGGCTACTCGGCGGGTAGGATCGGGGTATTTTGCCAAATCAGGAAGTCTTCTTCAGAGTGTCCCTAGATGGCGCCCTTTTTTTGCCCGCTGGAAACAAGACCTATTTGCCTGAACGAAAAGGCACCATGCACGCTACCTGCGCTTTCGCTTGGGCTCACTGCCTTTATGCATTACTGACGAAACCGTAATGTCTAAATCAGGGTTCTGACAGGAACGCTCGGTTAGCTTAGACACAAGACCAAGCCAAAGCCAAAGCCTCTATTTATGGAGCTGCGCTGGGTCTCCCATGTCTTCGAACGAGGTAACAAGTAATGAAATTCTTCAGATCCGTTTCTGTACTGCTCGCCATCGCAGCAAGCTCTTCCTATGCAATGGCAGAAGGTGGTGGTGATCGTACCTTTGCTCGTATGGAGCAGGCTCGCCAAATAGCGATCGCTAGTTATCAGGCTGACCAGAAGGACCAAGCCCAGGAGGTAGCCTCAAAAGCAACTTCAGCGAAGCACGCCCACGCTAATTGCTGAAGCGAAACCTTACGCAACTGTGACCATGCACCTCTCGGAACTGTGGCAGCTTTCTCGGATGTTGTAGTTGCCACGGTGTTGGTAGTTGTAACATTCGTTGGAAGAACCGGCGATATCAGTATTAACAGCGCACATTATTTTAAGCGATTATTATCAAAGCTGCAGCCTAAATTAAACTATTAAGATGATCGGAATATAATAATGTGAAGGCAGCGGTTAGAGGCTGATGGTATTAGCCGTACATTGAGCAATCTTTGACTTCAATGAGTATCGTTGCAACCGGATCCTTGCACGGAAATCAAAAGCCATTGCGCAGCTTCCACCTGGAGATTGACATGCTCACAGGCGATTTTTTGGGCGATTTCTGAAGCGCTTTAAGCTTACAAAAATGTAATCCCGCGTCTTTCTTAGGCATGCCATATTTACGATTAAAGGCGAGTCGCTTGATAAGACAGACCGCGCGCGAGCCTCTATGATCAATTACCGCTGGCAACACCAACCCGTAGGGCTGGTTTCGGCTTGGCTCCTTAGCTTGATTGGAACCTACACATGCAACGTAAAACCTCTAGGCGAACCTTTGTTAAAGGCTTGACTGCCGCAGGCCTCCTTGGTGGTCTTGGCCTGTGGAGAGCTCCGGTCTGGGCAGTGAGTAGCCCGGGCCAGCCCAGCGTACTGACCGGCACGGAGTTCGACCTGCTGATTGGGGAGACGCCGGTCAATATCACCGGTGCGGCTCGGTCGGCGATGACCATCAACGGGACTATCCCAGGGCCGCTTCTTCGTTGGCGTGAAGGGGATACCGTCACGCTGCGAGTCAGGAATAAGCTTAGCGAAGATACATCGATTCACTGGCACGGCGTGATCCTGCCGGCCAACATGGATGGCGTGCCTGGATTGAGCTTCCAAGGCATCGCTCCCGATGGCATGTATGTATATAAGTTTCAGGTTAAACAGAACGGTACCTATTGGTACCACAGTCATTCAGGGCTACAAGAGCAGCTTGGTGTCTATGGCCCGTTGGTCATCGATGCGAAAGATCCCGAACCGTTCAGCTATGACCGCGATTATGTGGTGATGTTGACTGATTGGTCCGATGAGGATCCCGCTCGTATCCTTTCTAAGCTCAAGAAGCAGTCCGATTATTACAACTTCCACAAGCGGACGGTCGGAGACTTCATCAATGACGTGAGCGAAGACGGCTGGGCCGCTACGATTGCGAATCGGAAAATGTGGGCTCAGATGAAGATGAGTCCTACCGACCTCGCCGACGTGAGCGGCTACACCTATACCTATTTAATGAACGGCCAAGCACCCGACGGGAACTGGACCGGTATCTTCAAGCCTGGCGAGAAGCTTCGTCTGCGGTTCATCAACGGCTCGGCCATGAGCTATTTCGATGTCCGCATTCCAGGGCTGAAGATGACTGTAGTCGCAGCCGATGGCCAATACGTCAACCCAGTTAGTGTCGACGAATTCCGCATTGCCGTGGCAGAAACCTACGATGTGATTGTCGAGCCTGCGACCGAGGAGGCTTACACGATCTTTGCCCAATCGATGGATCGCACAGGGTACGCCCGTGGCACGCTAGCGGTTGCCGAAGGGCTGAGCGCTCCTGTTCCAGAAACCGATCCTCGACCACTAATCACCATGGACGACATGGGGATGGATCACGGCAGCATGGGCGGTATGGCGGGCATGGACCATGGCGGCGACATGGGCGCGATGGACCATAGCAACATGTCCGGCATGAACCACGGTGACATGCAAGGGATGGGCGACATGGGCGCAATGGCCGGCATGGATCACAGCAAAATGGGTGGGATGTCCGGGATGGACCACTCTGGAATGGCTGGGATGAGCGCAGGTATGCAATCGCACCCGCCCTCAGAGTCCAATAACCCACTGGTGGACATGCAGACCATGAGCCCAACGCATAGGCTGAACGATCCCGGTATTGGCTTACGAGACAACGGCCGCCGAGTCCTGACCTATGGCGACTTGAGAAGCACTTTCCCCGATCCGGACGGCCGTGAGCCCAGTCGGACGATCGAACTCCATCTCACCGGCCACATGGAGAAGTTCTCCTGGTCATTTGACGGTATAGAGTTCTCTGATTCGGAGCCCCTGCGGCTCAAATATGGCGAGCGGGTACGCATCACTTTGGTCAACGACACCATGATGACCCATCCGATTCATCTGCATGGTATGTGGAGCGATCTTGAGGATGAGAATGGAAAGTTCATGGTTCGCAAGCACACGATCGACATGCCTCCAGGTTCGAAGCGCAGCTACCGCGTGACAGCCGATGCACTCGGGCGTTGGGCTTATCACTGTCACCTACTGCTTCACATGGAAATGGGCATGTTTCGTGAAGTCCGAGTGGACGAGTAAGAGGAACTTTATATGGGAAATTTTATGAAGCGTAAAACTCTTATCGGCAGCGCGTTAATGTTCAGTCTGCTGGGCGTAATGAATATATCAGCTGCGTTTGCAGAGCAAACGCATGATCAGCACAAGCAACCATCGGCTTCGTCGCAAAATTCAGGCAACAAGCCGGCATCTCAGACACAAGGCTCCTCTAACTCAGAAATGGACCACGGCGACATGGGTCATGGCTCGATGGACCATGGTGAAATGGACCATGGCAAGATGGATCATGACCCGAAGGCTACTGGTACTGAGGTGGATTCGCACCATGACCACTAGATCTTCTCGCTTTGCTCTTATTGCGCTCGGAGTTTCGTTGAGCGCAGCGGCTGGACGGATAGCCAACGCCGCCGAGATGATGGATCACTCGACGCATCAAACCCCTCCTATTCCGGCAGCTCAAGCCCCTGCATCTTCTGCCAAGCCCGCGGCAATGAATCATGGCTCCGGTGGGCAAATGGACCATTCTGCAATGGGTCATGGTGCGATGGACCATAGCAAGATGAACCATGGCCAAATGAAGCATGACGATACGCTCGAAATGCCCGGCATGGTTCATCCCTCGTTCATTCCAGTATTGACCGATGCGGATAGAGAAGCGGCTTTCCCTGGTCTTCAAGGTCATACGGTCCATGACAAGGATCTGGCCTGGTTCCTTCTGCTAGATCAACTTGAGTACCAGGACGCAAATGAAGGTAGCACCCTCAGTTGGGAAGCTACTGCCTGGGTTGGTGGCGATATCAATCGGTTCTGGTTTCGCTCGGAAGGTGAGCGAACGAATGGCGTTACTGAAGACGCGGAAATTGAGGCGCTTTACGGGCGTGCAATCAGTCCCTGGTGGGATGTAGTAGCAGGTGTTCGCCAGGACTTTAAGCCCGAGTCGCCGCAGACGTGGGCGGCTTTAGGCGTCCAGGGGATGGCTCTGTATAACTTTGAGGCGGAAGCCACCGCCTTCGTCGGTGAAGGTGGGCAGACAGCAGCACGTTTTGAAGGCGAGTACGACATTCTCCTCACTAACCGGCTGATCCTCCAACCGACTGCCGAGCTCAATTTCTATGGCAAGGACGATCCTGCGCGCGGAGTAGGCGCTGGTCTCGCAAACACAGAGGTGGGGCTCCGCCTCCGATACGAAATCGTTCGTGAGTTCGCACCGTACATCGGCGTCACGTGGAGCCGGGCATACGGTAATACCGCCGATATGGCGAGAGATGAAGGCGAAGACGTAGATGAGGCGCGGTTCGTTGCTGGCATCAGGCTTTGGTTTTAAGGACCCTAGATGAAAAGAATAATTATTAGCTTCGCTGCCTTCTGCGCACTAGGCCTGTTGGTGGTGGCCGGTGTTGTTTTCTCGGGACTAATAAACGTTGCCGCGGATGATCCTCATACGGGAGTCGTGCACGCATTCCTGGAAACTGCTCGCAATCGCTCGATTGAGGTTCGCTCCGAAGACATAGCCGTGCCATCTCTCGACGATGAAGACCAAATCCGCGCCGGGGCGGGGAACTACGACTCGATGTGTGTGGGTTGTCATTTGGCGCCAGGCATGGCTGAGACCGAGTTAAGCAAAGGCCTTTATCCTGCTCCACCCAACTTGGCTGAAGCAGGGCTATACGATGACCCAGCAAAGACGTTTTGGGTCATCAAGCATGGCATCAAGGCCACTGGTATGCCTGCGTGGGGTAAAAGCATGGCTGACCCGTACATATGGGGGATGGTGGCTTTTCTGCAAAAGCTTCCTGAGCTAGATGAAGGAGCGTATCGAGCACTCGTTGCGTCTAGCGGTGGTCACCAGCATGGTGGTGGGGAGACCCCAGCAGGGCACGGTAAACAACATGGTGAGATGGCCTCGGACGACCACCATCAGGGCGAAAGTGGCGGTTCGGATCACCATGGCTCTAGCACCTCAAATGATGCAGCCGGCCAATCAGACTCCGGTCACCATGGTAATAATGAAAGCGATGACCATCATGCGTCAGACCAGCCACAGACGGCGGAGGAAAGCACTGACAATGACCGTGCCGATGCGGAAGGCAAATCCTCTGCAAATAACCATGTGCACGCAGACGGGAAGCAACACGAGCACTAACATCCGATATGTGTGTGCCTAGTCGGTTCTGACTAGGCTCTTTGAAAGGCGCCTCAGCAAAAGCATAAGGGTCGGCTCTAGGCCATCCTGGTCGACGCAACGGTACCGGAGGCCTCTGCAATTGCTTTCTAAAAGTTAGGCCGCAAGGCTAGTTGCCCATATGGTTCAGCGGCTTTCGCTCCGGCCGTTCTCTAATGGATGCTCCCAGTCCTGGCGACAGGGAGCCCCCCATTTCCCACTCAATCATCTCGCACAGACTAGCGAAGCCGTACAGGCAATCTGACTGCCACATCGCCACCAACTGCGCCCGCAGAGCCCCGGTGCGGTTGGATTTACCTTACAACATTGTAATGAAGTTTTTCGAAACGGGCTCGGTAGGAGCGTGTCGTAATTCAGTGTCTGCTAACAGGCTGATGAGCCGTATCGGTCAGTAGGCACCGACGACATACAACTATCGAACCCTGGAGAACGCAATGACAAACTCAATGTTCGCTTCCTGTATCCAAGCTTGTTCGAACTGTGCCCTTGTGTGCGAAACGTGCGCCTCTGCTTGCCTGCGTGAGGATGACGTAAAAATGATGGCACGCTGCATCGAGCTTGACCGCGACTGCGCGGACATTTGTAGGTTGGCCGCCATACTGATGAGTCGCGAAAGTGATTACGCTAAAGAATTTTGTGCCCTTTGCGCCAAGATCTGCCGTGCATGCGGAGAGGAATGCGCGAAACATCAAGTGGATCACTGCCAAGAGTGTGCCAAAGCGTGCATGAAGTGCGCTGAAGAATGCGAGCGCATGGCTGCGTAACATTCGCGACTTGCTGCTCTGGCAAAGCTCGTCATCTCGTTGCCAGAGCAGCTTCGCCGGAATGACCTTATATCCCAGCATGTGCAGTTGAAGCTAAGCCAGCTGACTTGCTAGCAGAAAAGGCCTAGATATCCGCTGGCCGAGCTCACCCAAACCTGCACGCGGTCGCAACACCGTAACGCTTTTTCTCTTGCCGCAACGTAACCAATACTTCAGTGCTGGGGACTAGATCTATGGAGCATCAAGGGGAATATCTACGCCAAGGCGCCATGTCGTCCGATATGGGTATGGATGCGCATATGCAGATGATGGAGCGGCGCCACATCGCGACGCTTTGGTGCCACTTCGTCAATGTATTGCTCGGCTTTTGGGTGCTGAGTGCGCCCTTTATCTTCGGCTACATGAACGTAGCGCCGGGCGACCTCGACCTGCCACGCCTCGCAGCCGAGCGTGATCTACCCGAGGTCGCCACTCGCGCGCTGCTGATGACCTGGAACGACGTCATCAGCGGCGCGTTGATCGTGTTGTTCGCCATCCTCTCGCTCAAACGGATCAGCTGGGCGCAATGGGCCAACACGATCATGGGATTGTGGTTGATGTTCGCGCCGCTGCTGTTCTGGACTCCTTCCCCGGCGAGCTACGGCAATGCCTTGCTGGTCGGCGGGCTGGTAATTGCCTTTTCCACACTAGTACCAATGATGCCAGGCATGAGCATGTCCGGGATGATGCAGAAGGCCGCGGTTCCACCGGGCTGGGATTACAACCCTTCAACCTGGCTGCAACGCCTGCCAATAGCCATTCTCGCCGTGATTGGCATTCTGCTCGCACGTTATCTAACCGCTTATCAGCTTGGCCATACCTCGAATGCCTGGGACCCTTTCTTCGGCACCCAGCCCAACGGCACTGAAACCATCATCACGTCCGACATGTCGCGCGCCTGGCCGGTGTCCGATGCCGGGATCGGTGTGATGGCCTATATGATCGAGCTCCTCATGGCGGTGATGGGCGATGCCCGGCGCTGGCGGACCATGCCGTGGATGGTCGCCGCGTTCGGCGTGGTGGTAGTGCCCCTGGGCGTCGTGAGCATCTTCTTCATCATCGCCCAGCCGATCTTCATCGGTACGTGGTGCACGCTTTGCCTGGCTCAAGCCTTGGCCATGCTGGTGATGATGCCTTACGCGCTGGATGAACTGGTTGCCATGGGCCAGTTCCTCAAGGATGCGCGGCGCCGTGGCAAACCGTTTTGGAGAACTTTTTTCAAAGGCGATGCAATGGAAGGCGCCCGTGAGGACAATACGCCGGAGTTCGACGGCAGCCTTTCCTCGATGACTCTCAGAGGCCTTCGCGGAGTGAACCTTCCCTGGGGGCTCGCGCTGCTGTGCATTATAGGCGTCTGGCTGATGTCAACCCGCCTGATCTTCGGCACCGACGGCGCGATGGCCAACAGTGATCACCTGATGGGCTCGCTGCTGCTCACCGTCTCGGTCCTGGCGTGCGCCGAAGTGGCACGGCCGCTGCGTTTTCTGAACCTGCCAATCGGTGCCTGGCTACTGGCATCACCCGCCTTCCTCGACGGTGCAGGGTTCGCCGCGACCGTGGGTAGTCTGATCGCCGGCGCGCTGGTGATCGGCCTGAGTCTGCCGCGCGGACCGATCCATCATCGCTATGCCGGCTGGAACGCGCTGTTGCGATAGTCACCATCGCCTCTACAAAAAAGGAGTCCGCACATGACCGACCGCGAACAGACCGCCGTTATCTGTGGCGGGACCGCAGGCGTAGGCCGCGCGACGGCTCACGCGTTCGCCCAGGCCGGCTACCGCGTCGCCGTGATTGCGCGTGGGGAGCAGGGCCTGGCGGACACTCGCAACGAGCTGGAAGCGGCTGGGGCGAAAGTTCTGGCAATTGCCGCGGATGTCGCCGACCCCGAAGCTATCGATCAGGCGGCCGATCGGATCGAGGCGGAACTGGGGCCGATCGAGATCTGGGTCAACGCGGCGATGGCGACGGTGTTCGGCCCGGTGAACAAGATCAGCGCGGCGGAATTCAAACGTGTGACCGACGTGACCTATCTGGGCTTCGTGCATGGCACGCTGGCGGCGCTGCGGCATATGGAGTCTCGCAACCGCGGCACCATCGTCCAGGTGGGTTCGGCGCTGTCCTATCGCGCGATACCGCTGCAATCGGCCTACTGCGCCGCCAAGTTCGCCATTCGTGGGTTCACCGACTCGCTGCGCTGCGAACTGATCCATACCAACAGCCGGGTGCGGCTGACCATGGTGCAGCTGCCAGCGCACAACACGCCGCAGTTCGACTGGTCGCGCAACAAGATGCAAAAGCGTCCGCAGCCAGTCCCTCCTATCCATACGCCAGAGGTCGCCGCGCGCGCCATCCTCCGTGCAGCGACCGACGCACCCCGCGAACTTTGGCTGGGGCGCGCCTCGTTCCAGGCCATCATTGGCAATATGTTCATGCCCGGCCTGCTTGATCGGATGATGGCCAAGCAGGCCTGGAACGGGCAGATGACCGACGAACCGGCTAGCGATGAACAGCCGGACAACTTGTTCCAGCCGGTAGTTGGGCTGCATCGCCTCGAAGGGCGCTTCGGCGACCAGACAAAAGGAAAGGCACTGGGCCTAAGCTCCGAAACCGTGGGCAAGCTGGCTGCGGGTGCCTTGGCGTTGGTAATGGTGTTTGGCGTAGCGGTAGTTGTTGCTATTGCCAGCTAGCCGGGTCGCATCAATTGGATCAGGCAAAAGCGCCCGTTGAACGCGGGCACGTTAATCAAAAGAACCGAGGCTCAGTGCGGCATTGATCAAACCCACATGAGAAAAGGCCTGCGGTATGTTGCCTAGATGCTGGCCGCTTCGGGTGTCGAACTCCTCAGCGAACAGGCCGTGCTCACCCTTGCGTTGCAGCAGCTGTTCGAAAAATTCCTTTGCCTCTCGAGGCCGGCCGGTTTGCACTAATGCCTCGACGAGCCAAAAGCTGCATATGAAGAAGGCGCCTTCTCGGCCCTGTAGCCCATCCGAAATTTCAGCAGGGTAGCGCCGTAGCGCGACGCCGCCTTCGTCCAGTTGTTTACGGATCGCATCGACCGTATTGATGAAACGCTCGTCGCTGCCTTCGATGAAACCAACACGTGCTAACAGCAGAAGGCTGGCGTCAAGCCTATCGTCATCGAAGGCCCGGATGAAATGGCTGCCGTCGGCGCTGACACCACGACGCAGGACTAACTGACGTAGAGCCTCGGCCTGATTGACCCAGCTTTCCTCATCTCCATCTAGGTCATGGCGGCGCTTCAGCCAAAGCGCACGCTGTAGGCCGGCCCACGCCATAACCTTGGAGTGCACATAGTGGCGCGGCGCGCTGCGCATCTCCCAAATGCTTTGGTCAGGCTCCTGCCAGTGCGCGGCAATGAAATCAGCAGCGGCGCGCATATGAGGCCAGTGCGCCCGCATCGCATCGTCACCCATGCTATCGCAGATGCTCACGCACTCCAGCAACTCGCCATAAACATCCAGCTGAAACTGGCCGTCGGCAGCGTTACCTACACGCACCGGCCGCGAGCCGCGATAGCCATCAACCCCTTCGATATTACGTTCTGGCGGCGGCGCAGCACCGTTTACATCGTATAGCACGGCCAGCGGCGTCCCATGCTGCTCAATGGTTCGCTGCATCCACTGGGCCCAACGATGTGCCTCATCTCGACAACCGAGGCCGAAGAGAGCACCAAGTGTCAGCCCCGCGTCTCGGAACCAGGTATACCGATAATCCCAGTTACGCTCGCCGCCCAAGCGTTCAGGTAGGGATGTCGTTCCAGCAGCTACAACCGCCCCGCTGGGTTCGTATGTCAGCAACTTAAGAGTGATAGCGCTACGCACGACGTCGGCCCGATAACTAGCGGGGCAATCCAGCGCTGCACACCAGTCACGCCACGCTTTCAACGTCGCCGCAATCCGAGCTGGCACTGATTCAATCGATACAGGAACGGGTGGGGCATCTTGCTCTAAGGAAACGCTTAGACAAATTCCGGCACTCCCTCCTGCATCTACTGAGAGGACTCCCTGCCAGCCTTCACCGTCTGGATACAGTGCGCAGTCCGCTTGAAGCAATAGCTGTTGCCGCTGATACGAATAGATTAAACCTTCGGCCGAAAGGCTTGCCTCACCGGCTACGCTTCCGAAATCTGGACGGGGCTCAAACATCAGCGTGAACTCACAACGGCCAGCTAGTCCGTCTACCTGCCAAAGCAAGCTTTGCTGATCGTCTGATCCAGGCCACTCCATACAAAGCGTGACACGGGCGGACCCGGACGCGCTGTGCACCTCGAACTCCAATACTGCAGAATCGTCCAGATAATGCGTTTTGAGGTCACCCGGTGTCGACAGCTGCAGGCGCCCACCACGATCGCGATCGAGCAGCGGCCAAATCAGCGGTGTGCCATCGAAGCACCGGGGACAGAACCATTCCACGTTGCCATCTGGGCCGACCAATGCCATGGAGCGACCATCACCGACGGCCGCCAGCGAAGCGATCATTGGATATTCTGCCTTTCCAGCTGTCAGCTGCTGATCAATTCTCATAGTTCTCTTCATGTCGGTGCGCTTACAGGCGATTCAAAGGCCAGTCTAGACTGCTGCTTCAAAGCGGCAGGCTCGCGTTGAGTTTATAAATACTTCGGAGCTGACATGAAGAGCAACCCGAGGTAAGCCTGCTTTATTAACCCTAATGATGGACAGCTTATGCCGGGTGCGCGGTTCGCTCGGTCGAAAAGCCAAATGCTTACAAAAATGTAATCACTAGCTCAGCTTCATGACAGGGTATATGAACAAATTTGCAGAAATAGATGGTCTGAGAGGCGGCATAAGTATGGTCCTAGCCCATCGAAACAGGCTCAGTAGCAGCGGCCGAATCTTTAATACGGAGATCACCTTTATGAAATTGTTGATACCTTTTTACCTTGTCGGATCGATGATGCTGTCTCCCATAGCTTGGGCTGAAGGAGGAAGCGACCGCACTCTCGAGCGCCTTCAGCAACTGCGCGATAAAGCTGAAGCGGTTTTGGTTCAAGCAGAGAAAGCGCCAGTCTGCGAGCGCCAAGTGCATATGAAAGAACATATGGGAATGCTCGAAGAAATGATGAGCCAGCTCCATAAAGATCATCCAGGGCCAGACGTCTCTACCGAGGAGCATTTGGCTTGGATGGAGAAGCACGACAAATTGAATCGCCCCGGATTTCTTAGACACTTTCCAGGCTCAGTAAATGTCGCTTCTCAAACTCTACCGGTGACAGCTGGTTGTTGAAACCGTGTCGGCGTTTTGGGTTGTAAAACATCTCGATGTAGTCG
>Ga0310345_10005480_pt1 | contig 11247 bp, 10 predicted proteins | sample HC15DNA20500_MG_FD_204667 | JGI IMG/M metagenome (GOLD analysis project Ga0310345, IMG submission 204667) | Marine microbial communities from station ALOHA, North Pacific Subtropical Gyre - HC15-DNA-20-500_MG | ecosystem: Environmental > Aquatic > Marine > Oceanic | place: Pacific Ocean: North...
GCTGGCATGGGCTTCGGTAGGTGCTGCAACCGAACCGGCTGCGATCATGGCGACACCGGCTGCGCCGGCGATGATGGTGTTGCGAATGGTCTTCATGGTCTCGTTCCTTTTTCTCACAAAGGTTCCCGCTCAGGGGATGCCCAAAACGGGCTGTTGGTCTCAGTCTCATTACAGGAGGATTTCCCCCTGCCGATGACCAACAGATAGAGACAAACTCCAACCAGCGATGTGTAGAAATGCACAAGACAAACCCGGGAAGGTGGGCGGGGGCAGCGCTGAATTGACCCATGTCATGTTGCCAGTCGACGCATCAGGCTATAGACGCGGCGACCAAGACGGATGAGAACTGGCATCAACAATGAACATGCAGGAGAAACCGGGAGTTACAGCGCCCGATGGCGTGTTTGCCGAAACCGTGGTTTCGGTGAAGCATTACACCGACCGCCTGTTCAAGTTCCGGATCACACGCCCTGCAAGCTTCCGTTTCCGCTCGGGCGAGTTCGTGATGATCGGGCTTCCCGGCGAAAAACCCGTCTACCGCGCCTATTCCATCGCCAGCCCGGCCTGGGATGAGGAAATAGAGTTCTTCTCGATCAAGGTGCCGGGCGGACCATTGACCGAGCATTTGCAGAAGATCAAGCCCGGCGACACGATCTGGATGCGCCGCAAGCCGACAGGCACGCTGGTCAATGATGCGCTGTTGCCTGGGAAACGTCTCTATATGTTCGCAACCGGAACCGGCATCGCGCCCTTCGCCTCGCTCATACGTGATCCGGAAACCTATGAGAAATTTGGCGAACTGATCCTTGTCCACACCTGCCGCGAGGTTGCAGAACTCGCCTATGGCGAGGAACTGGTCGGGACACTGAAGGACGATCCGCTGATCGGTGAATCCGCGGACCGGCTGCGGCATGTTACTTCTGCCACGAGAGAAGACCATCCGCTGACGCTGCGCATCACGACCATGATCGAGACCGGTGAGTTGTCTAACCTGCTCGATGTGCCGCCACTCAACCCCGAAACCGACCGGGCGATGATCTGCGGTTCGATGGAGATGCTGCGGGATGTGAAGGCGCTATGCGAGAAGGCCGGGCTGGTGGAGGGCTCCAACGCGGAGCCGGGCACATTTGTCGTCGAGCGCGCCTTCGTAGGCTAGACTTATTTCGACAGGTAGAACCCGCCGCCGCTCGCCTTCAGGCTTGCTTCCAGTTTGTGGCGCAGACGGATGCGCTCATGGTGCGGCAGGCCTTTGGTGACCCGGTCGAAGCGCTGCCACAGCGTGCGTCTTTGATCGGGGCTGAGCCGGGGTATCGCTACTCCGTTCGATTTGAGCGGTGCGGCGCTGACCAGTTCACCTTCGGCCGCGATCTCGGTCACCGGCTTGCCGATTGCCGCAAGCACCGGCAGCACCAGTTCGTGCTTCGCCACGATGCGGATCTTGTGGGAATCGATCGTTGTGTTTACCTCGACCGGAACGTCCCCCATGTTGGCTTCGATGAACCCTGCGGCCAGTAACTGCATGTCCGAAGTGCGGCTTCCAGCTTCGGTAGCCGCGGCGAGCAGCCCTGCATCTACGGCTGCCTGCAGCCGGTCCTCGGCAGCCGAGATGCGCGAGTAGTCGAGCGCTATTCCAGCGATACCCAGAACCGGAATCGCGGAAAGCGAGAAGATGATGGCAAAGTTGCCCCGTTCATTGCGCCAGAAGCGCGAAAGGATGCTCAGCATCGTCAAAGCCAAGTTTCCGGATTGCGATCACCGCAATCATGGCACGTGGGGACTGACCGCCGCTTAAGCAAAAGGCCGGGATTTTAGCGATCCCGGCCTTCTGGCATTTGCGTACTGCGCGCCCGCAATCAGGTCTGCTGCAGCGGCGTGATGCGGATTTCCACGCGCCGGTTGGTGGCGCGTCCCAATTCGGTATCGTTGGGCGCGACCGGACGCTGTTCGCCAAAGCCGACGATCAGCAGTCGCCGCTGGTCGATGCCGCGGCTTGCCAGATACTGACCGACACTGATTGCGCGGCGCTCGGAAAGCGCCTGATTGTATTGCGGCGAGCCGGTATTGTCGGTGTGGCCGTCGATATCGAGCAGGGTCTGCTGATATTTCGCAAGCACGATGGCAACCGAATCCAGCACCGAATAGAAACCCGGATTGAGCCGATCCTGATCGGTCTCGAAGGTGATGTTGCTCGGCATGTTGAGGATGATCTGGTCGCCTGCCCGACTGACGCTGACACCGGTAGACGCAAGCTGGGCGCGCAGTTCGTCTTCCTGGCGGTCCATGTAGTTGCCGATGCCGCCACCAACCAATGCGCCGATGCCGGCGCCGATCAGCGCAGCATTGCGTTTGTCGCCGCCGCTCTTGTCCTTGGCGATGAGCAGGCCCGCCGCCGCACCCGTGATCGCGCCCAGAACGGCGCCGCCCGCGGTTCTTTCGCCTTGTGGCCTGCCGGTCAGCGGATCCGTCTGGCAGGCAGCCAGCATCGCTGCGATGGCGATGATCGTCACTTTCTTCATATTTACGCCCTGCATTGCTGAGAAGCGCCAACGCAGGAGAGCTCTGCCGGAAAATCACTGCGGCTGTCATCTGCGCTGAACGGGTTCGAATTGGCGCCGCAATGCAACCCAACAAAGGCGAAATGATGACTGGGGTTCAGCCCAGGATCAGGCTTTCCTCATAAGGAAAGCTGGTCATGTCATCGATCCCGTCTTCGGTAATGACCACCTGCTGCTCCAGCTTGACGCCCTCGCGCCCGCCAACTGCCCCGCAATAGCTTTCCACGCAGATCACCATGCCGGCTTCGAACACGCCGTCATAGCCTGAGCGCGTTGTGTTGTCGGGATAAGGCAGGCTCGGCCATTCGTCACACAGGCCCACACCATGCGCCAGCACGCTGTATGCCTGTTTGTGGAACTCCTGCGGGCCCAAATCGGCTGTTTCGCGGAACTCGCGGAAGCTCACGCCGGGCTTGAGCAGGGCAATATTGTTCATCACCTGATTGTGGGCATGGGTGTATATGCGCTTCTGCTCGTCGGTGGGTTCGACATCGCCGCAAATCCAACTTCGCGAGATGTCGCAGCACATTCCGTAGACGCCGATAAGATCTGTGTCGAAAGCGACCATGTCGCCTTCCTGCATAATGCGCGGGCCGCATTCTTGAAACCATGGATTGGTGCGCGGACCGGAAGCCAGAATGCGCGTCTCGATCCACTCGCCGCCATGGCGGATGTTTTCGGCATGCAGGATCGCCCACAGATCGTTCTCGGTCATACCCGGCCGGGTTTCGGCGCGCATCTTGTGCATGGCCATTTCACAGGACCAGGTGGCGCAGCGAAGCGCCTTGATCTCGTCGGGACCCTTTATGGACCGTGCCAGTTCGGTGACTTCCTGACCCTGAAAGGTTTCAATTCCGCGCCGGTGTAACGCCATCAGGCCTTCCGGCTCGATCCTGTCGATGGCGAGGCGCTTGTTGCCACCGCCATGTTCGGCAAGGATGTCCTCCATCTGTCCTGCAAACGCATTCGCATGCTCCACGACATGCTGGCCGGAGGTGAAGTAGAAGAACGAAGCGCCGCCAGGCCGGGTCTCGCGTATCAGCGGCAAATGGGCGGACAGATGCACGCAAGTACCGTAGTCCCACAGGATCATGTAGCCATCCGCGCTGACGAAACAGGCCCGGCAGGGATTGTGCGTCACCCAGAGCTGCATGTTGGTGGAATCGGTGGCGTAACGGATGTTGAGCGGATCAAAACACAGAAGACCGGCATAGTCGTGACGGCGAATTTCGGAGACGAGCCGGTCGAGGCGATTTTGGCGCATGACCTCCAGATCGGGGGCTTCCAGCCTAGCCTTTTCCCATGCCTCGAAGGCCATCGCGGTCGGGCCGATCTCAATGCGGTCATTGTCGTCGGGAGAACCGTCAGGTTTCGTTGGCCTGCGCCGCGCAGGATCGATCTTGCGGTTTGAGAGGCTGTAACCGGTCAAGGGCTCAGATTGTGGCTCCATATGGCGGCTTCCTGACGTGCTGTATCTCACGGGCAAGCGTATGATCGGCGAAACCGGGCCGGAATATCACAATACGGCATGGCCGGTCGCTTTTGCGTCGGGCCGAGCAGATTTGACAGGCTTTTGTTTGCCGGAGTGGGTGAATTGCTGTTTCGTGCGCCGATGGTGCGGAGTGGAGGCAGAAATTGAGGATCGGAGTATTTGGAGCCGGGTCGATCGGCTGTTATGCCGGCGGAATGCTGGCAGCAAACAGCAATGACGTGGTTCTGGTCGGGCGCGCCAGAATGGCGGCGCGACTTGCCGGCGGAATTGAACTCACCCGCCATGACGGGATGCGGAAATCCGTGCCGGCGGCAGACTTCACGTTTGCCACCGAACCCGAAGCGCTTGCCGGCTGCGAGGCCATTCTGGTTTGCGTTAAATCCACCGGCACTGCCGAAGCGGCGCGCCAACTCGCCAGCGTGCTAAAGGAAAGGACGCTGGTTGCATCCTTCCAGAACGGCATCTCCAACACCGAAATCCTGCGCAAAGGCCTGTCGCAATGCAGGGTCTTGGGCGCCATGGTTCCGTTCAACGTGGCCCAAATCGGCGAGAACCGGTTCCACCAGGGAACGGAGGGCGGGATCGTTCTCGAAGACAGGCCCGGTGCCCTGAAGATTGCCACCACGCTCAATCAGGCAGATGTACCAACCATGGTTCGCCCTGACTTCGAAGCAGTTCAGTGGGGCAAACTGCTGATGAACCTCAACAATGCGGTCAACGCGCTTTCCGGCTTACCGCTCAAGGCACAATTGAGCCGGCGGAAGCATCGACTGGTCTTGGCCGACTGTGTTGAGGAAGCACTCACGGCGCTTCGCGCCGCACACATCCGACCGGCAAAAATCGGAAGGGTCTCGCCCGGTCTGATCCCTGTCATCCTGCGGCTGCCGGACTTCCTGTTCACACGGATTGCCGGATCGATGCTCAAGATCGACGAAGATGCCCGGTCCTCGATGGCGGAAGACCTCGAACAAAAACGCGAACCCGAGATCGATTGTCTCAATGGCGAAATCGTTCGGCTGGGGGAAGAATTCGGCGTACCGACACCGGTCAATTCAAGCATTGTCGCAAAGGTCAAGCAGCGCTTTGCCGAACGCGTGCGAGCGTGAACAGGCCTGATCGAAAGTTGCCTACTTGAAAATCTGAATCATGGCCGGACCCATGATCACCGCAAAAAGCACCGGCAGAAAGAACAGGATCATCGGCACGGTAAGTTTCGGCGGCAGGGCGGCAGCCTTTTTCTCGGCTTCCATCATGCGCATGTCGCGGTTTTCCTGCGCAAGCACGCGTAGCGCGTGACCGAGCGGCGTTCCGTAGCGTTCAGCCTGCACCAGCGCCATACAGACCGATTTGACGCCCTCCAGACCGGTTCGAGAGGCCAGATTGTCATAAGCCTTCTTGCGCTCCTCGAGATAGGAGAGCTCGGCATTGGTGAGCACCAGTTCCTCGGCCAGTTGCGGCGACTGCACGCCAATCTCGACGGCGACCTTGCGGAATGCTGCTTCAAGCGACATGCCCGATTCCACGCAAATCAACATCAGGTCGAGCGCATCCGGCCAGGCCCGGCGGATCGACAATTGCCGCTTCTGCACCTTGTTCTTCACATACATGTTCGGGGCGTAGAAACCGGCATAGGCGACGAACAGCACGATGGTGAGTTTGACCATGAATGGCCGTTGCAGATCGAGCAGAGCGAAGACGTAGAAGCTGGCGATTACGAACATGATCGCAGGCAGCACCAGCCGGAAGAACAGGAATACGTAGATATGCGACTGTTTGCGGTAACCCGCCATCTTCAGGTTCGAGAATGTGTTTTCATCGGCAAGCGCTTTGCGCAGGTTCAGCTTCTCGACAAGATCGCGAACCATGCCGGAATTATCCTGACGCAGCGAGGCCTTTGATTTCTGGTTCTGCTGCGCAGCAAGCCGGGCGCGTTCGCGGGCGCGAATCTTGTCGCGCTCCAGTGCGGCCGTTTTCATGCGAGAGTTGAGCTCGTTACGCTCAAACATGGGAATGGCGAGCGTGACGATGGTGGCGAACACGGCGACCGAGGACAGGATCGCCAGCATTACCGGTGGTTCAAAGGCTTTCAGGAAGAGGTCGAGCATTGGTCAGTCTCTCCCTAGAAGTCGAAATTGATCATCTTTTTCATCACCATGATGCCGATACCCATCCACAGGCCCGAGCAGATCAGGATGATGTTGCCCGTCTGGTCGGTCCAAAGAATTTTGATGTAATCGGGCGTGGTGATGTAGACGAGAAACGCCACCAGGAATGGCAGCGCGCCGATAATGCCGGCGGAGGTCTTTGCCTCCATCGACATGGCGTTGATCTTTTCCTTCATCTTCTTGCGGTCGCGCAGTACGACGGCGAGGTTGCCGAGCGCCTCCGACAGGTTGCCTCCGGCCGATTGCTGGATGGCTATCACGATACCGAAGAAGTTGGATTCGGGCAGCGGCATGTTGTCGTAGAGCCTGCCGATCGCTTCCGACAGCGGCAGACCCATCTGCTGAGCCTCAATCACGCGGGCAAATTCGGTCGATACCGGCTCCTTCGCCTCGCGCGCGATTATCGCGAGACAGTCATTGATCGGCAGGCCTGCCTTGACGCCGCGCACCATCACGTCGACGGCGTTTGGAAATTCATTGAGGAATTTGGCCATCCGGCGCTTGCGCATGCGTGCCACGATCCAGCGGGGCACACCGAGCGCTCCCACCACCCCGGCCGCCATCACGACCATAATATTGAGCCCGGCCAGGAAGGTAACGACTACGAGAAACAGGCCGACTGCTACCGACAGCAGCACGAATTGGCGAACCGACCATGACAGGCCGGCCTGCTGCATCTGGCGCTTCAGCGTCAGCTTCTTGTTGTGCTTGGCCTTCTGCTTTTCCTCGAGGTCCTTGAGCGAATCCTGAACCGTTTTCTTGCGCTTCGCAGCATCGGTAATCCGTGCAGCGGCGGCTGAACGTTTGCCTCTCTCCCGCTCCTGGATGTTCTTCAGCCTCTTTTCGGTTTTGACCTCGGACGAAACCCGATCGTAGAGCAGGCCATAGATCAACCCGCCGCCACCAAGGGCGGCGAGGATCATGAAGAGCAGTATGTTGGTATCGATACCGAACATCTACACGCCGCCTTCGGGCGAGGTGTCTGCAGCCGCGTCCAGCGCCTGCGCCAACCGGTTTTCTTCATTGTAGTAGCGGGCGCGGTCCCAGAACTTCGGTCGGCCGATGCCTGTCGAGACGTGCTTGCCGAGGATGTTGCCCTGCGCGTCCTCGCCGTCCATGCGATAGACGAACAGATCCTGTGTCGTGATCACGTCGCCTTCCAGTCCGATCACCTCGGTAATGTGGGTAATCCGGCGTGAGCCGTCGCGCAGGCGCGTTGCCTGCACGATCACATCTATCGATCCGACGATGATTTCGCGCACCGTCTTGGCGGGCAGGTTGAATCCGCCCATCGCGATCATGGATTCGATACGGTTGAGGCATTCACGCGGACTGTTGGAGTGGATTGTGCCCATGGAACCGTCATGACCGGTGTTCATCGCCTGCAACAGGTCGAAGACTTCCGGTCCGCGCACCTCGCCGACGATGATGCGCTCAGGGCGCATACGCAGGCAGTTCTTGACCAAATCGCGCATCGTGATTTCGCCTTCACCCTCCAGATTGGGCGGGCGCGTCTCCAGACGAACCACATGTGGCTGCTGCAGTTGCAATTCAGCGGAGTCCTCGCAGGTGATGACCCGCTCTTCCTTGTCGATATAGCCGGTCAGACAGTTGAGGAGCGTCGTCTTGCCCGAGCCGGTGCCTCCGGAAATAACGACGTTACACCGCACACGCCCCATGATCTGCAGAATGGTGGCGCCCTCAGGGGTGATCGAACCGAATTTGACGAGCTGATCGAGCGTCAGCTTGTCCTTCTTGAACTTACGAATGGTGAGCGCGGGTCCGTCGATCGCCAGTGGCGGTGCGATGACGTTGACACGCGAACCGTCCGGCAGGCGGGCATCGCAGATGGGACTCGATTCATCGACACGGCGGCCAACCTGGCTGACGATACGCTGACACACATTCATCAACTGGCCATTGTCGCGGAAGCGTACGCCGGCTGGCTGCACCTTGCCGCCTACTTCGATATAGGAAGTCTTGGCGCCATTGATCATGATGTCGGCAATGTCATCACGCGCCAGAAGCGGCTCCAGCGGGCCGTAACCCAGCACGTCGTTGCAAATGTCCTCCAGCAGGTCCTCCTGCTCGGAGATCGACATCGCCAGGTTCTTGATCGAGATGATGTCATTGACGATGTCGCGAATTTCCTCGCGCGCCGCCTCGGGCTCCATTTGCGCTAGCTGGCCAAGATCGATTGTGTCGATCAGCGCCGAAAACACGCTCGACTTGGTGTCGTAATAGTCCTCGTTCTTCTCGCGGATCACCGGCTCAGGCGTGACTACCTTCGGCGCGGGCTCAATCTTCGGCTTCTCCGCGGCGGGCGCCGGAGCAGGCGCAGCCGCTTGCGGTGTGGAACCAGCCGGAACCGTCTGGGACCTACTTTCCGATTCGGCGGGCTTGGCCGCGGGAGCGGGTGGCGCTGCCGTGGTTGCCTGTCCGAAACTGCCGCTGCGTTTGCCAAACATGCTTGCCTCTACTCCTGCACTTCAGTCATGCCTGACGGTCAGCCCTTGCGGCGAAGCCGGTTCAGGATGCTCAGGGCGCTCTTCTTTTCGGTGCGCAGTTCCGCCTTGCCGGTCAGTATCTGCGCCAGATAGGTAAAGCTCTCGCAGACTGGGCTCTTGGGATCGGCTTCCGCGATCATCTGTCCATTGTTGGCCGCAGTGCCGAACAGTGCCGGCTCAAACGGTATGATCGCGACCGGGTCGATGCCGAGCGGGGCGCAGAAATCGGAGACGCTGATCTCCGGGCGCTTCGGCATGCCAACTTGGTTCATCACCAATCGTGGCTTCTCGTCGTTCGGCCGCAACTCGGTGAGCGTATCGATGAGGTTCTTGGCGTTGCGGAGATTGGCCAGCTCCGGATTGGCGGTGATTACCACCTCGTCAGCCGACGTTAGAATCTGTTTCGTCCAGCCGTTCCACTGGTGCGGCAAGTCGATCGCCACGCAGGGGGCGCCGCGCTGTGCAACCTCGATGATGGAACCGAAAGCATTCTTGTCGAAGTCATAGGCTCGCTCGAGCGTCGAGGGCGCCGATAGCAGGCTCAAATGCTCGGCGCATTTGGCGAGCAGGCGATCAAGCAATATGTCGTCGACACGGTCGGGCGAGAACACCGCCTCGGCGACGCCCTGAGGGGGGTCTTGGTCGAGATTGATGTTGGCCGTACCAAAGGCGAGATCAAGATCCGTGAGTACGACGTCGCTCTGGAAATTGGAGGAAATCGACCAAGCGACATTGTGGCAAACCGTGGAAGAACCTGCCCCGCCCTTCGCTGCGATAAATGCCACAACGCGCCCGATAGGACCTGCCTCCGGATTGACGAATATCTCGGACACGGAACCCATAAAGTCGGCCATCGAGATCGGTGCCACCAGATAGTCCGACACGCCATTGGCGATCAGTTCACGGTAGAGCATGATGTCGTTGGTGTGACCGATGACGATCACCTTGGTCTCGCTGTCACAGACTTCCGCCAAACGACCAAGGTGGGTGAGCAGGTCCTGACCAGTGAGCTTGGACTCCACGACGATCAGATTGGGGGTTGGCGCGGTGCCGTAGAACTCCACGGCCGCCGGAACGCCACCCATATGCACTTTCACATGGGCACGAGCCATACGCCGGTCGCGGGAGGAACTCTCCAGTGTCTGCGCCACGATTTCGGATTCACAGAAAGCCTGGATGGTGATGCGGGGCACCGGCCGCACTTCATTGATTTCACCCTTTTGAACCGGCGCACCGGTCGGGGTGAACTCTGATGTTTCGATCTGCTGTTCAGCCAGGTTCGACATTGTTTGCTTCCGTCCTGCGGCCAGGAGCCGCTACTCCAGTTCGTTCGGTTATACCTAGAAGAGCGACGGCAAATCTTCGGAGCCGTTCTCACGCCAGTCCTCGATCACGGTTGTCCGTCTCGTAGCGTCGATTTCCGACTCGCCGCGCGGGCCGAGCAGGTCGGCAGGATTGGCGACCATTGCTGCAAGATTGTTCTGGGTGGCGCAGCCGAAATTGTAGTAATTGCGGTTGCGCGCGTGATGCGTCAGCTCTTCGTTCCAGGTGCCGCACCGGCTGTCGATCTCGGCGACAATGTCCGTGAACACCAGTCGGATAGTTGCCGCCTCGCCATGGCCGCTAGCAGCATAATGCTGAATCTGGATCTGGTCGGAACCGACGCCACGCGCGATAATGGCGTTGGCGACACCATGCGCGATCCGCCTTGCGGCGGCCTCGTTGCGTGAGCCGCTGGGGATCATGATTGCCATGGAACGGGCGCCGGAGCGCTTGAACTGCGAGGCAAAACTCTCCGCTACCGCCCGGTCCCGATAGGAGAGTTTCCTCGCGTTGGCGGCGACCACGATATCCTGCGCGTTCTCACTCTCGCGCACAATGATCGGGTGGCGCGTGCGATAGTCATCAGGCACCGAGCCGGTGACCGTCGTGTCCTGTTCAAGCGAAGCGCAGCCAGTGGCCAGACCGGCGAGGCCGATCATCACTGCCGCCAGGGCGGTCTTTCCCATTCCGGCAGGATGCCTGGGGACAGCAAACTCGGACGTGCGTGACATTGTTTGTTCTCCGGTACGGGTCCTGCTGGTCATTTGTAGATAAATCCGATCTTGCCGTGATACTGGCCGCTGGGAACGCGGCCTTCCGCGTTGCCGTAGATTCGGTTGAGGCGGCCCAGGAACATTCCGGCGGCATCGCCAGTCGGGTTGAGATTGTCATCCGGCCGCGCCAGCTTGGAGCGCGGTACCGGGCGCACGAGATACGGCGTGACCAGGATCACCAGCTCGGTCTCGTACCGTTGGAACTCCCGGCTCCGGAACAGCGTCCCCAGGATGGGAATTCTGGAGAGACCGGGGAACCCGGATACGGTCTGGCGAACATCATCCTTCAGCAGACCCGCAATCACCATCGAGCCGCCGGAGGGAAGTTCCACGGTGGTTTCGGCCTCGCGGCGGCGGATGCCGGGCAGCGGGGCAGCGGGCGCATTGCCGCGCGGGATAACGAACGAGCCTTCAGAAGTCGGTTCGGAAACC
>Ga0310345_10005481_pt1 | contig 11245 bp, 14 predicted proteins | sample HC15DNA20500_MG_FD_204667 | JGI IMG/M metagenome (GOLD analysis project Ga0310345, IMG submission 204667) | Marine microbial communities from station ALOHA, North Pacific Subtropical Gyre - HC15-DNA-20-500_MG | ecosystem: Environmental > Aquatic > Marine > Oceanic | place: Pacific Ocean: North...
GGTCCCGGACTCATTGGGGCTCGAGGCCGATAGACCGTAGCCGATTCAGTCGAGCATGCGGTCCGGGTTTCCGCGTTTCATCACTATCTAATCGGGGCTGCGCCCCGAATTCCTGGCGGGTGCTGCGCGGGGACCCCGAGAGCCACTCCGTACCCGCGCGTCACCCTGTTGGCTCGTGTCGAACTCATCATCGGGGGCGAGTGCCGGGTCGCGTTAGAGCCGAGGTCCGGACGTCCCTCGATAGATTAAAAATCGGTAGCTGGATCAGTCAGTAAATAACATACCGAAAAAGGGGGAGGGCGACAACGACCACGGGTTTCCGGCGGATGGGTGGCATCGCCAGGCCGATGTCTTCCTCAAGGGTGACAGCTGTCAGTCCTGGGGAGGATCACTAGAGCTCCCGTAAAGGACGATACCCGACGAAGAAGGCGGCGGCGACACATGAGAGCAGCACGCCGTTCGCCGCAATGACCACCGGTGCCGACGACTGCGTGATGAGATACCCGCTCACGAGACTGCCGATCGGCATGCCCCCCCGAAAGGCCATAAGATAGATGCTAACGACACGTCCGCGCAACTCATCGGGGACGGTGAGCTGGACCAAGGAGTTGGTCAAGGAAAAGATCATCAAAAGCGCGGTGCCGCCGAGAAAGAGCAGCACGTAGCTCACTCCGGTGATTGGGAGCAAAGCGAACGTTGCGATGATGCCACCGAAGGCTATCTGGATACTCAGCAGTATTTGACCCATGTGGTCGAATTTGCCGAGCCACGCGACGATGAGGGCGCCGACAACCGCACCTGCGCCAAAGGTTGTCATCATGTGGCTGAGAAGGAGCACGTCATCGTTGGCGAATACTGGCAGAAAGGCCCGAATTGGAAGCGCAAGCGAGGTCGTGGCGAATGCGAGCATCGTTAAGCCCAGCAGGGCCTGGTTCTGCCGCACGTAACGCAGTCCACCCTTCAACTCGGTGAGGACCTTACCCTGTATCGCGGGTAACGGGGCCGACACCCGCATGTATCCCAACACACCGATGACGATCAAGAACGATAGGCCGTTTAACCCGAAGCACGCCGCCATCCCGAGACTTACCATGATCGTCCCTCCGATGGCCGGGCCAATCATTTGAGCGAGGTTGAACTGAATCGAGTTCAACGCCACGGCATTAGGCAAGTGACGACGTGGAACGAGTGATGGAATCAGCGACTGAAACGCGGGACCACCGAAAGCCTGTGCCAGTCCGGATACGAACGACAGCACGAGGATGTAGCGCACGCGGGTGAGGTCAAAAAACACCAGGGCAGTCAGGGTCAGGGCACACGCCATTTGCATGGCCTGGGATCCCATGAGGAGATGGCGTCGGTCGTGTCGATCGGCGATGACGCCACCGAGCAGGGTGAACAGGAGCAAGGGCAACTCGGCAAGAAAGGTGTCCAGACCCAGGTAGAACGCGGAGCCGGTCAGGCTCAGGATCAGCCACTGCTGCGCGATACGCTGGATCCAGGTGCCGATCGCTGAAGTAAAGGCGGCCAGCCACATGTGGCGAAACTGTTCGAACGTAAACGCCACACCCAGACGACCGAGCACGGCCGACCCCAACACGAGGACGGGCGGCGAGGGTGCGTCGGTGACGGGGGGATCGGGAGGAGACACGGTTACCGGTTTGGCCACTGAATATAGAGTCCTTCACCCAAGAAGACGATGCTGGTCCAAAGACCGGTGGATACACGAAAAAAGATGAGGGGGCCAACGCCGGCCACGGGGACGAGAAGCCGCAGCTGTTCGGTTATGGTCATCTGCGTGTACAGGTTAGTCACTACAAATCCGGCAGTGGTCAGCAACACGGACAGACCGAGATTAAGGTAGACCGCTCCAAACCGCTGACCGGGTTCGCGTTCGAACCGTTCTTCACAGGTAGAGAAGTGCTCGTTGGTTCGAAACGCCGTTTTGAAAAGGTGTCCATGACCACAACACGGACACCGTAGTCTCAGACCACGACCAAGAGTGTTGAGGATCTCGAAGAACACCGACCCACCATTTCAGCATAGCACCACCGGTTGTTGCGTGGGACCCGGGTGCGTTTCGTGACGGTGCGCCGGAACGTAGGACCTGCGTGTGTGAGGCTGTCTTACACGAGCCCGAGGCGAGGGACGAGCGCGTGATCGCTCTGGTCGGTGTTGACCCGCGCGAAGAAGGCGCGGGCAAAGCGTGAGTATCTTACGGCGTTACTCGGTCGGTTGGAGACGTACGCTACTGTTACGGTCTTCACACGAAGGAGCGGGCCGCCGTCGCCAAGGGTGCCTTCGACACGCCGATGGCTGGCCCGGGTGTGTTGATCGGGACGTCGGTCGAAATCCAACCGTTGGCGGTGCGAATCTCGACGTCCGCGTTGATCGACTCGGCCACCAGTAGCGTCACACTGCCGTTCACGGTTTCGAATGAGGCTTCACCATTCAACGACGCGGCGCCGAATGACGCCCCAATGGAGCCGTTGACGGTCTTTGCGTTGGGCTTGCCCTTTATTGAGAGTCGGAGGTTGCCGTCCACCGCTCGCTCCTGAAGACCGTCATCCACTCCTTTCGCCCGGACAGTACCGTTGACCGTGTGACTGGCGCAATCGACACCCGCGAGGACGGCGATGTCGAACACGATCTTGACGTGTTGATCCGTGTGCGGTTTCGTCCATCCTCTCCGGGGCCGTACACGTTCGGCTCGTCGTCCCGAGATGGATACACCGCGCAGATTGTCAACCCGTCGTTGTGTTCGAGGACGACAATGATGACGTCGTTGGGATTACTCTGCAGACCCGTCCGGTTCGCCGTGATCTTCACGGTATTCCCGGTCGCGGGGTGCGCCACCAGTTCACCATTGTTCGCTTTGATCTCGACCGATTGGCTTTCCGCGACTTGACCACTCCACTCGAAGGGCTCTCGGCTTCACGCCCGAGACTGAGGCTCAAGCTTGTCTCGCTGGCCTGGATGTTGCGGCCGTTCAGTCCGGTCAGGGCAAAGAAGGAGCACGGAGAATGTCACTCGGCGCGACATAGAACTCCTATTGTGAGTCTCATCTTGAGCCTTAGGCGGCCCGGTAATGGGAAAAGCTCGCTCTGGAGCGAAGCGTTGGCCGTGGCTCAAAGCTCGAATCGGCTCGCGCCGAGGAGTGGTGTGTTCAAGAATTCGATGAGGGGGGCGATTGCCGTGAAGTGACGTACGAGTGCTCCATAGAACCGCGGGCTGGTGCTGAGACGAGGGTCGAGTTCCTCGCCGGCCAGGTATTGCTTCAGCTTGAGATAGGCGGCCGCCTCGTGGTCGGGGGGAAACCCACGCGGAACCCGTTGCAGGGTTGTGCCCTTGAGGCCTCCGTGTCGTCGAAAGGCCGGCGATTCAACCACACTGCGAAACTGACGTACGTTGGCCGCGATGTGTTGCCGGATCAGCGTGAGCTGGGGTGTCTGTGGTGCATACAGGCCCCCGCCGACCCAGAGTTCGTCGGGCGAAAGATGGAAATATAATGCGGCACTTTCGTTCTTGGGTAGCGCTTTGTGGCGAAACGCCGCCGCCACCTGGATCTTGTATGGCGTCTTGTCGGGCGAAAACCGCGTATCTCGATAGATGCGATACTGGGATTTCGGTGATGCAACGAGACCGGGTGCTACGCGGGGGAAGTCTTGAGCAAGCCGTTCGATGACCGCCAACATCGGGGCTCGCACGTGAGCTTCGTAGTCGGCCTTGTGAACCTGGAACCAGCTCCGGTCGTTGTGTTGTTTGAGATTCCGCAAGAACTTTAAGGTGTTGTCGGTGAACCGGGGGGGCGGACCATACATAGGCCGGAGTATACCGCCGAGGCTTCATCGGTGCGTGTCGCCAACCCAGCGGACTTTTGGGGCCAGTCTCCAGTCAAACTCGTCGAGTCTGGACGGGCCAAGGGCTTGTGCGCTTGAGAGCGCGAGCGACGCACTTTGGAGCAGATCGGCGACATCGACTCCCTGACATGTCGGTGCGAATGGCTGCAGGTAGCGAGGACCTCGCGTGAGCATGTACACGACCCCATGGTGATTGTGGCGTTGCAGGTGATACATCGCCACACCGACTTGAAGGATGCCCTGGTAGAGCCGTCGAATCGGGCGTGACTCAGTCCTCCACAGTTCTTCCAGTGTTTCGTGCTGCTTAAAAAAGGCGCCAGCGTTGAACTGTTCGATACCTCTCCGTAAGAGCACGGGAGGGACTTCTTGACATGGGACGAGCACAGAACGAATTATAAGTCGCTGACAGGGCGCGGCCGTGGCGCGTCGACACCTCTGTCATATCCTAATGCACCTGCGTCCAGATCGGGTCACGATTGACGCTGTCTAACGAAGGTGCACTCGTGGGCCCTACTGGTTCCTGTGGCTGGCCCAAATTTGCGGCAACGGCGGATGGCGGACCTGGCGCGATGAGGCACCGAGGTGGCTGACATTCACTTTCCAAAGATCAAGCGACGGCATTCCAGGCTCCACAGATGGGGAGTGTTTACCGAGGAGAATATCAATAAGAATAAGCGCATCATCACCTACGACGGTGAGCGGATTACGTCCAAGGAAAGTGAGGTTCGCGAGGACCGGTATCTGCGGCGGGGTGAGATTTGGTGTTTCCGTCTGAACCGTCGTTGGGTGATCGATGCGAACGTCGGCGGCAATCTCGCCCGCTTCTTAAACCACTCCTGTCGTCCAAACTGCTACAGCAACATCATCGATCGCACGATTTGGATCATCGCAGCGAAAAACGTCACAGCCGGTGACGAGCTGACTTACGACTACCACACTGACGGTGACAAGGAGATCGCGTGTCGATGTCGTCCTGGATGCACCCATTGGCTGTAAGGGGCCTAACGAGGTAGAGGAACCACGTGCACGTCATTTATTTGCATGGATTCGCGTCGTCCCCGAACTCGTCGAAAGCGCTCTTCCTTGGCGAGTGTCTGGCTGACGTCGGCCTGTCCCTGAAGTGCCCAGACCTCAATCAGCCCGATTTCTCCACGTTGACCGTGTCCCGGATGATCAATCAGGTCGAGATGCTCATCGATACGCTGATGCCTGGAAAGGTTGCGCTCATTGGGTCGAGTCTTGGCGCGTTCGTCGCGTGGCATGTCACTGCGCAGGCCGAACGCCGGGCTCAGGGTTCGCCGCCTGCGAACCCCCTCGCCCGCCCGATTAGCCAACTGGTGTTGCTGGCGCCGGCGTTCGACTTTGGGACCAACGGGATGGCGCATCTTGGGCCGGACGGTCTGTCCCGCTGGCGCGCGACCGGTCAGCTGGAGGTCGACCATCATGCGGAGGGACAAAAACGGACCGTGCACTACGGTCTGTATGAGGATGCCCAACGCTACGATAGTGGCGCGGTCGCGATGCGAACTCCGACACTCATCTTGCAAGGGCGGCAGGATGAGCTTGTCGACCCTGCGATGGTCGAGAGGTTTTCTGCCGTCCGTGACCACGTGACGCTCGAGCTCCTGGACGACGACCACCAGTTGAAAGCCAGTCTGCCCCGCGTATGGCACGCGACCGCCGCGTTTTTCGGGGTCCCGACCGGGTAGCGACAGACGTCGTGGCAGTAGCGGCACCGGTCGTCTCCGTCGTGATCCCAGTCCTGCATGATGCAGCGGCATTGACGACATTACTGACCCAGTTGCCGTCCCGCGCGGTCTGTCAAGTCATCGTCGTCAACGGCGCGTCCGAAGACGCTGGGATCGACCGTCTGCGGTGTAGCGAGCCAGACGTGGTCTGGGTCCAGAGTGAGCCGGGCCGAGCCCTGCAGATGAACGCGGGAGCCGAGAAGGCCACGGCTGAGTGGCTGCTGTTTCTCCACGCCGACGCCCTTCCCGACTCGCGTTGGCTAGACGAGATTCATCGGGCGTCGGCGATTGGTGCGGTCGGCGGGTGTTTTGCACTCGGGATCGCTTCCGCCCGATGGCCGGCCCGCGTGATAGAGACGGCTGTGCGCTGGCGGGTACGGTGGCTTGGGATAGCGTATGGGGATCAGGGACTGTTCCTCCGGCGTGAGCTATTCCGGCAGCTGGGTGGGTATGCCTCGATACCGCTCATGGAGGACGCCGACCTGGTCCGCCGTCTTCATCGTCAGGGTCGTTTCTATCGCTCGCGGGTCCAGATTCTGGTGTCGGCTCGACGCTGGGAACGTGACGGGTGGTGGCGTCGCTCGGCATCCAACCTTCGGATCCTATTCTGGTATCTTGCCGGATGCCCCCCGGACCAACTGGTGAAGCTGTACCCCGTCTGGAAGGGGAACTCGAGTGACCTCGCCCGTTGACAACAGTGCCTCGCCGAGGAGACCATGAGGTAACGGGGGGGCGCAGGTCGCGTCGCCCACTGGAGCGAAGAAATGTTGATCAAACAGGCCCCTGATATTCGTTCGTCTGAGATCACGCCTGAACGGGTGTATCGCAATCGCCGCCAGTTCCTACAGACGGCATCGGGTGCCGTCGCTGGAGCAATGACCGGTTCTCTGCTCGGTCGCGTCCATGGCGCCGCTGGGGCGCAGGAGCCGATCCCGGATCTACAGCCGTCGGCCTTTAGCACCGACGAGGCACCCAACGCGTTCGACGACATCACGACCTACAATAATTTCTATGAGTTTGGGCTCGACAAGGGTGACCCAGCTCGTTACGCGCACGAAATGACGATCGACCCGTGGTCGGTGCGGGTTGAAGGTGAGATGAATCGTCCGGCCGCCGATGTGGCCCTGGACGATCTGTTACGTCCCCACACGCTCGAGGAACGCATCTATCGGTTACGTTGTGTCGAGGCTTGGTCGATGGTCGTGCCGTGGATCGGTTTCCCGCTCGGTGACCTTTTGAAGCGATTTGAACCGACCTCGAAGGCAAAATATGTGCGGTTTGAGACGTTGTATCGGCCCGATGAGATGCGGGGACAGCGGGGACGTTCTCTCGATTGGCCGTATGTCGAGGGCCTGCGTCTGGACGAGGCGATGAACCCGTTGGCAATTCTTGCCGTGGGGGTCTACGGCAAGACGCTCCTCAATCAGCAAGGTGCGCCGCTACGGCTGGTGGTGCCCTGGAAGTATGGGTTCAAGAGCATCAAGTCGATCGTCAAGATCCAGTTCGTGGAAGACCAGCCACGCAATTCGTGGAACGTGGCCATTCCGAACGAGTATGGCTTCTACTCCAACGTGAATCCGGAGGTGGACCATCCGAGATGGAGCCAAGCCAGTGAGCGTCGTATCGGGAGCTTCTTCCGTATGAGAACCCAGATGTTTAATGGGTATGCGGACCAGGTGGCTAGCCTCTACGACGGCATGGATCTGCGACGGTACTACTAGAAACCCAGGGTCATGTCAGTCCGTCGTGCGAAACCGTGGGTGTTCGCGTTCTGCCTCGTGCCACTCGGAGTGCTCGTGTGGCGCGCCTTCACCGGCGGGCTGTCGGCCAACCCGATCGAGTTCATCACCCACAGCACCGGGGACTGGACACTTCGATTTCTGCTAATCGCCCTCGCGGTCACTCCGTTACGGCGTGTGAGCGGATGGACAGTTGTGGCCTCTTTTCGTCGGATGTTCGGACTGTTCGCGTTCTTCTATGCCACGCTCCATCTCAGCACGTATGTCGTCCTGGACTTCTTCTTCTCGTTCGATCTCATCCTAGACGACATCATAGAACGACGATATGTGACCGCGGGCTTCGCGGGCTTCGTGTTGCTCATCCCGCTCGCCGTCACCTCAACCGCCGGGATGATCAGGAGACTAGGGGGCGTGCGCTGGCGTAAGCTGCATCGGCTCGCGTATGTCGCGGCGGTCGCTGGTGTCGTGCACTATTTGTGGCTCGTCAAGATCGATATCCGCCCGCCCCTTGCCTATGGAGCGGTCTTGACCGTGCTGCTCGGCATACGGGTGTGGTTCCACTACGCCAAGCGGATCTCGGCCGCGGAGGTCCCGCGTCGGTCCGTCTCCGGTCAGACCACCGCTACGGTGAATTGACTCAGAAGACCCGGCGCTCTTGTCGTTCGTGGGCGCCGTGCTGGGCAAGCGTGAAGCGTGTTTCCGGCTCGTCACGTCCCGAGAGCTGATCCGCGACATACTCGCCAACAGCGGGGCCATGCTTGAAACCGTGTCCCGAGCCACCACCGACCAGCCAGACATTCTCCAACTCGGGATGGCGGTCGATGAGGAAGTCGCCATTCCAGCTGTTCGAGTAGGCGCAGACCCTAGCTTCCAGTAACGGAGCATCCTGAAGCGACGGTAGACGACGCGCGAGAATCATCCTCGCAACCTGGAGGGCATCATTTGACGCGAGCCGATCGCCCCGGTCTGGGTCAAACGGCGGACCATGGTGATCGAGACCGATCTTGAATCCCCGGCCCTCGAGATCAGGTAGGCCATAGACCCCACCCGCGAAGTCGATCCATGCTGGCATCAGCGGCGGGGAGAATTCTCGATCGCCCGGCTTGGCCCCAAAAAAGAACACCTCCTGACGTGTGGGATAGAGCCGGGCGCCGAGGAGTGTTGGAAACAGCTTGGGCAACCAGGCTCCGCATGCGAACACATAGGTGCCGGCGACGATGTCGCCACCGGTCGTGGCGAGGGTGTCGACCCGAGTGGTGCCGTGGGGCGGGCTGACCGACGCGACCCGGTAGTCAACACTCTGCTTGACTGCTTGTCGGACAACGGCCTGGACTGCCCGTCGGGCGTTGATGACCCCGGCGTCCGGTTCAAGGAGCCCGTGCGTGATCGGTCCGAAGGTGAATCGCGGAAAACGCTGCTCGAGCGCGTCGCGGTCAAGAAGTTCGCACGGCGTATGGAGGAGAGCCAGGGTGTCGGCCGTCTCCGCGAGCGACGTGTCGTCTCCGCGCGCCATCCATAGCACCCCGGTGCGGGTGAAGAGGTCGGGCCGCCAGTCTCTTAATAGCTCGTTCCAAGCGTAGGCGGACCGCTGTGACCAGCGTGAGTAAAACGTCTGACTCCCGTAGCCGACCCGGAGCACGCGGGAGGCGCCACTCGAGCTGGAGCGGCTGTTTCCTGTCCCGAACGCGTCAACCAACACCACTGAACGTCCGGTGCGACGAAGCTGGAGTGCGGTCCATGCGCCGAACACGCCTGCGCCGATGACGGCGACATCAGGTTTCTCTGACATGCTGCGGTTTCGCGGTCACCTTAGGTGACCTATACACGTGTTTCGCAGCATAATCCCCAGGCGGGGCATCCCGTCTGAATGCCGCTGTTCGTTGGTCGTCAAGCGTCTATTTGCGCCCTTGTCGCGCTTTGTCAGTCAGTACATCGTCGTTCTCAGCGCGGTGCGGATTTTTGCCAAGGCTGCTGGTGATGACCGACCCAGTGAGTGAGATTGTAGAGTAGCACTGATGGCTCAGCCCAGCATCGAAGTCTATCCAGACGCAGTGTATTTGCCCGGTGTGTTGTCTGTACAGGAACAACAGGCGCTGGCGACCGAGTGTCTGGCCATCGGCACTGGGGCCACTGGGTGGTATGTCCCGCGGGTCCGGGGTGGGGGCAGAATGAGGGTGCGCATGGTCTGTCTTGGTCGGCACTGGAACGCCAGGGCCTACCGATATGAGACGACGCGAAGCGATCATGACGGCCGGCCGGCCCCGTCACTGCCGGTGCACCTTTCTAGACTGGCGTCACGGGTGGCTAGGCTGGCCGGGATGGGTGTCGTCCCCGATGTGTGCATCCTGAACTACTACGGCGCCGGCGGGAAGATGGGGCTGCATCAGGACAAGGACGAGACACAAGATACCCTCGAGGCGGGTGTCCCCATCGTGTCACTTTCGGTTGGAGACACCGCTAAGTTCATCATGGGTGGGTTTACCCGAAAAGAGCCAAAACTCATGGTGCGACTCGTGTCCGGAGACGGGTTCGTTTTTGGCGGACAGAGTCGGCTTCGGTATCACGGTGTGGCGGCTGTGCTCCCGGGCACCGCGCCACCCGGGCTCGGGTTCACGGGGCGTCTGAATCTGACATTTCGCCAGGGCGCGGTGCCGCTTCAGGCAGAACCGCCGGTCTGAAGGCGTTCTCCCGCACCGTGGGGCCAGTCAAGAGGGGCTGGCGCCCATTCATCCCCCATAAAGCGCCCCCCCGCCTGAAGTTTGGAGATTTTTTATTCGGTTCGCGCTATCTTATAACCTGTGAAGGATTTCTCGCGACGCGCCACCTTAGACGGCTCTGATTCACGAGCGTGGTAGCGGATGTAGGTTCGGAGAATCGAAACGACCAACGGAGTGATCATGCACAAACCGATCAAATATGCGGAGAAGGGGCTCACCCTGGTGGCTGATGCCGGTTTTCGGGTTTACGACTTTGTCAATCAGTTCAACCAGCGTCCGTCCTTTACTCCGTCGTGGGCCGAGAAGCCGTTGCTGAAGTCCGATGAGAAGGTGAAGCCACCGCTGGGCTGGCCGCGTGAGACCGACTCGCTTTGCCCCACGTGCGTGCGTGAGGCGCGGCAGGAAATCCTCGACGGGAAGAAGGACTACAAGATCCTGCTCAACGAAAAGGTGGGCGAGATCAAGGCGACCATCATCGAACGGGACGGCAAGATCATGATGGTCAAGGACTGTCCGATTCATGGCCACTTCGAAGATGTGATGGCTATCGACACGAAGTTCTTCAAGCACCTGGAGGACTCGTTTCCAGGTAGCGATATGCGGGCGCACAACGACGAGAAGCTCCACAACCATGGCAGCAGCACGATCAAGTATGGACGTGGCTCGGTACTCACCATCGACCTGACTAATCGTTGCAATATGATGTGCGATCCGTGCTTTATGGATGCGAACCAAGTGGGGTTTGTCCATGAGTTGGGATGGGACGACATCAAGACGTTGCTCGACAACGCCATCTCGATCAAGCCCAAACGACAGATGTCGGTCCAGTTCTCTGGGGGGGAGCCGACCATTTCACCCTATTTCCTGGACGCTGTGCGCTATGCCCGCAAGGTCGGTTACAACAGCGTGCAGGCGGCCACCAATGGGATCGAGTTCGCGAAGAGCCCGGACTTCGCTCGAGCCGCTGCGGACGCCGGTCTTCGCTACGCGTATCTGCAGTTCGACGGCGTCGGGAACGCGGCCAACTCGCATCGTTTGGTCGGTAACCTGTTCGACGTCAAGCTCCGGGCAATCGAGAACCTTCACAACGCTGGCGTCGATATAGTGCCAGTGATTACGATCCTCAACGGCATCAACAATGAGCAGGTCGGGCGTGTGGTGCAGTTTGCCCTGGACAACCC
>Ga0310345_10005482_pt1 | contig 11244 bp, 14 predicted proteins | sample HC15DNA20500_MG_FD_204667 | JGI IMG/M metagenome (GOLD analysis project Ga0310345, IMG submission 204667) | Marine microbial communities from station ALOHA, North Pacific Subtropical Gyre - HC15-DNA-20-500_MG | ecosystem: Environmental > Aquatic > Marine > Oceanic | place: Pacific Ocean: North...
TGGTAAATCAGCGTGGATAAGTTTGAGCGCCCACAGGGTTTTCCACATAAAAACGAGCAGGACACTAAATGTTGTGGTCGCGGCAAGAAGCGCAAATGTCTGTCCAGACTTAGGGCAAAAAAAGAGGCCCCAAAAAGCAAAAGCCTTATTTCGTGGGGTTTTAGGGGGGGTGGTAAATCAGCGCGCGCGGCTATTTTTTGCCAAAAAACACGGTCGCCCGAGGCATTGGGGGAGGAGACCGCTTCAGCAGTAGCGCCCCTTTTCGGACTTCGAATGCCGCACGGGGATACACCAGGGCAACTCGCCCTAGAGACGCCTTAAACGCCTTTTTGAAGTTTTTCGGATCGTGATAGTCCCCGCCAAACTGGCTGCGGAGCGATTGCCAGCGAATCAGCTGGCCACGGGTCGGCACGCGATGCAGTCTGTGTGCCAGCCAAGTGTACAGGTCGAGATCGAGGGAGCTCTGCCGTAGAGCGCCGATGGCAACCGGATCCAGCGGCACAGAGGCATTCAGCAGCGACTCATAATATCGCCGGCTCAGGTGCATGACGCCCGGCCAAATAACCCGTTGTCGGTCGTCTGATGTTTCTAACCAGGCGTCGAATTGCTCAATTGGGCTCTGTGCCGCAGTCGTGCTGACGCGCGAGCCAGACCTGTATCCGAGCTGCATCCGACAGGCAGCTAAATGATTAACCTGCTGGCGAAATCGGCCGTAGGTGCCGCGTTTACCTCCCGCGTCAGACAGGCCCAGCGCGCGAATGAACGCGCGCGCGGAATCCTGCACGGGTATTTCCATCGTCCGGTGTTTGATCGCATACGTATTGAGATACATCAGTATCAGCCGCGGCATAACGCCATACGGCAGCGGCTGCGGCTGCCATTTTTTGCCATCGAACAACGAGCCTGCCTCGATTCGCAACGATGTGTCCCCATCGACCCGCACATATTCACGGGCTCGTTGAGGGGAACGCGGCAGGTGCGCCTGGCAAAGCGCAGCATGCAAAAAATTCGGGTTCTTTGACGGCCCCTTTTCGAATAGCTCGGCCCCCGCTTCTAGGATTTCGATTTCCCGAGGGCTCAGTTTTTTCATTTCAGCCATGTTCCCCCCTTCACACCGCATCCAGCTCTAGTTGCCGATCGTCCCGGCGCTGTAGCTCGAGCTGGCATTCATTAACTCCGAGCCGCCGCAATATCTCGGCGGCCGCTGCCAGCGATCCGAATTTCCTGGCACGAAAACGATCGCGCGCCAAACAAATCACACGCCAGCGCCCCGCGTCGCGAACGCTCACGTGCCAGCCGTCACCAGCGGCGACAATCGACCCGCCGGCGATAGAACCGGAGGCCGCACGATCCAGCGCAGCAGAGACAGTGATCATCGGAGAGCGAACAGGCATTAGCTGAGTATAACGCTAAATAATCAATCATAGATAGAGAAAATCGCAAAAAGATCAACCAAAAGCGGAAGTGCGCAAACGATATATTTATATATAAATATATATATTTATGTGCTCAGCAATGGCTGTGCGCAGGATGCCAGCATTAAGGCTGATACACTTAAAACATATATATACTAGGTATATACTCTTAACTACCCCAGCCCCCCCGCATTTCGAGCCGCCTGCCGCATGTCTTCAATCATTCGCGTGAGCGCGTGGGTGTAGTGCCGCCGGATCGTGCGGAGCGAGTCGCGCAAACCAGGGAGCAGATCGGCCAGATCGGACTCGATCGCGGCCAGGTCGGCAGGCTGGACCGCGGATTTATCCGCAGCTGTCCGGCCAGGCCGGCCGAACCGCCGGTTCAGCTCGCGCATGCTGATGCCGCGACCGATCGCGCGCTGAGCAGATCGGCGTACGACCGTTGGCGTCAGGTCCATTTCGCCACAGCCCAGGCTCAGCTGTTCGACGTACCATGCCGACACGGCCGCTCGGCCTGCGGCGGAAATTTTTCCGCCGAGGCCCTCCATCGCTCGGATAGCAGCGCCGATATCATTGGCATCCGCATGCATCTCAATGATGCGGCCGTAGGCTGCGCGGTCGCGCCGCACGCGCGCTTGGTATTCATCTAATACCCGCCGCTCGATCGGACCTCGAGCAAGCGGGCCAGTGTCGATCCGGTCGCGCATGGGATGCTCCCTGTATAGCCAAATTATGCTTAATGAATATATGTTTTAAGTACAGGAAAGATAGATTAAGTGCAACTGTTCCGGTCGCACTACCGCTTGTGCGCGGCCCGCAGCTTCGCCGCGGCATCCGGCCGGCGCGTGCGGCCGGCCTGCAGGGCGTCGATGTTTTTGGCGTTCACGCGGAACTCGGTCAGCCCGAATCCGGCCAGGTAGGCCGCGGCCGACTCGAATCGCGCCCAGCGCCGCACCTGGCCGCGCTTGCTGACTAGCGGGTATTGCGTGCGCTTGACCTGGACGACCACAGCCCAGCCGCCAGGCTCGGCCACGAGCTCCGCATCAGTGATCACGCCGGCGGCGTGCATACGCAGCAAAGTCGGGTGATCGACAGTGTTCAGATTGCGGGTCATTGTGGGGGCCAGTTATTTATATCGAGGCGCACGAACATTAGCAGAGTGGGAATGACTTACTGCCGGCCGGGCCTGTTTATTGAACATAAGACCAGTTACGGACAACAGCGACCGCTCGTCGGCCCACACTTGAATATAGAAATATATATTTATATACTGATAACAGGTAAACAAGAGAAGAAACATGGAGCGAAAATCCAGCGTCCAGGCGCTCTTTGAGAGCGCCGCAAGGATCGCGCAGAAGCGCAAAGCGAACGCCGAGCCGGAGCCCGATATGACTCTTGTCGAGAAAATCGACAAACTGCCCGAATCGATTCGCGAGCAGGTCGCTCAGACGTTTGTCGAGAAGGGTAAGCTCAAGCCGGGCGAGTATGCAGAGCACTGCGCGAAAAATTTCGCGGCGACGCTGCGCGGCAAGGGACGGTCGAGCAGCTAAAAACCCGGCGACGGCAGGTCAGGGGCCGGCGGCGGCTCGCGGCGACGCGCTGCGGCCTCGGCTTGCTGCTCGACCTCGCGCGCCAAGCGCCAGAATTCATCGTCAACGGCATGCGATGACGGCGCGGGCCTGCGGCTGTCCGCAACAGCGTCTGCCGGCGCGGCCGGCAGCGCGGTATCTTTCTGACCGGTCCGCGCTTCGATCGCTTGGATCAGCTGCTCGCGATCGTCAGTGAACAGCTCGACCGATTCTTTCGCGCGCGAGATCGACACGTAGAACGACTGCTGATTGATCAGCCGCGAGCGGTTCGACTCGGCATGTGCGAACACGCGATCGGCGGTTAGACCCTGCGCCGCGTGGACAGTGACCGCGTAATTGTGCCGAATCCGCATGTCCTGATGATCATCAGCATCGAGCTCGAACTCGCGGCCGGCGTCGGTTCGCACTGTAAACCGGCGCCGATCGTCATCGATGCTCACGACGTGCGCAGCATCACCGTTGCGCGTGCCGCGCTCTTTATCCGGTGCTGTAAACGCCAGGTAGTCGCCGACGGCAACTGCAGCGGGTCTCTCTGACGAAATCTGAACGTTTCGCGGCGCAGTCTTGCCCGGAATGAACGACACAAGCTCGCCGGCCGGCCCTTCGAGCCGCACAGCACCGGTTTTCGGCTCAATGCCAGCGACTCGATACTCGGTGTGCGCCTCGATCTTCGCCCGCTTGTACGCCTTTGAAAAGGTGACGAGGTCGCCGGGCTTGTAGGTGTGCGCCGACTTTTTCTCTGTCTCCGTCGCGTCTTTTTTCTCACGCATCATCACCGCCAGATCCGGCCCGGCCAGGTCGCCGGCACGCCGCAGCCGCTCGCGAATCATTTCGTTGAGCTCCGCCCGGCCGTTTCTGCTCGGATCCAAGACTAAGCAGCGCCGACGCTCAGCCGGATCGCGAATCGCGGCATAGCGATCCGCGATCGCCTGGCGGCGGCCGGTCGCATCGTCGAGCTGGACGACTTCTCCGGCCAGGTCGATCTTCTCTAGCGCGGTCCGTGCGTCGCCGTCGATCGACGAATAAACGCCGGATTTCAGCGCTTCATTCTGCTGTCTCAGCACGACGTCCAGCTTTGCGACGTCGATCGAGCCGGTCTCTTGAAGCTGTCGAAACGCGGCCCCGGCGCCGATCGACCCGAGCTGCGCCACGTCGCCCACCAAGACAACACGACTCTGTGTTTTGTCGGCCGCTTCAAAAAGCCGGGTCATGTCTGCAGCGCTCAGCATCGACGCTTCGTCGACGATCCATGTCTCATTTTTAATGCTCGAAAGCTTGTTCGCCCGGTCGTCAGCGAGCAGCTGCGCGACTGTCGATCGCATATCGACGCCGGCTTCGCGTAGATTTTCAGCTGCAACACCGGTCGGCGCCCAACCGCGGACGGTGCCGCCGGCGGCAACCGCTTCGGCCGCGACCGCTTTTAATACTGTGGTGGTTTTAGCTGTGCCGGCGGAGCCCTGCACCGCAATAAAGCGGTTATTGCTCGTGAGCACTGCAGCAGTTGCGTCACGCTGCGCCTGGTTCCATGCGTATTCGCTCGCCGCTTCTGCATCGCGCACTGCCGCTGCGGCGCCGGCGGGATCCAGGATCGCGGCCGACCGGCCACGACCGGCGCGCGCCAGCTCAATCATGCGCTGTTCGGTTTTGATCGCGCGGCGAGTCGTAAAACCAGCAACGACGCGGCTCCGATTTTCCGCCGCGCACCACTCTGCGACGGGCCGCTCCTGCATCTGACCGAGCCGCACCTGGCGTGCGATTTCTGCGCGAATATCGGCAATGCCGGCCGCCGTGCAGACGGACTCCGCCAGCGCCGCGCGCTCGAGCTCCGCCTGGCTGAAATTGGATTCACGCTCTGCCAGGTGATCGCGAGCATGCGCGACAACATGCGCCGCGTCGCTTGCGGGATCGGTTGCCGGTGCAGGTGTCTGAAGCGCCTGGTCGATCAGGCCCTGCAAATTGTGGCCCTGCGATTTCGCGTCATCGGCCCAGGCGCGCCGCAGCTGCGCATGATCGACGCTCTGCTTCCGGCTCCGCGATCCGCGCGCGGCGCGCTGCCGGTCGCGCCCGCTGGCCTGTTCGCGATCGATGCCGGCGCGCGCCAAGTGCTGTTTCATCTCACGCGATCGGCTCGAATGCCGTTGGATCAGGGCTTCGGGCACGCCGACGATTTCGACATGCTCGCCGTTCTTGTGCGCGCGCCGCTCGACGTCGTATCCGAGCCGTGTCAGCCGCCGGCCGAGCTCTTGCTGATAAATATGCCCGGCGTCGCGCTGCGCATCGAACCACGCGCGAGACTCGACGGCTCGATATGCGCCGTCGGGCGATTGCGTGACATTCATGCAGATCGCGTGCGTGTGCAGCTGCGCCTCTTGATTGCGGCTCGTCTCGTGCCGCCAAAGCGCCGCCGTGAGGCTGTTGGTCTCGACAACTTCGACGGTCGATTGATCGAGACGGACTCGTGTCACTGTGCGCCGCTCGACCTCCTCGAGCGCCGCTCTCACAGCAGCATCGTGGGCATCGATGACCCGCTGATCGCCGCCGACAAGACCGATAACAGACACGCTTTTCGGCGCGGAAAAGGTCAGATCGACGCCGGCCTTATGGTTGCGCTGGATCTCGCCCGCGGCATTTTTCATGTTGCGCCCGAGCGTCTGCCCGGTCGGCAACTGGCCGTCGAGCATCGTCAAAAAATCGTACGTATCGACTGAACCGGAAAACCCCAGCGCGGCCGCGCCGCGGCCGAACCACCCGCTGCTGGCGGTGTCATTTTCTGAATAGTAGTCGTCAGTCTCGCGGAAATATTTCGCGGCATGATCAGGCGACTTGACCCGCTCCGCGGTCATCATGCGGAGTTGCCTCCGAGCGCCTTTTTTAGCACTTCCAGAACTGCGGCCTGCCGCTGACGCTGGCCGGTATCGGCGTCGGCGATCTTCTTATCAATGTGCTGGACTGCGCCGGCGATGATTTCGTCGAGAGACGCGTCGATGCGCTCGACAATCGAGTCGACTAGACCGGCTGCGCGGATCATTCCGCGCAGCCGGTCGGCGTCATTGTCGCCGGGCTGCTGCCGCAACGCGGCGAGCTCGTCTGCATCCAGACGGACAGTGACAGCGGTTTTTCGCTGTCGCACTACGAAAGCCCGTTGCTGTCATCGAAACGATCGCCGCCGACATGATCGGCCGCATCATGCGTCGGCGCCGCGGGAGTATCGGCCGCGGGAGTATCGGCCGCGGGAGTATCGGCCGCGGGAGTATCGGCCGCGGGATTATCGCTCGCCTTTTCATCACGAACACGGCGGACGATCGCGCGAAATTCGCGCTCGAGCTTTTTGGAATCGAGTCCAGTTTTCGCGAGCCCCGAGCGTTTTGCGGCCCGCGTTATCGTGCGCTCGGCCTTTTTCTCGGCCTCGGCTTCGGCGTTCTTGAGTTCGGATTGCAGATCGGCTATCTGCTGTCGGATAGCTGCAGGGCTTTTGGGCATTACGGCACCGTTTTAGTTGAAATCAGGTAATAGCCAATATATTACGGCGTTTTAAGCGGTGCAATGGAAATATTGAAATCGAATACGATTTCACGACAAACGGCGTATATACGGCGTTTGTAGGCGCCGATGCGCTGCAGCGGCATGCACTGTAGTGCGTGGCGTGTCGTCAGTTTGAATTGTCGTAGACAATTTTAACTGACTGTCCAAAGTGGGGCCCCGATCGCGTAGCGATTGGGGATCAATTACGCGGAGCGTAATTGTGATGATGAATCCTGCCGCAGGCAGGCATTATGCGCGATCGTAGATCGCGAATATCGGAGCCGATCAATCGACAACAGAAACAGAGAGCATTACCTGGCGAGCGCGACGGCGCTCGCGAGGTAATGGAGTAACTTGTCGCCAAATTAGCTGCGAGTGCGACGCGAGGCCGCAGGCCTGGCGTCGCGCCGCGGCGATATCGAGGACAATAGAATCGACAACGAATGGCCCGCCGGCCGTGGCCGGCGGGCGCTGGTAATAATGACAACTGGTCGCCCGATCTGGCCGCTGTAGCGGCCAGATCGGGCCGCAAATTTTCGCCCGTGCCGGCGCCCGCATGCGCGGACACCGGCACATCGATCGAACCAGCTGTACAGCAGTAGCGTCTCGCGAGAATTTGCCGCGCGCGATGCGCGCGAACTGAAAAAATGGTGAGGCGGCCTGCGGCCGCGTCGCGCCGCGCGCGGCGCTTATTCATTTTGCTCCTGAGCAGGGATTGCGGGCCAAAAAAAGGGCCCTCTCGGGCCCTGCACAGTCATCAGTCGCCTACAGCGGCCTGCACAGCAAGCGAACCTCGCACACGCCCGGCACACGCTGACTTGCTTGAGCGCGATCGACACTGCAATACGCCGTATTGCGAGTCAGGTGTAAGCCGCCGATTTCGCCGTGCAGATCAGTCCGAACATCATGCGCGATCTGCTGATATCCGCTCGCGCAGATCGCAGTCTGATGTGTCCCCTGCGCATAATTCGTCTGGTTGCGCGCCCAGCCGGTCCAGTAGTCCCGCGAGCCGTCATTGCCGGTGACTGTATCCGGCGACGGCGCACCCGGCGGCAACGCACCCGGCGCAATGCCGAACCCGATACACGAGCTATCCGGCCGCGACTGACATTTCTCCGCGTGTGTTTGACCGGCGCTAGCCGGCACTGCGAGTGCAGCGACGACCAGCGCCGCAAAAATTTTCTTGATCATAATATTGATACTCCGTGACCGCCGAAATCAGGGCGCCGCTGCCGCGGCGTCGAGAGCAGCTGCGACGTTCAACAGCCCCGCCCCGTAAATCCCGTCATACCCAGCCGCGCCGAGATCGCCCGCGCTGTCGATGATGATTTGCACAACTTCGCTGGCCGACAAATCCGGCCGACTCTGCCGAATCAGCGCAGCCGCGCCCGCCACCTGGGGCGCCGAATAGCTCGTGCCGCCGCGATAGCGATACGCGCTGACCGCGCCATCGTCACCCGGCGCGGCAGGCGCGCCGCAGGTGCTGACCGCCTCGCCAATCGCGCCGGTGTCGTCCGTCGCAATGCAGACAAACGCGCCGGGCGCGGCGATGTATGCGGGCGACACATCGCTAGTGCCCTCGATCGTCGCGATGTTTGAATTTGCCGCGAGATCGTCTGCGTCCCGATCAAAGCTGCCGACGACCAGGACCGCCCCGCTGTAACGCGGATCGCCGATTTCCGCCGCGAGGCCGTCGAGCCCGGTGCCGTCGTTGCCCGCCGTCAGCACAGTGACAATGTCGGCATTGCTGGCCGCCTCGAGCGCGTCCCGCGTCCGCGCATTTGCCGGCAAGCCGATACTGGTCTGGATGACTGTCGGGCCGTCAGATACTGCCGCGAGAATCGCGTCAGCGGCGCCGCTGCTCGTGCCCGCGCCGTCCGGGTTGTTCTGATCCGCCGTGCCGGAGTTATAAAGCTGCAACATCGCCTGCGGTGCTACGCCGAGATTCGCACCGGCGAGCATGCTCGCGACACCGGTTCCGTGATCGCGGAAACCGGCCTGATGATTGCCGCCGTTCACGACTGTCAGCGTGGGGGAGCCAGGGAATTCATCGTGCTGGGGCTGAAACCCGGTATCGACAACCGCAACTGTCACGCCCTGCCCGGCCGTTGACCGGTCGAGCTGCGCGGCATTGATCGCAGCCAGGTGCGACGCATCCCACGGCGTTGTCAGCGCGGGTGCGGCCGGCGCGCCACCGCCACCACCACCACCGCCGCCGCCGCCACCGCAGCCAGCAAGGGCGATCACGGCAAGGGCGCCAGCCGCGGAAATAAAGGTGTTGTTAATGCTCATGGATCAAGTCTCCTATATACCTATTATATTGCGAAACGTGCACTTTATAAAGAACTTTTAAGCGTTTTTCGTTGTAAACCAATGAGTTAAAAATATCGTAATGTGTATATAAAACGATATTTTTTATTTAATCGAGCCGCTGTTTTTTGACTTTTCCGCCAAGTACTCGTCTACGAACCCTTCCAGCACGTCGCGCATGCGTTCACCGCGCGCCGCTGTCGCGGCTTTGAATTTGTCGCGCTTCGCGCGCGGGAGCTTGAACATCACGCCGACCAGCTCCGGCCTGGCCACTTCTGCCGCGTAATTTGCAGATCGGCGCGAGCTGGCCGAGGTCGGCTTCTTTGTTGCGGCTTTCTTTAGGCTCATAGCAGCGACTCCAGCTCGTTCATGATTGCGTTGATTTCTGCAGCAGCCGGCCCGTTGGGCTCGGCGTCGAAAACGCTCTGCCCTTCACTGGCAGAGCCGGGATAGATAACTCGCTGATGCGTCCGAGCTGTTAGCGACTCGATGCCGAGGTCTTCCAGCGCGTCGGCGACTTCACGCGACAGCACCGTATTCGCGACAGCGCGACTGACGACAGCGCGCGCGATCGGCCGGCCATCGGTGATTTCCTGCCTGGCCCGCACCGCGTCAGCGGTCGCCTGAAACCCCCAGATATCAAACGGCGACGGCGCGACAGGGATCAGCACCAGATCAGCGGCCCGTATTGCCGCGGCGGTTAACCGGTCGGCTTGAGGGGCTCCGTCAATGATGATGCGATCCGCGTCGAGCGCCGCCAGGTCGCGATCGAGTGTCGGCCGATCCAGCGTCACGACGCGCACAGGCTGCGTTTCCGATGCCGACGCCCAGTCGCCAGCGGATCCTTGCGGGTCCCCATCAACAAGCACGACCGATCGGCCGGCCGCGTGATATGCGGCGGCAAGGTTCGTCGCGATCGTCGTTTTGCCGACCCCGCCCTTCGAATTAATCACTGCAATGACCACAGCCATAAGCTGCCCCTATATGAATATAGATACCTATTTATCTATATGTATATATTTATATCTGAATTGTGCGAGCCAGGCAAGGGCTGGCCGCCCCTGCCTGGCTCAGCTGCCTATTTCTTCTTTGCTGCCCGCTCGTCTGCGAGCGCCTGCTGCACCTGCTCGAGCTTGGCCTCGATTTTGGCCTGCTGCTGCTCTGCAGATGCAGCGCGACCCTCGGCCATCGCGGCGCGGCGCTCTGCGTCCCGCGCATCTTCGCGAGCCGTCGCGGCATCCGCCTTGATTTCGGCCAGGCGCGACTCTGCAGCGTCTTTTGCTGACGTGCACTGGATCACTTCTTTTTCGAGTTCTCGAGCCTTTTCGCTCGCCCACTCGTGCTTTTCTGTCATGTCGCGCAGATCGGCCTCCAGGCGGCCGACTTCTGCGACAGCTTCGTCAGCATTTGCGACCGCTTCGCGAACGGCGTCGTCAGCCTGGGCGCGAGCGGCTTCGATGCGTTCCGCAGCGGCGCGCTGCGCCGCGGACCAGATCACGCGTGCAGCCTCCGCAGCGGCGCGCTCGGCTTCCGCCGGCATGGCCTCGGCTGCGGCGGCTTCGACGATGTTGGCTTCTTTCCAACTCTTGACCAGAGGCGAGATCGTTGTGAATGAGCCAAAGCCAAGCGCCTGGCGCACCGCGTCGATCGTGACGTTCTGGCCACTGGAGGCAAGCTGCTCCGCGATCTGGTTAACGACTTCCTGGGTGATTTTCTGCGACATAATTGCTGCCTGTAGGTATGTAGTAGGTTGTATTTTACTACTACTACACTACAAAGCAAGCCCCGGCCGATAAGCGGTATAGCTATATATAAATATATATTGATAGATGGTGCGGTCTAGCAGATGTTGCCTGATATGGCTTCAGTCTCACGGCTCGAATAATTCCGTTTGAGATTGATAAAGACGCCAGCGCTATCTACTCAACAAATAGCAATGGCGCAGTACGAATTGTGACCACCAGGCCTGGATCGGTCTAGATGACCTTTTGCAAAACCTGGCGCGCGCGAGCGCGCGTCTTACGGCCGCAGGCCGTATTTTGATGCTGGCCTATGGCCAGGCTAAAAAAAACGGCCTGAGCGCAGCTCAGGGGCGTAAGGGGCTGCTATAGCAGCCCCTGGAGGGTAGGCGGCCCGCAGGGCCGTAATTCAGTGGTTTTCCACAGAAAACCGCAGACAACTACAGGTAAAAACTACAGGAAGAAGATACAGGATTTAGGGGGGTGGTAAATCAGCGTGGATAAGTCGCCTTAGGGGGTGGTAAATCAGCGCGCTGGGGGGGTGGTAAATCAGCGTGGATAAGTTTGAGCGCCCACAGGGTTTTCCACATAAAAACGAGCAGGACACTAAATGTTGTGGTCGCGGCAAGAAGCGCAAATGTCTGTCCAGACTTAGGGCAAAAAAAGAGG
>Ga0310345_10005483_pt1 | contig 11244 bp, 8 predicted proteins | sample HC15DNA20500_MG_FD_204667 | JGI IMG/M metagenome (GOLD analysis project Ga0310345, IMG submission 204667) | Marine microbial communities from station ALOHA, North Pacific Subtropical Gyre - HC15-DNA-20-500_MG | ecosystem: Environmental > Aquatic > Marine > Oceanic | place: Pacific Ocean: North...
GGAAGTACGGCGGGACCGTCGAGGCCGTGATCGCCTACCGTGAGGAGATCGGCCAAACGTATGACCTCGCCAAGGACTTCGAGGGGGCCATCGCGCGGCTCGACGGGCAGATCGAGGAGGCGCAGGATACGCTCAGCCAGGCGGCCTACCGGCTCTCGCAGAAGCGCCACGAGGTGGCCCAGCGGATCGAGGAGGCCGTCGGCGTCGAACTGGCGACGCTGGGGATGCCGCACGCGCGGTTCCTCGTCCAGTTCGGGTTCCAGGACGACCCCGCCGGGTGGGTCCACCTCCCGGAGGGCGCCCGCCAGCGGCGCGTGGCGGCGTTCCCGATGGGCGCCGACCTCGTCGAGTTCCACCTCTCGGCCAACCTCGGCGAGGAGCCGAAGCCGCTCGTGAAGGTCGCCTCCGGCGGCGAGGTCTCGCGCATCATGCTGGCGCTCAAGGCCATCCTCGCCAAGAGCGAGCGGCTGCCCATCCTCGTCTTCGACGAGATCGACACGGGCATCTCGGGGCCCATCGCGCGGCGCGCGGGGGAGTCGATGCACCGGCTGGCGCAGTTCCACCAGATCATCGCCATCACGCACCTCCCGCAGATCGCTTCCCTAGGCGACGTCCACTTCGAGGTCGATAAGCTGGTCGAGGACGGCCGGACGCGGACGCGGATCCGCCGGCTCGACGAGGCCGAGCGGGCCGAGGCCGTCGCCACGCTCCTGGCCGGGACCGACGTGTCGGAGGCCGCGCTCCGGAGCGCCCGCGAGCTCATCGAGGGCGGCCGCCACGAGGACTAGCGGCCGCGGCCCCCGAAGGTCTCGGCGAGGCATCCGGCGTCGGACCCGGAACGGCCCTAGACTCTGGGCCGTGTCGTCCCCTCCGCGTCCCGTCCCGGTGCTCCGTCTCGCCCGGCTTGCGAGCCTTTTTGTCGCCACCCTCTTCGCCCTCGGCGCCGGCGCGCAAGAGGCCACCGTCCGCGTGTCCGACGAGGTGCTCGCCCGCGTTGACGACGACGCGTTCGGGATCCAGTACCACGACCGGACCTACGGCGACCCCCTGGCGCTCCAGAAGCTCGGCGCCCTGCCGCTCTCGAGCGTCCGGCTCTGGGCCTACCCGTCCGAGATCCACCCCGCGCCGGGGGTCTGGGTGTGGGACGGCCTCGACGCCGCGATCGACGAGGTGGTGGCCGCCGGGTACACGCCGTGGGTGTGCCTCTTCCAGGCCGAGGAGTGGTACACCGGGACGCCCGACGCGCCGTGGTGGACCGACGCCTCGGCTCACGCCGAGTGGCAGGCCGTCGCGTCGGCCCTCGGGGAGCGGTATGGCGACGTGGTCGGAGGGTGGATCGTGTTCGACGAGGTCAACCTGCTCCGGCCCGAGGGGCCCTACTACATGTCGCCCGACCTCTCGGCGGCGCTCTACCTCGACGCAGCCCGCGCCCTCCGTGCGGCCGACCCCGACGCCCGCGTGGGCGGGCCCTCGGGGTTCTCGGGGTGGGAGAACGGGTACTGGGCGGCCCGCGTGCTGGCGGCCGACGGCGGTGACGCGCTCCTCGATTTCGTCTCGTCGAACCTGTTCCTGTCGTGGGACGCCGATGACTCCGACGACGAGATCATGGACCGGACGATCTGGTACGAGGAAGCGCCGCTCAAAATCCGGTCGATGGTGGGCGACGCCGACGTGCGCCTGGTCCTCGACGCCTACAACGTCTCGGCGCTGTGGACCCGGGACGGCACGCCGACCGGGGAGCTGTGGACGGACCCCCGGAACGTCGACACGTTCGGAGGGGTGGCGCAGGTGGCCGCGCTCCTCCACGCCGTCCGCGGCGGGTTCGACGTCATGCTCCGCTGGGAGACGCTGGGCGGCTACGGCATCCTGACGTGGTATCCGGAGTTCGAGGCGCGCCCGCCGTACGACGCCTGGCAGCTGTTGGCCGGACCCGGCCGGCTGGGGCCCGGGAGCGAACTCCTCCGAGTGACCACGACGGAGCCGCCCCTTGCCGACCTGCCCCACCACTCGGGGCAAGACGTGGCCGGGTATGCCGTCCAACCGTTCGCGGTGCGCGACGCGGCGGGCGTGAGCATCGTCCTCGTCAACAAATACGCCGAGCCCCAGTCCGTCATCGTGGAGGCGCCGATCGACGCGGGGCACCACGAGGTGTATCGGTTCGACGCCGAGCGCCACGCCTCCGCGTCTACGCCGCTGACCGGAGCGGGGGGGGCGGTCCGGCGAGGCGATCCGCTCGCCCTCGACCTCCCTGGCCTGAGCGTGACCGTCGTCGCGTTCGACACGGGCGCCGCGACGGCACTCCAGGCAGACCTGGGCGAACGCCCGCACGTCGTGTCCGTCGGGCCGAACCCGTTCGCAGGCGACCTCCGGGTCCGATACGCACTTCCAACCCCAGCCGACGTCACGCTCGACGTGTGGACGCCGGTGGGGCGACACGTCGCTCGCCTCGCATCGGGGACCATCCCGGCCGGCACACACGAGATCCGAGCCGACCTGTCGGCGCTGAGCCGTGGGGCCTATCTCGTCCGGCTCTGCGCGGCCAGCGAGTGCGTGACCCGGACGGTCGGGAAGGTCCGGTGAGCGAGTGGGGCTACCCCGGGTAGCCGCCGGAGACGAACTGGCGAAGCCCCTCGGCCTCGCCCTCGGCCTCGCTCAGGCGGGCCCGCACGAGGTCCCCGATCGACACGATCCCCGCCAGTTCCCCGTCCCGGAGCACCGGGAGGTGGCGGATGTGGCGCGCGGTCATGGTCGCGAGGCACCCGTCGACGGTCTCGTCCGGGGCGACGGTCACGAGGTCTGCCGTCATGACGTCGCGGACGGTGGTCTCTCGCGAGGTCCGGCCCTCGAGCGCGATCCGCCGGAGGTAGTCACGCTCGGTAAAGATGCCCTGGAGCGTGTCGTTCTCGATCACGAGGATCGACCCGACGTTGTGTTCGACCATCCGGCCGATGGCCTCGAAGACAGTGGCGTCTGGGCCGATGGTGACGAGGTCGCTCGGGGAGGGCTTGAGGAGAGATGCGACGGTCATGGCGGTGCGGGATAGGCGGTGACAACATAAGGGGTTGGGACTGCGCGTCTCGAATCCGGTCAGAGAGCCGAGGCTCCCGCCGCGTTCGGCCGGATCAACTCCTGCCGCACGGGGAGCTCCGCCCGCCTCGGCGCCGAGGCAGGGAGCCCGACGGAATGGGCCGGCTCCGTTGCGTTCGGGCGGTGCCAGGTGGCCGTCCTCTCTGCCCACCCCCACCGCGCTGATCGTCCGCTTGTCTTCTGCTCGCCGCACTCCCGCTCCCCGCCGCGTCGCAGGTCGGCCTCGGGGTCGGCGTCACCGTGGGATCCGCGGGGCGACCGTCCCGCGGAGCCTGTGCGAGCAGACGCGGGGCGGCGCCGCGCTCTCGGCCCCTCGTGCCGGCGCCCGCGGCCTCTCTGTCGGCGCCGGGTACCGCGCCGGGTTCCAGCCGACCCCGTACGCCGTGGCCGGCGACGCCGTCGGCGGTGATCCGACGCGCGACCTCCGGGTCGAGGGCGTCATGTCGCAGCAGGTGACCCGCCTCGGCTTGTCGGTTCTGTTCGGGCTGTAGAACCCGGCGCCCAGCCGGGAGCCCGGCCGCTGCGCTCGCGTACCGTTGCCCCCCTCCGCCCGCGCCGTGCCCACGCCTCCATCTGGCCCCGACCCTGCCGACTTCCGGTTCGCCCCGTCCGACCGCTTGGTCGAGCGCGACCCGACGGCCACGGGCGACTTCGCCGACGAGGACGACGCCCGCGCCTTTACCGAGGACAGCGCCGTCCGCCTCGCCCGCGCCCAGCTGATCCTGGAGGCCCACGGAACGCATGGGCTCCTCGTCGTGGTCGAGGGGATGGACGCGGCGGGGAAGGACGAGGCGATCCACCACGTCATGGGCGCCGTCGACCCTGGCTCGGCGCGCTCCCATTCGTTCGCGTCGATGTCGGACGACGAGGCCCACCACGACTACCTCCGCCGAGCGTCGATCGCGCTCCCGGCCCGCGGCGAGGTCGCCGTGTTCAACCGGTCGTACTACGGGCAGGTCGTCGGCGACCGCGTCTCGCCGGAGTTTCTGGATCAGCAGAACCTCCCGGACGAGGTCCGCGCCGGCGCCGAAGACGGGTCGCTGTGGGCCGACCGGCTCCGCCAGATCCGCGACTTCGAGCGGTACCTCTCGGAAAACGGGATCCAGGTGGTCAAGCTGTTCTTCCACGTCTCGAAGGAGGAGCAGCGGAGGCGGCTGATCGAGCGGATCGAGCGGCCCGAGAAGCGGTGGGACTTCGGCCGCGCCGACATCGAGAAACGCGAGCAGTGGGAGGGCTTCCTGGAGGCGTACGAGGTCGCCCTCCGCGAGACGACCGCCGATCACGCTCCGTGGTACGTGATCCCGTCCGATCAGAAATGGTACGGCCGGGCCGCGGCGGCGGCCGTCGTGCTCGACGCGCTCGGCGGCCTCCACGACGACTTCCCCGAGCCCGACGACGACCAGCGGGAGCTGCTCGACTGGGGACGTCAGCAGCTCGAGGCCGATGGCTGAGACCGGGCGATACCGAAGTCCGGCACTGCCCGCAAGGCTTGATCGTTGGTGCCCTGCTGTTCCTAGGTTCGCTCTGTCACTCTGCCGACCCTACCCATGAGACCTCTCGCCCTCCTCGTCGCGCTTGCTACCGCCGTCTCCGCCCAGAGCGTGCCCGAGGCGGCCGACCTCGGGGAGATCACGGGCATCGTCACAGACGCCGAGACGGGGGAGCCCGTGATGGGCGCGGGGGTCGCGATCCCGGAGCTCGGCCTCGGGGCCGTCTCGCAGCGCGACGGCTCGTTCGTGATCGAGGACGTGCCGGCGGGGACGCACGCGGTCCGCGCGGCGGCGTACACGTACCACTTCGAGACGGTCGAGGCCGAGGTCGGCGGAGAGCCCGTCGCGCTCGACTTTGCGCTTTACCCCGGCAGCGCCGCCGGCTGCGCGAGCCACGACCACTAAGCCGTCGGTGCGGCGCGCCCGCGTGACGGCCCAGACGGGGGGAACCGTCGGGCCTTGCGGGCGGCCCAGCGGTGGCGCTTCGTTCCGGCATCCGCCCGGTGCCGCCATGCGTCTCTCGCTCCTCGTCGTTTTCCTGTCGGTTTGCGCCAAGGCCCAACCGGCGCCCGAGGCGGGTCGGGTCGTGGGGACGCTGGCAGACGCGGAGACGGGGGAGCCGTTGATCGGCGCCAGCATCTGGTTGCCTGGGACGCCGCTCGGGGCGGCGACGGACCTCTGGGGGCGCTACGAGCTCGATGCTGTCCCAGCGGGAACGCGCGTGTTCCGGGCCGGCTACGTCGGGTACGAGGAGGGGACCGTTGCCGTCGTCGTGCGGCCGGGCACGACGACAACGGCCCACGTCCGCCTCCGCCCCAGCGGGACGCTCGACTGCGTGATCGGGTGTGCGGAGCGGGTAGACCCGCTTCCCGGGGCGTATGCGGCGCGGGTGGTCGCGTACGCCGGGGTCGAAGGGCCGTGCTGCGGGCCCGCCCGGTGGGTTCGCTACGATCCGCCGAACGTCACACTGGAAAGCCGATGACGCGGCCGCTTCTGCTCTGGCTCGTGCTGGTGGACGCGGAGACGGGCGAGCGGCTGCCAGGCGCGAGCGTTCGGCTGCCGGGCACCCCCCAGCGCCTCGGCCGACCCCGAGGGCCAGTTCGTGATCGAGGGCGTCCCCGCAGGCGAGCACGAGGTGGAAGCGCTCTTCGCCGGGGCCGCGCCGTGGCGTGCGACGGTGCGCGTCGACGCGGGCGAGGCCGCGGGCGTGTGGCCAAAGATGACGTTCGTGGAGCTCTGCGAGTGCGTCGTCACGTTCGCGCCACTCGAGCCGGTCAGCCGGACCGTGTACCGGGCACGGGTCGTCGAGGATGAGCGGTGGGCGTCGGCGTGCTGCCGTGCGTGGAGGGTAAGGCGCGACGTGCCCCTCGCGCGCTGGGGGTCGCGGTAGTGGCGCGCCAGGCCGATCTTCGGCTATGGACTTTTTCACCCTCGACGCCCTCGCCCGCGAGTGGGACGCCCGACTAGCGGGCGCCGCCGTCACCGAGGCGTGGACGCAGAGCCCGCGCGAGCTCAGCCTCGGCCTGTCGAACAACGACGCCGAGACCACGCTCCGCGTCATCTGCGACCCGGCGCTCACGCTTGTCTTCCGCACCGACGGCGCGGCCCGCCAGCGCCGCAACACTGCCGACGTGCTCGGCGGGATCGAGGGCCGGCGCGTCGAACGCGTCCGAACGGCCGAACGAGACCGACACCTGTTTCTGGACCTCGACGGCGGAGGCCAGATCCACCTCGTGTTGTTTGGGGCACGCCCGAACGTGTTGTGGGTCGACGCCAGTGGCGTCGTCCGAGCGGCGTTCCTCGACGAGCCCGACCACAGGGGGCGGCCCGCGCCGACGCCGAGGCCGGCGCCCGCAGTCGGGACGGCCGCGGTGTTCGCGGAGCGCTGGCGATCCAACCGGAAAACGGTCGAGCAGGCCGTCGCCGGGGCCGTGCCGCTCTTCACGCGCGCCCTCGCGGCCGAGGCCGTCCGCCGCGCCGGTCTCGATCCCGACGCGCCGCCCGAGGGGGCCGACCTCGGCGTCCTCTTCGGGGCGGTCGAGGCGTACCAGGCGGCGCTCGCCGTGCCGGAGCCGGCCGTCTACTGGCGCGGGCCCGTCGCCGAGGCGTTCGCGCTCGTCCCGCGAGTGGCGGTCCCGGAGGGCTGGCGCGAGGAGCGGTTCGAGAGCGTGGACGCCGCGCTCGGCGTGTGGGCGAAGCGGTCGCTCGCGCAGCGGGCGTACACGGCCGAGTACGGCCCTCTCGAGAAGGCGCTCGCCTCCGCCGCTGGCCGCCGGCAACGGTCGGCCGGGGCGATGCTGGAGGAGCTGTCGCAGCCCTCTCGCGCCGACCGGTACGAGACGTGGGGCCACCTCCTGATGGCGTCGGCAGCAGGGGAGGGGCCGGGCCGCGAGTCCGTCCGCCTCGACGACATTGTCGGCGGGACCGGCGAGGTCGAGATCCCGCTCGACCCGGCTCGGTCGGCCGTCGAGAACGCCGAGCGGTACTACGACAAGGCGCGGCGGACGCGGAAGGCGCGCGAATCGGCCGAGCGCCGGTGGGCCGAGGTCGACGCCGAGGCGGAGCGGGCCACGGATCTCTTGGCGCGCGTCCGCGCGACCGAATCGCTGGCCGACCTCCGCGCGCTCCGTGAGGCCGAGGGCGCCACCATCGACCAGCTCATCGGCCAGCGGGCCGACGACGGCCCGGCCGAGCCGTTCCGTCGCGTCTCGCTGCCGGGAGGCTACGAGGCGCTCGTCGGGAAGCACGCTCGGGGCAACGCCCACCTCACGACACGCGTCGCCAGCCCGCACGACCTCTGGCTCCACGCACGCGGCGTGGCCGGCAGCCACGTCGTGGTCAAGCGGCCCGGCCGGTCGACGGAGGTCCCGGCGGAGGCCGTCGCGGCGGCGGCACGGCTGGCGGCGTGGTTCTCGACGGCGCGGACGCAGACGGTCGTCCCCGTGACGGTGACCGAGCGGAAGTACGTCCGCCCCGTCAAGGGCGGCCCGCCGGGGCTGGTGCGCGTGGACCGGGAGGACGTGCTCGACGTCGAGCCGGCGGCGCCCTGACTCCTCCCCGCCTCGGCCCCGAGGCGGACTCATAGAAACGGCGGGGCCGAGCGACGTGCGCCCGGCCCCGCCGAGGAGCGTTACGGAGCTCCGGAGAGCCTTAGCGGATGACCGCCATCTGGCGGGTGGCGGTGAAGTCGCCGGCCTCGATGCGGTAGACGTACGTCCCCGCTGCGAGGCGGCTGACGTCGACCGTGGCACGGTGGACGCCGGCCTCGAATTGTCCGCTGGCGACCTGGGCGACCGCGCGGCCCGTCACATCGTAGACGACGAGGCGGACGGTCGCGGCCTCCGGCAGCGCGAACGTGATCTCGGTGGAGGCGCTGTGGACCGGGTTCGGGGCACTCTGCTCGAGGGCGAACTCGGACGGGACGTCGGCCGCGTCGAGGCCGGCGGTCGCGCCGAACTCCGTGGCCGAGGCGGTCGTGCCCGGGTACTGCTCGAGGATCCGGTTCGTGAAACCGCCCGCGAGGTCGAGGAGGTGCTGCTCCTCCTCATCGGTGAGGCGGCGGATGCCGATCGTCTGGACGCTCGACGTGAACGACTCGACGCGGTTGAGCGCGATGTCGGGGCGCGGACGGGCCGCGTCGAGTCGCGCCTGGGCGACCGAGATCTTGTTGACGAGTTGGGTCGCCTGCCCGGCCGTGATCGCCCCGGACGCCTTTAGGGCGTTGACGGCGGTGATGATCATGGACGAGGTGCTGCACGACGTCGGGAGGTCGAACGCCTCGGTCCCGTCGAGCCGGTCGTAGTACTGACCCTGGTCCGCGCTGGCGCCGAGGCCGCGGCGGGAGAACGCGTCCCAGATGAGGCACTGGTTCGCGCCCCCCGTGATGGCCACGTCGGCGGCGAGGACCGCGTCACGGCCGTCGACGAAGCCCGGCCGGCACGGCTGGATCTTCATCCCCTCGGTCACGAGCGCGAGGGCGAGGTTGTTGCCGCCGGTGCCGGTGTAGACGTTCGGGTCCCAGCCGTGGCGGTCGACGAGGCCGCGGGTCATGTCCCACAGCATCGATGCCCACACGAAGCCCACGCCGTGAGGCGCCGAGGCCGTCTTGATGTAGTCGTACGTGGCCGGGTTCGTGCCGAAGCTCGTGCTGTAGCGGTAGGGACGGATGCCCTGGCCCGTCGTCGGCTCGAAGGTGAGGTACGTCCCGATCCCGCGGCCGTCGGTATTGGTGTCGGTGAGGAGGAGGGCGTAGTAGTCGCTCCAGCCCTCGCCCATCTGCTCGCTCGTGAACGGGACGCCGCCGACGGTGTAGTTCGTGGCGAGGCAACTCGTGGTGGTGGGGCCGCCCGTGAGCCGGTTCGAGATGCCGTGGCCGTACTCGTGGACGATGACGCCGTTGTCGAAGTCGCTGTCGCGGGCGAGCACGCTCTGGCCGAGGTTCCGGACCGTCGCGGCCGTCGGGAGCGCAGCCCGGAGCACGGCCCCGGTCACGTCGGAGACCATACCGGCCGGGATCACAACCGTCGCGTCGGCGCCGCCGAGCGTGCCGGGGTTGCCCGGGGCGTTGTTGACGACGATCGCGCCGAGCGCGCCGGCGTCCTGGGCGTTCTTGACCTTGATGGTGAAGGCGCAGGACCCGCGGTAGACGAGGGCGAACTTGCCCGCGACGTCGGCCCCGTTGACGAGCGGGCTGCAGCCCTCGTTGGGGAGCGCCGTCCCGTCGTCGACGAGGGCGACGTCGAGTGTGACGCCGGCCGTCGGGAACGGTACGCCGAAGGCGGCGCCGCTCATGACGTCGGTCGTCGCGCCGAACGAGATCTCGTTGACGAGCGCGGTGCCCCAGACGTACATCTGCATGCGGGGCGCGGTGCCGTCGACCGGGGTCGAGAAGTTGGCGTTGTTCGTGCCCGAGTAGTCCTGGGCCTGCGCGTTGACCGCGTCGTTGCCGAGGCCGAGGCCGGAGGGGTTGGTCGCCTGGAAGTTGCCCGAGGCCTCGTCGAAGCCGTAGAACCAAGCCACGTCATGGACGATGTTGTTCCAGTAGAATAGGTTCGTTACCGCGGCCGGGCGGTAGGCGTCGGGCGACTGGACGCTCGGGTCGAAGGCGAAGTCGAACAGGAGGCTCGGGCCGCCCTCGGCCTCCGTCCCAGGCTCGATCCCGTCGGGGGCGACGAGGTCGAGCCCGGCGCGGACGTTGTTGCCACGCGTGATGGTGTAGGACGTCGAACCGTCGTTGTGCCATCCGAGCGGCGAGGCCGCGGCGTTGACGCCCGTGGCGAGGGTGCGGAGGTCGGCGTAGGCGTCGCCGGCGTGGGTGGGGCTCTCGACGGCGCCGGCGTAGACGCGGTACTGCGCGCTCGAGCCGGCCGGTGCGCCGACCGCCGCCGTGCCCGTCAGCCGGGCGAGGTCGACGAGGGTGGAGCCCGAGGCGCGCGTGGCCGGCGCGACGACGGCCCAGCCCGCGGGGAGGTGGTCATCGGCGGCCCAGTGGTCCTCGTCGGTGAGGCTGGCCGTGCCGAGGATCACACCGGAGCCGGCGTCGACGGCGACCTGCCAGAGCCGCTCGCCGTCCGGCGTGGAGACGTCGACGACCCACGCCATCTGGGCAGGGCCCCCGATCCCGGGCACGTACCGGAGCCGGGCGAGGATCTCCTCGGGCGAGGCGTCGCTCCGGAACACGGAGCCCTCGCCGAGGCCGGCGAAGGAACGGACGGGCTCGAGCACCGGCGAGAAGCCGAGCGAGGCGGCGGCCGAGCGGACGGCGGCCTCGGCGGAGAGCACGCGGGCCCCCCGGGCGATCCGGTCGAGGTTGGCCACGGCCCGGCTGTTGGCCGAGAGGACGCGGCCGGTCCGGTCGACGGCGACGTTGATGATCGCGTCGTGGACCGGGACGCCGCCGAGCGTCTGCTGGAAGTAGACGTGCGTGACGCCGGAGACGCGGCTCACTGATTGGTGAGAGACGGCGAGACCGTCGGTGTCGCTGGCCGAGAGCCCAAGCTGGGAGGCGTTCTGGCGAACGTAAGTGCCCGCCACGTCGACGGCGGACTGGGCGACCGCACCGGCGGCGGTCAGGACGAGGATCGCGCCGAGGACGGCGAGGGTACCCAAACGGGTCATGAGGCAACGGGGTAGAGGGTCGGCGCCTCCCTGCCCGCGGCCCGGACGCGCGTCCGGAGCCAGACTGGGCGGAAGAGGCTGCGCACGGGTGCGCGTGGCGACGAGCGCCGTGAACCTCCCTGGGGGACCTCGCCGCGCGGATCCGCGCGCGGTGGGTCCTGGCCCCAGTCGGGGCGCGCTATGTACCCCAGATTTCTCCGGATGCAAGTCCGGCGGAGCTCGCGGGGCCTACATTTTTTTCACATCCACCGGGGCCCCGCGTCCGCGGGGAGCGCGACGGGGCGTCGCGCCCTGACCCCGCCCGCCTCGGCCCCGAGGCGGAAGGCGCCGGTGGGGGATCGCCGGTTGCGGCCGCCCGTAGCTTGGGCCGCCCCACCCCCCAGCCCCACGCCCCATGACCTGGTGGCAAGCCGCCCTCCTCGGCCTCGTCCAGGGCCTCGCCGAGTTCCTCCCGATCTCGTCCTCCGGCCACCTCGTCCTCGGCGAGTACGTGCTCGGCCTCGACACCGGCGGGGCGGACGACGTCACGTTCGAGGTGTTCGTCCACTTC
>Ga0310345_10005487_pt1 | contig 11234 bp, 12 predicted proteins | sample HC15DNA20500_MG_FD_204667 | JGI IMG/M metagenome (GOLD analysis project Ga0310345, IMG submission 204667) | Marine microbial communities from station ALOHA, North Pacific Subtropical Gyre - HC15-DNA-20-500_MG | ecosystem: Environmental > Aquatic > Marine > Oceanic | place: Pacific Ocean: North...
ACGAGGAGATGCGCTACGGCCCGTACTCCGTCGCCGGCGAGGGCGCCTACGAGACGCCCCACCTGTGGGGCTCGAAGCGGACGGGTCCCGACCTCGCCCGCCTCGGCGGCAAGTACCCGCACCTCTGGCACGTCCGGCACATGGACCAGCCGCGGAGCACGAGCCCGAACTCGATCATGCCGCCGTACCCGTGGCTCCTGACCAAGCGGGTCGACCTCGACGCCCTCCCCGGCCGGATGCGCGGGCTCCGGCGCCTCGGCGTGCCCTACACCGACGCCCAGATCGCGGGCGCCGCCGCCGACGCCCGTGCCCAGGCCGAGTCGATCGCGGCCGAGGTCGCGTCGCAGGGCGGCCCCGACCGGCTGGCCGACAAGGAGATCACGGCGCTCGTGGCCTACCTCCAGCGCCTCGGCGTCGACCGCGCCCGGGCCATCGACCGCGAGCGCGAACGGGCCGAGGGCGAGCTCGAGGCCCACGAGGTCGAGGAGATAACCGACACGACGTTCGGCGAGGACGACGAGGCGGCCCAGCCGCCGACGCTCGAAGACCCGGACCCGGAGACCGACATGGAGATCGGGCCGGAGCCCTCTCCCCCCACCGACACCGCCCCGTAGTCATGTGGAAAGAGACCGTCCGCGCGCTCCAGACCGGCGCCGCCGCCGAGGTCGCGATCGTGGCCTTCGTCGTCGCTTTCGTGCTCGTCGTGATCTACGCCTTCACCCTCAAGAAGTCGACGCGCGACGAGATCAAGCGCCAGCCGCTCGACGACGCCCCCGAGTTCGCCCCCCGAGACGATGCCTGAGACGCCCCTCCCGCCCTCCGCCACGGGCGACAACGACCCGGGGCAGACCGTCCCCGACCCGGAGTCCCCGCTCCGCGACCCCGCCGAGCCTACGCTTCCCGAGCCGGCCGCCCCCGGCGCCGTCGACCGCGTCATCCAGGGCCACACCTACGACGGCATCCGCGAGTACGACAACCCGATGCCGGGCTGGTGGGTCGCGCTGTTCTGGGCGGGCATCCTCTTCACCCCAGTCTACGTGCTGGGCGTCCACGTATTCGACTACATCGACGACTACGAGGACGACTTCGCCGAGGCCGGCGAGCGGCTCGAGCAGATCCGGCTGGCGTACGCCTCGACGGGGCCGGCCTTCAAGACCGACGAGGGCGCGCTCCGCGAGTACGCCGCCGACGCCGCCCTCGCCGAGGCCGGCGCGGCCCACTACGCCGCCATCTGCGCCGCCTGCCACGGCCAGAACGGCGAGGGCGTCATCGGGCCGAACCTGGCCGACGAGTACTGGCTCCACGGCGCCACGCCGACCGAGGTCTGGGTCTCGATCGCGGAGGGCTTCCCCACGAAGGGGATGCCACCGATGAAGGACCAACTCGGCGAGGAGGAGCGGGCGCAGGTCCTGGCCTTCGTGTACTCGCTCCAGGGCACCGACCCGCCCAACCCGAAGGAGCCCCAGGGCGACCTCGTGCCGGTCTCGCTCTAGCCGCCTCGACGCCGAGGCGGGCGGAGCAGGGGAGGAGAGCGGCATGGTCGGGTAGGGGCTCCCCCCACACGCCGCCGCGAGACTCGCCGGCCTCCGCGCGCGCGGACCGCCGCCCCGCGCGGCCTCCGGGCGCGGGGACCTTCCGGCCCAAGACTCCCGCACGCCCGTGTCCGCCTTCGTCCCGACCTCTGAGGTCGGCATCCTCGACTCGCCGGACGAGGTCCTCTCGACGCTCCGCAACGACGGCTCGCGCCGCTGGCTCTACCCGACGCCCTCGAAGGGGCGGTTCTGGCGCCGCCGCCAGCTCGTCGGCTGGGGGCTGATCGCGTTCTTCGTCGCCCTCCCCCTCGTCCGGATCGGCGGGCGGCCGGCCGTCCTGCTCGACCTCGCCGCACGAGAGTTCACGTTCTTCGGGTTCACGTTCTACCCGACGGACACCTTCCTCCTGCTCCTCGTCGGCATCGCGGCGCTCGTGGCGATCGCGCTCATCACGGCGCTGCTGGGGCGCGTGTGGTGCGGGTGGGGGTGCCCCCAGACGGTCTACCTCGAGTTCCTGTACCGGCCGGTCGAGCGCCTTATCGAGGGGGCCGAGCACGTCCGCGCCCGGCGCGACGCGGGGCCGTGGACGGCCGACAAGGCGTGGCGGAAGGCCGCCAAGTGGGCCGTCTACCTCGTCGTCTCGGCGTTCCTGGCCCACACGTTCACGGCGTACTTCGTGGGCTGGGACCGGCTCGTCACCTGGATGACGGGGCCGCCGACGGAGCACTGGGGCTACTTCGTGCTGGCGGCGCTCACGACCGGGCTCGTCCTGTTCGACTTCGGGGTCTTCCGCGAGCAGATGTGCACCATCGCGTGCCCGTACGCGCGGTTCCAGTCGGTCCTGCTCGACCCCGACTCGCTCATCGTCTCCTACGACCCGACGCGCGGGGAGCCGCGGGCCAAGCGGGGCAAGAAGAAGATCGCCGAGGAGCAGGCCGGGCTCCGGCCGCCGCTGGGCGACTGCATCGACTGTGAGGCCTGCGTGCGGACGTGCCCGACGGGCATCGACATCCGCGACGGGCTCCAGATGGAGTGCGTCGCGTGCACGCAGTGCATCGACGCCTGCGACGCCATCATGGACCGGCTCGACCTGCGGCGCGGGCTCATCCGCTACACGTCGGAGCGCGCGCTCGAGGGCGAGAAAACCCGCGTGTTCCGCGGGCGGACGGCCGCCTACGGCCTCCTCCTGGTTTCCGTCGCGACCGTGTTCACCGTCGCCCTCACGACGCGCCACGCCTACGACGTCGACGTGATCCGGGCCGTCGGCGAGCCGTACCTCGAGCTGGCCGACGGGCGCGTGGCCAACCGGGTCACGCTCCGCGTCCGGAACCAGACCGCCACCGACGCGACGTTCGAGGCCGAGCTGCTGGCGCCGGCCGGCGGGTCGTTCCGCCTCGGCGCCACGCCGCCGGTGTCCGTCGCCAGCCGCGCGATGGCGCGCGTGGGCGGCGTCATGACGGTCCCGGGCGAGACGTTCGAGTCCGGCGCCGAGGCGGAGGCGGTCGTCCGGCTGACGTTCTCGGACGGGACCGTCGAGGAGGCGCCGTTCACGATCCTCGGGCCAAGCCGTTAGCTCGCCATGCCCGCCGACATCGAGACAGACGCGGACGTTCGCGCCCTCGTGGCCGCGTTCTATGAGGGGGTCGCGGAGGACCCCGACCTCGGCCCCTTTTTCCAAGGGACCGACTGGGCGCGTCACCTCCCGACGATGGCCGCGTTCTGGTCGTCGGTCGTGTTTCAGACCGGCGCGTACCGGGGGCGCCCGTTCGCCCCACACGCCCGGCTCGCCGGACTCGAGCGGCGGCATTTCGACCGCTGGCTCGACCGATTCCGGCGGACCGTCGACGCCCGGTTCGCTGGCCCACGAGCGGAGCTCGCTAAGGCGCGGGCCGAGCAGGTCGCCGGCGTATTCCAGGTCAAGCTGGGCCTGTGGCCGGTCGCCTCGGCGTGATGACCGCCGCGGTGTAGGGGCTGCCCCCGCACGCGCCGTGGGCTCCCGCCGGCCCCGCGCGTGGGGCAGGGCAGACGCTCCCCCCGCCGACAGCGAGCGATCCTGGAACGGCAACGTCGGCCCCCCCGGGCTCGCCCGACACCGCTCCGGCCCTGACGGGGCGGGCCCAGGGCCGACACCTCTTTCCTACCGCATGACGCCGCCCGACTCCCGCGACCGCCGCCCGCCGCTCGTGCCGCCGCACGTCGCCTGGCCCGCCTTTATCGTCCTCCTGCTGGCGATGAGCATCAGCGCCGCGGTCATCACGGTGTTCGCCGCGCGCTCCGACGGCGGCGTCCGCCTCGTGGAGACGGCGCCTACGGGCGCCGCGGCAGACACGACGATCTCCGCTCGATGACGGCGACGGCCTCTCCGCCCGCGCGCGAGGTCGCCACCGAGGCGCCGTGCGTCCACTGCGGCCTCCCCGTCGGCCCGAGGCCGGCGTGGAGCGGGGCCGGCGAGGCGTGTTGCTGCACCGGCTGCGCCGTCGTCCGCGACGCGCTCGCCGAGGCCGGCCTCGACGGGACGTACGACCGGCTCCGCGCCGTCGCGCCGTCGGCCCGGCCTGCGGGGCGCCCGCAGGCACCCGAGGCCCTCGCGCTCGCCGAGCTCGACCGGCCCGGCTTCGTCGAGGCCGCGCGGCCACTCCCCGGCGGGCTCCGCGAGGTCGACCTCTACGTCGACGGCGTCCACTGCGCGGCGTGCGTGTGGCTCGTCGAGCGGCTCCCGTACGAGGTCGAGGGCGTGCACGCCGCGCGGCTCGACCTCGCGCGGGCGCGGCTGACGGTCGCCTTCGACCCGGCCGCGCGGCTGAGCGAGGCCGCGCGGTGGCTGGCCCGGTTCGGGTACGCCGTCCGCCCGTCGCGGCCCGAGGCGGGCACGGCCAGCGACGCCGAGCGGCGGCTCCTCGTCCGCGCCGGCGTGGCGTGGGCCCTCGCCGGCAACGTGATGCTCGTCGCGTTCGCCCTCTACAGCGGGCTCGAGAGCGGCGGCCTCGCGACGGCCGCGCGGTGGTTCAGCCTCGCCCTCGCGGTCCCAGCCGTCGGCTACGGCGCGGCCCCGTTCTTCCGGCGCGCGTGGGCCTCGCTGAGGCTCGCGTGGCGCGCCCGCGACCTCCGGCGGCTCCACCTCGACACGCCCATCTCGCTCGGCGTCGCCGTCGGGTTCGGGCAGAGCGCGTGGGCCACGGCGACCGGGCGCGGCGACGTCTGGTTCGACTCGATCACGGTCCTCATCGCGGCGCTCCTCACCGCGCGCTGGCTCCAGCTCCGCAGCCGCCGCCTCGCGACGGAGGCGAGCGACCGGCTCCTCGCCATCGTCCCCCGCATCGCGCGGCGCGTCACCCGCGACGACCAGACCGAGGTGGTCGAAGTCGACGCCCTCCGCCTCGGTGACCTCGTGGAGGTCCCCGCCGGGGAGGTCCTGCCCGTCGACGGCGTCGTGGAGACGGGCGCGAGCCGGGTCGACCGGGCGGCGCTGACGGGCGAGGCCCGGCCGGAGCCCGTCGCGGAGGGCGGGCTCGTCGAGGCCGGGACCACCAACCTCAGCGCCCCGCTCCGCGTCCGCGTCCGCGCCGTGGGCGAGGCGACGCGCGTGGGCCGGCTGCTGGCGTGGGTCGAAAAAGGCGAGGTCCGCCGCGCGCCGGTCGTGCTGTGGGCGGACCGCGTGGGCGGCCACTTCGTGCTCGGCGTCCTCGTGCTGGCCGCGCTCACGGCCGCGCTCTGGGCCTGGCTCGACCCGGCGCAGCTCCCGGCCCACCTCACGGCGCTCCTCGTCATCACGTGCCCGTGCGCGCTCGGCATGGCGACGCCGCTCGCGCTCGCCGTCGCACAGGGCCGCGCCGCCCGTGCCGGCATCTTCGTCAAGTCCGACGAGGCCGTCCAGCGGCTCACCGAGGTCGACACGGTCGTGCTCGACAAGACGGGCACGCTCACCGAGGGCCGGATGGAGCTGGCCGCGTGGACCGGCGACGAGGCCGCGCTCGACCTCGCCGCCACGCTCGACGCGCTCGCCACGCACCCCGTCGCCGACGCGCTCGTCCGCGCGCGGGGCGTGGGGCCGGGCCGAGTGACCGACGTCGAGGCCGTCGCCGGCCACGGCATCCGCGGGCGGGTGGGTGGCGTCGCGGTCCTCGTCGGCCGGCCCGGCTGGGTCAAAGTCGAGGCCGCGCCGCTCCCGGCGGAATGGCTGGACGCGCTCGCGGGCTGGGCCGATGCCGGCCACACACCCGTCGCCGTCGCCGTCGACGGGCGTCCCGCCGCGGCGTTCGCCGTCGGCGACCGGATCCGTGCCGAGGCCGCCGGCCTCGTGGGCCGGCTGCGGGCCGAGGGCGTGCAGGTCCACCTTCTCTCGGGCGACCACCCGACGACGGTCACCTCCGTCGCACGCACGCTCGGCATCGAGCGCGCGCGGGGCGGCGTCGCGCCCGAGGCCAAGCGCGAGGCCGTCGCCGCGCTCCAGGCCGAGGGCCGGGCCGTGCTGATGGTCGGCGACGGCGTCAACGACGCCGCGGCGCTCCGGCAGGCCGACGTCGGCGCGGCGGTCGGCGGCGGCACGACGGCCGCCCTCGTCGCGGCCGACCTGTTCCTCACGCGGCGGGGCCTTGCCCCGCTCCGTGACTCCCTCGACGGCGCCGACGCCGCGATGGGGACGGTCCGCCGGCTGCTCGCACTCTCGCTCGGCTACAACGTCGTGGGCGCCGCCGCGGCCGCGGCCGGGCTCGTGACGCCGCTCGTGGCCGCCGCCGCCATGCCAGTCTCGTCGCTGGCCGTCGTCGGGCTCGCGCTCCTCCAACCGTCCTTCGCCTCCGGACCTAGCGGGGCCGCCGCTCCCCACGACTCGTGAACGTCCTCTACGTCCTCGTCCCGCTCGCGCTCGGGCTCGCGCTCGTCGGCGTGGCCGCGTTCCGCTGGGCCGTCCGGGACGGCCAGTTCGACGACGTCGACACGCCGGCCCTCCGCGTCCTCCTCGAGGACGTGCCGACCGGACGGCGCGACCCGTCGGCGCCTCCCTCGCCCCCCTGTTCCTGACATGCCCTCCCCCGCTCCGCGCGCGGCCCTCGCCGCCCCGACCCCGCTCGCGCCCATCGAGGGCGCCGTCGTCCCGCTCGACGCCGCGACGTTCCGCTGGTCGGCCCCGCCACGCGCCACGTCGTTCACGCTCCGCGTGGCCGCCGCCGACGCGCCCGACGACCTCCTCTTCGAACTCGCCGACCTCCCGACGACCGAGGCCACGGTCGCCGACGCGCTGCCCGCCGGCCCGTGCCTGTGGTGGGTGCGGACCGGGGACGGACCGTGGAGCGTGCCGGCCCGCTTCGTCGCCGGCACGCCGGCCGACGTCGAGGCGGCGCAGCGGGAGGCAGCCAACGCCGCCCGCCAGGAGACCGTCGCCCAGCGCGAGGGCCGCCGCCTCGGCGGCCCCGAGCCCATGGAGGAACCGCCCGAGCCCGTCTGGCCCCACGCCTCCGGCCCGGCCCTGGAGGGCGCCCCGGACCTCGACTGGTCGGCGGTCCCCGGCTTCGAGGCGCCCCTCCACCGCGACGAGGCCACGACCGAGGCGGAACCGCCCGCGCCCCAAGCCCCGCTCGGCGGTGAGGTCGTCGACGCGGCGGCCATCGCGCTCCGCTGGGCACCCGTGCCCGGCGCGACCGGCTACGACGTGGAGCTCTCGCCGCACGCCGCGTTCGACCGCGACGTGCTGACGCTCGACGCGGGGGCGGCGACGGAGGTCGCGCTCCCGGGCGTCGTGCCGGCGACGGGCCACCGCCTCCTGTGGCGCGTCCGCGCGCGGACGGCCGCGGACCCGACGCGGTGGAGTCGCTACGGCCGGTTCTACCCCGCCCTGGGCGCGCCCGTCGACCAGTTCCGCGAGGGCCTCGACGCCGCGAGGGCCGCCGTCCGCAAGCGGCGCGACTACGAGCGGCGCGTCCGCGAGCGCGAGCTCGCCCTCGTCCCGTTCCACGAGCGCGACGACGCCGTGACCGACCGGGCCACCCTCACCGTCCTCATCGGCATGATGCTCTCCGGCATCGTCGTCGCGGTCCTGACGCTCGTGTTTTCCCTCCTGCGGTTCTGACCCCGGCGCCCTCGGCGCGCGCCGCCGGGTCTCCTGTGCGGGCTGCCCCTACACGACGGCGCGCGCGGGCCGGGCGGACGCGGGCCGACGGTGGCGATAGCCTGCGGGCATGACGCTCACCCTCACCACCGCGCTCGCGGCCGGGCTCCTCGGGAGCGCGCACTGCGTCGGCATGTGCGGGGGGTTCGTAGCGCTGCTGGGCGTCGGCACGGAAGGGCGGGTGGCGTCGCGACAGGCGGCCTACTTCCTCGGCAAGACGGGGACGTATGCGGCGTTCGGCGCGGTCGCGGGCGCGGCCGGGTTCGCGCTGCGCGAGGCGTTCGCCGGGCTGGGCGGCGTCGTGGCCGTGGGGCTGGGCGCGACGATGGTGCTGGCCGGGCTGGCCGTCTGCGGCGTGGCGTGGGGCGCCCGAGCGCCGGGCGCGGGGCTGGCGGCCCGCCTCGGGCCGGCCGTCGGCCGGGTCGTTCGGTCCGACCGTTCTGGAGCCGTCGTGGTGCTGGGCGCGCTCAACGGGCTGCTCCCCTGCGGGCTCGTCTACGGAATGCTGGCCGTCGCGGCGACCTCGGGGAGCGCGGCCGGTGGCGCCCTGACGATGGCCGTCTTCGGACTGGCGACGATCCCGGCGCTGGCCGTGACCGGGGTGCTCGGCGCCCGCCTCCGCCCGTCGCGGCGGCTGTGGCTCCAGCGGGTGGCCGGCGCGCTCGTGGTGGCGATGGGCCTGCTGACGGTTGTCCGCGGCGCCCATGCGCTCATGCCGACCCACGAGGCCCCCGAGGCCGCCGTGTGCGACGTGACCGGGCTGCACTGAGCCGTCGCGCGGTCCGCTCCGCGTGCCGACCTTGGCGGCGCCATGCCGCCCGCCCTCGCCCGCGACGCCCGCCGCGTGTTCGACGCCGCCGTCCGCGCCGTCCAGGCGCCGGCGCTCCTCGACGCGCTCGACCTCGACGCGCTCGCCGGCCGGCCGGCCGTGTCGTTCCGTCGCGTGGTCGTCGTGGGGGCAGGAAAGGCGTCGATCCCGCTCGCGGGCGCGCTCGACCAGCGGCTCGGATCCGAGGTCCGGGTCGAGGGCGCCGTCGTCGTGCCGGCGGGCTACGCGGCGACGCTCCCCCCCGACCTCCCGCGCCCGTCGCGGATCGTAGTGACAGAGGCGGGGCACCCGGTCCCGACACCCGCCAGCGCCGCGGCGGCCGGCGCGGCGCTCGCGCTCTCCGAGGCGGCCGGGCCCGACGACCTCCTGGTCGCGCTCGTCTCCGGCGGCGGCTCGGCGCTCTGGGGCCTCCCCCCGTCCGGCGTGTCCCTCGCCGACGTCCGCCGGACGACGCGGCTCTTGCTGGAACGCGGCGTCCCCATCGCTGGCCTCAACGCCGTCCGCAAGCGCCTCTCGCGGATCTCGGGCGGCCGGCTCGCCCGGGCGGCCGCGCCCGCCCGCGTGCTCGCCCTCGTCCTCTCCGACGTCGTCGGCGACGACCCGGCCGTGATCGCCAGCGGCCCGACGGTCCCCGACCCGACGACGTTCGCCGACGCGGTCGCCGTTCTCAACGACGCCGGGCTGATGGACGCCGTCCCGCCGGCCATCCGCCGGCACCTCGACGCGGGCGCGGCGGGCGAGATCGTCGACACGCCCGGGCCGGGGCACCCGGCGTTCGACGCCGTCACCACGCGCGTGATCGGGACGAGCGAAACGGCGCTCGACGCTGCGGCCCGTGAGGTCGCCCGCCTCGGGTACGCCGTCGAGCGGGTCGAGCGGGAGATCGAAGGCGAGGCGCGCGAGATCGGACGCCGGGTCGCCGAGGCCGCCCTCGCCCTCCCGACGGTCCGCCCGACGTGCCGGCTCTGGGGTGGCGAGACGACGGTGACGGTCACGGGCGACGGGCGTGGCGGACGCAATCAAGAGGTCGCCCTCGCTGCCGCCCTCCACCTCGACAGCGCGCCCGAGGCGAGGACGGTCGTCCTCAGCGGCGGCACCGACGGGATCGACGGGCCGACCGACGCGGCCGGCGGCTGGGCCTCCCCGCGCACCGCCGGCGCCGTCCGCCAGGCCGGCCTCGACCCGGCCGAGCGCCTTGCCGACAACGACGCCTACGCCGCGCTCGACGTGGCCAGCGCGCTCGTGCGCACCGGCCCGACGCACACCAACGTCGCCGACGTCATCGTGGCGCTGAGGGCACCGCCAGACGCGACGTCGTGAGCCGGCCGCCGTCGGCCGTGAGCCTCGCCGTCATCACGCGGTCGTACTCGGTCTCCGGCATCGGGTCGACGGGTACGCCGGTGAGCGCCGCGGCGAGGGCCGGGATTGTGTTGCTGTGGCCGACGACGAGGACCGTCCCGCCGGCGGGTGAGACGTGGTCCCGCACGCGCTCGACCATCCGGGCCGTGAACGCCTCGACGCCCTCACTGCCGACTGGCTCCAGCGTCACGTCGAGGCCGGCCGCCTCGGCGGCGGGCCGGGCCGTCTCCTGCGTCCGTTGGTACTCGGTCGCGTAGACGGCGACGAGGCGCTCGCCGGCCAGGCGCTCGGCGAGAGCCGCGGCGCGCGCGCGGCCGACGGCGGTGAGGGCGGGGTCGCGCGTCCCGTCGTCGGCCTTCTCGGCGTGGCGGACGAGGACGACCTCGAGAGACGGCGCGGGCGGCGGCGGCGCGGCACATGCCGCGAGAACGACCAGGAGGACGGTGAGGGCCCAGAGTCGGCGCATGGGAAACGAGGGGCGGGGTTTAGAGATACGACGGAACCGCTTTGCTTCGTCCCATGCCCGACCCCCTCGACATCGTCGGCCACGAGCCCGACGCGCTCCACGGCCTCGCCTACGTCTCGACGCCGACCGAGCCGTTCTCGGACCGCGACCTCAGCGACCTCCTCCTCGCCGCCCGCCGCTGGAACGCCGCCCACGCCGTGACCGGCAAGCTCGTCGTGCTGGAGGAGGACGAGCACGTCGTCCGCTTCGCGCAGTGGATCGAGGGGCCGCGGACCGAGATCGAGGCGTGCGTCCGCCGGATCGCGGCCGACCCGCGGCACCGTGACATCGACGTCCGACGGCGCGGGCCGGTCGAGGCCCGGCGGTTCCCCGACTGGGACATGGCCATCCAGCCCGCCTCGGGCGCGACGTTCGCCCAGGCCGCCGACGACCTGTCGGAAGCCTGAGCGAACGTCGCTCTGCTGAGGCGCTCGGCTGTGAGTCGCCCCCGCGCAGACGGGGATCCCCCCCGGTCTCTATAGCGCCAGCGCCGTAGGGGCCGACTGCGCCGTCCTGGTTCGTCCCGCTTGGCAGGAACGACTTGGAGGTGGGGCGAAGCCGCCCAACGGAGCACGCCCCTATCCCGCGAGCGAGTCCGCCGGCGGTCGGGTCCCGAGGCGGGGGAACTCACCTGGCGCGGCTCGGGGTTCGACCTAGGGGGCGCGGGGGCGGTCATGTATACCCTGGGGTCTCCTCCTCCCGCAACTAGTGCCCGACATCGACGTGCTCGGGGTCGAGAGCGAACCGCTCCGCGCGTTCGCGTACCTCTCGACGCCCGTCGTCCCGTTCTCCGACCGTGACCTCAACGAGCTTCTCCAGTCCGCCCGCCGGTTCAACGCCGCGCACGGGGTGACGGGCAAGCTCGTCGTGCTCGAGGCGGACGAGGGCGTCACGCGGTTCGCCCAG
>Ga0310345_10005490_pt1 | contig 11228 bp, 11 predicted proteins | sample HC15DNA20500_MG_FD_204667 | JGI IMG/M metagenome (GOLD analysis project Ga0310345, IMG submission 204667) | Marine microbial communities from station ALOHA, North Pacific Subtropical Gyre - HC15-DNA-20-500_MG | ecosystem: Environmental > Aquatic > Marine > Oceanic | place: Pacific Ocean: North...
GGTCGACGTCGACGGGGTGATGGAGGCGTTGAAGGAGGACGCGCTCGGCGAGGTCACGCAGCCCGGCGACGTGCTGCGGCCCGACGAGGAGCGCGCGGACGGCGAAGCCGAGGGCACGGAGCTCGAGCCCCCGGCCCGCAGCGCCGAGCGCGAGCACCCGCCGCGCCAGGTCACGCACCGCACGCGGCGGCGGAAGCCGAAGGCGCCGTCGTAGCTCGGCTCAGAGGCCGTCGAAGGCCACGCGCGGCTCGGTTTCGGCCCGGGCCGCGCGTTCTTGCGTCCGTCTTCGGTCGTGAGGTGTATGAATCTGCTCTGAGCGGCGAGTGGCGTGGGGATCGGGGCCATCGGTCGGCTCTCGGGACCGCACGAAGGGCGCAGAGGGTCGCGTAGCGGCGCGACGCGGACGCTGGGAGGCGTTGATCCGGGACCAACCTGGGTTGGGTTGGCGGCCAGAGGCCCTCAACCTGGGTTAGGGCAGGGGCGAACCTGGGTTGGGCAGCAGCGGAGCGCTCAGCTCGCGGGGAACACGAGGAACACGACGTACTGACCCCAGGCCGCGCCGGGGGCTCGCGTGAAGCCGACCGCGACGCCGAGGGAGAGCTCACGGCGCGCCATGACGACCTCCGGGAGGTCTCCCAGGTCGAGGTCCACGGTCTCGAGCATCACGCCTTGAAGGCTCCGGCCCTGCGCTTGGCTCTCTGCGTTCAGGGCGCGCTGGAAGGCGGCGTTCGCGTGCGAGCGGCCTGCGCTCACCGTTCGCGCCTCGTGCCAGACGCGCTCCAGGCCGCCGAGTCGGCGCGGAGGCGGGAGGCCAGCCGCGGTGCGCGCCTCGGTCACGCGGTCGAAGAACCGGGTCGCCGCCGCCTCGAAGTCGGCGTCTTCGAAGAAGGCGTAGGTGGACACGACGAGGCCGAGGGCCTCGGGATCGGCGACCGGCGTGGCGCCGATCGCGACCTGTCGGATGTCGTCGCGGAGGAGGACGTAGCGCGATCCGGGCTGCTCGAGGGCGTCGCTCAGCCACCAGGCGACATCGCGGTTGCCGACGACGGTGTGTCCGACGATGTCCGCCCAGCGGATGGTGCCGCCTTCGACCTCCCAGCCCGCCATGAGGCCGAGCGCGAGGGTGTCCTGCGCGTCTTGCTGGTCCTGGAGGAGCGCGCCGAGGAGGTGGGGGGCCACGGTCTGCTCGACGCGGGTCTGCGCGGGCGCGAGCTCGACCGGGGCGAGGCCCGCGGCGGCGCGCACCGCGTTCAACCGCTCGACGAAGGTCGCGGGCGCGGCCTCCGGGGAGGTGATCGGGGCCGGCTCGCCGACCGGCTGGGGGGCGTAGGGCGGCGCCGGCGTCTCCGCGCTCCGTCGAAGGAGCACCGTGCCCACGTGCCGGGTGAGCACGCGGCCGAGGCTGAAGGTCGCGACGTGCGCGATGGCGGTGTCGTCGCCCTCGGCGAGCGGGCAGCGGAGCTCGAACGAGGGCAAGCCCACCGTCGGGCTCACCCGGCAGCGCGCCACCCCGTGCGGGCCCTGGTTGACGAGCGCGAGGATCCCGTCGGCGCGTCCCAGGAGCTGGCCGCGCACCACGACGTCTCCGGCCGCGTCGGGCGGCTCGGGCGCCTCGAATCGGATCGAGGGCTCGGCGACGACGACCATCAACGAGACGTTCGCGCCCTCGCGCGCGAAGCCGAGCCCGACCTGCGCGCCGTCGATGAGGACCGGCGCCAGCGCGTCTCGCAGCGAGTCCCCCGCCTCGCGCACGAGCATCTCCGGCGTCGCGCGCGGGTCCAGCTCACCCCGCGAGCCCGCCCGGCCCACCGCGATGGCGTTGGTGCCGCACGCCGCGAGCAGATGGCGGGAGAGGCGCTCCGTCGGCAGCGCCTCGTTCGCCGCATAGAACCGCGCCATCTCCTCCGCCACGCACCGCAGGCTCGCCGAGCGCGTGATCGACACCCCCCGCTGCGCCGCCGCCGCGTCGAGGAGCGGCTCGAACGGCCCCTCCGGCTCGTACGGCGCGTCCCCCGGCGCCGGCGTCGCCTGCATCTCCCAGCGGTCCACGTGCAGCTCGCCGCGAGGCAGCAGCGGGCCCAGCGCGGGCGGCGGGCCGGCCTCGACCACCTGGGTGACCCGCGCGCGCTCGGGAAACTGCGCGACCGGCCGCGAGGGCGTGCCTTGCTCTCCTCCACCGCGCTGCGTCGCGCCGCACGCGGCGAAGCCCAGCAGGAGGAGGACCGCACAGAGTCGTCGAAGTCGGAGCATCGCAGACCCTAGCTCGGCTCGGAGAGCCCGCACCAGGCGCGGCTCCGCTCCGCGAGCTCGGCCGCCAGCGCCGCGTCCTCGGCGAGGGCGCTCGGCTTCTTGGGCGCGCAGTCGTCGTAGTAGAGGCCGCTCTGCGATCCGGCGGCCTGCGACGTCGCGCAGTGCAGGCTGGTCTCGGCGCCCTCGTCGTTCGACTTCATGAACAGCTTCATCAGAGGGCGCACCGGCCACGGCACGTTGCGCCACACGTCCGACGCGATCACGCCCGGGTGCAGCGAGTAGGTCGTGACGCTCGTGCCCGAGAGCCGCCGGGCGAGCTCCTTGGCGTGGAGCACGTTGCAGAGCTTGGAGACCGAGTACTCGGGCAGCCCGGTCGTGCTCTTCGTCTTCCGCTGCAGCGCCTCCCAGTCGATCGACTCGGCGCGGTAGTGCGCCTGGCTCGCCACGTTCACGATGCGCGCGGAGCCGCTCTCGCTCAGCACGTCCAGCAGCAGCTCGGTGAGCAGGAAGTGCCCGAGGTGGTTCACCCCGAAGGTGAGCTCGAAGCCGTCTCGCGTGAGCCCGGGCTTGCCGGCGAGGCCCGCGTTGTTGATCAGCACGTGCAGCGGGTCGCCCGTCGCCAGGAACGCCTCCGCGCACGCCCGCACCGACGCGAGGTCCGCGAGGTCGAGCGCGAGGAAGCGGGCGCTCCCTCCGCGACCGATCACCTCGTCCATGACCGGCCGGGCCCGGTCCTCCGAGCGGCACGCCAGGTGGAGCGTCGCCCCCCGGTCCGCCAGCGCCAGCGCCGTCGACCGGCCGATGCCGGTGTTGGCGCCCGTGATCAGGAACACCCGTCCTTCGAGGTCTCGCTTCACAGCCCCCTCCGGCCGAGCCTCTACGGCGGCGCCTCGGCGGTGGCAAGGGGAATGAGCTCGCCCAGCGCTCGCTCCAGGCTCTCGAGGGTGTAGGGCTTCGGCAGGAAGGCCACCTTCGCCCCCAGCTCGTCCACCGCCTCGGGGGCCCCGTAGCCGCTGCTCAGCAGGACGGGCAGCGAGGGCCGCACCTCGAGCAGGCGGCTGAGCACCTGCACGCCGCCCACGTCGGGCATCGTGACGTCCAGCAGCACCGCGTCCCACTCCGCCGGCGCCTCGACGAAGCGCTCGAGCGCCTCGATCGCGCCCGCCGTCTCCACGACCTCGAAGCCCAGGTGCGACAGGCACCGCCGCGCCACCGCCCGCACCGCCGCCTCGTCGTCCACCAGCAGGACGCGCCGCCCGGTGCCCGCCACGTGCGCGGCCGGTCGCGAAGAGGGCTGCACCCCCTCACCCGCGGCGAAGGGCAGCCACACGGAGAAGCACGTCCCCTGCCCCATCACGCTCTCGACCTCGATCGCCCCGCCATGCCCCTTGACGATGCCCAGCACCGAGGCGAGGCCGAGGCCCCGGCCCATGCGCTTGGTCGAGTAGAACGGGTCGAACACCCGCTCGCGCACCGCCTCCTCCATGCCGCAGCCGTCGTCGCGCACGTCGATGCGGAGCCACGGCCCCTGGGGCTCCTCGCGATAATCGTGCACGACGCGCCGGGGCTGCTCTTCGACCCGCGCTTCGATCGAGACGGTCCCCGCCGCGTCGCCGATCGCTTCGGCGCCGTTCAGCACCAGGTTCAGCAGGATCTGCCGCAGCTGCACCGCGTCCGCCCAGACCCAAGGCAGCTCGGGCGGGATCACGGTCCGCAGCCGCACCTTCTTCGAGATCGACGCGGTGACGAGGGTGCTCAGCTCGGCGAACAGCCGGCGCAGGTCGAGCGCCTCCATCTCCCGCTGGGCGTGCCCCGAGTAGTCGAGCATGCCCTTGGCGAGCTCCGCCGCGCGATCGGCGGCGCCCTCGATCTCCCGCGAGATCCGCAGGACGCGATCGTTCTCGGCGCAGAGGCGCTGCAGCAGCGACGCGTTGGCGAGGATCGCGACCAGGATGTTGTTGAAGTCGTGCGCGATCGCGCCCGCCATGAGCCCGAGGCTCTCCAGCTTCTGCGCGTGGAAGACCTGACGCTCCAGCTCCTCGGCCGCGATGGCGGCGCGGCGGTCGCGCATGATGGTCGAGAAGTGCTCGACCTCTCCGTTCGCGCCGTAGTGCGCGATGACCGTCTGATGGACGGGCACGTCCTCGCCGCTCCGGGTCCGCAGCGATCCTTCGCCGCGCCAGACGCCCTCCCGGATCGCCGCCGGCAGGATGCGCTCGTTCACCTGCTCGTCCTCGCCCGGCGAGTGGAACGACGCCATGTCGTAGGCGCGGACGTCCTCCTCCTCCCCGAGGCCGAGGAGCGCGCGCCCCGCCGGGTTGAGGTAGAGCGTGCGGCCGCGCGCGTCGGCGACCCCGATCAGATCCGGCGTCGCCTCGTGCACCGCGAGCAGCCGGTTGCGCTCCGCCTCGGCGTAGCGGAGCTCGCGCAGATCCCAGACCGAGCCCCGCACCCGCACGGGCTCTCCCGGGACGCGCGCGAGGTGCACGCGGCACGGGATGAGCTCGCCGTCGCGGTCGAGGTGCGTCCACTCGAACATCGGCCGCTCGCCCCGCACCGCGCGCTGCAGCTCCCGCTCGGCCGCCTCGACGCTCGGCACGCCGTCCGGCTGCCGCTCGGGGCTCAGGCTCGCGGGGCCGCGCTCGAGCAGCTCCTCTCGCGAGTGGCCGAAGAGCGCGCACGCGGCGCGGTTGACCTCGGTGAAGCGGCCCGACTGCACGTCGACGGTCACGATCGCCTCGGGCGCGTGCTCGACCATCGCCTCGTAGCGGGCCCGACAGGCGTCGAGCTCGCGCTGGGTTTCTTCCACCTCTCCAGCCACCACGCCGGAGAGTACCGCGATGGCGACCTTCCGCGGATCAGATCGCGCGCTCGAGCGCCTCGATCAGCCGGTCCACCTCGTCGACGGTGTTGTAGTGCACGGCCGACGCCCGCACGACGCCGTCGTCCGGGTCGACGGCTCCGAGGGCCTCCATCGCCCGAGCGGCGTAGAAGTGGCCGTATCGGATCGCGACGCCGCGCTCCTCGACCGCCGCTGGGATCTCCGCCGAGCGTCGCCCCTCGACCCGGAAGGTGACCGTCGGCACCCGGCGCTCGGCGTCTCCGTCGGCGTGCCCGAGCAGGTGGACCTTCGGGTGATCGCGGAGGAAGGAGAGCAGGCGATCGGCGAGCTGCGCCTCGTGGGCCGCGATGGTGCGGAACGCGCCGTCCAGCCGGCCGTCCCCGGCGTGGTGCCGGTCGAGCGCCTCGAGATAGGCGACGATCCCGGGGAGGGAGGCGGCGAGCTCGTGGCTGACGTTCCCGGGCATCAGCTCGTAGCTGCCGGTGCCCTCGAGGAAGTCGTGGTTCTGGTTCGTCAGGGCCTCGCGGAACGACGGCGAGACGTAGAGCAAGCCGAGGTGCGGCCCGTAGACCTTGTAGAGGCTCAGCCCGTAGGCGTCCGCGCCGAGCGCGCGCACGTCGACGCGACGGTGGGGGGCGAACGCGACGCCGTCGATCACCGCCCGCGCGCCGGCCTCGTGGATGCGCGTGACGAACGCCCGCGCGTCGTGGATCGTGCCGACGACGTTCGAGCAGTGGCTGAACGCCACGAGGCAGGTCCGCTCGCTCAGCACCGCGTCGAGCCCCTCGCGGGTCAGCGCGTGGGTCTCTCGATCGAGGCGCCACTCGCGGAGCGTCGCCCCGCGCGCCTTCGCCATGCGGATCCAGGCGCCTCGGTTCGCCTCGTGGTCGACCTCGGTCACCACGATCTCGTCGCCCGGGCCCACCTGCGAGGCGAAGGCGTGGCTCAGCACGTACATGTTCATGCTGGTGGAGTCGCCGAGCACGACGTCGGCGACGTCGGCGTTCACCAGCCGCGCGGCGGCGCGCTTGCCCGCCTCGACCCGCTCGGTGGCCCGCGCGGAGCGAGGGTAGGTGGCGTCGAGCTGCACCATGTCGTGGGCCAGGTACTCGTGCGCGAGGCGCACCACGCCGTCCACCGGGACGCTGCCCCCGGCGTTCTCGAAGAAGGCGAGCTCGTCGTCGAGCCCGGGGAAGCGCGCGCGGACCCACTCGGTGTCGAGATCGACCATCGCCGCCACCTTAGACTATCTTGGCGGGATGCGACTCCACTCGCCGACCCTGGCCGGCTCCATGTCGCCGTTCCCCTACAGCATCCAGCCCGACGCGACCCTCCGGGACGCGCGCGCGATGATGGGCGAGCACGACATCCACCACTTGCCCGTGACCGATCCGGGCGGCCGCATCCTCGGCATGATCTCCGACGCCGACGTGCTGCTCGCCGGGCAGCTGGCAGGGGAGGAGGCGGGCGCCGCGCTCGTCGAGACCGTGTACGCGCGCGAGCCCTACGTCGTCGATCTGCACGCGGACCTCGCCGAGGTCGTGGCCCACATGGCCGAGGCGCGCATCGGCTCCGCCATCGTCACCCGGCAGGGCAAGCTCGCGGGCATCCTCACCCACACCGACGTGTGCCGCGCGCTCGCCGCGCTGCTCCACGAGATCGATCCGCCGCCCGAGAGCGGGCGCGTGGCCTGATCCTCCGCTACCTTCAGCGGTCGTGAGCGCGATCGCCGAAGCCGGGTCGCTCGGGGACTGGGTCCCGGGCGTCGACGTGGCCCCCGAGACGTGGCCCGAGAACGGCTACGACTGGCTGGGGCCCGAGGTCCTGATCGCGCTCGCCCGCGGCGGCGTCACCGCGACGACGCTGCCCGGGCTCATCGCCGCCGAGGGCTACGCCGCGCCCACCCGCGTCGCCGTCGACGCCTCGCTCGGGCGCCTCCGCGACGCCGGGCTGGTGACGCCGCGCGCGCTCCGGCTCAGCGCGGAGGCGAGGGCGCTGATCGGCGGCGTCCGCCCCACGTGGTGGCAGCGCCGCTTCTGGTACGCGCACCTCGGGCTGCGCTGACGTCCTCGACTACGCTGCCGGCTTGAACGCGCGGCTCATCGCGAAGGTGTAGCCCTTCGCGGTGTTCTCGAAGTGGTCGCTGCGCAGCTCGACGTAGCCGAGCTCGGCGAGCAACGGCGCGATGCCGTGCCAGTCCCAGCGGTAGATGCGGGTCATGGTCAGCGCGCTCGCGCGAGGCGGCGCGTCGCCCTCGCGGTCCAGGTAGACGTGGTGCTCGTCGAGGGTGGTGGCGTGGCGCTCGGCCAGCACGCTCAGCGTCACCGTGCGCTCGCCGAGGGTGTGCTCCCACGCGACCCGCTCGTGCTCCATGTGGGCCCAGTCCCACTCCATCAGCTCGAGCCCGTAGCCCGCCTGGGGCTTGGCGGCGTCGGCGAAGAAGAAGACGAGCGCGCCCCCCGGCGTCAGCGCGTCGAAGAATCCTCGCAGCGCCGCGCGCAGCGCGTCGGGGTCCTCGATCCAGTGCAGCGCGTCGTTGAAGATCAGGTCGTAGCGCCCCGGGCGATCGAGGGCCGCCCACTCGGCGTCGAAGACCGGCACGTCGAGCCCGGCCTCCGCGAGCGCCTCCCGCGTCGCCTCGCGCGCCACCGGGCTCCGGTCGCAGGCCTCCACCCGGAAGCCGGCCTCCGCGAGGTTCACGGTGTGATCGCCGAGCCCCGCCGTGGAGTCGAGCAGCCGCGGCGCGCCTGGGTAGAGCCCCTTGAGCGCGCGCTGGCTGTCGCTCTTCCACTTGCGGAAGTCGAGCGGATCGCAGCGGCGACGGAAGCGCTCGAAGCGCCAGTACGCGTCCCAGTCCATCTGACCGAGCATGCGCGTAGCCTACCCCGGGAATTGGTCGCGCCGGGACGGCGTAGGTGCAGGCGTCTCGATTTCGTGGGAGAAGTCCGCATGGCCAGCGCCAAGAAACCCATCGCCCCCATCGGGCTCGGCTGCGTCTCGCTCGCCGGCCTCCTGTTCATGTGCACGTCCTTCGGGTCGGCCTTCTTCTGGTTCGACGAGGCGGACAGCTACGAGCGCATCGCCGAGATGGAGGCGCGGGACGAGGCCATGGGTCGCGGGGGCGGCTTCCTCGGCAGCGCCTACTGGCGCAGCAAGGCCGAGGACTACGAGTCCTACGCGATGGGCAGCCTCTGCTGCGGCGTCTTCAGCCTGCTCATGCTCTTCGGCGGCGCGATCGGCGCGATCGTCACCTTCCGCAAATACAAAGCGGCCTCGCAGGACGACGGCGGCACGCCTCCGCCCGGCGCGGGCACGCCTCCGCCCGGCGCGGGCACGCCTCCCCCGGGCGGCGGCTTCGGTCCTCCCCCTGGCGGTGCTGCGCCTCCCGGCGGAGGGTTCGGCCCGCCGCAGTAGTGCGCGCTCTCGGCCCCTACCGCGTCTTCCCGATCGGCTTCGGCGCGATGAACCTCTCCTTCGGAGGGGCGCCGCCGTGGGAGGACGCGGTGCGCGTGGTCGAGGCGGCGCTCGACGCGGGGATCACCTGCTTCGACACCGCCGACGTCTACGCGCCGGACGCGTCGGCGATCGGGCACAACGAGCGGCTGCTCGGGGGCGCCCTCGCTGGCGCCGACGTCTGCCTGGCCACCAAGGGTGGGGGGGTGCGCCGCGGCGAGGACGAGTGGCTGCACGACGGCCGGCCCGCGTATCTCGAGGCCGCGTGCGAGGCCAGCCTCCGCCGCCTGGGCCGAGAGACGATCGACCTGTACTACCTTCACGCGGTGGACGAGCGGGTGCCGATCGAGGAGAGCGTCGGCGCGCTGGCCCGGCTGCGCGAGCGCGGCTGGATCCGCGAGCTCGGCGTCTCCAACGTGACCCTCGCGCAGCTCGAGCGCGCCGCGGCGGTGGCCCCCATCGTGGCGGTGCAGAACGAGGCGAGCCCCTACCGCCCGGGCTGGGACGAGGACGGGGTGCTGGCGTGGTGCGAGGCGCACGGCGCGGCCTTCGTGGCCCACTCGCCGATGGGCGGCTGGCGGGCGGGCGAGACCTGGCATCTCCCGGAGCTCGCGGCGGCGGCGGAGGTGCGCGGCCTGACCCCGTTCCAGCTGCTGCTCGTGCGCCTCCTCGAGCGCTCCGAGGCCGTGATCCCCATCCCCGGCGCGAGCCGCCCCGAGAACGTCCGGGCCAGCGCCGCGGTGGTCGGCTGACGCCCGTGGACCGTCGCTGGGCCGTCGCGCTCGCGCCGCTGGCGCTCTGGGCGCTCCACCACCGCCTCGGCCACGACGGCGACATCGGCTTCTTCCACGAGTGGTACCTCGCCTTCCGCGAGGGGCCGGCGTTCTACGCCGACGGCCCCGGCATCAACTACCCGATCGTCGGCGTGCTCCTCGTCTGCGCGCCGAGCGCCCTCGTCGAGCTCGCGGTCGGTCACCCCCTCGACCTCGACGCCTTCCGCCTCGTGCACAAGGCCACCCTCGTGGTCGGCGACGTGGGCTTCGTCGTCGCGGCCGCGGCCCTCGCGCGCGCGCTCGGCTGGGCGCGCCCCCGCCGGCTCGCCCTCGTGCTCTATCTCTGCCCCTCGAGCTTCGTGGTCGGCGCCTGGTTCGGGCAGCTCGACCTGATCGTCGTCGCGCTCCTCCTCGCCTCGGCGGCCCGCCTGGTGGGCTTCGCCGAGCGCGGGCGCGGCCTCGCCTCCGGGCTCGCGCTGCTCCACCTCGCGGTGCTCACCAAGCAGCTCGCGTGGTTCGCGCTCCCCGCGTTAGGGCTGCTGGTGCTCCTGGGCCTGCGCCGCCGCGGCGATCTCGGCCGGTGGATCGGCGCGGCGCTCTCGCCGCTGGTCTGGCTCCTCCCCGACCCGCTCCTCACCCTGCCGCACGGCCACCTCTCGCACCTCGTCTGGGTCGTCGCCCGGAGCGTGGGCCACGTCGACTACGTGGTGGCGAGCGGGGCGAGCCTCTGGTCGCTCTTCGTGCAGGGCGGCGTCCCGGTCGACGACGTGCGCTGGCTCGGCCTCGACGCGCGGAGCTGGAGCTGGATCGCCTGGCTCATCGCGCAGGGGGTCTTCGCGGTCCGCGCGCTCCGCGACCCGAGCCCCCGCCGCCTCGTGCTCTTCGCCGGCTTCGGCCTCCTCGCGATGGCGACCCTGCTCACCGGCGTGCACGAGCGCTACATCGCCCAGTCGATCCCGCTCCTCCTCCTCGCCGATCGCGGGCCCGGGTGGCGCCGCGCCCTCGGGTGGATCACCGGCGTCGTCAGCGGGCTCTACGTGCTCGGCACCATCCTCGGCGACGCGTGGGACGGCGTGCGCGTCTGGCTGCTCCGCCCCGAGCCGGTCGCCCTCTGCGCGCTCGCCTGGCTCGTCGCGCTGCTCGTCAGCCGGAGGCCCGAGGCTGATCGGGGCGCGGCGTGATGGGGCGACGCGGGGGACGCATCGCGCTGAGCCTGGGCGCGACGTTGGCTGCGGTGCTGGTGGCCGAGGTCGCGCTGCGGGCGATGGACGTGCGGCCGGACCGATACCCGCAGACCGCCCGCTTCGAGACCGAGGACAAGCGGGTCGGGCTCGATCTCTACCCGGACGATCCCGACGGCGCGTTCCCCCTCGATCTGCGGGACGCCGAGGCGCGCGCGCCCTGGCTGCGGCGCTTCCCCGCGCTCGCGGAGCGCTGGGAGCGCACGCCGCACGGGGTGCCGTTCCGCTACTCGGAGGAGCTGTGCCGAGGCGAAGTCCCGCCGCGCACCGACCGGCGCCGCGTGCTGGTGATCGGCGACTCGTTCAGCGAGGGGCAGGGCGTGGTGGAGGCCGACACCTTCGCCGCCCGGCTCCGGGAGCGGCTCGACGCCGACGTGATCAACTGCGGGCGGCGCGGCTACGACTTTCCGACCCTGCGGAGCTGGTTCGACGATCGGCTCTCCCTCGAGCCCGACGTCACGCTCTACGCGATGGTGCTCAACGACCCGCAGCGGGGCGAGGCGTTCCAGGCGCGGCAGCGCTACATCGACGACTGGATCGTCGACCGGCGGCGCATGGTGGGGGAGGGGGACGGCCGCCCTCACCATTCGTCACTTCTTGCGCATCCACTCGAGGGCCTCGACCGCGCCTTGTAGTCGGTCGAGGCCGCGTTGGATGACTCTGACGCCT